>Ga0163144_10003004_pt1 | contig 38493 bp, 30 predicted proteins | sample OliLak19BULKMAT1_FD_123175 | JGI IMG/M metagenome (GOLD analysis project Ga0163144, IMG submission 123175) | Freshwater microbial mat bacterial communities from Lake Vanda, McMurdo Dry Valleys, Antarctica - Oligotrophic Lake LV.19.BULKMAT1 | ecosystem: Environmental > Aquatic > Freshwater >...
CGCTCGGACGCCGGGGCACCCTCTTGCGGCTGCTCCTGGAAGAAGGCCTCGATGGGGGCGGCGCCCGCCCAAGCCGGATCGCTCAGCACGTCGCCGTCGAGCGTAGGGCCCTCGGCCACCGCGCCAGCCGTGGCCGCGGGGCGGGGCCGCAGGGCGATCGATGTATCTTGAGCCCCGGCCGGCGCCACGCTGGCCAGCATCATCCACGCAGGCGCGAACACGGCCCAGGTAGACCATGCGAGCCGCGAGGGACGAGCGTGGAAGACAGGCACGATGGAGAACCCCGGGGCTCGCGCACGGCGGGAAGCCGCGGCGACAATAATATAGCGGCCGGGCCAACGCCACCATGTCACCGCTTGTCATCGCAGTCGCGGCTGGAGAGCCCTCACTTCCGGGGATGTTCTACCCGGCGGAGCCCGCCGTGGCCGACGGGCCGCTCTTCGTCTTCGCGCACGGCGCTGGGGCCGGACAGGCCAGCCCGTTCATGCAGCGCTACGCCACGCTGCTCGCCGGCCGCGGCATCGCCGTCGTGACCTTCGACTTCCCCTACCTGGCGGCGGGGCGCACACTGCCGGATCGGCCGGCGATGCTCGAGCGCGCCTTCCTGGCAGCGATGACCGCGGCGGTCCAGGCGTGTCCGGCGGCACGCGTGCTGGTCGTCGGCGGTAAGTCGCTCGGCGGCCGCATGGCCACCCACCTGGCCGCCGCGCCGGAGCGCTGGCCCGGCCCACTCGCGCTCGTTGGCGCCGTGGCCTTCGGCTATCCGTTGCGCCCGGCCGGGCCCCGCGGCGGCGACCGGGTCTCGCATCTACAGCACCTCGCTGTGCCCACGCTCATCGTACAGGGCACGCGCGACAGCTTCGGCGGCCCCGACGACGTGCGGGCCGCGGTGGGCGCGGCGTCGGCGCTGGAGATCCTGCCGGTCGCCACTGGCGATCACTCGCTCACGGTGCTGAAGTCGGCTGGCACGTCGCAGGCGGAGGTCGATCGCGGCGTGATCACGCACGTCGCCGAGTGGATGCACCGTCGTGCCACCGTCTAGTTCTATCGCGCCTTCGACGGCAGAAGAACCGGACACGGGCAAATCTTCTCCGTGGAAGTGGTGGGCGTGGCGGCCGACGCCAAGTACCGCTACATCAGCGAGACGCCCGGGCCGTTCGTCTACGTGCCCATGGCGCAGCATCCGGTTGGCGACGTGACGTTCTTCGTGCGCCATGCGCCCGGCCACGCGCCCGACGGCGAGCTGCGCGCCGCCATGGCGCAGGTGGAGCCGAGCGTGCCGGTGATGTTCGTGCAGTCGTTCGACCAGGCCATCGCCATCGGCCTCACGCCTCAGCGCCTCACGGCATGGATGGCCGGCCTCGCTACTACTTCGGTGGATCGGCAGTGTAGGAGTCGCGCAGGTCCACCGGCACGCCCGACTTGCGCACGCGGATGTTGACGACTTCGACGAAGACCGAGAACGCCATCGCGAAGTAGATGTAGCCCTTGGGGATGTGCTGGCCCAGGCCCTCGGCCACGAGCGACATGCCGATGAGCAGCAGGAAGCTGAGCGCCAGCACCTTCACCGTGGGATGCCGCTGCACGAACTCCGAAATGGTGCCCGACGACACCATCATGATGCCCACGGCCACCACGACCGCGATGACCATCACGGGCAGCGAATCGGCCATGCCCACGGCCGTGATCACCGAGTCGAGCGAGAACACGATGTCGAGCAGCATGATCTGGAAGATGACCGCGCCAAACGACGGCGCCACGCGGGCCGAGCGCTCGCCGTCCACACCCTCGAGCCGTTCGTGAATCTCCATCGTGGCCTTGGCCAGCAGGAACAGGCCGCCGCCCAGCAAGATGAGATCCCGTCCCGAGATGCCGCGGCCGAGCACGGTGAAGAACGGCTCGGTCAGCCGCACGATCCACGCCAGCGAGAACAGCAACAGGATGCGCATGACCATGGCGGCCATGAGGCCGACGCGACGGGCGCGCGCCTGATCCTGGGCCGGCAACTTGCCTGCCAGAATCGAGATGAAGATCACGTTGTCGACGCCGAGCACCACTTCGAGCGCGGTGAGCGTGACGAGAGCCATCAGGTTGTCGCTGGTGAGAAGCGCGTCCATGGCGGTGGTCTGTCTCGGCTACACGCCGGAAGGACGCCGCGGCTTGTGCGCGCAGGCGCCGGTGTTGATGCACGCCTCGGCCAGCCGCAGGCGCGCGACCGGTTCGCCGTGCACGAGGTGCCGGTCGACGATCTCCGCCACGTCGTCGGCACCGACCGGCCCGTACCACACGCCCTCCGGGTAGACCACGACGGTGGGCCCGTGCTCGCACTGATCGAGGCAGCCGGCCTTGTTGGTGCGCACCGTGCGCTGCAACCCGCGGCCGGCAACGGCGAGCTTGAAGGCCTTGTGCAGCGCGCCCCCGCCCGACGCGTCGCAGCTGCCGCGCGGATCATCGGCCGGCCGCGCGTTCCCGCACACGAACAGGTGACGGACGAAAGCCGGCATCAGCCTCGCTCGGCGAGTTCGGGGCGATCCTGCAGCGCGCCCCAGGTGCCTGGGTCCTGCCAGAGCAGCGTCCAGAAGTAACGTCCGACGTCAGCCACGGGATAGGCGGCCGACAGCGTGTCGGCGGCCGTGGCCAGCTGCTCGGGCGTGACGGCCTTGGGCGCTTCGTCTTCGATCAGTCCCTCTTGGTGCGCGATCCCGAGGGCGTCGAGGAAGGCGCCCATCATGGGCCGCTGGAACTCGAGGTGGTAGACGACCAGCAGGCGCGCCGCCAGCAGATCGGACACTTGCGCGATGCCGGCCAGGTACTTGGCCCGCTTGTCGGTCGGCAGCGACTGCACGCTGCGAGCTCGGAACTTGATCTGGCGCGCGATGAGCGCGATCGCCTCGGCCTGTTCGAGGGCGGCGTTCTGGTCACCCCAGAACGCCGTGGCGGCGTCGATCTTGAGCGGGGTGGACATCGACCGCCACAACTTGGCGGGCCGCATTTCCTCGGGCATGGACGACATAGGCGTTCCCAGGATAGCAAACCCCCGGCCGTTGCGGGAGATTCACGGCACGCGCGCCGCCGGCGCGAGACCTACGACGCCCAGGCGACGCGGCGCAGCAGCGCGACATCGTCGAGCATGCGGCCAGCGCCCAGCACGACCGACGTGAGCGGGTCGGCGGCCACTTGCACCGGCACGCCCGTTTCGTCGCGCAGCCGCTCGTCGAGCCGGGTCAGCAGTGCGCCGCCGCCGGTCAGGGTCATGCCATGGTCGTAGATATCCGCGGCGATTTCCGGCGGCACGCATTCGAGCGCGTTCTTCACCGCGCTGACAATCGCGCGCACGGGCTCGGCCAGCGCATCGCGGACCTCGGTCTCGGACACCTCGACGATGCGCGGGCGCCCTTCGCGCATGCAGCGGCCGCGCACTTCCATCTCGCGCACGGGCTCGCCGGGGCAGGCCGAGCCGAGGCGAATCTTCACGTCTTCCGCGGTGCGCTCGCCGATGAGCAATCCGTGGCGGCGCCGCATGAAGCTGATGATCGCATCGTCCATGTGGTTGCCGGCCGTGCGGATCGCGCTCGTGTAGACCATGCCACCGAGCGAGATCACGGCGATGTCGGTGGTGCCGCCGCCGATGTCGACGACCATGCTGCCGGTGGCCTCCATGATCGGCAGGCCGGCGCCGATGGCCGCGGCCATGGGCTCTTCGACCAGATGCACTTCACTGGCCTTGGCGCGGTAGGCGCTGTCGACGACGGCGCGCCGCTCCACCTGCGTGATGCTCGACGGGATGCCGATGACCAGGCGCGTGCGGCGCCAGGTGGCACTGCCCTGCGCTTTGCGGATGAGGTGGCTGAGCAGCCGCTCGGCGGCTTCGAAGTCGGCAATCACGCCGTCGCGCAGCGGGCGGATGGTGGTGATGTTCGCGGGCGTTCGCCCGAGCATCGCGTATGCGGCGTGGCCCACCGCCTCGGTCTTGTCGCTCTGGGTGTTGATGGCGACAATCGAGGGCTCGTCGACCACGATGCCTCGCCCGGGGGCGAAGACCACCGTGTTGGCGGTACCGAGATCCACGGCGAAACCGCGGGCGGCGAAGGGCAACGCGTTCAGCAACATGGCTCGTTTGACCTAAGAATGGGCGTGATACTAGCCGCAACTGTGGCAAGGGATGTGCCGGAAGCGTAACTGGCTGTCATTTTTCGCGTCAGCCCGTGCAGCCACGCGCGACCGTGAGGACTTCGAGGCCTCGGTCACTCGGGGTGAACACCCAATACCTCGCTTCTTGGACTCGACATTCTGGGGGCAAGCACGACAGTTCTGTCATGGTGTGTCAAAGGACTGACACTGGGTGTCGGTCCGTGGGCCGTTAGCCCAAATACCGAACCACCGAGTTAACCTGTGCGCGGAGACGCAATGCGATGACTGCCACCACCGAGACGTTCTTCGATCAGGTCACCCGCTACTTCAACAACGCCGCGCGGTTCACCACCTATCCCGAAGGTCTGCTGGCGCAGATTCGCTGCTGCAACAGCATCTACCGCTTCGACTTCCCGTTGCGCCGGGCGGACGGGCGGATCGAGGTGATCCACGGCTGGCGCGTCGAACACAGCCATCACAAGCTGCCCACCAAGGGCGGCATCCGCTTTGCGCCCGACGTGCACGAGGAAGAAGTGATGGCGCTCGCCGCCCTCATGACCTACAAGTGCTCGATCGTCGACGTGCCCTACGGCGGCGCCAAGGGCGGCATCAAGATCGACACGACGCAGTACACGGTGGAGGAACTGGAGCGCATCACGCGGCGCTACACCCACGAGCTCGTGAAGAAGAACTTCATCGGCCCCGGCATCGACGTGCCCGCGCCCGACTACGGCACCGGCGAGCGTGAGATGGCGTGGATTGCCGACACCTACTCGGCGCTGCATCCCGGCGACCTCGACGCCATCGGCTGCGTCACCGGCAAGCCGCTCTCGCAAGGCGGTGTGAATGGACGGCGCGAGGCCACTGGCCGCGGCCTGTTCTTCGCCATTCGCGAGGCCTGCGCGCAGGCCGACGACATGACGGCGCTGGGTCTCACCACCGGGCTCGAGGGCAAGCGCGTCGTCGTGCAGGGCCTCGGCAACGTCGGCTATCACGCGGCGAAATTCTGCCGCGAGGCCGGCGCGCTCGTGATCGCGATCGCCGAACGCGAAGGCGCGATTGCCAATCCGAAGGGCCTGCACGAAGAGGCGGTCTTCCAACACCGCAAGGGCGGCGCGTCGATCCTCACATTCCCCGGGGCCACGCCGCTGGCGAGCATCGCCGCAGCCCTCGAGATGGACTGCGACATCCTGATCCCGGCCGCGCTCGAAAATCAGTTCACGGCCGAGAATGCGCCGCGCATCCGCGCCAAGATCATCCTCGAGGGCGCCAATGGCCCGACCACACCGGATGCCGATCCGATCTTCCGGCAGAAGGGCGTGATGGTCATCCCCGACATCTACGCCAATGCCGGCGGCGTCACGGTGTCGTACTTCGAGTGGCTGAAGAACCTCTCGCACGTGCGCTTCGGCCGCTTGTCGAAGCGTCACGAGGAAGCCAACGAACGGCAGATGCTGAAGGCCATCGAGCTGGCCACCGGCAAACCCTTCACGGAGCAGCAGCGCGCCGATCTCGCCAAGGGCCCCGACGAACTCGACCTCGTCAACTCGGGCCTCGAAGAGACGATGATCAACGCCTACCACGGCCTGCGCGATACGCGGACGAAGCATCCCGACGTGCCCGACCTGCGCACCGCCGCCTTTCTCACCGCCATCCACAAGGTGGCGCGCAGCTACATGGAGCTCGGCATCTTCCCGTAGGCGGACCTACGGGCCCCTGGCCTCGCCTAGTCCTTGAGGAAGCGATCGAAATACTGGGTGAGCTTCCGGAAGAAGTAGATCGCGTAGTGCTCTCGCGACGACCAGGCGTGCGTGGCCGCGGGGGCGGTGGCGAGGTCGAAGTCCTTGCCGAGCAGCATCAGGCGCTCGGCCAGGGCCATGGTGGTGCGGAACGGCACGACGTCGTCCATCAGGCCGTGGATGATGAGCAGGTGGTCGCGCAGGTTGGCGCCGAGCGCCATCGCGGAGCCGCGCACGAACGCTTCGGGGTTGGTGTCAGGTGAACGCGTGATGGCCACGTCGTCGGGGCCGAAGGCGAGCGGGTCGGTGGCCGGCGCGCCGGCCACGCCAGCGGCGAACATGCCGGGACGCTTGAGCAGCGCGTAGACGCTGAGCAGGCCGCCGTAGCTGCTGCCCCAGATGCCGACGCGCTCGCCGTCCACGTACGACAGCGCCTTCAACCCGTCGACCACGGCTTGCAGGTCGTCGAGATCCTTGCCGCCGTAGTCCATGAGGAAGGCCTCGCGGAACGCGCGACCGTATCCGACACTGCCCCGCACGTCGACCTGCACCACGATGTAGCCGCGCTGCACCAGGTATTGCTGCAGCGTGCCGGTGAGCCCGCCCCAGCGATTGCGCACGGTGTTCGAATAGACCGGGCCGAAGATCACCGGATGGCGCGTCGAGCGATCGAGGTTGGCCGGCTCCTGGATGCGGGCGTGCACGGTGAAACCGTCGACCGCGTTCGTGAACGTCTGGTAGCGGGCCCGCACCCATGGCTGCGTGGCGAACGCCGCGGGCGGCGCGGTCACGCGCTGCAGGGTGGCCCCGGGCTGCGCCGCGCCAACGAGCAGCGCGGGCGGGGTCACGTCATCGGACCAGATCGATGCCAGGTGACGCCCGTCGGGCGACAGCACCGGCACGTGCACGCCCGGCAGCGACGTGAGCGCCACCGGTGCCCGGTCGCCGTCGGCGAGCCGGTAAACATGCCGCTCATAGGGCCCTTGGCCCGTGCCGGTGAAGTAGAGCGCCTTGGTGGCGGCGTGGGCGATGAGCGTGGCGGCGCCGCGTTCCCCGGCCACGTCCCACGTGTCGGGCGTGAGCGCGGCTGGCACCGGCGCGGCGGCGTCGGGATCGATGACGAAGAGCTGATCGTGTTCGCCGAGATCGGCGACGACCACGATGCGCCGGCCGTCGGCGTGCCACCGCGCCACATAGGCGGGATAGATGCGCGAGTCGCGTCGGTCGTGCCAGATGACCTTCGGCGCGGCCGATCCCGGCGCGACCACATAGAGCCAGCGCTCGGCGCCGGTGTCAGACACCTGATCGATCAGCAGCCGACCCGACGGCGACCACTGGAAGTCGCTGATGCCGCGCCGGCCCGGCGCGTCGAGTGGAATGGGCGCGATGGCCCGCGTCGCCACGCGGACGATCGACAGCGTGCGCCGCTCGTTCTCGTCGCCAGGATAGCCACGCCGCAGTGAACTCTCGACGGTCTCTTTGCCCAGGTAGGACGGGAACGGCACCGCGCGCAGGTGGCGGCGGTCCGATCCGTGGAACACGATCGACTGCCCGTCGGGCGACCACGCGTAGGGCAGCCAGTCGGCGCCCCACACGCCCGTGCCCACTTCGCGGTCCAGTTTGTTGTAGCTGCCGAGCGGCACCGTGGCGATGCCGGGCACGCCGATCGACGTGAGCCGGTCCGCCGTGGCGGCACCGCGGGTCCACAGCCACAGGTCGCCGTCGCGCAGAAAGGTCACGCGCGTGCCATCGGGCGAGAGCGCCACATCCGCGACGTCGTCGCCAACGGGCAGCCGCGCGGGCGCGCCACCCGTGAGCGGCACGCGGAACAGATGCCCGCGATGCACGACCAGCAGCGTGTCACCGGACACCCACAGCACTTCGCTGGCGCCGCCGCTGGCACGTGCCGCAGCCTGGGCCTGAAGCGCGCTGGTCGAGTCGCCGGCAGGTGGCGCGGGCGCGGCATCGGTGGCCTGGAAGTCGGTGAGGCGGCGCAACCCCGTGCCGTCGGCGTTCACGAGCCACACCTCGCGATACGGCCAGCCGCCGTCGTTCCAGAGGAAGGCCAGGCGAGTGCTGTCGGGCGACCACGTGGCGCCGGCCGGGGCCGTGCCGATGAGACTGGGCAGCGACGCCACGCGCTCCACGGTCAGAGTCGGCGCAGGCTGGCTCGACGCAGCGGCGGGCCACGCGGCGACGAGCGCCAGCAGGACGATGCGGAACGGCACGGAATTCATGGCCTTCACGATACCCGAAGGGGCTGCGCCAGCCGCCGCCCGCGCTGTCCGGCATCTGGTGTGCGGTCGCACGCGTCCGGTAGACTGCCTGCCATGCGCCACTCCCTGGCCACCCTGCTCGTCACCACCGCCCTGGCGCCGCTGCTCGCCGCAGCGCCGGCGGTCGCGGATCCGTTCGACGATCTCGCCCGCGACGTCTGGACCTGGCGTGCGGCCACGCAGCCGTCGTCGGGCGATGACATCCCCCGCATCGACCGTCCCGAGGGCTGGCTGCCCGATTGGTCGGCGGCGGCCGTTACCGCGCGACGAACCACGCTCGCGCGGCTCACCGCCCGCTACGCCGCCATCGACCCGGCCGGCTGGCCCGTGCCGCGGCAGGTGGACTATCGCTTGATCGGCTCCACGCTCGCGCGCGTGCGGTGGGAACTGGACGGGGCCCCGGCGTGGCGCCGCGACGCCGCCTTTTACATCCAGCAGGCGCTCGGTCCGGTCTTCGACGTGCTGCTGCCGGTGCCGCCGGTGAGCCCCGCGCGCGCCGATCTGGTGATCGCGCGACTCGGCAACGTCACGCGCATGGTCGCCCAGGCGAAAACGAACCTCGACGACGCTCGGGCGCCATTTGCGCGGCTGGCCATCGACACCTTGTCGGACATCGACAGCCGGCTCGCGACGCTGGCGCGTGAACTCGACGGCGCCGTGCCCAGCCACGCCGGACGCTTCGCCGCACCGGCCACCACCGCCGCGGTGGCGCTCGTCGACCTGCGCGGCTGGCTCGAGCGTCGCGTCGCCACGATGTCGGCCGACACCACCGTGGGTCGCGAGGCCTACGTGCGGTTCCTGCGTGAGGTGGCGCTCGTGCCCTACTCGCCGGACGAGATCGTGATGATGGGCCGCCAGGAATGGGAACGCGCGGTGGCATTCGAGGCGCTCGAGCAGGGCCGCAACCGCGCCCTGCCGCAGCTGCCGATCTTTCCCGACGCGACCACCCAAGTAACGACCGCGGCCTTCGAGGAACAGGCCATCCGCCAGTTCCTCGAGCGCGAAGACCTGCTCACGGTGCCGGCCGGTGTGGGGCACTACCGCAATCAGCTGCTGCCGCCGTACCTGGCGCCCCTCGCGTTTCTGGGCGTCACCGACGATCTCACCGGGCCCACGCGCCTCAGCGACGACGCCGTCAGCTACATTCGCGAGCCGCGCGCCGACCTGCCCTACTTCTATCTCTCCACCGCGCGCGACCCGCGACCCATCATCGTGCACGAAGGCGTGCCGGGACACTACCTGCAGCTGGCCCTGGCGTGGGCGCACGAGAACCCGGTTCGCCGGCACTACTACGACTCGGGCGCCAATGAAGGCATCGGCTTCTACGCCGAGGAGATGATGCTGCAGGCGGGTCTCTGGAACGAGAGCCCGCGCTCGCGCGAGATCATCTACAACTTCGCCCGCCTGCGCGCCTTGCGGGTGGAAGTGGACGTGAAGCTGGCCACCGGCGTGTTCACGATTCCGCAGGCAGCCGACTATCTGGAGACGACGGTGCCGATGGACCGCGCCACCGCGCTCGACGAGGCGGCGTCGTTTGCCGCAGGTCCGGGCCAGGCCATCACCTATCAAATCGGCAAGCTGCAGCTGACGAGTTTGCTCGCCGACGCCCGTCGTGCCCAGGGCGCGCAGTTCTCGCTGCGCGCCTTCCACGATTTCATCTGGAAAAATGGCAACGTGCCGCTGGCGCTGCTGCGCTGGGAACTGCTGGGCGACCGCCGCGACCTCGAACGTCTGCGATGAGCAGCTACCGCATCGCGCTGGCCAACCTGCCCTGTCCGGCCACGGCGGATCAGTCGGTGGCCCTGGCCGTCGACGCGATTGGCCGGGCCGGCCTGGAGCGCGCCGGCCTCATCTGCTTTCCGGAAGGCTACGTGCCCGGCTACCGGGGCCCGGGCAAGGCGGTCGCGCCGCCCGATGCGGCGTTCCTCGATCGCGCGTGGGCCGCAGTGGCCGCGGCGGCCGCCGCCGCCGACCTCGCGGTGGTGCTCGGCACCGAGCGATTCGTGGACGGCTTCCTGCGCATCTCCACCCTGGTCGTGAACCGCGACGGCACCATCGCCGGCATGCACGACAAGCTGCAACTCGACCCGTCGGAAGAGCCGCTGTTCACGGCCGGCGACGAGCGGCGCGTGTTCCAGGCCGGCGCGCTCACCTTCGGCCTGGCCATCTGTCACGAGGGCTGGCGCTATCCCGAAGCGGCGCGGTGGGCGGCCCGGCGCGGGGCGCAGGTGGTCTTCGTGCCGCACTTCCACGAGGCCGAACCCGGCAGTTATCGGCCGACGACCTTCGCCGACCCGGCCAACACGTTTCACGAGAAGGCACTGCTCTGCCGCGCGGCCGAGAACACCGTGTGGGTCGCGGGCGTGAATGTCGCCAGTGCAGGCTCGCCGACGACGTCCGCGTTCGTACGGCCGGATGGCACCCTGCACAGCTTCCAGCCGTACGGTGAGGCCGGTCTGCTCATCGAGGATCTGGACTTGAGCCTCGCCACCGGGCTGCTCGCGTCGCGCTGCCGCACTTACTGAGACACCGCTCGTGCCGTCCCCTGCCGCCGCGCGCTCACCGGAGCGCCACGTCCACAGTGGCGTTGCCGCTGGCCGACGACCACGTGCCGTCCGCCGGCCCACACGTGCGTCCACATCTCCTCGTGAGCTCGAGATTCCCCGGCGCCGCACACGACAGAAGGGCCGGTCCCGGATGGGAACCGGCCCTTGTGGCTGGTCACGAGTGCCCGCGCGGGCGGGCGGCCGCCTTACGGCAGCGCCATGGTGGTGTATCCGCCACTCATCGGGATGACGATGTACTGCTTGCCCTGATGCATGTAGGTCATCAGGCCGTACTGGCCAAGGCGGGGCGTGTTCACCGAACCCACGCGCTTGCCGGTCTTCTTGTCGATGCCGAACAGGTTCGGCTTGTTGTCGGCGGTCTGGCCCGTGGCCAGCAGCAGCGTGGAGGTGGCCGCCAGAGCCGGGTGGCCGCGACGTCCCCAGTTGGTGTCAACGGTGACGCCCTTCAGCAGCGGATTCGCCTTGAAGGCGTCCTGCTGGTTCTGCGCCATGTCGCCGTGAGGAATCATCCACGCGTGTTCGCCGGTGTTCATGTCGATGGCGACCACCTTGCCGAGTGGGCCTTTGAAGACGTCGGGAATGCCGGCGAGCGGGTCGCTGGCCATCCGCGGCGGCGGCGGGGGGCCGCCGCGCACGGGCACCCAGTCGGCCAGGGTCTTACCGGTCATCTTCTCGTTGTCGCGTTCCTTGGCGGGCTGCAGCAACGTGGGCGAGCAGCCGTTGGTCGTCGCGATGAAGACGAAGCCCATGGCCGGGTCGGCCGCGGGCGGGCCGGTGATGTTCGCGCCGCCTCCGCCGCCGGGGCAGATGTTGGCCGGGCCACGGCCCTCGGCGTTGCCACGATGACGCGGCGGTTCGAAGAGCTCGGCCAGCAGGTCTTCCTTCTTCGCGCGCTCGAGCGCGAGCTGCTTGATCTCGGGCGTGTAATCGATGAGGTCCGATTCCTTCCGGCCCTGGAAGTCGAACGGCTTCGGCTTGGTCACGTAGGGCTGCGTCGCCGACAGCTTCTCACCGGGCACCTTCGACTGCGGCGCTGAACGCATCTCCATCGGCCAGATCGGCTCGCCGGTGAGGCGGTTGTAGGAATACACCCACGACTGCTTGGTGATCTGGAAGAGCCCCGGAATGCGCCGGCCGCCGACGGTGACGTCCATCAGGATCGGCGCGGTGGGCGTGTCGTAGTTCCAGATGTCGTGCTTGACGAGCTGCTGATGCCACACGCGCTTGCCGGTCTTCACATCGAGCGCGATGATGCTCGTGCTGAACAGGTTGTCGCCGGGGCGGAACCCGCCGTAGTAGTCGATGGTCGCGCCGTTGGTGGGCACGTAGACCAGGCCGCGGGCCGGGTCGGCCGACATCGGCGCCCACGACGACACGTCTCCCGTCCAGCGCCACGCGTCGTTCTCCCACGTGTCGTGGCCGAACTCGCCCGGACGCGGAATGACGTGGAACTTCCAGAGGAACTTGCCGGTTTTGAGGTCGTAGCCCATGATGTCGCCGGGCACGTTCTCGACGCGCGTCTGGTTGTAGCCCTGCTCGGCCGAGTTGCCGACCACGAGCACGTCGTTCACCACGATCGGCGGCGACGAGGTGGTGATGTAGCCGAGCTCGAGCGGCAGGCCCTTGGCCGCGTCGTACTTCTGCTCCGCCTGGCGCCACGGGCCCCAGTCGGCAATCAGGTCCTTGAGCATGTCGACCGAGCCGGTCTTCGGGAAGCCGGTGACGGGCACCGCCTGTCCCCAGTTCTCGATCGGCTTGCCGGTCGCGGCGTCGAGCGCGTGCAGGAAGAACCCGGGGGTGGTGACGAGCACCACGCTCTTGCCGTTGATCTTCGCGTAGGCCACGCCCTTGCCGTGGTTGGAGCGCATCGAGTACTCGTGACGCGGCGTGAGCGGCTCCTGGAAGGACCAGAGCGTCTTACCGGTCGCCGGGTCGAGCGACACCACCGTGCGCCGCGGGCCCGACACCGTGATGAGCATGCCGTCGACGTAGATCGGCAGCCCGCGGCCGTTGACCTCGCCGAGTTCCATGCCGGGCGGCAGGTCGGCGCCGTTCCATTCCCACGCCACCTTCAGGGTGTTGAAGTTGGACGCGTTGATCTGGTCGTGCGCGGCATAGCGCGTGGACGTGTCACCACCGGTGATGGTCGTCCAATCGCCCTTTTGCTGCGCGCCGCCGGTGAGTCCAGCGACAACCATCGCCACGGCCATAGCGGCCGCGCCGAGCAGCGCGTGGGGTATCCAGTTCCGAGCCTGTCTTGACGTCATGTGCACCTACACTCCCCGCAAAGCGGTGGGAGAACCAGCGTGAATAGCGGGCCAAGAATGCTGCGCGGCGGGCAATTTGTCAAACTGGCCGTACGCAAGTCGGGCCAGACGTCCCCTGAGGAGACGCCTGGCCCGCGGAATCGTCCGCCTGCCGGCGGCTGGAACGCTCTGGCTACGGCAGAGCCATCGCCGAGTAGCCGCCGCTCACGGGAATGACGACGTACTGCTTGCCCTGGTGCAGGTAGGTCATCAGGCCGTAGCCGCCGACGCGCGGCGTTTCGACCGCGCCCACGCGCTTGCCGGTCTTCTTGTCGATGCCGAACAGATGCGGCTTGTTGTCGGCGGTCTGACCGGTGGCCAGCAGCAGCGTCGAGGTCGCGGCCATCGCCGCCTGACCACGCCGGCCGACGTTCGAGTCGAAGGTGACCCCCTGCATGAGCGGCTGGGCGCGGAACGCGTCCTGGTCCCGCGTCGGCGTGTCACCGTGGGGAATCATCCACAGATGTTCGCCGGTGTTCATGTCGATGGCGACGATTCGGCCCACCGGGCCCTTGAAGAGCGACGGGAAGCCGCGCAGCGGGTCGTTCTCCATCGGCGGAGCGGGCGGCTTGCCGCCGCGCAGCGGCACCCAGGCGGCCAGCGTCTTGCCGGTCATCTTGTCGTTGTCCCGTTCACTGGCCGGCTGCAGCAGCGTCGGCGAGCACCCGTCGTAGGAGGTCACGAAGATGATCCCGGCGACCGGATCGGCCGCCGGCGGTCCGGTGATGTTGGCGCCGCCGTTGCCGCCGGGGCAGATGTTGGCCGGGCCCTTGCCTTCGGCGTTGCCGCGGTGGCGCGGCGGCTCGAAGAGGTCGGCCAGCAGGTCGAGCTTCTGCACGCGCTCGAGGGCCAGCTTCTTGACCTCGGGCGTGTAGTCGATGACGTCCGATTCCTTGCGCCCCTGGAAGTCGTACGGCTTCGGCTTGGTGACGTAAGGCTGCGTCGCCGACAGCTTCTCGGTAGGCACCTTCGATTGCGGCGCGGGCCGCATCTCGATCGGCCAGATCGGCTCGCCGGTGAGGCGGTTGTAGGAGTAGACCCACGACTGCTTGGTGATCTGGAACACGCCCGGCACGCGCCGGCCAAGGACGTTGACGTCGAGCAGGATCGGCGCGGTCGGCAGGTCGTAGTTCCAGATGTCGTGTTTGACGAGTTGCTGGTGCCACACCCGTTTGCCGGTCTTCACGTCGAGGGCAATCAGGCTCGTGCTGAACAGGTTGTCGCCCGGACGGAAGCCGCCGAAGTAGTCGATGGTCGCGCCGTTGGTCGGGATGTAGACCAGACCACGGGCCGGGTCAGCCGACATCGGCGCCCACGACGACACATCGCCGGTCCAGCGCCACGCGTCGTTCTCCCACGTGTCGTGGCCGAACTCGCCCGGACGCGGGATGACGTGGAACTTCCACAGGAACTTGCCGGTCTTGACGTCGTAGCCGAGGATGTCGCCAGGCACGTTCTCGACGCGCGTCTGGTTGTAGCCCTGCTCGGCGGAGTTGCCGATGACCAGCACGTCGTTCACGATGATGGGCGGCGACGAGGTGGTGATGTAGCCCAGTTCGAGCGGCAGGCCCTTGGTGGCGTCGTACTTCTGCTCGGTCTGCTTCCAGGGCTGCCAGTCGGCAATCAGGTCCTTGAGCATGTCGACCGAACCCGACTTGCCGAAGCCGGCCACCGGCACGGCCTCGCCCCAGCCTTCGATCGGCTTGCCGGTCTTCGCGTCGAGCGCGTGCACGAAGAAGCCGGGCGTGGTCACGATGACGACGCTCTTGCCGTTGATTTTGGTGAAGGCCACGCCCTTGCCGTGGTTCGAGCGCATCGAGTAGTCGTGACGCGGCGTGGTCGGTTCCTGGAACGTCCACAGCGTCTTGCCGGTGGCCGGGTCGAGCGACACCACGGTGCGGCGCGGACCCGACACGGTGATGAGCATGCCCTCGACGTAAATCGGCAGGCCGCGCGCGTTGATCTCGCCGATTTCGACGCCGGGCGCGACGTCGGCGCCCTTCCACTCCCAGGCCAGCTTCAGGTTGTTGAAGTTCGCGGCGGTGATCTGGTCGACCGGCGAATAGCGCGTGGACGTGTCGCCGCCGGTGATCGAGGTCCAATCACCCTTCTGCTGGGCACCACCTGGTAGGCTGGCGACCACGAGCGTGATCATCACGGCCGCCGCACCGATCAGTGCGTGGGACGTCCAGCGTCGACGTTCTGCAATCTTCATAGGTACCTGTACTCCGTGAATACGCCGTCAAAATAGTCCTGCGGCTGGGCCAAGAATGCTGCCACCGCAGGGTGGATGTCAACCGGTGACATGGCTGCGCCGCGCGCGTGCGGGTGGCGCGCATGCTCTTCACGCATGGGTTCGCGCCGCGCGCGGTTGCAGGCCGGAGACCGGTGGTGTACAAGCTGAAGGTCGCCTGTCCTGAAGCATGCCCGCCCCCAACCGCCGAACACCCGCGCCGCGTTCTCCCCACTCGTCCGACGTCGCCGTCCGAACCGGGTCGCTGGCCGGGCTGGCCGTACCCCTTGCCTTCACCCTTGGGCTGCTGGCTGCGTCGCTGCTCCCGCGCGTGCAGGGCAACCCCCGGCTGAGCGCGGCGTTCTGGGCGGCGGGCGCCGGCCTGCTCGTGTGGCAGGCGGTGCTGGCCCTGCGCGCGAAGGGCGCGCTGCCCGGCTTCGTCAGCACCCCACCCCGGCCGCAGCACTACATCCAGATGTGCTGTCACCTCAGCGTCTACGGCTACTGGGGCTACTACTTTGCGCCGGTCTATCCCTACTTTCCGCTGCTGATCGCGCAGGTGCTCTTCGCCTACGCCTTCGACATCCTGTTGGCCTGGTCGCGCCGGCGTCCGTTCGCCATGGGCTTCGGCCCGTTTCCGATCGTCTTCAGCACCAACCTGTTCCTGTGGTTCCGCGACGACTGGTTCGCGTTCCAGTTCCTGCTGATCGCGGTGGGCTTCCTCGGCAAGGCGTTCCTCCAGTGGGAACGTGAGGGCCGCCGCACGCACATCTTCAACCCGTCGGCGTTCGCCCTGGCGCTCTTCTCGCTGGTGCTGATCGCGACCGGCACGACCTCGGTGACCTGGGCGCAAGAGATCAACACCACCTTCGGCCTGGGGCCGCGCATCTACCTCGTGCTCTTCCTCATCGGCCTGGTGGTGATGTACTTCTTCTCGACCACCTACGTGACCGCGTCGGCGGCAGCAACGCTCTTCGGCGTGAGCGCTCTCTACGGCGCCGTCACCGGCGTGCCCTACTTCGTCGACACCGAGATTCCATCGGCGGTCTTCCTCGGCTTGCACTTGCTCGTGACCGACCCGTCGACCTCGCCGCGCTCGCCGCTCGGCCGGGTCATCTTCGGAGTGGCCTATGGGCTCGGCGTCTTCGCCCTCTACGCACTGCTCGGGGCGCTCGGCGTGCCGACCTTCTACGACAAGCTGCTGTGCGTACCGCTCCTCAATCTGCTCGTGCCGTCGATCGACCGACTGGTCACGCGCATCGGCGACCGGCCGCTCATCACCACGCTGGGGCTCGACCCGCCGCTCGGCCGCCGCAACCTCGCCCACATGGCCGTGTGGATCGCGTTCTTCGCGGTGATGACCCTGGCCGGCCGCACCGACGGCATGCAGCGCGGCGACGCGCTGCCCTTCTGGGTCGAGGCGTGCCAGGCCGATCGCCCGCAGGCGTGCGCGCGGTTGCTGCGCATCGAGGGCTCGTACTGCACCGACAACGCCGGCTGGGCGTGCAACGAACTGGGCCTGCACTACGCCGAGGGTCGGCTCGTGCCGGCCGATGGCCACCGCGCGCTCGCCTACTTCTCGCGCGCCTGCGAGGGGCGGTTCCAGGCGGGCTGCGTCAACCTGCTCGATCCGGCGGCCCCGACCCGCGCCAACCCGCGCGCCTTCGATCTGCGCCTGCTCGTGCGCGAGGGCGGCCTCAACCTGACCGACACGCCCGAGCCCGAGCTCTACGCGCGCGCCTGCCGCCACGGCTGGACCTTCGCGTGCGAGAAGACATCGGCGTCGCGATGATCGTGCGCGCGTGGGTCGGTGCGGGCCGGCTGGCCACGCGCGGCCCCGACCTGGTCGGCTCCTGCCTGCTTGGCCTCTGCCTGGTTGGTGCGCCGCTGGCCGCACAGACGCAGCCCACCGCCAAACTCCGGCCCGAGTTCGTGGCGATTGGGCCCGGCCCCATGACGATGGGCGCCGATGCGACGCGTGACCCGCTGGCCTTCGACAACGAACGCTGGTCGGCGGCGCAGGGCGAGGGCACGCTCGACCTGCCGCTCTTCTATCTGAGCCGCACCGAAGTGACGGTCGCGGCCTTCGGCGCGTTCGTCGCGGCCACCGGTGCCAAGGCAGACCCCCGCGCCCTCGACGCGCCGGCCGCGCAGCCCGTGGCGTTCGTGTCGTGGCCCGACGCGCTCGCCTACTGCCGCTGGCTCGAGGCCACGCTGAAAGCGTCGTCGGGCACCGCGCCCGAGATCGCGCAACACCTGCGCGACGGCTGGCGCGTGACGCTGCCCACCGAGGCGCAGTGGGAGAAGGCCGCCCGCGGCGGCGACCACCGGCGCTATCCGTGGGGGGACACACCCCGGCGCGACCGGGCCAATTACGAGAGCGCGGCTCCGGTGGCCGCCGGACAGATCGCGTGTCCTGAATGCGCCTACGGTCTCACCGACATGGCCGGCAACGTCTGGGAGTGGACGCGCAGTCCGTATCAGCCCTATCCCTACGACGAAGCCGACGACCGCAGTGGACTCGAGGCCGACGCGCTCTGGGTGATACGGGGTGGGGCGTTCAACGACCCGGTGCGGCTCGTGCGCGCCTCGGCGCGCGGCGCGGCGGAACCCGGCGCGCGGCGCGCGTTCATCGGCTTCCGCGTGGCGCTGGTCGCACGGTAGCCGTCAGCGGTCCGCCGGCGTTAGACCGCCGCGATTCCGCTCCGCGAGGCGGTTCGCTTATCATGATCGGAGCACTGGCTCGACGATCGAGCCCGGCACGTTCTCGGTTCCACGCCCGACGGAAGACGCGCCATGGCAGCACAAGTCGTCCACCCCGTGGACATCGCCTCACCAGCGGTCAAGACCGCCTCCCGCATCAGACTCTTCGAGAGCTGGCGGGACGATGTACCGGCCGGCATCGTCGTGTTCCTGGTGGCCCTTCCGCTCTGCCTGGGCATCGCAGTCACTTCGGGCGCCCCGCTCATCTCGGGCGTGATGGCCGGGATCATCGGCGGGCTGGTGGCCAGCGCGCTGTCGGGGTCGTCGCTGATGGTGAGCGGCCCGGCGGCGGGGCTGGCGCCGATCGTCCTGCTCGGCATTCCGCAGGTCGGCGGCTTCGAGCGGCTGCTCCCCGCCGTCGTGCTCGCCGGTGGTCTGCAAGTGCTGCTCGGCGCGATCCGGGCCGGCACGGTGGCCTACTACGTGCCGTCATCGGTCATCAAAGGCATGCTGGCTGGCATCGGCATCACGCTGATCCTCAAGCAGGTGCCGCATGCCGTCGGCTACGACCGCGACGCCGAAGGCGACATGGCCTTCTGGGAATCGTCGGGCCAGACGACGCTCAGCACGCTGGCCGAAGCCATGCAGCAGATCCAGCCTGGCGCCGCGCTGGCCGCGCTGGTCGGCGTGGTGGTGATGATGTGGTGGCCGCGCTCGCCCTTTGGGCGCGTGCGCCTGCTGCCGGCGCCGCTCTTCGCGGTGGGCGCGGGCGTGGCCGTGAACGAACTGCTGCGCCTCTACCTGCCGATGCTGGCCGTGCGTGACACCCATCTGGTGTCGTTGCCGACCATCGAGAACGGCAGCCTGCTGCAGCAGCTCGCGCGGCCCGACTGGAGCGCGCTGTCGAACCCGCTCGTGTGGCAACTGGCGCTCATCATCGGTCTCGTCGCCAGCTTCGAGTCGCTGCTCAGTCTCGAGGCCACGCGCAAGCTCGATCCGCTGCGTCGTGATGCCCCCGTGAACCGCGAGCTGATGGCGCAGGGGGCCGGCAACATGCTGGCCGGGCTGCTCGGCGCCTTGCCGATTGCCGGCGTGATCGTCCGCTCGTCGGCCAACGTCGACGCGGGCGCCCGCTCGCGGCTGTCGGTCATGGTGCACGCGGCCCTGATGCTGTTTGCGCTGCTCGCGCTGGGCGCGTTGCTCAATCGCATTCCCCTGGCCGCCATTGCGTCAGTGCTGCTCGTCACCGGGTTCCGGCTCGCCGCGCCGTCGCTCTGGAGCAACGCCTGGCACCTCGGCTACGCCCACTTCGTCTCGTTTGCCGTCACCATCGTGGCCATCGTGTTCACCGATGTCCTGCGCGGCATCGGGATCGGCGTCGTGGTGGGCGCGGTCTTCATCGTGGTCGAGCACCTGCGCAGCCCGGTGCTGTCGCGGGTCAGCCCACCGGGCGCCGTGCTCACCCGCTACGCCTTGCCCGAGCAGGTGACGTTCCTCAGCAAGGCCAGCATCTCGCGGGCCCTGAATGGACTGCAGCCCGGCACGCGCGTGGAGATCGACGGCCGCCGCACGACCCGCTTCGACCACGACGCGCTCGAAGTGCTGCACATCTTTCGCGAGACCGCCCGGCTGCGGGGCATCGACTACCGCCTGGTCGGCATTCCCGACACCGAATTGACGCCCACCCACCACCGCGGCGCGCGCTGACGCCGGAGACGCCAGATGGAAGAGTATCGTCGCATCATCGAAGGCAATCGCGCGTGGTCGGCCAAAGTGATGGCCGAGAACCCGGCGTTCTTCAGCGAGTCCGCCCAGCGCCAGGAACCGCTGTTTCTCTACATCGGCTGCGCCGACAGCCGCGTGCCAGCCAACACCGTGACCGGGACCAAGCCGGGCGAGCTGTTCGTGCACCGCAACATCGCCAACCTGGTGATGCCCAGTGACATCAACGCGATGAGCGTGTTGCAGTACGCCGTGGAAGTGCTCGACGTGAAGCACGTCCTGGTGACTGGCCACTACGGTTGCGGCGGCGTGAAGGCGGCGATGTCGGGCCAGCAGCACGGTCTCGTCGACCACTGGCTGGGCCCGATCCGCAACGTGCTGCGCTGGAATGCGCAGGAGCTCAACGCCATTCCCGATGCACAGGCCCGCTTCGACCGGCTCGTCGAGTTGAATGTGCTCGAACAGCTCTACCACCTGTCGGAAACGCCGATCATCCAGCAGGCCTGGGCGCGCGGCCGCCGGCCCCTGCTGCATGGCCTCGTCTACGACCTGAAGGACGGGCTGCTGCACGAGATTGCCACCGGCATCGACTCGCAGGACGCGGCCGACCATCTGGCCGACCGCCGCCTGTCGGGTGTGCCTGCGGGTCCCCCGCCGCTCGGCCGGGTGGCCGGGCCGATTCTGGCCGGCGAGGGGCTGGCCGACGACATCGCCGACCGAGTGCTGGCGCGCCTCAGGGAAGCCGATGCCAAGCGTCGCCCCGAACGGTAGATCGCCCGCCGAACGGGCACCTTTACTCTGGCTGGGTACTACCTAATTCGGCCACCAGGTCGACGAATGGGGCATTGGCGCAGTTCCTGGGATTGGCATGTCCCTTGAAGTCATGCCGGGCATGAGCACCATCGCAACACCCACCTACCGCGACGACGTTCACCGACCGGCTGCCACACTCAGACCGAATCGGCGCCTACCGGTAGCCCGGAACTGGCGGCGCGCGCTCTTCGCCTTCACAGGGGCCACCAGGGTAGAACTCGGCAGCGTCCGTTCAATCGAGGCTGCGTGCATCGTTGCCGACGACCCGGGCGAAGTGGTGCGCGGCGCCAAGCCGATCAGTGCGGCCGACCGCGACCGGATGCGCGAGCAGCACATCGCGCGGATGATGGCCGACTACCGGCGGCAGAACTAGCGCGCGCTACGCGCTGTCGTCCTGCCGCTTCGGCCGGCGATTGCTCTCGAGCACCTTCTTGCGCAGGCGGATGCTCTTGGGCGTGATCTCGACGAGCTCGTCGTCGTTGATGAACTCGATCGCCTGCTCCAGCCCCATCAGCCGGGGCGGCACGATGCGGATGGCCTCGTCGGCCGACGAGGCGCGCATGTTGGTCTGCTTCTTCTCCTTGCAGATGTTCACGTCGAGGTCGTTGACGCGCGAGTTCTCGCCGACGATCATGCCCTCGTAGACCTCAGTGGTCGGCTCGATCATCATCGTCGCGCGTTCCTGCAGGTTGGCCATGGCAAAGGCCGTGGCCACGCCCGTGCGGTCGGACACCATCGCGCCGGTGGGCCGCGCCTGGATCGGCCCGTGCCAGGGTTCCCACTCGGCGAACACGTGGTTCATCATGCCGGTGCCCTTGGTGTCGGTCAGGAACTGCGAACGGAAGCCAATCAGCCCGCGCGCCGGGATGCGGAACTCGAGGCGCACGCGGCCGCTGCCATGATTGACCATCTTGGTCATGGTGCCGCGACGTATGCCGACGCCGGCAATCACCGCGCCCTGGAACTCTTCGGCCACGTCGATGACCAGATCCTCGATCGGCTCCATCTTCACGCCGTTGATGTCCTTGGTGACGATCTCGGGCCGCGAAACCTGCACTTCGTGACCCTCGCGGCGCATCATCTCGATCAAGATGGCGAGCTGCAGCTCACCGCGGCCGAGCACCTTCATCTGCTCGGGCGTGGCCGTGGGTTCCACGCGCAGCGACACGTTGCCGAGCAGTTCCTTGTCGAGCCGGTCGCGCAGGTGGCGCGACGTGACGAAGGTGCCGTCACGGCCGGCCAGCGGCGAGGTGTTCACGCCGAAGATCATCGACACGGTGGGCTCGTCGACGGCGATGGTCTGCAGCGCCTCGGGGAACTCGGGGTGACTGATGGTCTCGGCGATGTTGATGTCTTCGATGCCGGCGAGGCACACGATGTCGCCGGCTTGCGCGTCGTTGATCTCGATGCGCTTCAAACCGTCGAACGCGAACAGCTTCGTCACCTTGGTCTGCTGGGCAGAGCCATCGAGCTTCAGCACCACGATCGGATCGCCGACCTTGACGCGGCCGCGGAAGATGCGGCCAATAGCGATGCGGCCCAGGTAGTCGCTCGCGTCGAGGTTCGCCACGAGCATCTGCAGCGGCTTCTCGGGGTCGCCTTTGGGCGGCGGCACGTGCGCCACGATGGCGTCGAACAGGGGGCGCAGCGTTTCGCCGGGCACGGCGAGGTCGGTCGTGGCGGTGCCGGCGCGACCGCTGGTGTAGAGCACCGGAAACTCAATTGTCTCTTCGGATGCGTCGAGGTCGATGAACAGGTCGTAGACCTCGTTGAGCACTTCCTGCGTGCGCGCGTCCGAGCGGTCGATCTTGTTGATCACGACCACCGGCGGCAGGCCGCGTTCGAACGCCTTGCGCAGCACGAAGCGGGTCTGCGGCAGCGGCCCTTCGGCGGCATCGACCAGCAGCACCACGCCGTCCACCATCGACAACACGCGCTCCACTTCTCCGCCGAAGTCGGCGTGGCCGGGGGTGTCGACGATGTTGATGAGGATGTCGCCGTAGTGCACGGCGCAGTTCTTGGCAAGAATGGTGATGCCGCGCTCGCGCTCGAGCTCGTTGCTGTCCATGGCGCGGTCGGTGACGCGCTCGTTGGCGCGGAACACGCCCGACTGGCGGAACATCGCATCGACCAGCGTGGTCTTGCCGTGGTCGACGTGGGCGATGATGGCGACGTTGCGGCGCAGGGGATTGACCACGCTCTCTGTGGTCGATGACGGTGCAGACATCCGCCTATTATACCCTTCGACCCGCCCAGGGCAGGCGCTTCCAGCGGACGACTTGACCTAGAAGACGCCGGGCAGGTCGTCCTTGGTCGCGCGCAAGAGGTCGAGCACGGCGCGGCGATCGACGGCCGTCAGGTGCGTGTATTTCGGTTCGGGCTTGGCCGCCGACAGCACCGTCTCGAGGCGGCGATAGGTGGCCTGGCGCACCGCCGGCGGCAGCGACGCGAACGCCTTCGAGTAAATGGTGTAGCTCAGCGGGTACTTCATCAGCCGGTCCTCGAGCCGCAGCTCTCGCAGCGAGCGCCCGGACGCGTCTTTGGGCCCCTGCGCCGAGAACCACTCGGTGAAGCCCGACGCGCCTTGCACCGTGCCGAGCGGCACCTCGTCCACGAACAACAGGTAGTCGGCCAGTTCGTCCACGGCCTCGCGCACGCGCGCCGTCAGCACCGGCTCGTGATTGACGTCGACCAGCGCGTCGGCCAGCGCGGCGGGCGTGACCAGGCGGTGCTCCCAGGCGGCGCGCGTCATCAGGTTCATGGCGTGCAGCTGGTGTTCGAGCACGAGCAGCGCCGCGATGTCGGAATGGGGCGTCAGGTAGTCGCCGATCGCCCGCAGGGCCGGCGCGTCAGCCAGCGTCGCGAACACCGGCGGCGGCGCCATCTGCTCGGGCCCCACCGCGTGCGGGCCAATCAGCGCCGTGTTGCCCATGTGACGCCGCGGCACCTTCGCCCCCGTCACATACCATCCGCCCCACCGCCGGCTGAGCGGCTCGCGGTGGTCGGTGAGGCCGCCGCTAGCGTAGTCGCGATCCGACTTGCGCGGAAACGTGGACATCACGAACACACCGGGTACCGCGCGCGTGTCCCACGACAGGTGGCACGACAGACAGGTCTCGCTGCGATTGAACCGGGGCGTGGGACCGTCGGTCTGACCGAGCTGGTAGAACACGGTGCCCAGGCGTGGATCCTGCGCCGCCACTTCGAGCAGCGGCGCGCCACGCACCCAGGCCACACTGATGTCGTCGTTGAAGTAGACCGCGCGCGGATTGGCGGCCGAGATGTAGGAGGCCTGCAGGCTGGTCTGCGAGTAGACCAGCACCTGTGACGTGGGCGAGATGCCAAAGGCGTCGAGCACCGACGTCAGGTAGCCGCGGCCCCCGGGCTCGAAGGTGAGCGCCAGCTCGCCGCGCTCGAGCCTGGCATTGACACCCGCCGCCACATCCGCCGGCTGGGTGGCGCCGTAGCGCATGGCCGGATGGTGCCGCGACTCGGGAAACGCATCGCTGCGCTGCGCGTACAGGCCGACGACAGTGAGCCAGAGCGCCGCGAACGCGGCAACGAGTAGAAGGTAGCGGGCAGCGTTCATACGGGCTGAAACACGAAGGGCGGAGGCCTCTGCGCCTCCGCCCTTCATTATGCACCCTGCCCCCCGGGCCCCGAGCCCCGGCACCCGAGCCCCGCCCTAAAGCGGATTATCCGGGAACATCATCGTGCGCCACATGTGCGCCGTGGGGCTGTTGTCGTGGCCCAGCCCTTCTTTCGGCTGCTTGAACTGCCGGCCCATGATGTCGATGAACGGCTCGATCGACACCTTCGCGTTCGGGTCGAAGGCGTAGAGGTCGTTCACCGTCACCATGCGCGCCTCGAAATACCACTTGTGGTTGCGCGCCTCTTCGTAGGCCGCCTTGATGTGCGGCTGCGGCTCGTAGTCCTTGCCGTAGATGCGGGTGTAGAGCTCGGGATACTCGTAGCCGTGCGCCGAATCGGGATAGAAGCGCAGGGCCTGGTGGAACTTGATCGCCCAGGTGACCTTCGGCGACACGTATGGCTCGACCAGTTGCGCACCCCACCAGCCGTGATCGACCTTCACCAGGTTCTGCACCACGTCGTGCAGCAGGCAGGCCATGACGATCTCTTCGCTCATGCCGGTCTTCAGCGCGCGCGTCGCGCTCTGCAGCACGTGGTTGGCCGGCGCGAAGCGCTTCTCGTAGAACTCCAGCAGGGTCGGCTTGGCCGACATCGGCGCGAGCAACGGCATCGTGCGGTTGTCGGCCGGTCCCTGCGGCGCAAAGAGACTGCCCACGCCGCGGCGCACGGTCGCATCGGCCGGCGCCGGCACCACCTGCTCCTCGACCAGCGTCAGGCTGCTCGTCGCCTCGGCGTCGAGCTTCTCGACCATGTAGTGCTCGAGCGCCTCGGCCTTGGTTTCCGGATCCATCGCCTCGACGATCGCCAGTCCGCCGAGACTGGCGATGAACGCGCGACGATCGATGTCCATGTTGCCCATGCCCATACAGTCGGCCTCCCTCGCGGAATGATCAGCGGAATCGAAACTACGCGGCAGCCGCCTTGGACGGCGTGGCGAGCACCTGGTCGAACACCTGCACGGCCTTCTGCATCTCGGCCATCGTGCCTACCGAGATGCGCACATGCGTCTTCTCGTAGGGCGGGAAGTCGCGGGCCACGAGCACGCCGTGGCGTTCGCAGGCCTCGCGGAACTGCCGCGACGGCCGCGCGAGGTCGACGAACAGGAAGTTGGTCTGCGAGTTGGTCGGCGTGTAGCCGCGATCCGCGAACCACTTCTGCGTGAACGCGCGGGCGTCGGCGTTGCGCACCTGCTCGCTCTTGACCCAGGCCTCGGGCACGTTCAACGCCGCCTTGGCGCCGAGCAGCGCCATCACGCTGATGGAGTCGATGTCGTCCCACGCCCGCATCCTGGCGATCGTGTCCTGGTGCGCGACGGCATAGCCGATGCGCAGGCCGGCCATGCCGAAGCACTTCGAGAACGTGCGCGCCACGACCACCCGCGGATTCTGCACCGCCAGCGGAATCATGGTTTCGTAGCCGGCCATCGTGCCGTATTCGAAGTACGCCTCATCGACCAGCACGGTCGTGTCGGGCGACTGCCTCGTGAGCGTCGTCAGATAGCTGCGGGTGTCCGAACCGGTCACCGCCGTGGCCACCGGGTTGTTCGGGTTGCAGAAGAAGACCAGCCCGGAGCCGACCGAGGCCTTCTGCAGCGCGTCGAGATCCATCGTGAGGCTCGACGAGAGCTTCACGCCGGTCATCGGATGCCCGAGCAGGCGCGCGTAGTCGGCGCACTCTTCGTAGGCGGGAATGGCCGCCACGAGGCCCGCGGTCTTGGTGGTGAAGACGTGCGTCGAGGTGCGAAGGATCTGCGTCGACCCGGAACCGAGCAGCACGTTCTCGGCCTTCACCTTGTGCTTCGCGGCCACGAGCGCGGTCACTTCATCCGCGGTAGCGAAGGCATAGCGTCCGGCTTCGCCGAGCGCACCACGCACGGCCGACAGCACCTCGGGATGGCAGCCGAGCGGGTTCTCGTTGCTCGACAGAATCACCGGCGGGATTCCGCCCTGCGCCATCAGCGGCTCGCCGCCGAAGAGCGTGGCTTCACGGCCGCGCGCGCCCACCCACAGGCCGGCGGCGCCGGCGCCGACCGTGTGCACGAACGATCGTCGCGAGAGCGGCATGGCTGAGAACCTCTTGATCTTCGACATGGCTAACGCCCTCCCTGGCGGGAGGTGCTCGGCGCGCCGGCGAGCACGGTCTTGAACACCGCCACGGCGCGCTGCATCTCGTCCATCGTGCCAATCGAGATGCGGCAGTATTCCTTCTCGAACGGCGGAAAGTCGCGGCCCACGAGCACCCCCGCGGCGCGGCAGGCATCACGGAACCCCGCCGCCGGCCTATTGATCTTCATGAACAGGAAGTTGGCCTGCGAGTCGGCGCCGGTCACGCCCAGGTCGGCCAGCGCCTTCACCGTGAAGGCCTTGGCGGCGGTGTTGCGCGTGCGCTCCGCGTCGATGTGCGGCTGATTGGCCAGCGCCACCATGGCGCCGCCGAGCGTGAGCGTGCCGAGCCCGTAGGGCATCTTGAAGGCGCCCACCGCCTTGATGGCGGCCGGTGCGCCAATCGCGTAGCCGGCACGCAGGCCCGCCATGCCGTAGGCCTTCGAGAAGGTGCGCGTCACGAACACGTTGGGGGTGACGAGCGCGAGCGGAATCGCCGACTCGTACGAGGCATCGGTCACGTAGTCGTGGTACGCCTCGTCGATGAGGATCACGGTGTCGGGCGAGGCCGCGCGGATGGCCTTCACCGTGTCGGCCACGGCGGTCTTGCCGTGCACGGTGGAGGTCGGGTTGTTGGGATTGCAGAAGAACACCAGACCGGCGCCCTTCGACGCAAGGACGAGCTTCGCCAGATCGATGCGCAGAGCGGCATCGAAGCCCACCTCGCGCACCGGCGAGCCAATCTTCCTGGCCATGTCGCGCGGCGCCTCGAACGAGGGCCAGGCGGTGACCAGCGGCCTGGCCGGCGAGGTGAAGGCGCGGACGGCATGCGAGAGGAGGTCGCCGGATCCGGGCCCGAGCACGATCTGGTCTCGCGTGGCGCCGAACTTCTGCGCCAGCGCGCCGATGAGCGCGCCCTCGGTCTGCGTGGCGTTGAAGGGATACCGCGACGCCTCGGGGAACTTGCCGATGATGGCGTCGAGCACGTGTTGGCCCGGTCCGAGCGGGTTCTCGTTGCTCGAGATGCGGACCATCTTCGCGTTGGAGGCGCCGGCCTGCGCTTCGGTATGGCCGGCCATCATGGCCTCCCGGCCGCGCGCCGAGATCCAGTCGTGGCTCGCTGGAGCGGGCTCGAACATCCCAGTGAAGAGCCGCCGGCGTGTCAGCGACATACGTGACCTCCTGTGTCTTGCGGCGTCGAATGCGTGCCGGTCAGAGAACGATGCTGAGGATTCTACCGCCAGTTCGAGCCGTGCGGGCACTCTTTGTCAGGGCCGGGATTGGGCCGCCACCAGCGCCATCCACCGGCCATCGGGCGACACCGCCAGGCGCGTGAGCGGGCCGATGCCGACATCGGCCAGCAGGGTCCAGCCCTCTTGGCCGGGCCGCCACCAGTGCACTTCCCCACCCTTGGTCATGAACAGGGTGCCGTCGGGTGCCCATGCCGCATCGCGGTCCGCGCTGCCCAGCAGTGCTGCCACGAGTGGGCGGATCTCGCCGGTGGCGGGCAGCCATTCCTTGACCGTCCAGGCCTCGCCCTCGCGCTGCACGAACGAGATCGTGGCCCCCGGACGCCCCGCCAGCGCGGGACGCCGCAGCACCGCGCGGCCGATGTCGGTGGCGACCACGCGCGCGGCGCCGGTCTTCGTGTCGGCAATCTGCAGGGTGGCCGGCGTGCCCAGCACGTAGACCGCGAGCCGCCCGGCGTCGACCCAGGCGTGATAGCCGGCCGGCTTCACGTCTCGCAGTACCAGCGTGGGCGCGGCGCCGTCACCGGCAAACTGCCACACGCGCTGCGTGCCGTCGGCTTCGACGCGAATCGTGGAGACCCCGGCGTCGTCGAGCATCAGCGTGGGCGAGTACTCGGACTCCGGCGTGCGCGTGAACTGCCGGATCTGGCGGGTTTGCAGTTCGACGAAGTAGATGTCGGTCTGCTTGCCGTCGCGGTTCGACGTGAAGAGCAGGCTGCGCCCGTCGGACCCGAAGTAGGGTTGGTTGTCGTAGCCGTTGGGATTCTCGGAGGCCACGCGGGCCGGCCCCATCGTGGGCGCCGTGGGGGTGAGGCGCATCGGCGCCAGATAGATGTCGGTGGCGGGCGGCGGCGCCGTCTGGGCGTGAACGGGAGGCGCGCCGCTGAGGGCCGCGTAGACGCACAGAGGAATAGTGAGCCGGGCGATCATGGCCGTCACTATACTCGCCGCCTCCCGCACGGCCCTCCGAGCACGGGCTCAGGACGGCCCAGAACTACCTTGATTCCAGCAGGTTACACGGCCGTTACAGGCGGCCGGGCGGCCTTCATTTGGTATGCTGCTGGGGCAGCCGCCATGGTTCGTTCCTCCGCCCCCCGAGTGATCGAGATCCCGCCCACCGCCGACGACACCGTGGCCAAACGGTCGGGACGCCGCCGCAAGTCCACCGAAGGCCAGGCCCAGATCGCCGACTGGGCGTCGCTCTCGCCCGACGATCTCGGCAATGCGGCGCTCTATATCAATCGCGAACTGAGCTGGCTCGAGTTCAACCGCCGCGTGCTGGCGCAGGCCTCCGACGACACGCACCCCCTGCTCGAGCGCGTGAAGTTCCTGGCCATCTCGGCCACGAACCTCGACGAGTTCTTCATGGTGCGCGTGGCCACGCTGCTCAAGAAGTTCCGTGCCGGCATCGACGACACCTCGATTGACGGCCTGAGCACCGACGAAGAGCTGGCCGTCATCCGCGCACGCGCCAACGAGCAGATGGCGGAGCAGGCCCGCTGCTGGACCGAACAGCTCCGCCCACAGCTGGCCGCCGAGGGCATCCACTTCCTCGACCAGTCCGACTTCACGCCCGCGGTCGATGCCTGGGTCACCGCCTACTTCGAGGCGCAGGTGTTCCCGGTGCTCACGCCGCTCGCGTTCGACCCGGGTCATCCGTTTCCCTTCATCTCGAACCTGAGCATGAACCTGGCGGTGCGCGTGCGGCACGGGGGCCGCATCAAGTTCGCGCGCGTGAAGGTGCCAGGCATGCTGCCCCGCTTCGTGGCGCTGCCGGCTGGCCTCGGGCCGTCCCCCGGTACGACGTTCGTGTTCCTGGGCGACGTCATCCGCCGCAACATCAGCGCGCTCTTCCCCGGCACTCAGGTGGAAGGCGCCCACCTCTTCCGCGTCATCCGCGACACCGACATGGTGATCCAGGAAGACGAAGCCGACGACCTGCTGGAATCGGTCGACCGCGGGCTGAAGCAGCTGCGCTACGGCGCCGTGTCCTTACTGCAGGTGGAAGCCGACATGCCGCGGCGGGTGCTGGACATCCTGATCGACAACTTCGAGGTCGACCACGACGTGGTGGTGCGCAGCAACGCGCGCATGGGCCTGGGCGACTGGACGCAAATCTCGGCGCTGCATCGGCCGACGCTGAAGGATCCCGTGTTCCACCCGCGCACGTTGTGGGCGCCCGACGAAGCCGACCGCGTGTTCGAGCAGATCGCGGACCAGGACTTCATGGTCCACCACCCGTTCGACTCGTTCACCTCGGTCGAGACCTTCCTGAAGGCCGCCGTTGCCGACCCGCTGGTCGTGGCGATCAAGATCACGCTCTACCGCATCGGCGCCGACTCGCCGCTCGTCGACCTGTTGATTCAGGCCGCCGAGCAGGGCAAGCAGGTGGCGGTGCTGGTCGAGCTCAAGGCGCGCTTCGACGAGCGCAACAACATCGCGTGGGCGACGCGGCTCGAATCAGCCGGCATCCACGTGGTCTACGGCCTGGTCAACATCAAGGTGCACTGCAAGCTGTGCCTGGTCGTGCGCAAGGAAACCGGCGGCATCCGCCGCTACGCGCACCTGGCCACGGGCAACTACAACCGCGTCACCTCGCGCATCTACACCGACATCGGCATCTTCACGGCCGACGAGGCGATCGTCGACGACGTGAGCGAGGTGTTCAACACCCTCACCGGCTACTCGAACAAGCGCAGCTACCGCGCGCTGCTCGTGGCGCCGTCGGGCCTGCGGCCGGGCATTCGCGCGCTCATCGAGCGCGAGGTGGATCACGCCAGGGCGGGCCGGCCCGCCGGCATCGTGATCAAGAACAACGCGGTGGCCGACCTCGCCACCATCAAGCTGCTCTACCGCGCCTCGCAGGCGGGCGTGCCGATTGATCTGATCGTGCGCGGCGTGTGCTGCCTGCGCCCCGGCGTGCCGGGCTTCAGCGACCACATCCGGGTGCGCTCGATCGTCGGCCGGCTGCTCGAGCACTCGCGCCTCTATTCGTTCGAGAACGGCGGCGAGCCCGAGCTCTACATCGGCAGCGCCGATCTGATGGAACGCAATCTCGACCGGCGCGTCGAGGTGCTGTTCCCCGTGACTGACGCCGACCTGCGCACCCACTTGCGCGAGGTCGTACTCGACGCGCTGCTCAAGGACACCGCCCGTGCGTGGCTGCTCAAGGCCAACGGCCGCTACGAGCGGGCCGAGCCGGGCGCCAAGCCGGTGGACTCGCAGAACGACCTGCTCGACTGGTACTCGGCCAGCGCCCGCGACGACGCCTGAAGGCAGCGGCTCGTGGATCGCGCCGTGGTGCGCTGCGGGCTGATACGGTGGGGGTCCTCGCGGCTCACACGTCGCCCCGCCGGCCACTCGCACCTTCCGCCCCCGCTTTTCGCCTCTCGTCCGCGTCACTCGGACTCTCGGTGCGAGTGGCGAGACGCACAGCGCAGCGGCGAGGGCTCCGATTTCGCCGCGACGACCCTCACCGTATCAGCCCACGCCTTCATCCGGCGCATTGTCCCGGGCGCGGCTGAGTGCGGCCGCATGGTCTTGTCGGGCTGAGGCGACGAACAGCGCTTTTTGATTGTGCCGCCTGATGCGATCAGGTCCAAACCGCCCCGAGTCCGGTCTCCGTCTCCAGTTGAGTCACCAGCCCTTTCGCCGGCGTCATGCTTCTCGCCGGAGAGTTTTCGTTGACGGGCGGCTTCGGGAACGTCCCAGGCGTTGCCAACGGGGCGAGCTCTGGCGAAGTCGTGACCTTTACGCTCTCGCCATCGGTGTTCCGGATCTGCTCGGCTGGCCAGGTCGAGTTGAGTGTTCTATCGAACGTGCGGTTGGCCGACATCGCGGCAGAGCCTCGCTCACGCGCGCCTCGCGCACGCCGGGCAGTGACTCGACCACGCCGGCGTCGGGGGTGAGCAGGCCTTCGAGCATCTCGATGGTGGTGGTCTTGCCGGCGCCGTTCGGACCGAGCAGGCCGAAGCATTCGCCGCGTGCGATGGGGAGGTCCAGACCATCGACCGCCAGCACCGAACCGTAGCGCTTGACCACCGCCCGGCACTCGAGCGCCACGTCTCTCGACAGCCCGTCATTCTAGCGGGCCACGTCGGACCAGCCGCAGCCGCGTTGCGCGCCGCTACCGCGTGCCATACACTGAGACTTGTCGTGTCCGCGACTATTGTCGTCATCGGCCCGGAGCGCACGCTCCCCACGCTACGCGCCAGATTCGAAACTGGCGGCCGCGTCCACAGCTTCACCGACGCCGAAGCCATCGAGGCGCTCGAACACATCTTCCGTCACCGTCCGCGCATCGTGGCGATTGAGCGCGAGTTCTCGGGCACCTCACGAGGCGCGGCGCTGATCGGCCGGGTGAAAGGCGACCCGTCACTGGCCGAATGTGAAGTGCGGGTCGTGGCGCACGACGCGAGCCCGCGGCCCTCGGGCGTGCGACGCCCGTCGGCTCCCGATGCTGAGCTGCCGCCGAGGGCCCTGCAGCAAGGCGTGAGGCGCGCGGCCCGGGTGCGCATTGCCGAGGGCATCGAAGTACTGGTGGACGGTGACCCGGCCCAGCTCCTCGACCTCTCGATCCTCGGCGCGCAGGTCGTGGCGCCCTTCGCGCTCAAGCCCAACCAGCGCGTGCGCGTGTCGTTTGCCGACGCGCGCGGTGTCGTGCGCTGCCTGGGGTCGGTGGCGTGGGCGTCGTTCGAGATGCCGAAGAACCTGCCGACCCGTTACCGTGCCGGCATCGAGTTCAAAGGCGCCAATGCCGAAGCGCTCTCGCTGTTCTGCGAGAAACACCGAAGAACCTAGCGGGTCCCGGTTCCCGAGTCCCGCCTTACTTCAACCAAGCGGCGAGGGGGCGATCACTCCGGACAATCGTCTCGTCGCGGTCGGATCCGGTCGACACCAGGCCCACCGGCACACCGCTCACCTCTTCCAGCCTGGCGATGTAGCGCTGGGCCTGGGCCGGCAGCGCGGCATAGACGGTGGCGCCCTTGGTGGGCGCCGTCCAGCCAGGCCACGACTCGTAGACCGGCTCGACCGAGCTGTCGTTCGGCAGCGTGGCCGGGAAGTCGTGCACCTCTCGGCCGTTGATGCGGTAGGCCACGGCCACCTGGATCTGCTCCAGGCCGTCGAGCACGTCGAGCTTCGTGAGGGCCAGCGCGCCGATGCCGTTGACCCGCGCCGCGTAGCGCACGGCTACCGCGTCGTACCAACCGCAGCGCCGCGGCCGCCCGGTGGATGCGCCGTACTCGTGCCCGGTCTCACGCAGTCGCTCGCCGAGCGCGTCGTGCAGTTCCGTCACGAACGGCCCCTCGCCCACCCGGGTCGCGTAGGCCTTGGCCACGCCGAGCACGCCGCCAATCGCCTGGGGGGGCACGCCGAGGCCCGTGCAGACGCCGCCAATCGACGCGTTCGACGAGGTGACGAACGGATAGGTGCCGTGGTCGATGTCGAGCATCGTGCCCTGCGCGCCCTCGAAGAGCACGCGGCGTCCCTCGCGCATCGCCTGGTGCAGGAAGAGCGAGCCGTCCACCGCCCAGCCCTTCAGGCGCTCGCCCTGCGCCAGCAGCGTCTCGTAGACCTGGCGCCACTCGAGGTGCGAGTCCTTGATCATCTGGTTGCGCGCGTGCACGTTGTCGCGGATCTCGTCGGCCAGGGCGGCCGTGTCGGCCAGGTCGCACAAGCGCACGCCGCGCCGGCCGATCTTGTCTTCGTAGGCCGGCCCGATCCCGCGCGAGGTGGTGCCGATCTTCCGTTCACCGCGGCGCGCCTCGCTCAGCACGTCCAGTTCGCGATGGTATGGCAGGATCAGGTGCGCCCGGTCGCTCACGAACAGCCGGCCCTCGACGCTGATGCCCAGCCCGGCCAGTTCGTCGATCTCGGCAAAGAGCGCCGTCGGATCGACCACCACGCCGTTGCCGATGAGACACGACACGCCAGCATGCAGGATGCCCGACGGGATCAGGTGCAGCACGAACTTCTGGCCGCGCACATAGACGGTATGGCCGGCGTTGTGGCCGCCCTGGTAGCGTCCGACCACGGAGAAATGCGGCGTGAGCAGATCGACGATCTTGCCCTTGCCTTCGTCGCCCCACTGGGCGCCCAATACTGCAATGTTCATGAACGGATGTCCGGTCGCGGCCGAACTCGGTGAGACACGCGCGCCGCCGAGCCGCCGGGAACATCAGGATAGTGCAGGCGTTCCACCAAACACCAGACGCGCGCACCGTTGAGCGCGCACCGCGATCGCCACGCGCCCCAGTCGGCATGTCCGTGAGCCGCCGCGTTGTCAACTTTTTTTGTTCGTAGTTTCACGTTGACAAGGCTCGCGCAGGTGCTTAGCTTCTACGTTCGCGCGGGAGAGTCCGCGCACCAGTTCCTCACCATGGCCACCGCCGCTCTCGCCGTTGCCCCCGCCGCCCTCCTGCCGCTCGGGTCGTGCCCGTCCGCGCCCGGACGCGCGGCTGGAGTTCGTTCATGATGGCGCCCCACGCCGGACTCGAACGCCGCGTGCTCGCATCGCTCGATGCGGCGCCGTCGCGCGTGCCCGTGGTGCTCGGCGGCTGCGGCACGGGCCGCACCACGCTGCTGCACGGTGTGGCCGATCGCCTCGGCCGCACCAGTTGTCAGTACGTCGACGTGGAACGCGCCGCGAGCACGCCGGAGCGGTTCTACCATGCGGTGGTGTCGAGCTCGCCGTTTGTCGACCCGGGCGTGGCCCGCGGCGAGGTGACCACGCCGTCGAGCGCGCGCGACGCGTTCGACCGCACGCTCGCCTTCTTCCAGCGCGCGCGCACGTCCGACGGGCAGCCCGCCACGTTCCTGCTCGACGAAGTGCTCGAGTTGCGCACCTTCGAGAACTTTCCGGGCCTGCGGCAAGTGCTGCGCGAACTGGTGCAGGCGGTCGCCGACAGTCCTAACCGCTTCATGTGCGCGAGCCGCTACGTGGCGCGCGCCCACCGCGTGCTGCGCGATGCGGCCGCTCGCTTCGAGGTCGTGCACCTGCCGCCCCTGGCCGTCGCCGATGTTGCGGCAATGCTGCCGCCGGGCGAAGGGATGAGCGCGGCGGATCGCGACGACCTGGCCGTGGCCATCCACGCCCTGGCCGACGGCCGGGCCGCCTACGTGCGCGCGATCGGCGACATGACCGCGTCGATGAGCCAGCGCGGCGGCGACCCGATCAGCGCCATGACCGCGCTGCTCACCTCAGACGGCGGCCTCACCGCGTGGTGCGGCTACCGCTACGAGATCCGCCTGCACCGCGCCCGCGGCTACGGCGCGCTCAAAGCCATCCTCGAGATCCTGGCGGAAGACGAGCCGCTCACGCTCACCGCGATCTCGCAGAGGCTGCGGCGCACGCCGGGCTCCACGAAGGACTATTTGTCGTGGCTCGAAGACGTGGACCTGGTCGTGGCCCGCCAGAAGCGCTACAGCTTCGCCGACCCCGTGCTGCGGCTCTGGGTGCGGCTGCACGCCCGGCCCATGCCACCCGGCGTGGACGACGTCGCGCGCGAGGTGCAGGCCTATGCATTGGCCCGGCTCCCCCAGGGCGAGCCGACGATGGCCATTGCCGGCACGGCCGGGCGCAAGCCGTGGGGAATCATTGAGATAGATTGAGGAGCGCCAGGCGAGCCGCCTCCTGCTCCGCCTCTTTTTTCGTCTTTCCTGATCCCGCCGCGAGCACCACGCCGTCTACCTCTGCGTCCACGGCAAAGCGCTTCTCGTGGTCGGGCCCGCTTTCCTGCGACACGCGGTAGACCGGCAGCGGGCGGCCCCGCGCCTGCAGCGTCTCCTGCAGCGCCGACTTGTGGTCGAGTCCGAACGAACTCGAGGCGCGCACGCTGGCGACGAGCGGGCGCAGCTGCTGCTCCACGAACGCGCGGGCCGGCTCGACGCCGCCGTCCAGATAAATGGCGGCGATCACCGCCTCGAACACGTCGGCCAGCAGTGCGGTCTTGGCGCGTCCGCCGGTCTTCGCTTCGCCCTTGCCGAGCAGCAGGTCGTCGCCGAGTCCGAGCGTGCGGCTCAGGTCGGCCAACGCGATCGTCGACACCAGCGCCGCCTTGGCTTTCGACTTCGGCCCCTCCGAGAACTCCGGGAACTCGCGATACAGCAGGTCGGCCACGACGAAGCCGAGCACGGCGTCACCCAGGAACTCGAGCGACTCGTTGTCGACCACCCCGCCGCTCGGGTCTTCCGCCGCCCGCGACTTGTGCGTGAGCGCGTGCTCGAGCAGCCCGCGGTCCTTGAACCGGTAGTGGAGGCGCGCCTCGATGGCCTCGAACTGACTGTCGAGCGGCACGACCAGGCCGCTGCCGCCCGCATCCCCATGCGTGAGCAGCACGCGGCGCGCCTCGTCCACCTGCTCGCGCGGCACCGCCACGCGGATCATGCCGAGCGTCGTGACCGCGAAGGCAAACACGTTGGCCGGCGGTCCCGCCAGCCGCACCGGCTGGAGCCCCTGACTCACGAGCAGGCCGTGCACGACCGAGGCCTCGATCTCGGACTGCGTGCTGAACACGACGTCGAGCGCATCACTCACGCGTCCATCTCCGTCATGCCGCCGACGAGCGGCACCGTCGCCGCCTCGAGCGCGGCTTCCACGCGCAGCAGCAGCATGGTCATGTCGTCGTGCTGGGCGGCGCCGGCGCCGAACGCCCGCACTTCCGTCACCAGCCGATCGGCCAGCTCGTCGAGCGGCAGGCCGCGGTGCTCGCCGGCGATCTCGCCCAGCCGCGCTTCGCCGAAGCAGTCGTGCTCAGGATTCATCATCTCGCTCATGCCGTCGGTGAAGAGCAGGAACAGGTCGCCGGGCGCGAGCGGCACGGTCACTTCTTCGAGCAGCGAGTCGAACAGCGTGCCGTCATCGATGGTCAGCCCCACGACCAAGCCGTCGGGCGCCAGCACCTTGATCGGCGGCTGCACGCCGCCGCGTGCGCCCGGCGCCACGATCATCGGGCAGTGACCCGCCCTGGCGTAGGTCATGACCTGCCTGCGCAGGTCGACCACCACGTAGCTCATGGTGATGAAGCTGCGGCCATCGAGATGGTCGACGAGCACGCGGTTCACGGCCATCAGCAGGTCGCGCGGCGAGCGGTGCTGGCGCGCGAGCGACAGCACCAGGCCCTTGAGTTGCGCCATGTAGAGGCCCGCGCCCACGCCTTTGCCCGACACGTCGGCGATGAGGAAGCCGAACACGTCGTCGTCGACCGGGAAGCAATCGTAGTAGTCGCCGCCGACTTCGCGCGCCGGTTCGCAATAGGCCGACACGCTCAGCCCGGGCACGGTCAGCGGCCCCTGCGGCAGCAGCTTCATCTGGATCTCGCGTGCCGTCGCGAATTCCTGCTCGAGTCGCTCTTTCTGCGCCACGTCGAGCAGCAGGCGCGTGACCTCGCCGGTCATCAAGTTGAACGAGTCGGCCAGCTCGCCGAGCTGATCGCGCGCGCGCACCGGAATCACGTGCGTGAAATCCCGGTTGCGCAAGTGCTCGGTGCCGGTGAAGAGGTCGTGCACGGCGCCCGTGATCTGGCGCGCCAGGGTGAGGCCGAGCACGAGGGCCACCGCCTGAATCAGCAAGAACAGCGCGCCCACGACCAGCAGCAGGACCAGCAGCACGTTGCTCATGAAGCCGCCGAGGGGCGACTTGGTGGCCAGGCGCTGATAGATCTGGAGCAGGTGCAGCGACAGGCCCACGCTCACGTTGCTCGACTTGCCTGATGCCCAGTCGAGCGGCTCCACCATCACGAGCCAGCGCCGCAGGAGCTGATCCACCAGCCCGTCGGCCGCCGGCAGCACGGGCCGCGCGTCGAGAGGCCGGCCGCGCGCTGCGACCGGCACCGTGTCGTCGGTGGGCACGTCGTTGGTCGGGCCGAGCTCGATCCCCGTTTCTTCCAGCAGGCGCCGTTCGACCGCGGCCGAGATCGGCAGGTCGAGCACCACGGCCCATCCGGGAGTGCGGGTGGCCGGCAGTGCCACGGCGCGCGCGAACATCCGCAGGTCGGTGTCCTCGGCGGCCCGCGCCTCGTCGCTGGCCGCGTCGTAGGCCACGATGCGCGCGCTGCCGTCGCAGGTGATCCACGACGGCAGCGCGGTCGGTGCCGGCACATGCGCCCACGGACCCGCCGTGGCCGGCAGTGTGACCGGCGGTGTGCGGCCGGCATTGGGCGCGGTCAGGGCCGGCGGACAGGTGACGTCGTGAGCCGGCACGAGCGCGATCGACAGGAACGGATAGCGCGCCGCCCCGTTGGCCTGCAGCCGTTCGAGTGTGTCGCGCACGGCCTCCGGCGTGGTCGCGCGCTGCACATCGAGCAGCGCGGTCTGCGTCAGGAAGCGCGCCTGCTCCGCGTGGGCATCGAGACGCGTCTGCACCAGGAAGCTGGCGACGTTGCGGAAGAGCAACAGGCCGGCGAGCAGGAAGAACGTGACGATGAGCAGACTCGGCACGAGTCCGACGAAGATGTAGGAGAGGATGAGCTTGCGGCGCACGCGCCACAGCAGCCGGCGGCGCATCCACACCAGCCCGCGCGCCAGCAGATAGCCGCCGCCGAGCACGAGCGCGAGCGTGCCACAGGTGTCGACGGCGTCGATGACCGCCGGCCGCGGCACGCTGCTGAGCGCGGTCGCCACCGCCTCGATCACCTTGAGCACGACCCCAGCCAGCAGGATACGACCGGGCCACGCAGTGACCAGCCAGCGGCGCGCGGCGCCGGCGGCGGTCAGCGTCTCTCCTGGCAGCGGCGACGGGATGGCGGGAGGTTGGGGCATCAGAAGAAGCGCGGTACGAGACGCGCGTCGCGCAACCGATTGCCTCTCGGAATGATATCAGAGTAACGTGGCGGGGCTGTGAAACTTCCCGATTCCGCTCGCTTTGCCACGGTCTGCATCCACGCGGGCCAGGTGCCCGATCCCTCCACCGGCGCCATCATCACTCCGATCTACCAGACCTCGACCTACGTGCAGGACGGCCTGGGCCAGCACAAGGGCTTCGAATACGGCCGCACCCAGAA
>Ga0163144_10003005_pt1 | contig 38491 bp, 27 predicted proteins | sample OliLak19BULKMAT1_FD_123175 | JGI IMG/M metagenome (GOLD analysis project Ga0163144, IMG submission 123175) | Freshwater microbial mat bacterial communities from Lake Vanda, McMurdo Dry Valleys, Antarctica - Oligotrophic Lake LV.19.BULKMAT1 | ecosystem: Environmental > Aquatic > Freshwater >...
AATGTCCAAGTTTCTCCGTGTTCAATACGAGTAGATGTCCCTGGGATTGGACAGGTGACGCAGGCTTGAGAGGAACACTGATATTTGTAAGTGCTGAAAGCTGCACTACCGAAATCAACAGTCTGAGAGAGGTTTGCATTGTTTTTAAAGACGCCGTTCTCACATTTGACGACGACAGAGGGTACTGTCGTGCAGCTTTGTCCGCAACCGACGCTTGCCGCATTCCACACTTGTTGCGTGTCCCCATGCGCTACGACACCTAAGTTGTTGGGCAGAGTGCAGAAGCAGTTTTGAGGCTCCTGGCACTGTCGGTAACGATAGGCTGAGCTTCCATTCAAGGCGTAGGTCTCATTTGCCCCCGACCCGACAACGGAGCAGGTTCGCTCTAAAGCATAGCTGCTGCACGCGCGACCGCAGACGGCCTGCTCGGAATTGAAGAGAGTAATTTTTCCATCTAAAGATAAATAGCTGTTGGAATCGGGAAGTTCGCACCGGCATATTTTTGCTTTGCACGAAGTGTTGGCAAAGGTGTCTGAACCCGAGAGCACACCCATTTCACAGGTTCGTTCTTGCTTGTAGTCTTCGCAGGACTCGCGGCAACCAACTTCGGCATCTGAGTAGGCCGTAATTTTTTCACCATTTCGAATTAGATTTTCGCCGAGCCGACAAGAAGGACATTCCAAAACAGTGCACTTGAAGAACTTTCCGTCGATACTTTCTACCGCGGAACCGTTTGCACCTTGTTTAATTAATTTTCCATTTTCACACGTGAGCTCAGTCGAAAATTTTCCGCACCCCTCGTTGCACTCTGCGGTTCCCTGACTGTAGGTTGTAACCTTGGAGCCATGCTCGATACTGCCAAGCGGCGTCTCGCAGGGACAGCGTCCCTTCTCGCATTTGTTTTGCGCTTCGAGGGCCAGCTCCGCTAGCTGACGATCGCTCTTGTCGCTGACCTGGGCGTCGCAGCCGGCCAGTAAAATCGCTAAGCCGAAAATGTAGGTTACCATCTTCACGGGCACGTACTCTTTTCTTGGCAGCTCGGGAATTTGTGAGTTGCGGGACCTGTTAGCCCCAGCTGGTGACAAGTGCGTACAATTCGATGTTTGGAGCAGCGGTCCGGCGCGGTCACACAGAGAGAGTCAAACGCAGCGACGCTTCCGAGGTATTCCATTTCGCCTCCGCCCCAAGGCAGAACGCAGCCAAGTTTTTCGGTCTCGGTCGCTCCGGGGTATACTCGGTTCGTTCTGCATCCTGTAAGGCTTAAGCACGGGCCACCCCCACCGGGGCCTCCATCGGGATCGGGAAGTCCAATTCGCCGTTTAATGCCGGCTCCAGGTCCTTCGTCGTTACCAGTGCCGCCACCCGTGCCGCCGCCGGTTCCGTCGTCATTTGGGTCCATGCAGGTAACAAATGGGTAATCCGCTACTGCTCCGCCAGACCACGTTCCACCCGGATTGCACGTAAGCTCCTTCGAGATGGATTCACACAATTCACCATCGGGTGCTTTGTCGCTCTTGTACGCCATGATTTTATCGCCAAAAGGAACTTTGCGGTCCGCGATAGAACATTCACAGATGGGCGGCGCGCAGCTGTAAAAAGGATAGGTCTGAGTGTTATAGGGCGTCAGAGTTCCGTTATTGCAGGTGATCGACTTGAAATTTTCTGCTGCATCACAAGCATTTTTGTTGGTGCAAGTTGCTTGGGGGATGCCAAAGACTTTTACTGTTTTCCCGTTCTCGATAGAACCACCCCAAGGGGTAGCGCACTCGCACAATACTACTTCGCAGCTTCGGAACTTATAGTTTGCCGCCGGAGTTCCATTTGAAGTTACGGGTCCGTTCTCGGTGCACGTGATGGTCGTTCTGGCCTGCTCGCAACCGTTCAAGTTGCAGTCGGTTACTTTGTCCGTGCTGTAGAAGTTAGAAGCGACTGTGCCGAACGCCATAATATTTCCGTTGATGTTGCAACTGCAGTTCTTGGGCGTGCAGGTGGCGGCTTCTTTGTAGGTCGCTAATTCGGCCGCCGGAATGGCGACGAGAGAGCCGCTGACCATCTTCTTAAATACTCGGTTGTCACAAGTAATCCGCAGGTTTTGGCACGCTTCAGCGCACCGCGGAGTGGAAGTAACGGTCACGTCTAAGTTGGCCAAGTGTTGGACCGCTACCTTGTTTCCGTTGCCGGCCGTAAACTCGCAGGCGAGGGGTACTTCCTGACAAGTAGCAAACTTGAAAACAGCTTTGTCATAAGACGGAGCAAGTACTTTGTTGTTACAGGTCAAAGTAACTTTATTTGCAGGATTAGTGCAGGCATCGGGAATCGTGTTTGAATTTTGCGCGTAACGATAGACGGTGGTCATGCCGCCGTTCGTTAGTAGATTGAATCGTCCGCCATCTAAGTCCACTCGGCAGCCGCAGTCTTCTTGCATGCAGCTGTCGTTCGCGTACTGCAAAAACGCCGGGTTGGTTGCGGTGAGAGTTCCGGCTTCACACTTGATGTCGCCCGCAAAATCAGAGCACTTTTCTGTGCAAGACACCGGATTTTTTGAATAGACAGTCTTTGTCTGATTCTCTGCCACGGTCATCCGATTCGCTCGCAGGCAATGACATACTTTTTCCGAGCAAGTCTTGGCTGGATAGAGGGCTAGTTCCGCAGCCGGAACTGCGGCAGCGGGAATGCCTGATTCCCAAATACCGTCGTTACAAGCGAGGAGCTTATTTTGGTCCGCACACTTTGCACCGCAGGCGGGTTCTCTGGATTTATAAACTACTTTTGTTTCGCGGTGTGCGTAGCTGACCGGATCTCCTGGCAGCGTACACCCGCATGCAACGTCAAAACATTGCGGGAAGACGTAGCTTGGGTCTCCTTCCCAAAGCCCGTCATTGCAAACGCGCATCAAAGACTTAGAACCGCACTTCTGATCGCAGAAGCCGGTTTCTTGTTTGTAATAGAGCTTACCCTCGCCGTGTAGAACCGTTTGTCCCGAAAGTCCCAAAACAGTGCAAGAGCGGCAGGCGGCGCCCGTACATTTGCGAATGACTTGTCCCGATCGGATCTCCTCTTCGGAGTCGAGGTCTCGGCAGGGAAGGCAAGTTACTTTGTTTTGTCTCGGACAAAAGGGGCATTCCGAAGGCTGAATTGAAATCTTCAGAGTCGTTACATTTTCTTCCGCAAAAGTAGAATCCACTGAGTACTGCAGATCGGTATCGCATCCCCAGGGCAAGTTGCTAAATCGTAACTCGTCGATGGTTCCCCCATCGGCGCGTTGACTGACCGCCATGACGGCGGATGCGGATACTCCGCAGAGAGTAATCTCGGAGCATTCTCTAATTTGATCGGAAACAATTAGCTCCCCGATATTGACTCCCCCAGGGCAGAACTCCCCAACGGTAAGTCCCTCGGCTAACTTCGCTTTCTCCCTGCAGTATAGTTTTCTTCCCAGAGCGGCACTTCGTTGAAGCACGACTTGGTTTCCTGATTCGCAGGCCTTCGGCGATTCCGTGGTGGTGTTCGATACAAGAGTGATTGCGGATTGGCTCTGTAACGACAGCGAATCCATGATTTTTCGATAGGCGTCACTCACTTGCGCCGAACAGCTAGCCAGAAGAAAGGCTAAAGAGAGCAGGGCTATGCGATGGAAGAGAATCATATTCCTCTCCCCAGAGTGGGAAGCGGAGTTGTTCCACTTCCATAGTCAGTCAAGAGATGCAAAATCATCACGCCATCTTGGAAAAAGCGAATGTCCAACGGGATTTTTTGCATCGACGTAGCCATTGTTTGAGGGAAGTTGAAACGCCCTTGAGGGGATTCATTTTGTCTGAGGACCGCAAGCTGGAATTCGGAAACAAACGGATTGTATCGAGAGATTTGACTCACGGTAGAAGCGAGAGGGAAGCGATAGCCGCACGCCCCACCTTCTGCTGTGCCCTTTGGAATCGAGCTATAAGTGAGGAAGGTAGAGCCGTATCCCATGGGAGTTTCAAACTTCTTGGTTTCGCGCATCAACTTGCGGACTCCCAAGGTTCTAAAAAGATACTCGCCAATCGTTTTTGTAATATCGATGTTGTAGGCAATGACCGAATCCGTATATTCCTCGCCAACATCGTAGTAGTCCCAAAACAGAGAGTCGCGCCGGGAAAGGGGCAGAACGCTTGTTCCCGCCCGGTTGGCCAAATTGGTGATGGAGATAGCAGTGTTTGCCGGTCCCCTTGTGGCGACTGTGAAGCTTCCGCGTTGGAAACCTCCGACGATCGTGTTGGAGCTTATTTCTCGAAACTGCTTTGAAGCGAGATAAGTTCTAAATTCGGCATCGGCACTGTTGGCACCATTGATCGCGGCATTGGGCCATCGTAGAGGGTACTCTGTCTGAAGTTTCACTAGTTCCGCTGCCGTGTAACCTAGGTTGTAGACAGGTTCTAGGAAACTAGGATCGAGAAAGTACACGGACCTAAATTTTTGCCGGTCGGCGAGCGACGGGTCATAAAGGAGCGGTAGAGGAGCACTTTGCCCCAAGTCACAACGATCCGTCAGGTCGGGGAAAGGGGTTTTGTTTTTGACCGTGCAGCGAAAACTCCAGTGGCTGAAACTCACTTCCATTTGAACGGGCGTCGGCGACTGGCTACACAACGAGCCAGTAATTCCGATGTTGTCGCCACTTCGCGAAATGTTGACGACAGTCGGAGGGCGGTTTTGCAGATTAACGTCGGGAAAAGTAAACTGTTCGTTGCCTAGTTTATCTTTCAATAAAACAAGTGCATTGGTTCTAGGATTGGTCGCGCGGACTCGGAATTTGGTGCCCTGGCGATTGCCGCTCACGATGGTGCTAAGCTTTACGCCAAATTCAAATCCATGGGCGACGGTTAACGTGCGGCACGGAAGAATGTTCTCTGGGTTTGCCTCAAGGCCAGAGAGGTATGCTGATTTTTGAAGCTGCTTCATTGAGAAGCCAAACGCTAGGAAGTTTCCTGGATTAAAGGCCATCGACCCATCGAGTGGCGAGCCATGCGGAGTCATGTACCTGTAGTTGTATGCGAAGTCGGAAACGATCGGATTGTTTGCCGCATCAATTAGTTGGATCGGAACCGCCTTATTCGAGTTCTCCTGACAGATGAACCCTTGCACATATAGATACTGCTGGTCGGTTCGAATATTCGTCACACCGCTGTAAAGCGGAGAGGAGTTGGAGCTAGCGTCTTGGTCGCGAAGATTAAAACGGAAGATCGCATCTGTTCCGAAATTAGCCTTTGGTTTTCCATCGGCGCCTTGAACTTTGTAATAAATTGCCGCTGATATATAGAGAGCGAGATTCGGATCGGATTGGTCCGGCAGGGTTGGAAGCAGGTCGTTTCTAGAAAGCAAAATTTGTTGGCTGCCCTTGTTCGCGGGAAGCACGAAGTCTTGAATCATACATGGAGCGGCATATCCGCAACGGGAGTCGAATATTCCTAAGCGCGCACCATAGTGTGTGGACAGCAGATCCCAATTTAGTCGCATTCGTAGCTGCTGTTGCTTCAAGCTGTTGTTGTAAGTGAGGCTTACCTGGTCTGCTATGATAGGCGCCGGCTGACCGCCAGTGATTACGAGGTTCTGAAGAGCCGCTCCCAATTTGTCCATGTCCAAAACCGCTCCGTCTCGAACATAAGGTTCAAGCGAAACTCGTTTTTCGCTGGCATTGCGTGTGATGAGGTAATCCACCATGGACTCGTCGTACGAGAGTCCTTTTTTCTTCAAGAAGCCGATAGTCAGTGCGACCGCTCCAGTCACCACCGGAGTCGAAAGCGACGATCCTCGAATGCCCGTGGCATAACCATTGGCAAGAGTCGGAACAGCGTGCATTTCCCCAGGTGCCAAGATTTTGATGTGTTGGGGGCTATAGTTGGAGCCTTGATTCACCTGATTGCCCAGCTGTATTCCGCCCGAAGGTGTTCCCCAGGCCACCGTGATAATTCCCGGATACTGAGCGGCGTAAGTTGCTGGATAGAAGGAAGCAGATCTGAGGTCTAGGTAGCTGTTCCCCGCGGCTACCACGACCACTGCTTTCGCATTCAACAGCTGGATGAGAGAGAATCGCACCGCTGGGTCGTCGCCAGTTCTTCCGCCGAGGGAAAGGTTGACGACTTCCGCTTGGCGCTGACTTGCAGCTAGTAGAGCGTTGCCAATTTCGGTCGTCGACATTTGTCCATTGCAGTTACCAACTGCAAACGAAAGCATTTGAACATTGCTGGCGATACCAGCTGTTCCCACAGCGTTGTTTGTGGTGGCAGCGATGACTCCGCCAACCATCGTGCCGTGCGGATGATTCGGTTGCTCGAGTGTAAAAGGTTTTGATGCACACTCTGGAGCAGTCTTGCTGCTAGTAGATCGCAGATCTTCTCTGTGTATCACCCCAGGTATCGCACCGCTGTTTCCAAAGTCCGGATGGGTACCCATTCCGGTGTCAATCACCGCTACTCGAACGGGGCTGATGTCCTCGGGTTTGAATCGGGCAAGAGAGGTCTGGAATTTTACGGTGTCTAAATAAATCTTTTGGTGGGAGGTGTAGTAGGGGTCATCGATAACTTCGGTTTTGTATTCCTGATTATTGGACACTCCAATGATGCAATTATCCGCGCTAACCCATGCATTGAGTTCTGATTCAGACAATCGATTGGTGAGTTTGACAGGAAAAAACTGGGTTTGAAGTTCTTTTTTGCGTTCAGGATGATTCACCAGCAAGCAACTGGGTGATCCCGGAGCCGATGCGCACTGTTTTTCGACGCAATCATTCTTGGCGATGATAACGATCTTCAGGTCAGGAGTAGTGGTCGCAGACTCTGCGCTCGATGGAGTTGTCTTAGAGAAACTTTCAGTCGACAGCTGAACGCGCTTTTGAACGAATGGAGATGGATATGGCTCTCGTTCGGCAAATGCGGGACTGCGATCTTCGTTCGTCTCAGTCCTTGCGCAAGACAGAATTACCCATGAAAAAAGTGCTAAAACGAGCAATTGGTATTTTGTAGGAAAGTGCATGAAATATTAGTCTTCTCTACGTGCGGCTTCTTACTATTATCGTTAAAATTCGAGTGCGATTGTATCGGTCAATCGTGAAGATATTTTCACAATTAGGCGGTGAGATAACTACGGCAGCAGTTTAGCTTTTCCGACACTATCGATTTGAATTTTGACAGTGTGGGATCGCTTCGATGTTCCATCCATAGACAGTTCAGGAAGTTCAACTCCACCCTTTGGTGTGAAGAGTTTAGCGGTAATGAGACACGGCTCTGGGTTGCCATGCTTGTTGTAGAAATGAAAAGTGAACGTGTAGACACCGATGAGAACTTTGTCGGCCTGCCAAATCTCCGCTCCTGGTCCTTGGCGGGTATCTAGAACAAACAAGCCCGGATGATCTTTGTGTTGCCGGTGCTTGAAGTCGAACGTTTTGCCTTCTGGGTCTTCCACTTTCAGGTCGATATCGTGCGACTTTGTTGACCAACTCATGACAAACGCCAGAAATGACCCTGAAGCGGCACTAGCCTTTGCTTCGGCCAGCTCTGTTTCGAGTGTTTCTATTCTGCGTTCCTGTTGTTTTATTATTTTTTGAAGCTCAGTAATTTTGGCTTCTGGTTCTGTCTTTGGAATCTTCTTTTCGAGCTCTTGCTGAATTTCTTTTAGATCCGTTATCTCTCGTCGTTGTTGTTCGATTGTCTTAGTGAGCTGCACGACTTGCTTTTGTGAGGTTTCTATTAGAATTCGGTCCTGTTTTCTGCGCTCGATCTCCTGTTCGACTTCCTGGAGCTTGGTTTTCAAAACGGTTTCGGATTCTTTTGCTTTTTGTAAGTCTTTTTTGCTTTTCTCTAGTTCTTCGATGCTTTTATTCAGCGCTTGGATATCCACAAACTCAGTTGTTTGTTTGTCTACCGGCTTGCCAAAGCTTTTCTCAGTCGACTGCTTTACCTTTTCAAATTTGATTTTATCTAGAGTCGACATGGAGAACAGCATGATGAACAAACCCGCGAGAAGCGTCATTTTGTCCGCGTAGGCAATCAGCCAACGTTCATCTACATGTATTTGTTCATCGTGGTCGTCGCCACCGCCGTGGCCGCCGTGGTTGGAAGGCGGAGGTGGTGCCTTAGAGTTCTCATCGCCGCGTACGAATTTGAGCACGGCTCTTGTCGCTGGAGCGTCCTTGTTGTCTCGATTATTTTTTGGCTCGTTCACGGACTTTGCCTCTCTAGCCGTGTCTTCTTAGGTTCTCTTGAATGACTTCAGCCTCATGCTGACTTCGAGCGACAAATGCTTCGGGATCATTGACGTTCGCTGAGTTGAACCTTCCCGCAGGGGGCAGAAAGCCGTTGAGTTTTCGGAGAAGAACGATGGGAGAATCACCGTGTTTGATGGAGATAAGTCCTTCGACTATCATTTGGCGAATGAGGGCGTCTTTCTCTGCGAGTCTTTGCGCATAATCAGAAAGAGGCATCAGCACCATATACGTCAGCACTAGTCCCCAAAACGTGGCGACCAACGCCATTGCCATTGCGGGCCCAATTCCCTCTTGTCCATTTTTTCCCAGCTCCGACATCATGTCGACGAGACCGACAGTGGAGCCAAGCATTCCAAAAGAGGATGGAAACTTTGCAAGGACGGCCAGCATTTTTGCGTCGGCCATATAGGTTTGCTTAAAATACTGACTGCGGCGTACGAGAATGTCTCTCAATTCATGTTCGCTTAACTGGTCTTCCGCTATGAGCTTGAAGCCTTCATCCAGAAAAGGGTGACTCGACGGCCAAGACATTAAGTAGGCGTGCTGACTAGGCTTGATACAGCCGGCAGAAACGAGTTCCCCTGCCAAAGTTTGTCGGTTGGGCACTCGCTTCATAATTACGGCGTACCAGGTGAAGCGAAAAATATGCAGCAGCTCGGAGAATGGATAAATCACCAGTCCCGCCGCCGCAGTTCCTCCAACCACGAGCATCATCCCCTTCATTTCTAGAAGGCCAGCCGGGTTAGGGGAGTCCGCAATCACGGTAAACCACACCGTTGCGATAGCGGTTCCAAATCCAATTATGGAGCTAATATTCATCCTAATGCGCCCAAGAAGTATTAAAGATGGTTCGGCGCGTTAGGGGAGTTGCTTTAGGGATACAATCGGGTGGGCAGTTACATCGCCAGACCACCATCGATAATCAGCACTTGGCCGGTGATGTAGTTTGCGGCCTTGGAAGCTAAGAACGCAGTCGCTTGCGCGATTTCGTCTGCCTTGCCGATTCGACCGAGTGGGATATTTTTGAGCAACATCTCTTTTTGCTCGGGCGTTAATTCGTCGGTCATGTCGGTTTCAATAAAACCAGGAGCAATGGCGTTAACGCGGATGTTGCGAGGTGCGAGTTCCTTCGCCATCGATTTCGTCAGACCAATCAAACCGGCTTTTGCCGCGCAATAAGCCGCTTGGCCAGGATTGCCCATCACACCCGAAATGGAGCTGATATGGATAATGCTGCCGTGACGGTTTTTCATCATCGGCCGAACCACTGCTTGTGAGGCAACAAAAGCGCCGCGCAAGTTGGTGTTTAATACCGAGTCCCAATCTTCCATCGAGTAACGCATCATCAAACCATCGCGAGTGATGCCGGCGTTATTAACGAGAATCGAAATCTTGCCGCGTTCCTTTACCAACGTTTCCACGGCAGTCTGTGTCGCTACGGTATCAGAAACATCGAATCCTGTGGGGAGGGCTTTGCCGCCGGCTTTGATGATTTCATCGCAGGTCTCTTCGGCTTTTTGCTTATTCGAAACGTAGTTTACGAAAACTTCCGCTCCTTGCTGCGCCAATGCCAGACAAATGGCTTTTCCAATTCCACGAGACCCACCGGTAACGAGAGCAATTTCACCATTCAACGTCATTTGCGTAACTCCTGTAACTTCGATTCAAATTTCTTTACGTCGTCGGCCGTCTCTAAGTTGAAGAACACGGCGTCGTCACTGATGCGTTTGCCTAAGCCGCTTAGTACTTTGCCTGGGCCCATCTCGACATAGCAGGTATTACCCAGTGCCCGCAACGCTTGCTGGCACTCGGTCCAGCGCACTGGGTGATCAATCTGATCGCGCAGGAGCGCGACCAAGTCGCCATCCTTGCGAATGACTGCATCTAGGTTGTGGGCAATCGGAAAGGTCCGTTCTTTCCACGCCACGCCTTTAAGCGATTCTTCAAACTTCTCAGCAACTGGCTTCATCAACGGGCAATGGAACGGAGCGCTTACTTTAAGGGGGATAAACTTACGTGCTTTTAACTCGGGAACTTCACCCGATGTTGCCAGCTTCTCTGCGCGGTCCACGGCTTCTGCATTTCCAGCTACGACGACTTGGCCAGGCGAATTGAAATTCGCGGGCACGACAATCGAACCAGGCTGGCTGGCAGCCTTACAAAGCTTAAGAGTGTTCTCGTCGGAAAGTCCCAAAATCGCAGCCATCTTGCCTTTGCCAACGGGCACCGCTTGTTGCATCAACCGGCCGCGTTCGCGCACCAATTTTACAGCACTTGAGAGGGGCAAAGCTTCAGCAGCCAATAGCGCGCTGTACTCGCCCAAGCTATGGCCACCACCGGCCGATGGGTAAAAATCCAAATTGCGACGCAAGACCTGAAACCAGCAATAAGACGTCGTCAAAATCGCAGGCTGCGCATTCTCAGTTTGCTGCAAATCCGATTCAGGACCATCCAAGCAAAGCTTATTTAAATCGACGCCAATCGCATCAGAAGCTTCTTCGTAAATTTCGCGAGTCCAAGGAAATTGCTCGAGCAATACTCGATTCATGCCCGCATATTGCGAGCCTTGTCCGGGGAATAGTGCTGCTATCGGATTTTGAGAATCATCTTTAGTCATCGCTAGCTCCAATTAGAGTCGGATAAGGGCAGTGCCCCAAGTGACGCCGCCACCAAAGGTGGCCATCAGCACAAGCTGTCCGGGCTTTACTGCGCCCGAGCGCATGGCTTCATCCAGGCCGACGGGCAGGGTGGCTGCAGACGTGTTGCCGTACTTATTCACATTCAACCAAGTCTTCTCAGGCGGAACGCCCAAGGTCTTCATGCACATATCGATGATGCGCAGGTTTGCTTGGTGAAAGAGGAAAAAATCGACTTGCTCGGGCTTCAGATTTTGCGAATCCAAAAGTGCCTGAGCGCTTTCGCACATGTTGCGAACAGCGAGCTTGAAAATCTCTGAACCGACCATCTGCACTTTTGCCAAGTCGTGGCGGTATTCCGCAGCGTAGGGTGGGACTTTGCCGTAGCCGTGTTCGATTTTTAAAATGCTGCCATGACGGCCATCCGAATGAATGCGGGTAGCAATTACGCTGTGGGCGGGATCTTCAGTGCGCTGAAGAATCACCGCTCCAGCGCCATCGCCGAAAAGTACGCAAGTGCCGCGGTCGCGCCAGTTCATAATCGACGACAAAGTCTCAGCACCAATCACGAGTGCGGTCTTTACTTGGCCCTGGCGAATGAAAGCATCGGCAATGGAGAGACCGTAAACAAAGCCGCTGCACGCGGCTTGGAGGTCAAAACTAAAGGCGCGGTGCGCGCCCAACCTGGCTTGCAGCTGATTGGCTGTCGTCGGCATCACGGAGTCAGGAGTGACCGTGCCGATAATAATGCAGTCGATATCGTCGCCAGTGATGCCAGCGGATTCCATTGCAGCGCGGGCTGCCTTTTCGGAATGAGAAAGGGTGGTTTCACCCTTTAAGCGATCGGCGATGCGACGGGTTTCGATACCAGTGCGGGTGCGAATCCATTCGTCGCTGGTATCTAAAATCTCCTCGAACTCCGCATTGGTCATTACTCTTTCAGGAAAACCGGAACCCGTTCCCACAACTCGTGAAAAATAAGCCATTTATCTTAACCCTTATATTCCGCCCGATATTGGACTTGTTGCTCCCGATAGTCGAGCTCGGATTTTCTCTACAAATCCCATTTCGACCCCTCGTTTAGCAGTAAAAATCCCATTGCGAATAGCGACGGAAGTCGAGCCCCCGTGGCTGATTAAAACCATGCCCTCGATGCCCAGCAAAGGGGCAGCGCCATAGGGCTGGTAATCAAACTTGGCCTTAAACTTCTTAAGCGTCTTGCGCATCAGAGCCACGCCAATCATTCCCAAGACGTCTTTTTTGATCTGTTGGCGAAACCATTGGAACGCGGTTTCGGCGACGCCCTCTGTCGTCTTCAAAGTCACGTTGCCCACAAAGCCGTCGCACACCACTACGTCGGTTAGGCCTCGGAATAGGTCATTGCCTTCGACGGAGCCGACGTAATTTAAATCCGTGAGGTCTTTCAAAATCTCGTGTGTGCCGCGGGTTAGCTCATTGCCCTTGTGGGTTTCCGAGCCATTGGAAAGCAGTGCAATTCGTGGTCGCTCAATGCCGTCGATAACCTGGCTAAAAATGCTGCCCATCTCGGCAAACTGCACCAGGTGATTGGGACGGCAATCTACGTTGGCCCCCGCATCAAGCATCGTAATGAAGCCTTCAGCAGTAGGTAGTTTAACGACGATAGCGGGTCGCTCTACGTCGGCAATGCGACCGATAATGAACGTAGCTCCCGCCATGACCGCACCGCTATTGCCCGCGGATATAAACGCATCGGCATGTCCGTCGCGAACGTATTTCAACCCGACGTGAATGCTCGAATCTTTCTTCTTCCGAATAACAGCCGCGCCGTGATCTTCCATCGAGATCACTTCGCCCGCATGCAAAATCTGCAATCGGTCCGACGGTGCTTTGCCGCGTTTTTGCAGGCCTTCTTCTAAAATATTCTTAGGGCCGACCAACACGAGGTCCAAAAGCGGATCTTGATCGAGCGCCTGTAAAGCGCCTTCGAAATTTACTTCGGGAGCAAAGTCGCCACCCATAGCATCGACTACGATTTTAATTCGACGGGGTTCGGTCATTACTTTTTTAAATTCTTCAGCACGGAAAACGGGCTGTTTTGATCTTTCCAGTGGTCGGCGGTCTCGTGGACTTTACTCATCAATTGACGACTGCGCTCAAGACAAGCAGGCGTTCCACACTCGGGTTGGAGGGGGACACTTAAAACAAATTGCTCGTCAAGAATCGCATCCAAATGCATTTCATTGCCGTTAAAGCACAAGATATCTAAGTCGTCGGTTTCCTCGGCTAAGCGTGCGGTGCCGCCTTTAACTTTGTCCGTGCGAATCAAAGCTAATTCAAAAGGAGCCTCTGTCTTGGCTGTGAGTACTTCGGCGCAAAGGACGCAAGGCTGCGCCAATGTGTAGTGCAAGCGACCACGCAAATAGTAATCGGGCTCGAGCCGGGTCAGATCCAAATCCAACCGAAAATTCCCCTGCAGGGCGTAACCCTTGGCTACTTGGCCCGCGACGAACTTCGCAAGATCCGGTTCCTTGTCGGAGCTCCATTGGAAGGCGTTTTGGCCTTCCGGTAGTACAGAAACCTGGATTTTCATCAGGCCTTTCTATACCAGAGCAGGGACTTCGGCACGTAGGGAGATTTTACTGAGCGAGGGAGGTGTTTTTTACAGGTGTTTTCAAGGGGTTAGGCGGGCTTACGAGGTTAGCAAAGGCTTCGAGTACCGGGGCGAACTGCCGGTCGTAGTTGTACTCTTGAGCAAAGGCCTTGCGGGCACCGGCCCCCAGACTGCCTCGTAAAGCAGCGTTAGCGAGCTGATCTAGGGCCTGGGTTAGGGTTGCAGCGCTTAAGTCACTAACGACAATTCCGGCTCGGGTCTCGGCGATGGCCTGTTCGAAGCCCCCGGCCTTTAAGGCTAACACCGGTACTCCACAGCCTAAGGCTTCGGTGAACTTGTTCGAGGCAGTGGCCTGGAACCGAGTGCGGAGTAAGTGGTCTCGGTACACACAATAGAGGACATCGCAGCCAGCGAGGTGGCCCCACTTGTCCTCGACTTGGCCGGCGATGCGAACGCGGTTTCCAAGGGCAAGCGTTTCAGCCGTAGTTTGGATCTCCTTCAAATAGGACTCATTCGCCCATCCCCACAACATCAAGGTGACCTTAGGCGCGAGGCTCAAAGCTTTGACCAATTCTAAGATCGCATTGGCTTCGCCGATGCCACCCATGTAACCCACAATCAAATGGTCGGTGGGGATGGAATGTTCGAGGCGCAAGTTGCGCGGACGCACGGACTGCGGCTGCGAAAGCCGCGGGCAATTGTATACAACGTGGATGCGGTTTTTTAAGGCGTAGCGCTGTTGATAAAGTTGCGCGCGGTTGCGTTCTGGAAAAATTAGAAAACGCGCGGCGCGAAGTGCAGCACCTTCTAATTGAAGCAATAAGCGAGAGAAGCCATGGACCTCTCCCTTCTCAAACACTTCATGCACATGCACCACATACGGCACGCCCAGCAATCGGTGAAGTGCCCACGCCATCGCTTGTTCTTGAATGCCGTGAGCGACGATGCAGTGAGGTCGTGCTTTGCGCAGCGTATTCGCGAGGAATACAAAAGTAGCGAGCCATAAAAACAGGGGCCGTGTTTTACGAGGTACCAATCCTAGCCAACTAGGCGCGCCTAACCGCACACGAGGGAAGGGCCCTGGGATATCGGCGAGGCCCTTGGAATCGGCGCAGTACTCAAATACGAGCACGGGCATTCCATTTTCTTGCAGAATCTCCGCACTATTCCAGCCTGGCGGCACGTGTCCTAGGCGATTGAGTCGAAGAATGAGGAGTTTTCTGCGGGCCATCATAGAAATAAAGGATACCGCGATTACTCCCCGATGGGGTGACAAACCACGGCATTGTTGGTGAAAACGTTTTATAGAGTGTTTAAGTCGTACTTAAGTTCTTAATTCACTGCGTATTTTCGTGGAGTGCACAAATAGGGTGTGTTTAGCTTCGACACTTTGACTACTCCGACTGATTTTGTTTTTTTCAAACTTAACTTCTTAAAATCTCGACGTATTCGATAGGTGTTCTCGATCCAGGTACCACCGTGGCACACAGCTTGCTCAATAGACCACCAGAGCGAACTGTGCGCTCGAGTGCTCACATCAAAAGGTGTCTGCACTCTAGAGAGATACAGTTCTTCCTGTTGTGGAGATGCGGATGTTGTTTTTGTTAGTGCGAAATTACTTGGCTAAAGGAGAAGCGGTTATGAAGAGCGGAAGTGTAGATATGAATAAGTCGTTGTTCCCCCGCCTGCAAGGAATGACAATGGTGGCAATGATGGTCCTTACCCTCGCCTCTGGCGTGGTACTGGCCGATGACGAATCGAAGAAAGATGATTTTGCATCTTTCAAGATTTGGAATACCGAGCTGTCTGCTGAAGGCAAGCCGGTAGAAGTCACCGGAATCACCAAAGATGCAGAGCGCAAAGTATCGGTTGGCGCGCTTGCTTCTAAAGATTTTGCGAAAGTCGCTGAATTCGTTGAGATGAATCACGACAACGGTCGCAAATGGGTTGAAGCGATTCACGGTGGATTGCGCAAGTTGATTTCTAAAGACTTGAAAGCGACTGATGAAGTTGTCGGCAAAAAAGTCGGCGAGTACATGAAGTCGCTCGTAGCTAAACTTAAGGACGAGAAGCTTGAAGATAAGTTGTTTGGTGGTAAAGACCGCCGCGAACAACTCTTAAAGCTCACTCAGCGCATTGCTGATTTGAAGCCTGAAGAATTAGCAAAACTCTTAAAGAAAGCCGGAACAGACAAGAGCGGCGCGAAAGATAAAGAAGAGAGCCTGCTCGAGTTCTTGAAACTGGTTTTCGACGAGAAGACCTTAGAAGAGATGAAGCTGACTTTGACTGCTCCAGAAGAGAAGAAGCCTGAAGGGCCTTCTGTTTCTGAAACAGATAAAGATAAGAAAAAGCCTGAAAATCGTTTGGCTCAAGAAGCTCCAGCAACTGGCAACAAGCCGGAAGAAGTAGTGACGCCTCCTGTTACTACTCCGCCTCCTACACCTTCGCCTCGCGTTGGTGAGCAGAACTTGGATGAGCGTGCTCGTGAGATTTGCGACAAAATCGAAGCAGCTCGCAAAGCTGCTGAGAAGACGGCTCTCGATGCGCTGCAAGCTTTGCGTAATCGCCAATTGGCGCCTACTGCAGAGAAATTAGCAGCTGCACCGAAACAGAATCCTGAAGACGCTATTTTGAAAGCGCTGCAAGATCAAATTGCTGCTAACGAAGAAGAAGCAGCTCCTCAAGCAGCTCAGAATCAAACGCCGAATCAGCAGCCGCAAACTGCGCAGAACGATTCTCAGAGGGGTCAAAATCAGATACCTACGCCTCCTCCTGCTCAGCAAGCTACGCCGCCAGTTATTCCGCCCTTGAACACTCAAGTGGCTCAAGTAACTCCGTCGGAAGATGCTGAACTCGAGAAGACGCCTTCTGTTGGTAGAGAAGCATTAGCTCAAGCGACCCAAACGGGTGCCGCACTTGAGCCGTTGACGAAGCTAGAAGCTCCAGTTGCCGCTCAAGCAGTTGCTTGGAACGGTAACCTGAGTGCTCAGCAGAACGTTGGCAACATCAATGCTTATTTCGACCAACAGCAACAGTATGTTAACTCGTTCAAACGTAGCGTTGAGTCTGGATTAGCCATGGTTGAAGGCGAAAAGAATAACCTCGCTGCTGAAATGAACGCTGTTAGCGAAGCTGCTGACAAGTTGGCAGAGAAGGAAATTGATCCGAAGTACAACAAGAACGTGAAAACTACTCAAGCAGCTCTTGACCAAGCTAAAGCAGCCCTCAAGACCGCAGAGAGCAGTTACTCGCAACTCCAGTCGGCGGATCCAAATGATCCTTCGTTAGCTGGTAAGGTGTCTTCGGCTCAGCAATCTGCTTCGCAAGCTGCTTCGCAAGTAGTCGCTCTGCAAACGAAGTTGCAAAACGACGAAGATGCAAAGTCTGCAGCGGTCAAAGCTAAGAAAGCTGCTGATGAAGGATTGCAAAAACGTCTCGCGAAAATGGCGAAACAGAAATCTATCTTGGACAGTCGTGAGAAAGTCCTCAACGACCGCAAGAAAGACGTAAATGACGTCATGGGCAAGAACGAACAAAATCGTTTAGCCTCTCTCAACTCCGGTTCTTCGCAGAACCAGCTAGCTAGCTCCAGCAACGTGAACGCGATTAGCGGTTTTAACCCTAACGCTTCCCGCCGCGGTGGTTCAATTGGTGGATTGAGTGGAGCGGTTATCAATAACCAATCTACGATTCCTCAAACGGGTGCTCGTGGCTCGCTGAGCGGAACAACGTTCTAATAACTTAGCCAAGTAAAGTAATAGAAAACCTTGTCCCGGCTACCGTAAAGGTAGCCGGGAAAAGAGACAGAGAAACTTTCATTGATGTGGAAGTTACTGTGGATGCGGGTTTACGGCGGTTGTAGTTGCGCGGTCAGAAATTTAAACCGTAAACAGAAGGTTCCTGTCGAGATTTCGAAACAGGCCCAGGATGCTCTCCTGGGCCTGTTTTTTTTTGTGGGTCGGAGATTCCATCCGGCTGGTCGGCGATGTCCCCTTGCGGGACGCCTGAGGCTGGGAGGTTTCTTTGGGTTGGTCTCGCGCTAAGACCGCGGTAGTGGGTCCTGTGACTTCGACAAGGGTGTTGCCCGCGGTATTCCCGCCAGGGGACATCGCCGACCAGCCGGATGGAATGTCCCCACCGAATCAAGCAGAGGGAGAGTTCGCTGCTCGCAACTTCGTTGCGAGGCCGCGTTTGCTCGCAAAGGTATTTGTTTATTTGAAGCCGAGGAATTTTAGAGGCTTAGCGAGTGTTGGGTAGACGGACTCGCTGATTCCGTTGTGGCCAATCGCTGACGGGTGGAAGCCGTCGTCTTTGTGCACGTTCTCAACGGCACTTAAGTTAGACGTTGAGAGGGCGTCAGAATACGTCACTTCAATTTGGTCGCTTCTTCCAGCGTCTTTAATTTCCTGATTTAACGTCGCGACAACTCCTTCAATCGCGGTGTTCACGCGCGAGGCCAGGTCAATCATTTTAGCTTGGTTCTCAGGGCGAACCGATGGGAAGTTCGTGTCTGCTACGTCGATATAGGGATACTTTTTCTTGTCTTTGGCATGGAGCTCTTTAGCTGCGGCACGGGCTTCGAATGCAGCTTTGAGGTTCATATTGCCAAAAAGCACGATAGCAAGCTTGCCGTCTTCCGGGCGCTGGAGGGCAATCACTCCGCGCAAGTGCTTGAGATAAACTGCTGCGATATCGTCCGGGATTTTTTTCAAATAGCCTGCTTCGTCGAGTTTCTCTTTGTGAGCGATGTCGAGGTCCTTCACGTTTTGTACGTCGTAAAAGAAATCAAGATTGTTATGGAACGGCGCCAACAGAATGAGGTTGGGCTTTTCCTTGGCACTCTTAAGGCGTTTCATCTGATCGGAGAAATTCCGGATTTGGCCTGCGGTATTGGCGGCCGTGCGATCGAGCGGACTCGCTTCGTCGACATACGCACCCGACCAAGCAGCGTTCACCATACGTGTCGGATATTTTTCACCGAGTCGTTCAAAAACGCTATTTAGCCCGTTGTCTTTTTTGTTGGTATCGAGCGCCCAGCCGGCTTGCTCGCGCGAGCGGGTTCTTAAGATAGTTTGAAATCCCGAAGCGTAGGCCATGTTACCGGCGGAGATGCTATCGCCCACAACGTAAACGTTGAGTTGGTCTGATTTGTCTTCTTCGCGATAGTTCACAGTCTCTGCCGTGTCGCTCTCGGTCGTAACGAATTCAATTCCCGCCATCGCGGGAATCGTGGCTACAACTGCGCCGGCGATGATCATTTTGCATTTCCAAAAAACGCTGCGTCGAGGCTTTGCATTGGGATCGCCGTAAAGGCAGAGAGGGATCGTCAGGGTTAAAACCAAAAGCAAAAGATTGGAAGGCACGGGGGCTCCATTCACAGACGTTGAAAAAGTGCCGGGAAATTAGCACAACTGCCCGGTCGTTGCGAGCGGAGCGAAGCAATCTCCGAAATTGCTTAGGATAGTTCGAAGACTTGGCTCGCTTCGCTCGCAACGACTGAGGTAAGTTAAAGACACGATCGAAGTTTTTCGATGTCCTTGGGAGCGTAGGTTTCTCGCTCCAACTGCCCGGTGATAACTGCAGTGATGCCGTTAGCTTGCAGCAGTTGTTTCAATTCTTCGCAGCTGGAGTACTCGCCACCATAGATCTTGGCGACGACTTGTTTGCGCAAATCGACTTCGGGCTTACCGCCGTAGAGAAGCCACTGGTGTTGGTGATCGTGGAAGAGCAGAAAACTCTTCGCCCCGCTCAGTGCGGAAATCCGGCCAAACATTTTCGGAGAGTATTCGGGGCCCGAGGCCTCGACGATACGTTGGGTTGCGAGTGTGGACCAATCCACGGCAGTCCATTTCGCAATGAGATCTGTGTCCGACGGGTAGAGAGTTTGTACTTTGTATTTGCTATCAATCGGTTGGAGACCGACGTCTTTTAGCTGTTTTGCCGTCGAATAAAGCAAGAAAGAGCTTTGGCAAACGGTGAGAACTGCCAGCATCGCGATCCACACCCCGCGTGCCATGCGCGCACGCAAACACCAGCACGCTCCTACTGAAGCGATCGCAAAGAGCGCCCAGCCAGGGCTGTTGAATTTCAAAACCGTATTAAAACGGCCCCATTTTTCAGCGAGGTGAATCCATTCGGGAACACTCGCTAAAATTACCGCAACCAAGACTGCAAACAAAATGAGTCGCTCTGGCTTCGAAAACGTTTTCTTTTTAGTAAGAAGGTACGTTGCAAAACCGCCAACTGCGATGAATACCCCCGCAGCAGGAATATTTAGTGCAAAGATACCGGCGATAGATAGCGCCGTGAGCCAGCGCACGCGGTTGGAGCTTGCTAAAGCGACCAATAATAAAAGTGGTGCCCACCACAATCCCCAATGGCGCAGCAGGGCGATTGCGGGCGTATGACTTAGACCAAGGACAAATTGCGTCGGAGTGCCGGCGCTCAATTGAAACGACGGCCAGCTAAAGAGGAACGTGGTTACGAGTAAAGCACCACACCATTTCCAATCCAGTATCTTGTCGGCAAAGAAGGCTCGGGCGGCGAAGAGTGCGAGCAGGGCAGACGGCACGTTCCAGGTATTAGTCCCCCAAATCCATGAAACGAGAAATCCTCCGACAACAGCTTGCACGATCCAGCGCTTTGGGTGTTTGGAGTATATCGTTGCTACGCAAAGAGCGAGAATGGCGGCAAAGAATGGGAAGGCAATGTAGTCCGGATGGAGTGCGTGCCACAAAAACGCGAGTAACGGCGAATAGAGCACGTAGCCTGAATCGCGGTCGATGATAAACACCGAAAGCGAATTGAACGGCTCATGCAGAAGAATTTTGCGGCCGATTTGCCAGGCGCTTTGAAAGTTGCTTCCGAGAGTAGCGGCGACTGCCCCACCTGTTGATAGCCAACGGGGCATTCCCATCGTTTTGAGGCAAAGGCCAACGAGTAAGAAGTAATTCGCTAACGTGAAGCTAAGTCCCAGATTGTAAGACTCCAGCGGACCTGCTGCCGACAGCTTTCCCAAAAACATCAAAGGATAGAGACCTAGAATGTAATAGCGAAGCGTGTTGCCCGCTAACCAGGGATCTTCCGCCGGGAATTTAGAGTCCATCCACATCGAGGTCCAGATTGCGGTATCTCGGATGTCATCGTTTCCAATCATCGTGCCGTGGCAGGCTAGCAAAGCGCAGACGACGAGAAAGAAGCTGGCAAAACCGGTTTCCGTAAAGATAAGTTCTTGCAGCTCTTGTTTAGTGAGCTTCCACTTTTTAGCCCAAAGGCCCCAGGACAGTCCGCCTAGCACTCCAGCGATAACGACGATTTCCCAGACTGGAATTTTAACGGGAAGAAAAACAGCGGGGCATAGAGCTATCCACGCAAAACAATAGGGCGCGGTAAATCGGCTCAGACCCCAAGCAAAGGGCATTGGCAGGAAACGATGAAAAACGGGGAAAATCAGGACCCCTGCGATTAACGAGATTAGCCACCATGACAACCACCCAGCGAGAATCGGCACCCAAATAGACATCGGTAAATTATACGGGATAAGCAGCGAAAAACCGAACTCAGACCGGCCAGCAAATCTCTGCCGCAAACGGCTTGTCGAGTGGGCCTTCCATTGTGAGAACAGCATTTTCTGTAGCGATTTCACCGATCGACTGGAAAGCGCCGTGGGTCATGGAGTTATAGGCGGCTCCATGGAGAACCGCGACGATCACTTTGCCATCAAACTTTTCAAATACTGCGCGGGAAGCGATGAATTTTTCGTCGACATAGAGCGAGCGAAGTTTTTTAGACCATTCTTTGAAAAGCGCCTTGGGATCGGAGGTTTGGATTTCGATCTTTTTGCGTTCACCCTCGCCAGCAGCTTGGCGGCTACCTGTAACGAGCGAATCAAAAAACGCCAGCCCCGCATCTAAAAAGACTCGCTGCAACGAAGGCGCTTCGACTCGGATGCCTGTCAACTTACCGCGCGCAATTTTTTGAAACTCAATCCGTCTCTCGGCCATAGATGCGACAAATTAGCATAGGGCCCAAGCCTGTCACTTATCTTTTGGCGTTGCGCCCGTGGGGGACGAACTCATATAGGCTTAACGACTCGCGCAGCGCGGGGTTACTAGGTCTGTAAAGTGGCAACCATTCGCCATCCCGGTTGTCCTCTGGTTTGTCGAACATGCCCGTTGCGTAGAGGCACCAATGCGTCTGCGCGCACTGCGCGATTCCGGCTTGTAACTCACCGTCTAAGATCGGAGGAGGCGGAGTGCAGGAGCCCGTAAAGAAGGGACATCCCCAAGCCTTGCCCCGCGTCCACAGTTCCGTATTGAGCAGCGCTGCTAGCGTGAGCCCGTTCTCCCCTTTATCAACGTAGATCCGAATAGGTTTTGGCTGTTGCCGGGTCCTCTCCTCGACTGCATTTGCCGCGGCCTCGGCGTGCCCAAATGGATAGAGCACTTCCTGCACGCGCATGCCAAGACCCGTGATGAAATTGACGGCCAAGAGAATGTAAATGAGTCGGCCCGAAAGGCGGGAACGAGCGGGTTGCCCGGTTACTAGCGCAATCCAGAGCAGAAAAATCGCTCCCCCATGTCGCAACGAAGGCGTGCCGTGGTAACGAAAAACAAAGATGAAAATAAACGCGCTTAACGAAATGAGTAGAGCGAAACGTGCGCGGCCCGATAGCGGGAGCAGAGCTGCAAACAATACGACTACTCCACTAGCTGCGAGTTTAGGGCCATGAACAAACGGAGTCGCCACTGCGGTTCCAAACGCTCGTACGAACGGCATCCACTCGTGCCACTGCACCCAAGCCCAATTCCGGTGATGCGCCCCTAAAGTTCCATGTGCCAACATCAGGACCACCGCAATGGCCAAAGGCCAATAGTATTTCCAGAATGCCAGATTGTAGGAGTGAAGAAAGCGATGAGTAAGCCAACCTAAGATTGCGACAAAAAAACTAAGCTGCGTTAAGCAAGCAAGCGCAAACCAGTAGGGGGCCTTGGTCGTGTTTTCTCGGTCGGTGGTTATTCCACGCCAGAAGAAAAAACAGCCCCACCCATAGAGTCGCGCCACGACTGCGTATTCATACCCAATCATAAACCCGAGAACGATTGCCCACCGCCACCCTAGCGGCACAAACGAAGAGCGTGAGAAATCCCGTACAAAGAGAGCCGCTCCCAGAAACGAAAACAAAAAAATAAGCTCTGGGAAAAGAGCAGGGAAGGTCTGAGCAGGTCCCCAGAGCATCAGGTAATAAATGGGGCCAGTCGCCTCGATAGAGGCTCGCACCAATAGTTCCCAAAACGACTCACTACTGCGCACTACTAACCAGGCTTGCGCCTCGTCTCTCCACGGTTCGTGGAAACAGGCGACGACAAGGGCGGTAACCACCCAAACCAAGAATAGCGCCTGACTCTCCCACTGCCGTTTCATTCCGATCTTCTACACTCTGCATACATTCTTTGCGAGCGCCGCTCAGTCGTTGCGAAGACAAAAAAGCCCCGAGGAACCGAAGTTCCCCGAGGCCTTCAATTTCATAACGAACCGACTCTTACATTTCGTTCGGCTTTTTACCGGCAGCGATCTTACGTTTATCGAGATTGTACTTCTCGACTTTGTTGATTAGACCGGCGCGGCTGATTCCGAGTTCTTTAGCTAAGCGAGATTTGTTCCATCCCGTACGCTTGAGACCTTCGCGGATCATTTCGCGCTCGAGTTCTTCAAGAGCATCGCGCAATTTACCTTGAATGCGCACGCCTTGAACTTTGCTGCGCTCACCGAAGTCACGGATACGAGCAGACAACATGTCCACCGTAATCTTGCTTTCGGATCCAGCTAGCACGGTAACCCGCTCCATCTCGTTTTCGAGTTCACGGATGTTACCAGGCCATGGATAATCGAAAATCTTTTCCAAGGCGCGCTTGGTGAGGATCTTCGGCTTGATATTTTTTTCCTGAGCGCTTCTCGCCAAGAAGTGTTCGCATAAGAGTGGGATGTCTTCTTTACGATCGCGTAGAGGCGGTACGGTGATGTTGATCACGTTGATCCGGTAGTACAAGTCTTCCCGGAACGTGCCCTTTTCCACCATGTCTTTTAAGTCTTTGTTCGTAGCGGCCAGGATCCGCACATCAACCTTTTTAGGTTCCGTGCTACCGACCGGAATGAACGTTCCTTCTTGGATTACGCGCAAGAGTTTAACTTGCATGCTTGGGGACGTGTCCCCGATTTCATCCAGGAAGAAGGTTCCTCCGTCTGCTACTTCGAAAAGACCTTTTTTGTCTTTTACGGCGCCCGTGAAAGAGCCCTTCATGTGTCCGAAGAGTTCTGAATCGAGCAAGTTATCGTTGAATGCAGAACAGTTCTGCGTCACGAAAACTTTGTCTTTTCGAGGAGAGTTATAATGAATCGCTTTTGCGATTAATTCTTTACCAGTTCCGTTTTCCCCTTGAACCAAGACAGTGCTTTCACTGTTTTTGATTTTATCGAGGAGAGCGTAGACATCTTGCATCGGCTTGGATTTACCGATCATGCTGTCGTACTTGTAACGGATGCCGAGCTCTTTATTCAATTCACTGATGCGGTCTTCCCGCATCGTGATTTCTTTATGGAGCGTGCTGATTTCCTGAGAAACGAGGTCGGCCAATTCTTGGAAATAAGGCAATTCGTCCTTATCCAGAATTTTTACTTTGCCAATGACGTGATCAATATCCGTCGATGGGAAGTTGAAGTGAGCCAATGCTTTTGCAAGCTCGCGCTTTTGAGCATCGGACACGCCTTCTTTGAAATAGCCGATGCAGATCACGGCTCCCATGAAGTCGCTGTCGATAATGATGGGTAGAGCGCTTGCCAACAAGTGTGGCATGAACTCTTTACGCAGGTCGCGGTCTTGCGATTTGCGCAGTTCCATCGTCATGTTGCGGACGAATTCCGATATCGCGTCGTAACCTTCGTCCCGCTTGATTAAAAGATTCAAGACGTTGTTGGACAACTCTTTCTTGGATCCTTTTTCGTAAATTTTCAGATTACCGCGGTCATCCGCGAAGAAGACGTCGATGCTAAACCATTTGGAAATAACTTCCTTCAGTTTGCGAATGACGTGAATATGCTCAAACTCATCCCAATTAATCATTGGATCCTCCAACCCTCTTCAAAATTTTTCTACTTGTGCAGCGGGGAGCGAAAAACCAGCATTGGAACAGCTGCCATGACACGCTTCGTCAGGTTCTGAAATTTTCTAAAGGAAAAAATGTCTAAGATGGATTCAGCTTGGACGCTGACTGACTTTATGACGACTAAACTATGTATAGTGTACCGATGCTGACACACAGTGTCAATGCGATGGCCGTCTAGTTTCGAGGCAGGGACTGTGGAGTTTTCTACACAATTAGGCTTCGCGTAAGATCTCAGAGAGATAAACGCCCGTATGTGACAACTTTCTTTTCGCTAGATCCGCTGGAGTGCCGCTATCCATGACACTGCCTCCGCGATTGCCACCGTCTGGTCCGAGATCAATGACCCAATTTGCGGCGCAAATCATTTGGACATTGTGTTCAATTACGACAATCGAGTGTCCAGTAGAAACGAGCCTACGAAACACGTGAATGAGTTTCTGAATCTCGTTGAAATGTAATCCTGTCGTCGGCTCGTCGAATATAAATAGAGTAGGCGGACGCTTTCCGCTGCCAGCGGCCAATTCTTTTGCAATTTTTAAGCGCTGCGCTTCGCCACCAGACAAAGTGAAACCAGGTTGTCCCAATTGCACGTAGCCAAGTCCGACTTCTTTTAAGATTGCGAGCTTCGCGCGCAATCCCATGTAGCCTGCAAAAAAATCCATCGCCTCTTCAGCGGTCATTTGTAGAACTTCGTGGATATTTTTGTTTTTAAACCGGACTTCTAACGTCTTGGGTTTAAAGCGTTTTCCCTCGCAGTCAGGGCAGGGAATAAAGACATCTTCCATGAAGACCATGTCGATGCGCACACGGCCTTCGCCTTCGCATCGATCACATCGCCCGCCGGGAACGTTGAAAGAAAAATGGCTTGGAGTGAATCGTCCCGATCGCGCATCCGGCGTTTCAGAAAAAATCTTTCGAATTTCGTCGTACACTTTTAAAAACGTAACCGGATTCGACCGCGAGGTTTTGCCAATCGGGCTTTGGTCGACGAGTTCCACTGCGGAGAGGTGCTCAAATCCAGTGATGGAAGCAAATTTGCCGATTTTTTCGCTGCGACCCGTAAAGATTTTCATCAAGGCTTGGTAGAGCGTATCGACGACCAAGGTGCTTTTTCCCGATCCAGAGACGCCGGTGATAGCCGTGATGGTCTTCAGCGGAACTTCGATATCGGCTTTTTTCAGATTATTTCCCGAAGCGCCTTTCAGGCTAAGCCACTGTGGGTGATCTTTGGCAATGCCTTTGCTTTTTTCAGACAGCACTAATTTCTTCCACTGCTTGATTGCCGCAGCCGTCGTGGAATTAGCGCCGTTAAAGGCTTGCTTCGATCCATTGAAGACGATGTTGCCGCCCATTTGTCCCGAGCCGGGACCCATGTCGATAATATGCTCCGCCCACTCAATCACTTCAGGATCATGCTCGACGACAAGCAGGGTGTTTCCCAGGTCCTTTAAACGATTCAGCACCGACAACAACTGCTGCGTATCTTTAGGGTGCAGTCCAATGCTGGGTTCATCCAGCACATACATCGTGTCGGTAAGGCCCTGACTGAGTTGCGTGGCTAGCAGAATCCGTTGGTACTCGCCGCCCGAGAGCGAGCGGCTCAATCGGTCGAGAGTGAGATAGCCCAAGCCGACGGTGTTCAAGTAATCAAGCCGCCTGGTGAGCTGGACTAGGATATCGGTGGCGATTTCCTTTTCCTTTTTTCCTAATTCTAATTCTTTAAAATAGTCGCCTAGCTGTTCGATGCTCAGCGCGCAGAGTTCGGCGATATTGAGATTGCCGACTTTGACCAGTAATGCAGAAGTGCTCAGCCGTTTGCCTTCGCATGATTTGCACATAAACGGAGAATTGTAGCGGCTCAAGAACACGCGTATGCGCATCTTGTACTTTTCTTTTTCCATTTGGCGAAACACGCCTTTAACGCCGATAAAATCCGCGCCGCCTTCAAAGATCGCGGTTCGGTGCTTCTGATTTAATTCCTTCCACGGCAAATTCGTATCAATGCGGCTCTTCTTACAAAAAGCCAGCAGCTCTTTTTGCCAGTGCTTCAAACTAGGTTTGGTAAAGGGGTCGATAGCGCCGCGAGCAATCGAAACGTTTTGATTCGGGATCGCAAGATCCGGATCGACCGTCAGAATATGGCCAAAACCATTGCACTCAGAGCAAGCTCCAAGCGGGCTATTAAACGAAAATGAAATTGCCGATCGCGGCGCCGCAATGCGACCGCATTCTGCGCAACGAGTTTGCGTCGTGAAATCTCCGGCCCATTCATAGCTGCCGTCTGCCTGCTCGAGATACCACTGGCCCATGCCGCCACCTAAGGTCATCGACGAACGCAGGGCTTCGGTGAGGCGAGTGAGAATAGATTCTAAATTCTCCGGCATGCGAATCCGGTCGACGATAATCGCTACCTGCTTAGCCGAAACTGCTGGCTTGCTCTCCAACGTAACTACTTGGCCGCCAACCCACAGACGCGAATAGCCCGAACGCATTAATTCTGCGAGTACGTCGTCAGTCTGCGCGCGCTTACGCGGCATCGTCTTGTGAAAAGCTAAAAGAATACTTTTGTCGCCCGCCTTGGCGGCAATGCGAGATGCGATCTCGGCGTAGGTCAATCGCTCCATTGGTTTGTCGTGGCAATGTTCCACGCCGATTTTTTCAAACAGCAAGCGCAGATAATCGTACATCTCGGTGCTGGTGCCGACCGTCGCCCGCGAATTGCGCACAGGATTGATCTGCTCCAGTGCAATTGTTGGCGGAATATTTTCAATAAAATCCACATCGGGAGCTTGGAATTGTTCCAAGAATTGCCGTGCGTAGGTGGACAGACTTTGCATGTAGCGGCGCTGTCCTTCGGCATAAACGGTTTCAAAAGCGAGCGAGGATTTGCCCGAGCCGCTGGGGCCAGTGATGACGACCGCCTGGCCGAGAGGGATCTCGACGTCCAGGTTCTTTAAATTGTTTTGGCGTACGCCTTTGAGAATGAGGTTTGTCATATTTGTGGCTGCGATCAGACAGTTGTACATGCCCCCTTTAACTTTGGAAACAGCTTCGACGCATAGGCCCGTGCGGGGGGCGGCGGTACCCGTTTCGACATGGGAATTCGTGCCTATTGCGTTCCCAGAACTTCGCTTTAGAGTTCAGCTCCTAGGAGGAAAAATGAAGAAGTTATCAATAGTATTCATCGTATTCATGGTCGCTACCGTCTTGTCGACGGGGGCATATGCAACCCAGTTCTCTTTGTTGAACTGCAAAGGAGAGATGGAGAGAAAGCTAGGCAAAAAAATTACAAAACATACCTACGAAGTAAACATCGTTACGGGTGCGCCGCTGACGGGCGGATTGGCAGAGCTTCTGCAGTCCAGCCCTGCTGCTCGGTACGCTCCGGTTGGGCACTATGTACGCACGAAAAAAGAAGGCCCTCCGGGTGGCAGTGCTTATACGGTGTATGAATCAAGTGATGGATTTAAAATCTCCATTCCAGAGGTTCAGCTTGCGGACATTGCTGCGGGAACCTACCGCGGCACAATGGCATTGCCGCATGAGAAAACGCCTGTTTCCGTTCTTTGCGAAGATAAGTAAAAAATGAGCACGCCGTGCTCCCATTTTCGGGCAAACTAAAGATCCTTTTCATGTTGAAGCTAATTAGTTAGCTGGTTAGGCTTTTGCTCAAGGTGGGGTATCAAATCAAACGCGGTCTGCTGGCTTTTTTCCTAACGTTGGCATTATTGGGGTGTTTCAACACGCAGCCCGCAAGCCCAATAAAGACGGCTGATTCACAACCAGTAGCACTCAGCGCAGAAGACGGCTTCAAAGCAAAATCTTCGGACGCTGATTCCATTTACCTTCCCGACTTAAGGCTAGGTGGGATTGTGAATGGAATTGATTCAAGAGAAGCCGCCGAGTTCTGGAACAACTGGAGAATAGTAACAGCACGCTACAGGCCGGATAACGGCGAACAGCGATTTGTATACGCAAATTCGATTGCGTGGAAGGCGATCGAGCGCAAGAAGAGCGTGTTTCCCGTGGGGTCCATGTTCGCTAAGGTGGCATTTCTTACCAAGCCAGATCCAGCGTTCCCAAACAGTTTGGTTCCTGCCGATTTTGCTCGCGCACAACTGATGAAGAAGATGAAAACGGGTTACGAAAGTAGCGACAATTGGAGCTATGCACTCTACCTGAATGTTACCCAACAACAGCCTCTCGGGCCCGGCGAGTTGCAGGCATGTCACGCCTGCCATCGCCTAGTTCCAGAGCGCGATTACGTCTTCTCCACGCCAACTTTCTTTTCTGCAAAAAGAAAACCGACTACCTCGATGAAAGAGAAGTTTTTGCGAAAGAAGCTTTCTGAGTTAAATCCCGTGGTGGCCGAAAATCTCCGTTCGCTCGATCCTCACTTGCCGGATCAAGTGCACACGATGGAAATGTACCTTTTTATTGGGTCCTTGCAGGAGAGCATCGGGCCCATGACCCGCTTTGCGGCAGAATCTGGAGAGCCCTATCTGTTGCAAAGTCCGAAAGTATCCCATCGATTCTTTCTCACTGTGCCAAAACCCGCCGACTCAAAATGCCGAGCGAAAGTAGCGCTCTACAACTCCATGGGAGAAAGCGAACATGAGGACGAAGAAGGAAAGAAAATGACCTACGTGGAAGTGAGAAAAGGCATTTCCTGCGATGGCGTCTTCCAGTGGGATCCAGCACCGATCATGTTGTTGGTTTCGGGTGCCAAGTGATTGGGTTCTCGGTTTAGTGCGGCGGGTTATGCAACCCCTCGGTTTTGCTTTAGGATAAAATCTCTTAAATGAAGCGCGCACTTATCTTTTTTGCGATCATCACCGTCGCCAGTGGTTCTGCGATGCTCGTCTTTAATTTCCCAAATCCAGTGAATCGCAGTGTCGTTCGATATGGGGCGCCCCTGGTCAAGCAATCCTCCCAGCACTTGCTCTCTTTCTTGGGTTGGAAACCTATTCCAGAGGTAGGGCGGCTCAAGATTGTGGTTTCTTCGATGAAACCCTACTGTCTGCGCGCTCACTCGCTTGGGTTTCTCGGTCTGCTGTTGTTTTTGGGAACGACGCTCTACCTTTATTTGGACGATCGTAAACGCTTTCCTAGAAAAACCTGGTTGTTCATTGTGCTACTTGGGTTTCCGTACATCTTTTTTTGGAATGTTTTTCGGATTGCAGCAACCATGGTTGCTAACCACCAGATCGAAGCGAGATTGGGAAATTCGACGAGTGGGGCCTATTTATTAATGTTAGTTGGGTCCAACTTGGGGTGGGTAATTTACGCTGCAAGTATTTCGATTTTTTTCTTTATAGCCTTTAAATTCTGGAAGAAGCACCCTGCTGATTTAAAGCCGGCGGGACTCTAGGCGCATCCACCGTCGAGGATTTCACAATGGCCTGTGTTTACAGCGAATGTTGCAAAACGTTCTACTACTTGAACCCCTTTCATGACGCCGCCAAAGACACGTCTACTACGACTTTCTGCTTCTATGATGCGGCTTGTAACAATTCGGGCAATAATTTTTATATTAATACGCCGTGTAATGTCTCTGGAGTCGGAATTCCAGGCTTTCCTTGCTCTCACCAGAACTGGCCATACCCTCAGCAAGAGCCTCCCTGCCGTTTCTGGTCAAATGCTAGCTGCACGACACCTTGCGGTGGGGTGCCTGAACTCGATCCCCTCGGAGCGGTGTGCTTAGTCTCTGCGCTGGGGCTCGTTATTTTGGGCAGATATGCGATTCTACGGTTTCGCCGAAAGCACCGATCTTAGGTTTGCGGTGCCGGTCTGGCTCTCCAAATGCGAGGCCGTCCTTTATGTACGGCCCCACTACCCGCTTTTGGCAGAGCCGTTCGCACAAATGCAATAATCCCCGGAATGTAGATTAACCATCCGAGCAGCGCATGGAAAAAGAAAGATGTGTACCATGCGATCGGTTGCACGCCTTGCCACTCAAAAAGCACCAAGCAGACTGAGAAAAACAAAAACAGTCGAAAAATATTCAAAGCGAACATTAGAACAATGCCTGCTGCTGTAAAAAGCAGCCACTGAAAACCACTGAGGGCTTTAGGCGTTATGATGTAGAGCAGTCCCCAAAGAAATCCAAAAAGACTCATGCCTTGCATCCCTCCACAGCCTCGGCCGACTGCAATCGAATAGGACGGATGCGAGAGCATCGTGTAGAAAACGGGCCCCGAATGGCCGGTCAATTCCCGCCACTCATAGGTTAAGTCGGGGAACAGTACTCCCAGCACCACATAGGTCACTTTGCCTGTGAGCAAGGCCATTGGGTCCCAAAGGGGCTCTAACAAAGTGAGCGAAATAATTCCAGAAAGACCCACTAAAAGGGTGGGAAGTAGAAGAATGCGACGTCTGGACTGAAAAAAGTACGCCACCGGAACAAAGAGAAACGCGGTGGAAGCAATAGCGGAAAAACACAGAAAAAACCAAGATCCCACTACCATCGGGAATTGATACGAGATCCACGGTCTGCCCAGTGCCGCTGACAGGAGAGTCGCGACAATCAGTATGGCACTTATCGCCGCGTTTCGTTTTTGTAGCTTTGGCTCAATCGGCTGATCACGATGAAGAACCATGAGGTAAACCGAAGAGGCCACCAGCATGTGCGGCACAAAATCGTAATCTGTTCCGTAAGTGAAGCCCAGCTTGATGCCTAACGCGTGCCGCACTGTCCAGCGCAGCAAGACGAAAGCCAAAACTGGAATGCAGGCTATACGAAGAGCGAAGAGTGAGTTTTTCACAGCTGTGTTCCTTGTGCTGCGTTTCTGCAGGTCTGTCGTAACGAAATGCGAGTGATTGCTTTAGTGGTCGTGTTTATTTTACGGGGAATACCGGCGGCATTCCATGACAAGTTCTAAATATGCTATACCTCCGCCTCGGTTTCTTGGCCGCTACTGGCGGCAACTTCGGCGGGGATGTCCTTGTTTCAGGTATTCACAAAATTCGCGTTAGTGGCTGTAATCCCAGCGGTTCTCACGGCTGCAGAATGCCATCAATCAGTGGCTCAACCTCTCTTTAACTTTGGAAATAGCTACGACGCGTATTCAAGCGCTCCCGTTCCGACGGTCGAAAGTCTCTTAAATAAGCGCTGGGTACTGACGGGAGTAGGGACTCGAACGGGGCAATCTAGCCTCGGATCGGGCTATGACAAAGACGGTTACCAGGTGGATGGCAAAGTTCCGGTTCTTCGGTTTTCCAGCCGCTCCCAAACTCCACGTGCTCCTAATTGGTCGGACCATCCTCATTATGCTTGGTGGGAAGAGGGCATTGGCAAGACCAGCGAGTTTCCCGAAGCGGTGTACCAGCCGAATTGGCCGGGTACGCACGAGTTAAAACGCAACTCAATCACTTTTGCTTTTCCGCTTTGGGGTGAGGAAAAAGACTTAGCGCCTATTTCGGGCGACGCAACCCATCAGCGCGGCCAGGCCTATTGTCGATTAGAATCGCGCGGTCTTTTGTGCATGGTGGAGCGTTTTGCGGGTGAGGGCGCAAACCTGCATACTAGTGGGCTATCCGGATTTCTGATGTTTCAGCCTTACTGAGATTTCTCAAATTTTCGCAACCTACCGGCCAGGTTTGTGAGGGGTAGTGGCCACTGGCCAAAGTGCGAAATTTTTCAGTGCGCCACAGAGAGCCTTCTTTGGGATCGTTCTCGAAATTTCTTTCCGCAAGCATGTCGGCAATGAGTTCGCCTTCCACAGCTCGGATGTTTACTTCGGGCGCGTGATTTGCTGTGGACCTCCTGTTGTCCCGCTCCGCTTTAAAGTCGAATTCGCCTTTGCGAGTAAACATCACTATCTGAACATCTTCGAGACCCGCTCCGACTTTTCCAGGCAGGCCTTGTAGAGGTTTTGTGGGCAATCCCGCACGCAGCAAATAACGCGCTAGTTTTAGATCGGAATCGTCATTTAGATCGATATTCAATGTCCTAAGCGGAGGTGCTGTTTGGAGGTATCGATCTTTAGTGTCGTAAACCATCCCATCTCGGACCGCTAACTTAAGGGCTTCTGAACTTTCGGGTGAACCTGTCTCGATCTCGGTGAAAATCAGCTTGGTTAGTTCCTCTCTCGTCGGTTTAGATTTATTCGTAAGCTGCCTGCGAAGAACCATGAGGTAGGGATAAAGCTGCGTTTGTTGCGTATTTAAAATCCACCGCGTGATGTTCTCATAATCAAATTGCTCGGCGCTTGCGATTTTCGCAGTGCCATTTTTTTCATAAACGACTTCGTTGATACCCTGCTTCGCGAGTGAGCCACTTTCAAACAAAGCTTTTGCTACGGCGAACTCGTTTGGCTCGGATGGCAGGCGGTATCGCTTGATCGTTTCCGTTCCCACTTTTTGACTGACAGGGTTGGGTCTCAATACCGGAGAGTTTGGCTTGCCATCGATCATCCGGGAGCGAACAAACTCGTTCTTGGGAATTGCCTGCACGATTCCGTCGTACAAGCTTTGGATGCGGCGAGGCCTCGCTCGGTCGTCACCGATGTTTCCATTTTCTCGCATGGCCGCCAAAGCGGCGGGAAAGAGTGAGTGGTTGTTGCTGCGGATAATGGCGTCAATCACGTCTTCTTTGCGGACGAAGAATCCCACGTTAGGACGATCCGGTTTTTTTAGAAGGTAGTCCTCTGCTAATTCCCATAGCACGGGGTCTTTTGACCCAATCCAACGATTGAATATCTGCAAAGCAGGCGTCGCAGAATTCTTCTGCAATGCAGCGTTCATTAAATCTTCTTCTGAAGGCCCATACGCGGGGACTGTGTGGATAAGCAAACCAAATGCCGCTGCGAGTAACAAAGGTGCGATCGCTTTTTTGCGCATTCTCTATTTTACGGCGGATACCGTTGGCAATCCATGACAAGTGATCGCTCGGAAGTTATCTTCGCTGGTGAAATGGACATGAGAAAAGCCGGCGTCGGAATCACAGTAGCTATCGGCATTGCGATGATTTTATTCGTCGCTTCGTTTGTTTATTACGGTATGTACGACACTCCGGATTTTTCGCTGATGAAAAAATCAGTCGATGTGCCTATTCGCCTCGCCAACGGTCAGGACTCCGTGAAAAAAATGGGCCCGCAGGCGCCAGGATGGGTGCCCCGTTCTCAAATCAGTAATTTTTTGGCCGATGCCGTCGTCGCCTCGGAAGATACCGCGTTCTTTAGTCACTCCGGTATCGACGTGCACGAGATTAAAGAAGCCTTGAAGAAGGATCTGAAAGAAGGCCGCTTCGCCCGCGGTGCGAGCACTCTTACGCAGCAGGTGCTGAAGAACGTTTTTCTCGGCAGCGATAAATCGCTATGGCGAAAACTACGCGAAGTGATTCTCGCACCGCGCTTGGAAAAAGCTCTGACCAAAACCGAAATTCTTACCTTCTATCTCAACATGGCGGAGTGGGGCCCGGGCATTTACGGTTGCGGCGAAGCGAGTCGTTATTATTTTGCGACAACGCCCGCAAATCTCACAGTGAAGCAAGCCGCGTTTCTCACCATGTTGCTGCCATCGCCTCGTCGCTACCACGCGTATTTTCGCACGCGCCAACTCACTCAGTGGGCCAACAACCGCGTGAATCGCATATTGCAGATCATGAATAAGATGGGCGATTTAGATGAAGCTCAATTTGTTGCGGCCCAAAGCGAGCAGCTGTGGGGAATGCCGGCACTGGCGGACGATGCTCCCGGTGCGCCAAAAGATCCGGGTTTCGTGACGTCGGACGATTCCTTTGAAGGTTCTGATCTAATCCAGAAGGCAAAAACCACGGCCCCCGTTTCGCCGCCAGTTTCTCCGAGCGCGCCTACCGCACCTGTCGCTGTCGAACCAGCCAAGGAGCCCGCAGCGGTCGCACCGGCTTCTCCGCCCGATGAAGGCCCCGAAGTAACCGTACCCACGACCGAGCCTTCGCTCGAGGATCAGTAAGTCGAACTCGCTGTTTTCAGAATTTTCGAAACCTCAGCGTGAATCTCCTCTTAGTGACAACTTACGGCACCTTTTAACGGTTCCAACGCAGGTGCCGTAAATGGTCAATTGTGCATCGCGTTACGTTCCTGTACTTTACGCGAGTCCAAATGGGTTTGAATAAAGTTAAAGGGGTTTTCCGAATGGGTTTGCATACTTTGCGCCTGCGCGCGCTCACGGGTTTAATTTCTCTCGCTACTGTTGCTTTCTTCGTTACCGGTTGCGGTGGCAGCATCGACCAAAACGCACTCGATGGTTACTGGATGGTTTCCGGTGTGGAAGTGACGGGCACAGGCGCTTCTCGTTTAAATACGAGTTGGGAAGTTCCCGAATCGACTGCATACGTGATGTCGTTTCACGGCAATCAGCTTTCGATTCCCAGCTACGGGGAAGGTTTGCAATATCTGCAAATTCCCAATCAAGGTGGCACTTACGAATTACAAGATCAGCGAATCACGATGGGCTCGTCTGCCACTCCATTAGAAGTGAAAGAAGTTGATCAAGAGCATTTGATTCTCTCGCAAACGGTAAACACTCCGCAGGACGGAAATTTACAGGTCGATCAGACTTTGAAGAAAGTGGACCCCGCTTTAGTCCGTCGCACATTGCTGGCACGTAGCGAGCCGCTGCCTCCTGAATTGCAGAATGGTTACTCTGGAAATGGTGGCCCTCAAATGGGTAACCCCGGAATGCCTCAAGGCCCCAATGGTCCTCAAATGAACGGCCCGATGAATGGGCCGCAGATGAATGGCCAAGGCGGTCCTCAGATGAACGGACCCCAAATGAGCGGTCCTCAAGGCAACGGCTATCCGGATCAGAATCCAATGATTCCGCAGCAAGGAAATTTCCAGCAGCCTCGCAATGGCCAGCGCCCTGGAATTGCTCCGACGCAGCCAAACCAGAACCAGAATTTTCGAGGAGCGCCTCCGCAGAATCGTGGGCAAATGGCTCCACCGGGACAGAACCAGGGACAGCAGCCCCCGAATCAGCAGCAGTTTCAGGGTGGCGGCTATCCGGACCAGAACCCAGGAAACGGCAATAATGAGAATCCTGTCCAAGGTGCGCTGAGTTCGGGTATCAACCCGGGCCGGTAAAGGTTATAAGGTCCCCTTGTTTACGAAGACTAAATTCTCAAAGGGACTCTTCTTAGCGGCAGCTCTATCGTCGCTAATGGTATTGAGTGTCCCGGCCTCCGGATCGAATCCGATCTGTGGGGTCGGTGTTCTTTCCGGCTCTTCAATTCAAACCTGGAGTAACAAGCAGCGGATCTTAATCGTCGTAGATGCGGCAGGACCGGGTGCCGAATATGTCATCGAGTGCCGCAAGCTTTACCCCGACGTCAAAGTAATCCACGTCCAAGTAGGCGACAAAATGCCGCCCGGTTTGAGCGGCTACGAGCCCTCTCGTTACGATGCCAACCTAGTTTACGACGGTAGCAATCTCGCTTTCTTCTTGAAGCTCTTTGATCGATTCAACAAAAACGGCGTGCGCGTTTTAGCTGGCTGCGAGCCAGGCGTTGCAGCAGCTGATTTGATAGCCAGCGCGCTGCGGGTGATGGGGAATAAAGTCGATAAGGCCTTATCGCGGACGGATAAGGAATTACTTGCCGAGTATGTAGGGCCGCTTTTCAAAGACGCGCCAAATCTGCGAGTTATTCCCGGAAAATCGTTTCGGAATTCCACGGACGCCATTGCCTATTTATCCAACCAAAGCTGGCGGTATCCGTTGGTGTTGAAACCAACCGAAAGTGCCGGCAATCACGGTTTCCATTTTATCAATAGTGTCTCGCAGCTACCTGGCGTGTTTAATGAATTAATTGGAACGGAAGATCCTTTAGGAAAAGTCGTCGATAAACTTCTGATTCAGCCTCGCATCGAGGGCACAGTGGTTGCTGTGAACACGACCTACCATCCGCAGCTGGGCGTTTATCACAACGATATGTGGCGCACGCGCGTGAAGTTTACCGACACGGGCGTCGCATTCCTGCGCACGCGTATTGCGCGGTTCAATCCCCAGGATCCGCAGCACCTGCAATTGATGCAAGCCACGGCCTTCACCGCACAGGGATTAGGAGTTGAATTTGGTCCGATGCATCCAGAGTTTTTAGTTACTCCTAGCGGAATAATTTACCTGATGGATGTGGGCGTACGCCCAGTCGGCGGAAGCTTGGCGCAACGAGCGCGCGCCTGCGGTGCAACCGATCATATCCACGCCACTCTGCACGCCGCATTTAACCCCGAGCGGTTTGCGGAGATCCAAAAGCTCGGGCCCACTCTCGATAAAGAATTAGCTCTGTTGTATTTCGTAAATAATCGCGCAGGAATTTTAACTAGTGTGCCGTCGGAAGAGGAGATGCGCAGACGCATTCCCGGCTACATTTCTCGCAACATCGAGCACATGATCGTCGATAAACCTCTTGCTGTGACGACGAGTCTTTTTGACCAACCGGGATACGTTGTCGTCGAAGGCAACACCGCCACGATAGACGCCGCCGAAGCAGCGATCCGTGATTGGGAATCCAAAGATTTCTACAAATTTAAGTAGGGCCAGCCGACACGACCGGCCCCCGTCTAATTACTGAACGCAATCTAGTTTCGATAGCGTCGGAGCACTCAGGTAGCTTGAGGTGATTCCGGCGGGTGACTTAGGATTTTTTACGTTTTTCACCGTCGCCGTGAATTTGCAGTACGCTGTGAATCCAGCGTCTCCTGCTGGATCCTGAGTGTTGTTGTACTCGATTTCCGCTTCATACTTCGCACCGATTCCAAGGCCACCGGTATGCGTTAGCTTCACTTCAGCTAGTTCCAGGTTTGCCAGTTCTCCGCCCGTTGACTTCAATTTTTGAATCTCTTTCGAGTTCAAGATGTGCTCAAGCGCAGACTCGTTGGTAAACACGCTGATCTTTGCTTGCGCAACACCCGTAACCAATACCAATGCACTAACTACTAATTTAGAGAATTTCATTTCCCCTCCCATGTTCGGCCTTTTTAGTAGCGAATGGCGGAGAAGGCACGACGCGGGGGGAATTCCAAGACTTCTATCGTCTCCAGCAGTAAAATCATCGTATGAAGACAATCATCGGATTGCTCAACCCAGTTATCCGGTCATTCGCCAATCGCCTTCGGCCTTCCAACCCGCTAAGAAAGTGGGCAAGTAAAGTTTGGGCAGTTTATCTTTCTTCCACCGCTTCCGATGTCCGCATTCGACTGAACAATGAACTGACGTGGGTATTGCCGCATTGGAGATCTCTCGACCAGAACTATGAGCAAAAAACTTTGGCCAGCTTCGTAGAAACTGTGAAGCCTGGGCATGTGGTTTGGGATGTCGGTGCTCACGTTGGACTCTTCTCCATCGTTGCTGCGCGGCGAGTGGGATCGCAGGGACAGGTCGTAGCTTGGGAGCCGACGCCCCGCGCGTTTGAGAATCTGCAGCATCATTTGAAAGCAAATGGTTTAGAAGCGCAAACGCAGTGTTTCCAAGAGGCAGTGAACGACGGCAAAACTTCGGAAATAGTCTTCCAACTCGATGCAGCCAATGAGACTAGCTTTGCCAATCGCATTAGCTACAATGCAGCAAACGAAAAACTCCATCGAGAGATAAAAGTGCACTGCCGTTCTCTCGACGAATGGGCGCAAAAGTTGGAGCGACGCCCCGACATTATTAAAATGGATATCGAGGGGGCCGAAATTTTTGCGCTCCGTGGTGCCGTTCGGCTACTGCGAGGTGAATTTGGCAAACGTCCAAAGATTTTGCTCGCGGTTCACCCGGCGTCTATTCACCAGTATGGCTCTACCTGTGATGAATTGGCGGAGTTGGTTCAGTCACTCGGCTATAAGGTCGAGAAAATCCACGCCGCTTCGGGCACTCTCTACGATTTTGGCGAAGTTTGGCT
>Ga0163144_10003006_pt1 | contig 38483 bp, 23 predicted proteins | sample OliLak19BULKMAT1_FD_123175 | JGI IMG/M metagenome (GOLD analysis project Ga0163144, IMG submission 123175) | Freshwater microbial mat bacterial communities from Lake Vanda, McMurdo Dry Valleys, Antarctica - Oligotrophic Lake LV.19.BULKMAT1 | ecosystem: Environmental > Aquatic > Freshwater >...
GCTCGACAAGCTAGGGGTCACAAGTTCGAGTCTTGTATCGCCCACTCCGCATAACACAAAACCCCGGGGAACCACGGTTTCCTCGGGGTTTTGTGTTTTGATGGCAACACCATGCGTGTCCTTGCCAGGAGTAACGGCGGTTTCTCTGGAATCAGTTTCCGTCGCTGGGCTGACCTGAAGAACTGTTTGGCGATCGCACAGCGTCGTTTGACCGGGTTGTCCGCAGGGCCTTGTTCTTGAGCAAGCCAGATCTTCCAGGCGTCGCAGTCACCCGGCGTTATTTCGCCGAGGGAGCTATCGGCACCGAAGAATTGGAACAGGCGGCGCTTGGTGCGCCCGCAAATAGTCTTGGTGCTCTCCTTAACGTCAGACGCCGAGCTTGTTTTGGCGTCAAGACACCCCCGAGCTTTGCCTCTTCGGCCGGAGCCTGTCGCCGCTCCGCAGGGCAGTGAAGGCAGCTTGATTAGCGACCTTGGAACGTGCCGCCCGTGATGCCGGCGACTGTCCTCAGGAAGTTCCCGAGGTCACGCTCGAAGTAGTTGCCCAAGCCAATCGTGTTGACTGGAATGCTCGCATGGCGGCGGCACAATTGATAGATTTCGTCCGCGACAGCGGCATCGAATCGTCCCAGGTTGACGTTGGTCGGCGCGCCATCGGAGAACAGGATCATGGTGTCGACCTCGCGATACTCGTAGGCCTTGCGAAGTGCGCCAAGCGTGTTGGTCCATCCCTTCGGCTCGATCGTGTCGAGCATTTGCAAGAGGCGCACGCGCTCTGATTCGCCGTGTTCCCCGCGCAGGCGAGCAAAGGAGCCGCCTTGGGGAAAGCTGCGGACGTCATCCGAGAACACGATCAGCGCACACTCGTCCACGTCCAGACGCCGTAGCCACGTGGCGACAATCCGTTTGGCCTCGGCCCAGCGGCTGCTCTGACCATCTGGACTTTGGGCGTTCATGCTGCCCGACGCATCAAACAGGACCACGACCTTCTTGAGCTTTCCCTCGAGCCCCACGAGTTCCCGGTTTACCTGCGTGTCGCGCGCCAAGGCCAGGTAGCGCTGCTGTTGGGCCCGGTCGAGGTCGGACGCGATCTGTTGTTTTTCAAGGTTTAGCCTCTTCAGTGCTTCGGTGGCGCGCTTCAACTGAACAAGGTATTCCTCCGCCTGGACGTTACCGGTCGTCAGCTTTCCTTCCAGGCTTTGGATTCGGGCCATCGATTCACCGCGTGCGGCTTCGCTCTGCTTCTTCAGATCGGCAACGTTCAGGTCTGCGGCTTCAAGCTTTGCCGTCAAGCCGGCGACAATCGACTCCAGCTCGTTCGCCTGTTGTTCAAGGCGATTCCGCTGCTGCTCGGCGTCTTCCAGCAGACGCAGCTTCGCGGCGAGTTGGTCCGCGATCTGGGTCAATTGCGCGGCCAAAGACACCTTGTCCTTGGACAGTGCGTCGCGAGTCTGGGTGAGCGACTGCTGTTGGCGGGTCAGCTGATTACGCTCGTCGGTCAGCAGCTCCGTGGCTTCGATCAATGAATTTTGTTGCTGCTCGACCTGCGATTTGGCGGCGGTCAGTTTGCTCATCCGGTCGTTGAGGTCATTGATGCTGCCCAGCGCCGTGCGCAGATCATCGTCCAGCTTGTTGCGCTGTTCTTCGGTCAGGCGCAGCTTGTCGCCGGTACCGCGCAACTCTAAGCGGTTGCGGTCCAGCTCGTCTTGTGTCGACTCGAGTGTTGCGGACAACGTTGTTCTTTCCCCAACCAGGGCGGCGTTTTCCTTGGCCCCTTTGACCAGCTTGGAATGCAGGAACAGCGCGATCATGACGACCAGAACCATGGTCAACAAGGTCACGTCGTTGCTGGAAATCCAGCCTGCAAGGCTGGCATCGCTGGAGTGAGATGTTGCTTTTTCTAGTTTCATCGCAATACCCTGTGAAAGACCTCAGGCCTCGACGTTACCGACCTGCCGTCCAGATACTGCCACCCATGAAGTGGCCGGTGGATATCCCTGCCGAGCGGCGGCTGGCCCAAGCGGTTTCTCTTTATTGCTTGCGCGCGATTTCGGACTCAGCGTCCGAGGGGCGAAACCAGTTCATGATTCTGCCACGCGCCGTGAGGTGGTTCCCTTGTTCGATAGTGATTTGCTCCAGTATCTCGCGCACTCGCTGGGGCAAATCTGCAATCGCGTCACCCGCTTCAGAGACCCGGGTGAGCGACTCCGCCAGTCGATCAATGTCATCGGGCGACCGACTGAATCGCTGCAGCTCGACCAGGCTGCCTTCGAGTCGAGACAGCGTGTCATCGAAGTCGCTCAGCCGCATCGTTGCCTGACCCAAGCCGCCATTGATGAACGACGAAAGCTGCGTCGTTGACGCAGCCAGAGTGTTGGCGGCGTCGTGAAGGATGTCATTGGAGGGCGCGACGCGGCTTTCGACGACTTTGTGCAGGTGAGCTACGACGACGGCCAGGTTCTCTACCGCACCGGCCAGTTGATGTTGCGTTCGCCCGGCGGCTTCGGAGACTTCTCGTTGCCGCTCGAGCATGGCCTGCGCCGCCGCCGTTCGCTGATTCAAGCTCGACGTCGACGCCTTCAGTTGCTCGACGGTCTCACTGACACTGACTACGTGTTGCTGATACAAAGCGGCCGAGGGCCGAAAATGATGCTCGACCGCAGCTCGAAACGATGTAACCGCTGGCGCAAAATGGCCGAATACCGAATGAAACTCATTGGCGGTCTCGGTGACCTTGCCCGCGTGCGTTTCCAAGTGACCGATCAATGCTTCCAGCCTGGTAGACATGCGTTGGGTTACGGTCTGAAACTGTTTCTGCTCTGCCAGAAGTCGGCCTTCAATGGCCTCGATGAGCGACCTGAACGATTCCTTGCTCGAGTCGACGGTTGTATGGAGTCCCTGCGCGCTGACCTTCATGATTTCAGTTGTGGTTTGGACATGCCCTGCCGCGTCGGCCAGCTGCTGGGTCGACTGTTGTTGCAGCTTGGCGGCATTGGCAAATTCTTGGTCTATCGTTGTCCGGAAAGCAGCCACGGACACGTCGAGATTCGCCACTGCCCGAGTGCCGATCTGGATCAGGTTGTCCAACGCGGCCGAGGAAGCCTGCAGCGCGCCATTCAACTCGGCGAGGACCTGGGGGACGCCCTGAATCTGCCCGCCAAAATTCTGCACCGCGCCGCGAAACTCGCGGGCCGAGTCGTTGATATCGGAAGTCGACGCCTTGAGCCGAACGGCGCAGTCAGCATGTTGCTCGGCGATGCCAGAGATGGCGGCCGCCATGCGTTCGACCGCGGAGATTGCACTGACAGTTGCGGCCTGCGAATCGAGGCCAACGGAATTCCAAATTGCCATGTCGAACCAGGTACGTGCTGCCATCCGCAACGATTCAATCCGCTGACCGGCGCCGTGCAGAAGACCTTGATTGACCAGCGCCAACACGGCCCCCGCGCCCACGCCGCTGACCAGCGGGGTAACGGCGAACAGAATGTCCTGCAATCCCATTTCTCCGGAGTCATCGACCCGGAGATACCAGAATCCAGCCACGGTAAGTATGACGCCCAGCAGCGGCGCCATGACGCCCATCCGCTGCAGCAACAAGTAGCTCGAGTTGCTGGCCAGCCGCGTGTCGAGTTCTTGCAGGACAGAATCGCGCGTGTAGCTGCCCGGCGGCGTGGCCGTTTTGGCGGCAAAGATGGTGAGGACCCATTCCAGCCAGGCGAAGCTGTCGCTCAGCGTGTTGGCAGCAGGTCGTCCATCGCCCCCGTCGGCAAGATCGCGACAAAGTCGCCCGAGGCACCGCTCTTGCCGGCGCAACGACCAGGAAATGCGAAGCGCTAGGGCCACCTGTAGGGAAAAGAACAACAAAGCTACAACGAGGACGACCGCCCAATGACTGGAAAACCAGCCATCGGTCGCCAGCGAGTCGGGAAACATGAAGGCCTCTCAGAATGCGGGTAAGAACCTACAAGTTCCGCATCCATACACCAGGTGCCTCACAGTTGCTCGATCCAGACAAGATCGCGCGCACTTGAACGTAGCTATCTGGGGGGGCTTGCGCAGCCGTGCGCTGAATTCTATCGGTGACTCATGATACGCTAAGAAAGTGCGTGTTGCAAAACGGATCCCTGCCGGTAGGGGTTCACTTGGAACCAGGGATTCTCCGAGGCCGCCGGCAGGTAGTCGGTCTGCCCGGGCCAACGCGTTTACCTCGCGGCGTACGGCAGACCTCAATCCTGGGATTGGCGTGGCGACGGGCCGTCCGGATAAGGCAAGCAACTTTCCATGGAGGGGTCGCCTTTCAAGCCACAACGGCGGCAAAGCGACCATCCGCTTGGCAAACTTTGCCATTTGTAATGGCAAATCTGATCCGGTCTTTCCGGCAAATGCGGTCCGATCAACTCCGCCCACAACTTCAAGCAGTGTGCTGTCACCCGGCCGATAACTTCCATGGGTCATCAGCATGCATGGGAGCTCCGGACCGCAAAGTAGCCAGGAACATGGACAATCAAGTCATATGTCCCGCTGGGCCGACAGGCTTGGGCATTTCAGCAATCTCGATCTACGAGCCGCCATGGTTGCTGGGCAATGATTGGTTTGGCGGCACAATCGCTCGCAAGTTTGTGCAGCACACGGGCACGCAGATCCGGCCGGTCTCGTTGGAAGACGAGGTCTCGATGGCCGTGAAAGCCACTACCAATCTGCAGCGCGAAGTCGGCTGCGATTTGCAAAAATGCGCCGCGGTTGTTTTTGTATCGCCCTCCTTTGTACCGCCTTCCATCGCTCGGCAGCATCTCGACGACGGGCAATCGATTGACGAGCATGTTCAGCGCGCAGCGCAACGATTCGCACATCGGATGCGGCTGTCGACTTGTCGGGTCATTGGCATCAACTGGTTTTGTGCCGGCTATGCCAAGGCAATGTCGATCCTGCTCCATCGCACTTTCCCAATATTGAATCTCAGACAAGATCAATTTGCACTCATTGTCACCGTCGGCCGGATCAGCCGGATCACAGACTACGAATGCAAACAAACGGCTCCTCTCTTCGGCGACATCGCGACCGTTACGTTGATCGCCCCCAGTGACAGTCACCGTTACCCTACTCACTTCCAGTTACTGCAGGCACACGCAGAACAACGGAAGTCTAGCGGCGCATTTTTCCAATTCCACAGTCGAGAAAACGTGTTGGTGCCGACGCCGGACAATGGTCAGTCACGAATTCCGCGGCGACTGGTGTTCTCCCTCGACGCCATGGGGATTGCCGACGCTGCGCCGCGGGCCATGGCCAGCGCCCTGGCGGATTCGCTGTTAGTCACGGGGCTGCGACCCGAAGACGTGCGACACGTCGTCCCTCACCAGGCGGGAACGGCGATTGTGCGACTTGCGGCGATGAAAATGGAAGAAATCGGAATTCGCGGCGAGATAGCGAATGGACTGACGAGCCGGGTCGGCAATCTAAGTTCCAGTTCGATACCGTTTGCCCTCAAACAGCTCTGGCACAACTTGCACGGCACCGTCGCCTGCCCCACTGCTGCTGTAGGAAATCCGGGCGAAGCCAAGATCGCTCAGGGCTGCCTGCTGCTAAAATCCAGTCCTCACCATGACAAGCGATCGCTCGCCGCTTAGTGCAGGCCGTGTGAACTGCAGGGGGAATGTCAGAAAATGGGTCGTTCTCTGGCTCGACTCACAGATAAAGAACGGTCGATCCTCGGGAGTCCGAGAAAACTATTGGGATTTCGGGATGGCCGCGCCGTGTGATTCGGCGTGACGGCCTTTAAGATCGACGACCGCCGAACTCGTCCGCGTGACGCGATACAAATTCCCGAACGCTCATGGCTGGTCGGCCGGTCGCTCGCTGCACGCCATCCGCCATCCGGTCGTAGCGCCCTGCCCGGTGCAACTCGGCCATCGTCACCAGATGTCGGTTCACGTGCTGCGGCAACCCGGCCGTTTCCAATGCCCGTTCCCAAGCGTCGGGGGGAACGTCCAAGTACGTGATCTCGCGGTTCAGCGGATCCGAGAATTCCCGTGCGACTCCGTGCATGTCCTGCGAGCGCGGACCAGTTAGTTCGTAGACTCGGCCCAGGTGCGGCCCGGAATCGGCGAGGATGCTGGCGACTACGCTAGCGACATCCGACGCGGTAACCGGAGAGGTCTTGCCGAGCCAATGCCCTCGGGCTATGCCCCGGTTGGCAAGGTCTCGTCATGGATGGGATGGTCGGCCCGTCAATTTACGAACGGCGAAGTTTGCGAACTGCTCGATTTACGAACTGCGCGGTTTACGAACACAGTTCCCTACATCGCCACTAATTGCGAGGCAAACCCGTTACTTCGGCATCGGCAGCATGACCATCGCATCTTCCGGGAACGATGCCTCGCTCACCTTGCCGTTGATGCGGTATTGCACTTTCAATTGCTTTACCGTTCCCGGCACCGGGTCGCCGCCAAAACTGGCGCTATAGCTGGACGACGGCAAGGTAATCAGTGGCACGTCGCGAACTTGTCGCTGAAGGACCTCAGTCACGTCCTTCTGCTGGGCCCCAGCGCCGTATTCTGCCTTGATGATCTCGACCTTCATTGGATCCAGCCCGAGCTTAGCGATCAGTTCGCGGACATCACCGGCTTTATCACCCAGCTTTTGAATGTTGGCCAGGACGACTCGAGTGGCATCCTCCTTCAAGGCGGGCACCTGCCTCGCTCTGAGAGCGACCGCGAGCCCAGCGGGGCTCGGATGACGTTCGAGCACGGTCAACACAAGCTGCTGGTCTGCGGTGCGACCCGACGCATCCAGCGCGTGCTGGCACATTTCCGCTCGTTCGCCGTCCGACTTTGAGAATTGTCGGGCAAGGCGAAGGTAGCCTCGCAGCGCACGGCCCTGGTACTTTTCGCTAGGCGCGGATTTCGCGAGGTCCAATAGCACGGGCGCGGCATCCATCGTCATCCATTCGCCAAGTACCCGGCTGCCGGTGTCTTGGAGAACAGGGTCGTTACCCTTGACCGCGGCGCCAATCGTCGCCAAAGCCTGCGCTCCACCAACGTCAGCGAGGATCTCCACGAGGACCGGCTTCGTCGAGACTTGAGCGCGCGACAACGCCGCGGAGATTTCCGCGGCGCACGCCTCGCGGTCGGGCATGCGGACACACGCTACGCGAAGTGCCTTTTGAGCCACGTTCGCGTCATCTGAATTCGAGGGCGAGACAACCTGAGCAATCAACACCGAAAGATCCTTTGGCCCAACCGTGGCTCCCAGCGCTGTCAGCGCTGCGCTTCGGACGACAGAATCGGGATGACCGACCGCCTTCACCAGAGCCGAAGTGGAATCAATTCGCCGCTGCCCGACGAGTTCGATCAGAATCGCGAGCGCTTTGCCGTCGGATTTCGCCAGGCGCGTCACGATGTCCGCGTCGGTTGTCTCGCCCGGCAACCCGGCGAGCGCCTTCCGCGCGGCTTGCGCCACCGCGACGTTGTCGTCGAGCGCAATCTCGAGTAGCGCAGGCAGGCTGGAGGCGTCGCCCAACTTTCCGACGACACCGATGGCCGCAACTCGCACCTCCTCAGGCCCAGCCTTGGCAACCCCTAACACGGCCGGCGTCACAGCCGCATCGTCCCGGTCGGCGAAGGCCACGAGCACTAGTGCAGCTCGTTCCGGTGTCAGCCGAGGCAATTCGCCCACCAGGGCATTGGCGACCTCAACTCCGGCAAGTTCGCGCGAGGTGCTCAAGCCGAGCCGAAACAATCCTTTGTCATCGGAGCGGAGTTGCTCGACCAAGAGGGGGATTCCGTCGGACTTTCGAGCCAGAATCGCGCCGCGAGTCGCCTCCATGACTTTTTGCTTGGGAACTTCGGACCGACGCACCTCGTCGTAGATCTCCACCGCTTCGTTCGTCTTTCCTTCAGACATCAGGCGCTCGGCGCAAAGGATGCAGCCTTCGGCGACAGCTGATCGGACTTGCGCACCAGCACCTGCCAGTGAACTTCGTAGCGTACTCGTCGCGGCGGCGTTTCCAATGTGACCCAAGGCGACAGCCGCGGCGGCTGCAACCTCGGCATCCGCGTCCTGCAAGCGGGCCGTTAAGGGATCGACCGACCCCTCATCGCGGCGAACGCCGATCGAATTGATGGTGCCGATCAGCAGTCTGCCCTTGACCGATGCCAGTGCGCTCCGCAGTGCCTCGCTCGCTTCAGGACCCGGGATCGCTTCCAGCGCGATTCGCGACCAAGACGCAAGCTGTTCGTCGGTCAACAGCCGCGCCAAGTCTGCAACCGATTGTGAAGTGCCGTAAACCGCAAGTTGTTTGCAAGCGAGCGCCTTCTCGGCGGCCGGCGATCCCGAGCGAAGTTTTTCGATCAGCTCTTGCTCTTTCGCGGCATTCGCGCCGTCGGCAGCGTGGGCCAGAGCGGTCAGCGCGACGAACGTCGCCAGAGCGACGGCTGAGGCTGTAAAACGTCGAGTGCTAAACATGGCTTTCAGTCCTGATTGAACGGTGTGTGCCTGGTTGCTGGAAGGTTTTCCGTTGAGGGCGTACGCGACGGGAAGTTACAACCTCCACGGCTCGCGCAGCGCCTCCGATCGCAACCGGTTGGCTTGTTCGTCACCGACAAACTCGTGTTTGGCCAGGTCGTATTTGACCTGACGATCCAGATAGATCGCAATGTTCGCCGCGTGACAAGCGATGTGTGCGTAGCAGGCCGCTTCGGCGTTGCCCTTGGGCAGGCTGCGCGTTTTGACGCAGTCGAGAAAGTCTCGCACGTGGAAAGTCGCCGGGTAGCCGTCGATTTCAGCAACCGCTCGCCCGGCCAAGAGGGTCGGCGAACTCAACACCAGCTTGCCGCTGTCCCCGGCCTCGACCCAGCCCGTCTCACCTTCGAACCGCACGGGACACGACCCCAAGGGAAGCCATCCCGTCTCGCGAAAGATTAACTCGACACCGTTCTCATACCGCGCGACGATCTGGCCATCCTTCGGCGGGTTGTACTCGACGGGCGCCCAATGATCGGCTCCGACGGCCCACTGGCAGAGATCGACGCAATGCGAGCCCCATTCCAGCACGCCTCCGCCAACCAGGCCGCCGCCCTTTTCAAAATTGAAACCGTCGAGCAGCTTCTGATTGAACGGCCGCCAGGCCGCTGGCCCGAGGTACATGTCCCAATCAACAACATCTTTCGACGGCTCGGATTCCGCCGGCAGCCAGCCGCTGGTGATGGCCTTCATGCCCATCGGGTGGGCATAGACCCGTTTGAGCTTGCCGAGCTTTCCGGTGCGAGCCAACTCACAGGCAAAGGCAAAGTGCGGCAAATTTCGTCGTTGCGTGCCCGCCTGAAACACTCGGCCAGTGCGGCGCATCGTGTCGGCCAGCGTCAGGCTTTGTGCGATGTTTTTCGTGCAGGGCTTCTCACAATACATGTCCTTGCCGGCCTTGGCCGCGTTGATCGCGGCTGTCGCATGCCAGTTGGGACCCGTGGCAATCAGCACCGCATCGATATCGCTGCGGTCGAGCAGCTCGCGAAAATCGCGGTACATGCCGCAACCCTCGTTGCCGTATTTCTGATCGACCATATTCTTGACTGCGGTCCGCCGAGTGGCCTTGATGTCACTCACCGCGGCGAACTGCACATCCTTCTGCTCGAGGAAACAGCCGAGGTCGTAGGTTCCCCGGTTTCCGATGCCGATTCCTCCGACCACGATTCGCTCGCTCGGGGCTACGGCGCCGTCCCTGCCTAGTGCGGAGCTAGGAATAATCGTTGGGGCCATCACCGCGGCGGTCGCGGAAAGCGCCGTCTTGAGGAACTTCCGCCGCTGAAGTTGGGTTCCCGATTTCGACATGCCAGGTTTCGACATGACAGTGCTCCTGTCCGTAGTGATTTGTGGGTCGCCTGTGCGCCTTGGAGTTCGAGCTCGCACTTCCGCCCTGACAGCATACCGCCGCCCACATCGGCTTTCCACAATTACTTCTCGCGATCCGCCAGAAGCCGTTGGCCGTGCCGCGAGTGCGCTTCCGCTCGGCGTCGGCCATTGGCCGATCGTTGATCGCAACTAAATTCACTTTGGCCCGGATTCCGGCAACGCAAACGCCACAAATTCGTCGCCAGATTTTGTGTTGAGTTTGCCCCCTCCCCCCGCGGCAATGACAACGAACTGTCGACCACCGACCGCATAGGTACAGGGAGCGGCGTAACCGCCAGCGTTGAGCTGGTGCTCCCAAAGAACTTTACCGGTAAGCTTGTCGAATGCGCGAAACTTCTCATCCTTAGTGCTGCCAATGAACACCAGTCCGCCAGCGGTAACGATTGCGCCCCCAAAGTTTTCTGTTCCGGTGGGCGGTATACCGCGGGCTGTCAGCTCGGCAAACTCCCCGAGCTCCACCTGCCAAACAAACTCGCCCTTGTTCAAATCAATGGCCGTCAATCTCCCCCAGGGAGGCTTGATTGCGGGGTAGCCGGTCTCATCAGTAAAGTTGCGGTAGCCGCCGAATTTGTAGCCGCCGTGACCGTCGCTGTGCAGGGCGACAATCGCCGGGACTTCATTTGAGTTTACGTAGAGGTAGCCGGTCGAAGGATCGAACGAACCTCCGCTCCAGTTTGCACCACCATGGAAGCCAGGAACAACCACCGTGCCTTGAACGGTCGGTGGTATGCTGGCGCGGCCGTATCGCAGGGAGTTCAATTCTTTACGGACAAAATCGCGAGCCTGCGGCGAAATGTTGGTGATGTCGTTTTCGGTAAATCCCTGCCGGGCAAACCGCGGCGGCTTCGTGGGGATCGGCTGAGTGGGAAAGGCGACCTCGCCTGGCACGTCAGATGCCGGGACGGGTTTCTCTTCGACCGGGAAGAGGGGCTTGCCGGTCTTGCGATCCAACAGATAGCAGTAACCCGTTTTGGTGAGTTGCGCGACCGCTTGATGCGCGCGACCCTCGTGCTGAACGGTGACGACGACCGGCGGACACGGATTGTCGTGGTCCCAGATGTCGTGCTGGACCGTCTGAAAGTGCCAAAGGCGGCGGCCCGTGCGCGCGTCCAAGGCCAACGTGCAGTTGGCGAAGAGGTTGGCCCCTTTGCGATCTGCGCCATAGAAATCTGAACCGGCCGAACCGGTGCCGCAGTACAAAATGCCGGCGGCCTCGTCCAGGGTAAACCCGCCCCAAGCATTTGCGCCGCCCCGTTGCTGCCAGGCATTGGGTGGCCAGGTATCGTGGCCCTGCTCTCCTGGCCGCGGAACCGTGTGAAACCGCCAACGTTCCTCCCCGCTCCTTGCATCGAAGGCGCGGATATCGCCCGGGGCCCCGGGATGTCCTTCATCATTCGAGAAGCCCAGCACCACCAGATCCGCAAAGACCATCGGCGCGGAGGTCGGACCGTAGGCCAACCGGGAAATATCGCGTTCGATGCCTTTGCGCAGATCGAGTTGCCCGCCGCTTGCAAACGCCGGATCGAGTTTTCCGGACTTCGCGTCGAGAGAAATCAACCTCCCATCCGACAGCCCAGCGAAGATTCGGCGCCTGTCGGGAGTACGACTATCCTTCCAAAACGCGACGCCACGATTAACGCCTCCGGAAGCCTTAATCCAACTCCTGGCGCGGTCCTCGTATGGGTTGAATTGCCAGAGCTCCTGGCCAGTCGCAGCATCGAGCGCGACAACTTTAACTCGTGCAGTCGTAATGTACATGACGCCGTCGACCACAATCGGCGTGCATTCGATCGTCGACTTTTCTCCAGCGTCGCCAGCGTGGTAGCGCCAAGCGACCTGCAAGTTGCGCACGTTGTCGCGACGAATTTGATCCAGCCTTGAATAGCGCGTTCCCCCGCCGTCGTTGCCTACCCGGGCCCAGTCGTTTTCCGCCGGCGCTTCCTGCTGAACGCCTCGTGCCGTGTCGTCTTGCCCCCATGCGCACGTCGACTGGGTAGCAATGATCCCGAGAACCCATGAAAGTGAAAACAATAGACAAAGCATTCGCGGTTTCATTGCATTCAGGCTCGAGATGGGATGCACTCTGGGTGTGGAATAGGGCTCAGTTGGGGCCGATTTGGCTAACCCGCAAGAGTATCGCCCGGACCTAAGTCGGTTTCAAGGCACGAGACCCGTTGCTCTTTCCCACGGTTTGTTCCTGAAAGCGTCGCGCGCCCGTTTCCGATCGACGACGCCTTTAAGCTTCTCACACTGCAAGGCAATTCGGCGCGAGGCGGCTTTCTGATAGGATGACGTGGCGCGTTGGGCATCGCGATGCGGCAGCGATCACGTTTGACGCTGCGGATTATCTGCGAGCCTGGCGAGACTGCTCTCCACCACGAACATGCCTGACACCCTCTGCGCATCCTGTGAACACATGCGGGAGGTGATCTCTGGCACAGGCTCCAGGTTCTTCCTCTGCCGTCTGTCGCAAACCGAACAGCGATTCCCGAAGTATCCGCCGCAACCGGTGGTCCGATGTGGTGGATACAAGCCGCATAGCAGAGAGGATAACAGCTTGCCCAACGACACCCCGAAGCAAAAGGCCCTTTGTCTCGATCAGTTCCTGAAACTGGCTTCGATTGCCGAATCGGGCGGCCACGCCAAAGTGATGATTCAAGGTGGCGAAGTCAAAGTGAATGGCGAAGTCGAAACCAGAAGACGCCGAAAACTCGTTGCAGAAGATGTGATCGAGGCGGGCGGCCAGAGCTGGCTGGTCAAGGACTTTGTTTCGCTTGAGTAATACTGCTGCCGACAGCTCAAGGTGTCTGCTCAGCCTGCTGCTGACGGGCATGATCTGGATCGTTCGGCACTTGTCACGATGATCTTATCTCGCTGACACAATCAGGCGTCGCAGCGAACCCCGACTGCTAGCAGAGTTGACGACCTCGGGCGAGTTCCGCGATAGTAGCCCGATCGTGCAATCGCAGACTCGACTTGGGAGGCGAAATGATGGGAGCAGGGAATCGAAAGAATTCAAAGCAGCACAAAAACGCGGCCTCATGCCGAAGAGTCGGAAGAATGGGCGTGCTTACTCGATGTGCAGGGTGTGACCGACCTGTGCTCGGCGTCATCGTCCAGCAGAGCGAGCGTTATAGCATGGAGTGCAAAGCCTGCGGCTTCTCGGCGATCTCATATTTTGGCGATGCCAATAGCAACCGAAACTAAGAACTAAAGGAGCGGAATCCATGGCGAAGAAGAATGCTCGAAAGGCCAGCGGAACGGCTGGAATTGCGGTCATCGATGAGGTTAGCGATGACCTGCGCCATCAGACCAACGGAGATGAATCCGATTCTGATGTAACCGCCATTCGGTCAACCCGGAAAACCAAGGCGAAGCCTGAACAACCGTCGGCAGGCAATTTCGGAGTTGGCGATATCAAGAAGGCTGCGGCCTTCGCCAATTCGATGGGCGGGTTGGACAAAGCCATCGCCCTGCTGCAAATCTTGAAAGTCGCCAAAGACGTTCAATAGCTTCTCCCCTGGCGCCGTGCCTGAGATCCGATTGCCGCAGGCATGACGAACGTGCCGTTAAAGGTCGTGGCCTCGTGGCAGAGATCATCATGTCAGAGACCGTCATGTTAGAGAGCGTCATGTCAGAAATCGTCGCCTATCATGAAGCTGGCCACGCCTTGATGGCACTGCTGCTCGGCGGCAAGGTGCGGTTAGTCACCATCGAGCCGGACAATGACGATGGCCCTAAACGTCAAGGCGACACGCAGGTGCTTTGGCGTCGGTCAGGGCTCAGCGACAAGGAATTCGCTCAGAAGGCCGTTCAGGTTAGTTTGGCCGGGCCGGTCGCTGAGATGATCTACTCAGGTGAACCCTATCATCCTGGTCTCGTTGAGGAATGGGCCGCCGATTGGCACGAAGCGTGGCATTCAGCGTTGCTGCTGCATCCCGATGAACGGCAGCGGCTGGCCTACCTGGAGCAGATGTCGATCCGGCTCTATCACCGACTCAAAGACGATGGCCTCTGGGCGGCACTCGCTTCGCTGGCCGATCACCTGCTTGCCCATGAAACACTAGAGGGCGAACAGGTCGAAGAGATTGTGGGTGCGTGGCTGGAGTGAGGTCGCGACAAACTAAGTCGTCAACTTCGCCAATGCCCGCTGCAGCGGACACTCGCCAGCGACTGGCTCTCCAAGTCGATAGCGACTGAGCAATTCCTGAGATCGCTGGGCAAGCAGCCGGCGGACTTCTCGCCGCTTTCCCTTCACTCTGGGAATCGACATCGAGTCATATCCGGTCGTCTGATGTCGCAACCAGGCAATCACAGCGGCTTCGGCGCGCTGCTCTACCGAGATGCGTTTAGTGCGGGCAACCGTGCCGCTGCCAACCGGAGTGGCATGTTCGGTGACGACTCTCGCCAACCGACTGGCAACTTCTGCGTGGCTCGCATGGAAGGCCAGAAACGACAGCACTGCTCCGCAGAAGTCCTCAACGTAGGCCGCCTGGAACCGATCACGGCGTTGAGCATCAGACGTCTTTCGCCGGACGTAGCTCTCGGTGGATCGCTCGGCAGCCAGTTCGCTCTTGATTTGTTCGACAACCTCTGCCGAGGCCCAAACGCCTCGGGAGAAGACTCGCCGGCCCTGCTTCTCGTGCACGACCCAGTGCGATGCGGCCGCCTTCACTCTGCGGGTGAGCGCAGCGTCTCCGGGTTCCAGCAAGACCCAGCCTGGTGGCGCCGTCAGCACCGTGCCATCGGCGGCTCGAACGCTGTTGGGCGTCGGCCCGGGTGTGAAGGAGACGCTGGACTTTTCGCTGCTCACATTCGTTCTCAGCAACGACAATGAGAATCAACGACCCGTCTGCGCCACCTGCGAACGATGCGACAGTTGAGTTGATGCGAACCGTCGTCGGACCTCTCGCACAATCTGGTCGATTTGAAACGGGAGCAAGGAAGTCGGTTCCCCTGCAAGCTTGCCACGCCAACCCGCTAAAACACGTTGCTGGGCCCCATCCGCTGGCGACAGGCCGAACTCATCAGTGATCTGCTGGATGACCGCTTCCCACTTATGAAGATTCATTGTGCCTCTATCTGCCAAGTGCCGGATTCAAGTATGCCCAGTCGGAATCAAACCGTTCGGTCCTTCGACCGAGCGGGCTGGACCTACTGGGTTAATCGGGAAAAGGAGTCGGTTTAGTTGAGGATTACTGCCAATGGGCAGTAGGTTAGGTCTGCGAAAAACAGGCGCGAAGGCACCGGACTCTGCCCAGGCGCGATACGAACAGCTGTTATTTGCCGAGTTTTTGGCGAACTGTTCGAGACTTGTGTCGGCCACAGCCCCGGTTTGCAGGGTCTCGTAAAACATCGCGAGCATCGGCAAAACCGGGGCTTTTTTATGCGCAGGTTTCAGTGTTTACGAGTCGTCGCAACTGTTCGCGTGCGGTTGGTGCGTCACTTTTTTCGTCGCTTCGGCCGCGCCGGTCACGGCACGGGCGATGTCTTCCTCGGTGACCTGCCGGTAGTTATTGGCGATCAGCGCCAAGTGACCCAGCCATGCGGCTGCGACGTGCGCCGGGTGGTCGCTCGCCAGTTCCGTCGCACGACTCGCCCGCAGGTTCTGGAAAGTCCTCGGCCATGGTCTTAGCCCGGCGTTGGCGACGATAGTCTTTCATTTGCATTCCCCAAATTGCGAAAAAAAAAGCGGTGCCTGGCAGCTTATGGCCAGGCACCGCGGATAGAACTCTTCGTTGCGGGACTTGAGGCTTAGCGGTTCTCGATGGCTCCGCGATCAACCACGGCGACGTTGTTGTCCTTGTCGGACTCGACGACTACCTTGTCGACGTCGACCATCACGGCCAGGCGGTCGAAGACGGCGGGCTGGCCCGACGTGCTGACCATTCTCAGGGCCGACTGGGGCAGACGCAGCGTGACTTCAGTCGCTTGTCCGGCGGCCAGGCCCGAGACTTCCACCACACCCTTGGCTTCGTCATTCAGCTGGTCGTTGAGTACGGCGAAGATCCCGACACGGAAAGGTCCGACAGCTTGCAGCCCTTGGTTGCGGAACTTCACACGGTAAGCCGGTCCGGCCACCAGAGTCGCCGGTGCCACCATTTGTACGTCTTCCAGCACCAGGTCGACACTGCCGCCAGCCGCGACATAGGAGGCCGGGACCACAGCTGCCTCCTGGACCACGCCGCCCGACGCATATCCGCCACCATATCCGCCGCCGTAGCCACCACCGTACCCGCCACCGAAGCCACCCACGGGAATCGGCAGGATCCAGGGACCGTGATTCCCCGTCTTCGGCATGGTCGGAGTCGTGGGAGTCGTCGGCGTGGTCGGAGACTTGGGAGTCGCCGGGGTCGTCGGCGTGGTGGGAATGGTCGGCATCGAGGGAGTCGTGCCACCGGTACCCTTGAGGATGTCACCATACTTGCCCGATTTTTTGACTTTTTCAAACGGACCGACCTTGGTGGAGCCGGGCGTGTTCGTGGAGATAATCGGGCCGGTCGGCGAGCTGGGGAGTTTCTTAATGACCTTGGAGGTCGCGCTTTTGGAAGTCGGAGTAAAGCTCTTGACTGACGTGCCGTTGTATTTGGCTGAGCTGTTGTTCTTGAAGGTGCCGAACTGGTTGCTGAGTGTGTTTTGGCTTTTGACCAAGTTTTGAATGGGGGTTTTGAATGTCTGCTGCGATTTGAAATTCTGCTGCATCATGACCGGACGGGGGAATCCACCGCTTTGGTGCGAACCGCCGTTATTACCGCCCCGGGCCAAGGCCATTTGGGGCGAAACCAGACTCGCAACCACCGCCGCCGCAACCGCACCCTGCATTCTTTTGATGGAGAACATGATTCACACTCGCTTTCTTGTTTTTGGGAGACCCGGGGAACCTTGCGACCATCGCGGGCTCCTCAGCTACCCAGCTAGGCGTGAAGCGAGCCAAGGTGTTACACGGGGGGCAGAAATAATTCTTTTGGCCGAAAATTAGCGGTTTAAGCGGGAATGTTCGGACGAGAGGGAGGGTGAGTTCAGGGATGTTACGATCCGACGGGTAGTTGCACTCCGACCCGCTGAACCCCCTTTGCCACCCGCTTGGCGGCTTGGGGTTTCCCGGTTGTTAGGCCGCCCGGCTGGCGATTGAAGCTCGATCCAGTTAGCTGTGCCCGGGTAGAATCTCAGGATGAGCGGAGCCTCCAAATTCGGTCGATTTCGATTCTGGATATTTATGCTGATGGCATCTTGCGCCTTCATCGCTGCTATCGTTATGTGGCGCGGTACGACGCGACGTTCGCAGGAATTGCATGACCTGCGAATGCAAGCCGATGACCTGCGAAAACAGGTCGATGCTCTGAGAGATCAGCCACAACAGCCCGCGCGGTCATCACCCAAGAGTCTATGACTGCCCCTCCGAAATTCGACTGGGAGCTGCCATGCCGACATCATCTGGGCGAACCGCCAAAGCTATCCGCCTCTGCGTCGTCTGGCCCGCCGCAAGGATCATCGCAAGGATGCGGTCTCTCGTGGACGCGGGCAGGGTTGGCCAAGCCTCCGCTACCAACACCAAATCAGGGTCGATGTGACCCTCCCCTGTCCGCCACGTGGCGAAGCCCGGCGTTTTTCCGATGAATGCTCTCGGTGGTCGAGTCTTATATCGCCAAGTTAAATGACAAGGACGTGCGACGCCCCCAGATGCCGCCCGTCGCGACTTGACGAAGGCCGCCGAATTCGAGCCAACCATTATCTGCCGCGCGAGCCGAGCCCACACGTCATCTGTTACTAAATAATCTGCCCGATCGGCTCGACGTGTTCTACCCCTACCAGCTTCTGATCCAACGCTCCGTAGAAATACGACAGCCGGTTGGGGTCGATGCCTAGCTGGTGCAGGATCGTGGCGTGGAGGTGCTTGACGTGGAAGGGGTTTTCTACCGCGGCTGCGCCTAGCTCGTCGGTCTCGCCGACGTGCTGGCCGCCTTTGATGCCGCCGCCGGCCATCCACATGGTGAAGCCGAAGGCGTTGTGGTCGCGGCCGGTCCCCTTGGCATATTCGGCGGTCGGCTGGCGACCGAACTCGCCGCCCCAGACGATCAAAGTATCTTCCAGCAGCCCGCGCTGTTTCAGGTCGGTGAGCAGCGCGGCGATCGGCTTGTCGGTATTGCCGGCGTGGAAGTTGTGGTTCTTCTCCAGGTCGCCGTGGGCGTCCCAGTTGGCGTCGTTGTGCGACCCGCCCGAGTAAAGCTGAATGAACCGCACCCCGCGCTCGACCAGTCGCCGGGCCAGCAGGCAGCGGCGGCCAAAGTCGCGGGTCCGCTCCTGGTCCAGGCCGTACATGTCCAGGGTCGCCTGCGACTCGCTGGCCAGGTCGATCGTCTCGGGCGCATGCTGCTGCATCTTGTAGGCCAGCTCATAGCTGGCGATGCGGGCAGCCAGGTCGCTGTTGTCGGCATGCGCGGCCAGGTGCTCGTCGTTGGCGCCGCGCAGCGAATCCAACAGCTCGCGCTCGATCGGCCGGGTCATTCCCTCGGGCAGGTTCAGGTCCAGCACCGGCGCGCCCTTGGAACGCAACAGCGTGCCCTGGTACGTGGCGGGCATGTAACCGCTCGACCAGTTCTTGGCGCCGCTGATCGGACCGCCGCTGGGGTCCAGCATCACGACAAAGCCCGGCAGGTTCTCGTTGACGCTGCCCAGGCCATAGTTGACCCACGACCCCAGCGCCGGGCTGCCGCTCAGGATGCGGCCCGAGTTCATCTGCAACATGGCCGAGCCGTGGATCGGCGAGTCGGCGGTCATCGACTTGAGAAAGGCGATGTCGTCAACATGCTGGCTCAGGTGCGGAAAGAGGTCCGAGACCCATTGCCCGCTCTGGCCGTACTGTTTGAAGTTCCACTTGGGCCCGACCACGCGGCCCTCGTTCTTCGCGCCGCCGCGACCCTTGGTCTTTACGGGAATCGTCTGGCCGTCGAGCTTGTACAACAGCGGCTTGTGGTCAAACGTGTCGACGTGGCTGGGTCCGCCGTACATAAACAGAAAGATCACGCTCTTGGCCTTGGCCACGAGCTGCGGCGCCTTGGGCGACAACGGGTTGACGAACTTGGTCACGCCGTCGGCGGCCAATGCCTGCGAGGCCAGAAACCCATCGCGGTCCAACAACCCAGCCAGCGCCACCGAGGTGAACGCGCCGCCGGCCTGCCAGATAAACTCGCGTCGCGTGCGGCGGCAGAACGTGCCGCGGGGTATGTCATTGGGCGCCATGGTTCAATCCCGTTTAATCCAAATAGACAAACTCGTTGAGATTCAAGACCATCAGGCAGTAGTACTCCAGCGCCTTCTCGGCCGGCACGCCATGCTTTGACTCGAGCGCGGAAATGAACTGCAAGCCGCGCTCGACCTTGCTCGCGTCGACCGGACCACCCACGGCCAGCCGCAAGGCCCGCCGCACCTGACCCTGAGTGTCGTTGGGCACTTCGCTCTTGATGCGGCCGGCCAGCGCCGCGGCCTGTGCCCGGGCAAAGTCGCCGTTGAGCATCGCCAGCGCCTGAGTCGGCTGCGTGGTCGAAAACCGCACGGCACAACTGCCGTCGGTATCGCAGATGTCAAACTCGGCCAGCAGCGGCACGACCAGCGAGCGCTTCACGTGGATGTAAATGCTGCGGCGGTTCTGCTCCACCAGCGGCGAGTCGCCCCAGCCGTTGCCCGGTACAGATTGGCTCTCAAGGACCTCTTGCGACAGCTTGGGATACACGCCCGGGCCGAACATCGTGAGACTGAGTTGGCCGCTGACAGCCAGCATCGAGTCGCGAACCTCCTCGGCTCCGAGGCGGCGCATGTCAAATCGCCAGTACAGGTTGTTCTCGGGATCCTGGGCCAGCGCCGTTTCGTTGGCGGCCGACGACATCCGATAGGCGCTCGAGGTCACGATCTGCCGATGCAGTGGTTTCAGCCGCCAGCCACCATCGATGAGCTGGGCCGAGAGCCAATCGAGCAATTCGGGATGGGTGGGCGGCGTGCCCAGGCTGCCAAAGTTGCTCGACGAGCGCGCCAGCCCCCGGCCGAAATGATGCTGCCAAACGCGATTGGCCATCACCCGGGCCGTGAGCGGATTCTCGGGCGACGCCATCCAGTCGGCCAATGCCTTCCGCCGGCCTGAGCTTTTCGCCTCGGCGGATCGCGGCGGGATCGTGGGCGTTTGTCCGCCCAGCACGGTCAAGAAGGCTGGCGTGACCTCGTCACCCGGCACATGCGGATTGCCCCGCGCCATCACGAAGGCCTGCGGCGGTTCGTCCAGGCAACGTCCCAGACCCAGCACCGTCTCGCGGGCCGGCAGCTTGGTGGCCTCGACCTCGGCCAGGTGGGCTTTGCACTGCTGATATTCCTGCCAGGCGTCGTCGCTGAGGTTAGCTTGCAGCTTTTCGCGCAGCACCTTCTTGCGCTCGGCCCCTTCGGTGCCGCGCTGGTCCTCGGCCGACATCTTCTCGATGCCGGCACGCTCGATGGCCTGCATCTTTTCCACGATCAGGGCCTTGCGCTCGGCCAACTGCTCGTGCTGGGCAACCACTTCGGGCGGCGAGACGTCGGTCTGACTCTTTTTGGTGTCGTAGCGGTCGATTTCGTTAAAGAACGACAGCAGCCGGTAGTAGTCGGCCTGCGGAATCGGGTCGAGCTTGTGGTCGTGACATCGCGCGCAGTTGACGGTCAAACCCAGGAAGACCTGAGAGGTGGTCGCCACGATGTCGTCCAACTCGTCGTAGCGGGCTTGCAGCACATCGGCCGGTTCATCGTCCCACAGACCCAGCCGATAGTAACCGGTGGCGGTCAACGTGTCGGTCGTCACCTGCGGCAACTCGTCGCCGGCCAACTGCTCGCGAATGAACTGGTCGTAGGGCTTGTCTTCGTTGAACGATCGAATCACGTAGTCCCGAAATCGCCAGGAGTTCGGCTTCACCCCGTCGCGCTCAAAGCTGTTGGTGTCGGCATAGCGGACCAGGTCCAGCCAGTGACGACCCCAGCGCTCGCCGTAGCGCGGCGAATCCAGCAATCGATCGACGATATGTTCGTAAGCGTCGTCCGTGGTATCGGCCAAAAAGGCGTCGACCTCTGCTGGCGATGGCGGCAAACCGGTCAGGTCGTAATAGACCCGGCGCAACAGCGAGACCTTCTCGGCCGGCCGCGCCGGCGCTAGGCCCCGCGATTCCAACGGGCCGAGAATGAACCGGTCGATCGGATTGCGAACCCAGGCTTCGTTCTTGACCGGCGGCAGCGCAGGCCGAGCGATCGGTTCGAAGGCCCAATGGTCTCGCCACGGTGCGCCCGCCGCGACCCAATCGCGCAAGATCTTCACCTGCTGCGGCGTCAAAGGCTTGCCCTCGGGCGGCATCCGCAGGTCGTCATCGGTCGAGGCCACGCGTTCCAGCAGCACGCTCTGGTCGGGTTGGCCGGGCACCACCGCCCGGCTGCCCGAGTCGAGCTCGGCCAATGCCGCCTCGCGGCTGTTCAACCTCAGACCGCCCTGGGCGTCGTTGGGACCATGGCAGCGAAAGCAGCGCTGCGCCAGGATCGGTTGCACGTCGCGGCGAAAGTCAACGCTCGGCGATGCCTCGGCCGCGGGCTCAGCGCCGTCGGCAAGTCGGACGAGCAGGCCGCAGGCCACGACGGCCAGCAGCAAGCCACGGGCCCATCGCGCCAGCGTTCTCAGGTTGACCAGCTTGTGATGCATTTGATGAAACAAGCCCGGGGAGCGGGCAAGTTGACCACGGAGGGACGGCCAGTTGAGGCACGCTCCAGTATACAAAAAGCCTTGCCAGGATGCTGCTATCCGGAAGGGGGGGCGATTCTGGCCGTCGCGGCAATCGCCCGCCCAATTGCGTGCTTGGGCATCGTTCCCAGGTTAGATTGATGGCTACACCATGCTCACCTGACAGCTCGTGCTCACCTGACAGCTCGTGCTCACCTGACAGCTCGTGCTCACCTGACAGCTCGTGCTCACCTGACAGGATATCTGATGAATTACAGTGTTTGCATCGTCGTGGTCGCTCTCACCTTTCTGACCGGGGCCTCGGCGAGCGCCCAGCACCGCCTGATCACCCAAGGCAACGACAAGTTGGCAATCTTCGGCGCCGACGGCAAGGTCGAGTGGCAAATGCCCTGGGGCGGGATCCATGATGTGCACAAGCTGCCCAGCGGCAACATCCTGGTGCCGCAAGGCGCAAATAAAATTGTGGAGATCGACCGCGAGAGCCGCGCGGTCGTGTGGACCTACGACGCGGCCACGTCGAATGGCAACGCCGGCAAGCCGCTGGAGGTCCATTCGTTTCAGCCGCTCGATCAGGGACGCGTCATGATCGCCGAGAGCGGACCTGCGCGGATCATTGAGGTTGATCGTGATGGAAAGTTGCTGCACACCATCAAGCTCAAGGTCGACCACCCTCACCCACATACCGATACGCGGCTGGTTCGCAAATTGACCAACGGCCATTACCTGGTCTGCCACGAAGGCGACGGCGCGGTGCGCGAGTACGATCATGATGGCAACGTGACCTGGGATTACGCGGTTCCCCTGTTCGGCAAGCAGCCCAAGGGAGGTCACGGCCCAGAGGCCTTCGGCAACAAGTGCTTCGCCGCGGTGCGTCTGGCCTCGGGCAACACGCTGATCACCACCGGCAATGGCCACAGCGTGCTGGAGGTCACACCCGAGAAGGAAATCGTCTGGCAAATCCAGCAGTCGGATCTGCCGGGCATCACCCTGGCCTGGCTGACGACCCTTGAAGTGCTGTCCAACGGTCACTACGTCGTGGGCAATTGCCACGCCGGCCCAGGACAACCACTGTTGATAGAAATTGACCCGGCAACGAAAAAGGTCGTGTGGACCTTCGATCAGTACGAGGCGTTGGGCAACTCGGTCTCGAACTCGCAGTTGCTCGATGCGGCCGACGGCACGCTCCGCTAAGTCCGCGGGGCGGCTGGATGCTGCTGGACCGAGTTGGCACCAATACTGCGTGACACTGGACCTACCGGGGAGTCGACAATGCGCACCTGCCTGCTCCTGACCATCGTCTGCCTGCTGTTGAACCCCTCCGACCCTGGCAAGGCGCCGCGGGCGGCGGCCACGGCAAGCCCCGGACCGACTGAGGAACTGGAAGTCCAATACGCGCGGGCCCAATTGCACCTGGCCGAGGCTAACCTGAAACGGGTTCAGCAGATGAACGAGCGGCTCAAGCGCTCCGTGCCCGAGAGCGTCGTTGCCGATCTGGAGCACGACACCCAGGTCGCCAAGCTCGAGCTTGAACAAGCCGAAAAGCCGCAGGCTAGCGCGTTTGCCGTGTGGTTGCGACGCGCCGAGATGGCCTGGAAGTCGACCGAATCCAACTGGCGGCGCGGCGTGGCGGCGAACCAGCGCTCGGCCGTCTTCGACCCGCAGGACATTGAGCGATTTCGCCTCCGCGCCGAAGTGGCTCGCTTACAATATGAACGCGGGCGGACGTTGGCAAAAGGATCGCGCGACGATCAATTGCAGTGGGAGCTCGACGTGCTGCACGACGAGGTGCAACGCGTCAAGCAGGACGCGACCCGCGTTGCTCCATTTGTGCGACTCAATCCGTTTTGGTGGTAGCAGGTCGCAAAAGTGCCTTACCCCTTCTCGACATTCCTGGCGGAGGAGATAGCTGAAATGGCTCATTGCTGTCGCTTGTTAGGCACCTGGGTGAGGTCCGCGCCCGCGGGGCCAGTTGGCTTGCTGCTCGGCGCGCTGTTGGTCGTGGTTCCCGTGCATCCGGTGCAGGCGCAAACGGCGTCGGGCCGGGTTGTGGCGGAGGCCGGCCACACTTCGCCGTTTGACGCCTTCATGAAGATGAACCGGCTGCAAGAAAAATTCGCCCGCGGCCAAAGCGCCTCGGAGTATTGGGGGGTCATGGAATCAAGGCTCGGCAACCAGGCGGGGCGGATCCTGATCAAGCGACCCGCCAAGGGCTTTGGCGACGACGCCTTTCGCGGCTGGCTGATGTTCATTCGGGCGTACGGCGGCGCCACGGGGGTCGGAAACTGTGCGGCCTGCCATTCCGTGCCGGAATTCACCGACAGGCAGAAGCACGACATCGGCACGGCAGACCAGCCCGTCGACACGCCGTCGCTGCGCAACCTGGGCGGCCGAAAGGCTTTTTTCCGCGACCAGAGCGCCAAAACCCTTGAGGAAGCTATCAGCCGGCATGTGGCGCAGGGCCGCATCGCCCGGGGCAAGAACGGGTCTGGCGACCCGGCCGCAATCGGGCAGGTCGCGCTGACCGAGGAGGAGGTCCGCAAGGTGGCAGCGTTCCTTCGCTCGCTGGACGACGTCGAGCGGGAGACGTTTCGTGACTACCTGGTAAACGTGGTGGTTCAGCCCGTGGAGCTTGAATTCTCAAACTAGCGCGTCGATAATCGCGATTAACCAATCACCGGCTTGCACCTCACTTCGGCAGGCCGACTCAGTTTCAGGAGAACCAGCGATGCGGAATCCCAGGCGGTCACGGCTCGCGTTGTTGCTCAGCACCAGCATGCTCACTTTCGCGGCGGCGGCTTCTGCGCTGGCGGCCGACCAAGGCGCCGTCAAGGGCGAAGTGGTCGACGCCGAGGGCAAGGGTCTGCGAGGGGCCATCGTCTCGGCGATCAACGAGGATCAGCAAAAGAGCATCTCGGTTCTTACTGATGAACACGGCCGATTCATTCTCGATCAGCTCCCGCCGGAGCTGTATACGGTGCGCGCACGGCTGGTCGGCTATGAAGACAGCTTTTCCGAGGAGCTGGACGTGTCGGCCAGCGGCGCCAGCAAGGAAGTCAAGCTTTCGCTGAAGCCGGCCAAAGATCTGCTTTCGCAGCGCACCGGCGCCAGCCTGTACAGCATGCTGCACATCGAGGATGAAGAGCAGCGGATGACCTTCAAGATGTCGTGCACCTATTGCCATCAGGTCGGCACCTATGGATTTCGCACGCCCGAGAAGCCGGTGGACTGGGAAGTCATGATCACGCGGATGGACGGCTTTGGAGCATTGCACCCGCAACTGAAAAAGACCATCGTCAAGCGGCTGGTCGATACCTACGCCGAAGGCGCTCCCAAGAAGTGGCCCGCCTGGACTCCGCCCGAGGCCCCCAAGGGCAAAGCCCTGGCACTGCGCGTGGTCGAGTGGGACATGGGCTACAAGCGACAGACGATGATCCATGACCTGGAGCTCGGGCACGACGGGCTGATCTACGCGGTGGACATGGTCAACGACACGCTGGTGAGCCTGGACCCCGTGAGCGGCGAACGCAAGGAGTATCGCGTGCCCGGCGGCAAGGAGCCGAATTCCGACGAAGTGATCGTGCAAGGTCCGCACTCGCTGGAGTGCGACGCCGACGGCAACATTTGGATCACCTGCGCGATCGGCGGCAAGATGGCCAAGTTCGACGTGAAGACCAAGGAGTGGCTGGTCGTCTCCTCCGCCCCCGATCCGGCCCGCCGCGGCGTTTATCCGCACACGCTCCGGGTCGATAAGAAGGGGGTCGTGTGGTACACCGACGCCGGCCGCGGCGTTTACAGCCTCGATCCCAACAACAACAACGCCCGCAAGTACTACAAGCTGCCCGACGACAAGCAGGCCGCGGCTGAGGGTATCGGTGAGTCGTATGGAAAGACTCCCTACGGCATCGACATCGCGCCCAACGGAGATGTCTGGTACACGAAGCTGAACGGCAACCGCGTGGGCCGTATCAAGCCCGACGCGCCCGATGGCGCCATCAAGGAATGGAACCCGCCCTTCCGCGGCCCGCGCCGTTTGCAGGTCGATGCCGAGGGCATGGTCTGGGTGCCTGGCTGCGGCTCCGGCGTGTTTGGCAAGTTCAACCCCGACACCGAGGAGTGGAAGGTCTACGATCTGCCCAACAAGGAAAATCAGTTTCCTTATGCTCTGAGCGTGCATCCCAAGACGGGCGATATCTGGATCTGCGGAACGGCCAACGATTCCATGTTTCGCTTCATTCCCAAGACCGAAGAGCTGATCGAGTATCCGATGCCCTCGCGGGTCACGTACACGCGGGAGATCGAGTTTGGCGATGACGGCAGCGTCTGGGTCTGCAACTCCAACTGGCCCAATCGCCACACCGAGCGCCGACTGGGCTCGATCATTCGCATCACGCTCGACGGGACCGTCGACGAGACGACCGACGCGTCTCGGGCCGTCGCGACGGCGGCTTCCGGAGAATAGTGAGCATGTCCGGCTTTACGATGACTTTTTCCAGCGTCGGTCGTGCTCGACGGTGCGCGCTCATGGCGGCTGCTGCCGTTGCCCTCGTTGGCACAGGCGCCGCGTCAACCCTGGCCGCCGACGCCAAAGGCGAACCCGCGGACGCCTCCCAGGCAAGCAACGCCCAGGCAAGCGTCCCCAATTCCGGCGGCACGAAGCTTAGCGGCCGCGTGGCCTACAAGGGAACGCCCCCCGCGCGCCGCGCCATCAACATGACCAAGGATCCCAAGTGCATCGAGATGCACGGCAAGAACCAAGTGTTGGAACAAGAACTGCTGATCGACAAATCGGGCGGCATGAAGAATGTCTTTGTCCGCGTGCAGCGCGGGGCGCCCAAGGCCGATTACCCAATGCCGACGGAGCCCGCGGTCATCGACCAGAAGGAGTGCGCCTTTCATCCCCGGGTGCAGGGTGTGCGTGTCGGGCAGAAGTTGCTGGTCACCAACAGCGACCCCGTGACCCACAACGTCCGGGCTTTTCCCACGCTGAACCCGGCCTTCAATTTTGGCCAGCCCCCTAAGACCGAGCCGCGCGAACGGGTCTTTGATCAGGCCGAACGCGAGATCGAGATCCAGTGCGACTTCCATCTCTGGATGCACGCCTACATCTTTGTGATGGATCACCCGTTCTATGCCGTCTCGGCCGAAGACGGCAGCTTCGCGATCGAAGATCTGCCGCCGGGCGACTACACGCTGGAGGCCTGGCACGAGAAGCTGGGTCGCCAGCGCCAGACGGTCAAGGTCACCGACAAAGGTCTGGCCGATGTGACCTTTACCTATCCGCGGTAAAGGCGATGTTTACCGCCGCGGCGAGTCGGAGAACGGGACTTAGGTCGACCGCGCGCTCAGGGGCGCTCCTCGAGCGGCGTGAAACCGAACTCGCGGTAGCGCACCAATCCCTTGTCTGGCGCCGAGAGGTAGCGGGCAAACGCTGCGGCCTCGGCCGGTTGCCGGCTGGACTTCAGCACCGCCGCGACCACTTGGGCGCGGATACCAGCCAGCTCCGGCAGCTTCACCGCTTCGAGCGTCTCGTAGTTTCGCACCACGACGTCAAATACGATGCCGGCGTCGACGGCGCCAACCTTGACCGTGTTGGCCACCTCGTTCACCGCGGTCGTATAGACCGTCGTGTGGGCGGCAAGCGCCTCCCACTTGCCGGACTTCAAGAGCGCGTCCTTGGTCAGCTTGCCAATCGCCGCGGCCTCGGGATTGGCCTGGGCCACGCGGACGTCGGGCCGCAGTAAATCGTCCCAAGTGGCAATCTTTTTGGGATTTCCCTGGGCCACGGCGACGACCACGCCCATGCTGGCCAATGGAAACTCGTCGGCCGTCAGGTTTCGCGCACGCGCCGCGGCCAGGTAGCTGCTGTCGGCCGGCAGATAGAGATCGCCCACGCCGGAGACTTCCAAGCCGGCCAACAAGGTCTGCGAGGCGCCATATTGAACTTGCGGCGGGGTGCCGTGGTCCCGCTCAAAGTCGCGGCAGATCGCCGCCAGAACCGGCTGGTTGCTGGCCGCGCAATAGATCACCAGCGGTTTGGCCGGCGGTTTTTTGGCTGACGACCCGCCAGTACAACCCCAAGTCACGGCGGACACGGCCAGCGCGGCGGCCACGAGGAACCGTTTCGCGGTTGAGCCGCGCTGCCGGCAGTGAGGAACGCTCAATCGCGACTCCCCATGGGGCGATGGCAAGTTTGGCGCCGAGTTCATTCTCGCATTGCATCAAGGGGCACGATCGGGAGGCAGCACGCGCCCTAGCATAGCGAGCCGCGACGGCAACTGGCAATAAATCGCCGCTGCCACCACCGCGCAACCAGGGCCCTGTTGGTGACCTGGCAGAGAGAATCGCACTTCTCCTGCGAAAAGCCGCAGACTAGAATCGTGCAGCCATTGAGTCGCTCTCCGCTTACGTCCCCAAAGGAACTGCAAACCGTCATGGGAAACAAAGACAAACGCAAAGAGAAGAAGAAGCCCAAGCAACCCAAGGAAGCGCCCAAGCCGGCGGTGCCGAGCCGATTTGGCAGTGCCAAGCCGACGAAGTAGCGCGCCTCGGCCTGAGTTAACCGGCGTACGCCTTGATTACCCGGCATACGCTTTGGCAAAGTACTCGTCGCTCGCCGCCAGGGTCGCCGCCAGCGATCGGGCGTTGAGCTCGCCTGATCGCAGCTTGGCCAGATAGGCGGCCAGACCCGTGGGGTCGGCTGCCCGATCGAGATATAGTCCGTACGACTGGTTGATCACTCGGACATAGCGCTCGTCACAACTGAGGAAGCTGGCGACCAGCTCGGCCCTCGTGCGCCCCGCGGCCAGGGCCGCCATGTTACTGTTCAGGCCCGCGGGATCGGCCTCGCGCCCCAGCACGTCGCGATACAGTCCGGCGACGAACGCCTGGTCGCTGGCATGGCTGGCGGCGTATTCGGCCGAGAGCAAGAAGCCGGCGACGACCGCGTCCTCGCTGACCCCTGCGGCCAGCTGATCGGTCCAAAAAGCTCGGCCGCCGGGATCGGCCGCGCGGTGCAGGTACGTGGCATAGAACCCGTCGACGACCCGCGCCAAATGCTCGCGCTGCGTCAGAAACGATGCAATGGTCGACGGCCGCGAAGCGCCGGCCTGAAGGCTCGACGTGACGCGGTCCAGCCCGGGCGCGTCGGCCGTGCGGCCAAAGACGTCCTGGTACAGTGAGGCCACAAAGGACTTCGTCTGCACCAGCGACGTATTGCTTGGGGGCGGAGGCGCAGTCCCGGCGCCGGCCGTGCTGCTCCCACCCGAGCTGCCCGACGAGCTGGTACTGCCCCCCTGCGCGACCGGCGGATCGAAATTGCCGACCAACGGCAGCGCGGTCGGCTCACCAAAGCGATACGCGATGTCGGCTCCCAGCGGCGTCGGGCTAAAGCCGTGGGCCAGCGTGTTGACCGTGCCCAGGATGCGCTTGGGCGGCAGCGCGGACGGCGGGTCGTTGGAAATCAGAAAGCGAAACTCGCCGGTCCCCTGCCCCACTCCCGAATAAGGTATCCACAAACCGAGGTCGGTAATGCCGTCTTGGTCCATGTCGGCCGCGACCGGCCGGTTGAGCACGCCCTGCGCGGCAAACGGAACCTGCAAGAGCGTGTTCGAGAAGTTGTTGACGGCCGTCGACAAGCTGATCGAAAAGGCGCCCGAGCGATACGCGCCCAGGTCGGTCAGGCCATCGCCGTCGAAGTCGCCCGCGATCGGATAGCCGATCAAACCGGGATTGACCGTGGCCGCGACCGAGTTGAGGTCGTTCGAAAGGATGTACCAGATCGAACCGTTGAAGATTGCGATCTCGTCGCCGTTGCCCGCGATGCCGTCGAAGTTGCCAGCCACGGCCAGACCGTTGACCTGCGCTGGGCTCACGCGGGTCTCGACCGGACCGTCGTCGTGGCGACCGTTCATGTTGTAGTCGATGCGAAAGCGAAACACGCCGTCGCCATCACGATCGTACGAGGCCAGCACGTCAAAGCCCGGCACCCCGCCCGGCGGAACCAGCCGGCCGGCAAAACGTTGATTGCCCAGGCCGACGAACTGGAAGGTCAGGTCGCGATTCACCGCGTCGCCATTGGCCGGATCGAAGACACCGTTGCCGTTGATGTCGGCGACCACGGTATAGCCCGAGTAGACCGCGATCTCGGGTCGCGAGTCGACGGTGAAGCGGGCGACGAAATTGCCCCCCGCCACGCCGTTGCCGCTGGGGAAATTCGGCGCGCCGCTGGGCTGCGACGCGTTGGACTCGCCGTCCAACTTGTTGCCGCCCGGATCGGTGAGCGTGTCGAAGATCGTCAGCGTCCAGCGATCGTCAGGCAAAGGCTGGACGAATTCGATCTCCAGATGGCCGGTCGCCGGTTGGCCCGGCACGATCGGGTCGGGCACGAACTTCACCTGGCTGATCGCGGCAATTCCGTGGGCGTCGCCCCGGACCTCAAACGACGCCGGGCTGAGCAGAACCTGATGGCCCACGACCGATACGTTGAGCGCGTAGACGTCGCCGGCTGCCAGCGGCACACCCACGATGCCGCCCGGATTGCCGAGGGAATTGAACTTCGCCACGCCGATCACGTACGTCCCCGGCGCGGTGAAGGTGTACTCCAGGAACGGGTCGTTGCCGCTAGTGCTGCCGCCGCCGCCAAAGGTCATGTCGGCATTGTCATTGGTGGCCAGGAGGTTGCCGGCCAGGTCATACAGGAATAGCTCGGTGTCGATCGCCACGCCCAGGTTGTTGGCGTTGTCGATGTCGAAAATCGCCTTCGTGCCCGGCGCGGTGACCGTGAAAGAATAGTAGTCAAACGTGCCGTCACCGCTGCCGGTGATCATCGCGTGCGGGATGGTCTTGGAAGTGTCGGTCGTCTGATCGCCGATGTTTGGGTCGGAGTTCAGGTTGAACGCGTCGTCAACGTTCTGTGCCGTGAGCAGCGAGTTGTTGGCTTCGACCTCGGTCACTGGCCCGCCGACCAGCGCCGGATAGCTAAAGCCAGGCGCGCGGGGTGGCAGGTCCTGGATGCCAATCGTCAGGCTATTGATCAGAGGCGTGGGGCCAGCGCCACTCCCCTTGCCGCCAAACAGGTTGAACAATGGGCTGCCGGTGACCGTGACGCTGGTGACTTGCGGTCCCGCGTCGTCCAATTGGGTGACGCCGAGGGTGTAGGTGTTGACGGCTTCGGCGCCGACTGTGGCAAGCGGCGCACCCTTGACCCGCAGGTAATAGCGCTGTCCGGCCAGCGCACCGAAGGCAACCTGGTCGCCGATGCCGGGCACCGTCGTGCCCGCGGCGATTAGCGTGCCGGCGCTGTCGTAGACCGCGATGTCCAGATCGCCGTTGCCGGGTAAGCCCGGTCGACCGCTGGGCACGCTGGAGATGGTCTCGAATCGCACGTCCAGTCGGAAGGTCGAAGTCTTGGTGGGCTGGAAGACGTACCAATCCTCGTCGTTGGGCGTCGGAATCTCGGGGTCGAGTTGCGCAAAGCTCTCGATCGAAGGATTGAGATGCGTGGTGGCCAGGTCCGTGATCTCGGTCGGGCTCAGCCGGTTGTCGTTGTATTCGAATGGATCGGCCTGAAAAACGACGACCCGGCCCTGCAACGTCGGATCGGCCGGGCCCGTGCCGCCGGTCACCGGGTCGATGGGCAGCACGTCCAACCGCTCAATGTTCTCATAGATGATCTCGCCCAACTGGTTGTTGACCACCGGCGCCACGGTAACGCGTCCGCTGCCGGGCACGGCCCCCTGCCGCACCAGCACCAGGTCGCCGATGCCTTCGTCCTGGACAATCAAACGGTCGCTGGCATTGGGCGCGCCGCCGTCGACCGAGAATCGCAGCAACTGGGCCGCCAGCGCAGGCAAACCGGCCGGATCAAAGTAGGCGTCGGCCTGGACCACGCGAATCGTATCGTTGCCGTTTTGCCCCTCGATCCGCACTTCCTCGACCGTCGGACGGTTGATCTCATCGCTGGGGGCCAAGGCCGGCGCGGTCTTGGCGACGCTCAGCGTAGTGGTCACGCCGTTGAACGTGCGCAGCAACTGGTAGAGGTCGCCGGCAACGGCGCTGGGTGCCGATTGGGCCACGCGAATGACGTCGTTGTTGGCGGTACCCTGGATTAGGACCCTGTCGAAACCATCACCGCCATCGAGCAAGTCCTCGCCAGGGCTGGCCATCAGCGTGTCGTCGTCATCGCCACCATTAAGCGTTGTAGGCCGCGTGGAGCGCGAAGCGTCCAGCAGGTCGTCCCCCTCGCCGCCGGCCAACACGATCGCGACGGCGGTGGCGGAAATCGCGTTCACGCGGATGCGGTCGTTGCCCGCGCGACCGTTGACGCTCAGCGTGCCGATGCCGTCGGGCAAGACGATGTCGTAATTGGCGAACGACACAGTCGGGTCGATCGCTCCCAAGACGGTCGAATCGCCGATGGCGATCTGGTCGTCGAGCGCTGAGCCAGAGATCAGGACGCTCGACCCGGCGACCCCTGCGGCGGCCGGCCGGATGGCCAGCGTGCTGACCGTGGTGCGGCTGAGGTCGCCAACGTTGAACGTGCTGGCGGCGACGCCGGTCGCATTGACAAACACGGTCTCGACGTCGACGGCGCCATTGGCGCCCGTCGTACTGCCGTCACCAGACGACGTGATCACGAGGTTGCGGGAGAACGCACTAATGGCGTACACGCCCGAGGCGGCCTCGAACGTCAAGAAGTCACTGCCCGTTCCGCCGTCGATTGTGTCAAAGCCGGTGCCTGAATCGAGGACATCACTGTCGGCGCCGCCCTGAAGCACGTCGTTGCCGAGCCCTCCCAGCAACTGATCGCGACCGTCGCCGCCCAACAGAATGTCGTCACCGGCGAGCCCGGTGAGGACATCGTCGCCGCCGCCACCTTCCAGGCGGTCGCCAAAAGGTGACGGACTGCTGGTGCCGGTCAGCGCGTCGTCGCCATCGCCGCCCAGCAGGGTCACGCCGGCCGTCGTAATGGTCGAGGCGTCGGCCGTGTCGTCGCCGGTTCCCAGGTCGGCGAAGATCAGCGTCGCCGTGGCCAGGTTCAGATGTGCAATGCCGATGCCCGGGTCGATATCGGTATTGTCAAAGTAGATGCCGACCGTGGCATTGTGCGTGAGCAGGCCTCCAGAGTCGCCAAGAGTGAGCGAATCCTGGCTGGTGCCATTGAGGTCACCGGCAAAGCGGACGATTCCGGCGGCGGAATCGAACGAGACCACGCCGACGGCTAGCAGATCACGCCGCTCGAGCGGCTCGGAATAGAGACGACGTTTCCACATGGCCCGGCCTGCCGTTGGTAAATCAATGGTGTCATGACAAGGAACCGCGGCGGACCGTCTTGGACCGCGTCGCGGGGCAAAGCGTGGGGACGGAGTTTTTTCGTGGCGGCTGGCGGGCTTCCCAAGCCTCGGACAGGCACGGGGTTAGATTAGTTGCGGGAAGTCTGGGCGTCAACCAAGGGCCTCAACGCTGCCATTGCCCCTGGTACTGCGAGTTTCTGTCGCAACGCGTTGTGAGGAACCGAGCTGCGCACGGCCAGTTCAGTGCGCGATTCCCTCTCCGTCAGCCCCTGGTTTGCTGTGACCAGGTAAATGGCGTGAGTGAACGATGATCGCTCTCGACGAACCCAAATAGGCCCTGCGAGATCATGATGCGGAAGTGGTCCTTCCAACCCGGGTAGAGCAAAGTCGCACTTTGTTCGTTCGAGGGAAAACCGAGGTATTTTTGATTGCTGTCCAGCGCGGGTCGCAAGAAACCAAGGTACTCATAGTTCACGTTCACCGTGGTGGCGCCTGGGTCGGCGCTCCAGGTCAGCGAAAGCTTTCGATCGGCCCCCTCGAACGACGCAGCGGCGAGTGTGACTGGCGGTGTCCCGGTCATCTTGATTTCAGGTGATGCAACATCAAGTTTAGAGACGGTGTACGACGCGCCATTGGCGAACACGACGGATACCTGTAGTGTTGCCACGGCCGAGGGTGAGTGAGCGATGGTATACTGCTGCAGAAATGCCCCCGTGCCGTCGTTAAAGATTGGTGCCAGCACCGGGTGCTCGCCGGTCACCGATGTTACGTCTCCGATGATGGGCGATTGCGCGCCGTCGGCGATCGTCGACATGATGTCGGCAACATCGCTATAGATTGTGTCCCAGGCATCTTTGGGCACAGTGTTCGGGTTGATTCTCAGAATCTCCTCGCGTAAGGTCGTGCCGTTCGTTTTGGCGCGTTGCGCAGCGCTTTCGATCGCTTTTGTGAGCTCCAAGAAAATAAAAAAGTCTTCGACGACAACTGCCTGTGGCTCGGGGCGACTTGCCAGTCCATCCCAAGTCGAGTTTCCATCGAGTTGTACTCGGTACGCAGGGTTCTTTGCCAACAATGGACCACCAAGGTAGTTGTGGTCGCTGGTATGGCGCAAATCCTTAGGGTCTACGTCGTCTTGATTGACGAATTCTCGAATTTTCTGTGAAGTCGGACTCTCTGTCTCCTGTTTCTGCAGCACGTGGACCAGCTCGTGCACAAACGTGCCGATAACCAACGGTCCCAACGTCCCGTGATCGATCCCATACGTTCCCACTACGTTGAAATCGTCGGTCGGCGGATCGCCTAGCTCCCGATTTGGGTCATCACGCGGCTGCAGCGGATCGCGGACTTTCATGCTTGTCAGCGATCGTTCTTCCGCGGTCATTGTCAACTTCGGATCCAGATTGATCGTATGCCCATTAGTGTACGGGCGCCCAATTCGCAATAAATCGTTGATGGGATTTCCGCCATCGATCACTCGCACCTGCCAGGTCTTGAGTTTGCCACCAAATACCTTATGCGCGACGTCTTTCTCGGCCTGGGTCAGGTTGCGTCCAAACAGCTCGCCGAGCAGGTCGCCTAGCACGTCGATGACGAAACCACCCACGGCCGACAGTGTCGTGCCAACCAGGTCCCGCACGAACAAACCCACTGCACTGAGAAACCGCTCGTAGAACTTGAGCGTCAATGGGTTGCCCAAGTTGCCGAGGCGCTCCACAAAATTGGCAGCAGATTGGCCGACTCCTTCGGCGAAATAGATCACCGCGTTGGACGCGTCCTCGCCGATGTTTGACAGGACCCGGCCGGCAGTATCTCCGAACTTGTTGACCCAACTTTGTCCGAGCGAGCCAACGCTGGATACCCCGTCGTCCCAGATCTTCTTGGCGCCGCCAACTGTGTTATTCCACGCGCCGCTCGCGGCACCGCCCGTCGGATCCCAAAGCCCAAACCCTCCATTTTGAACCTCACCCGAGCTGCCGTATTTGTCGAAAAATGTAAACAGCGCCGCATTGGCCGCGTCTCTGTTGGCGCCGCTTACCGCCGCATTGTTGATGACGTTCGTCAAGTAACTATCGCGAAAACGGTCGAAGGTCTCTTCCCACAAATCCGTGATCTGCGGTACGGCGGCCAGTGGCACCCGTTCGTCGGCACCTTCGTGCAAGTTAACGGTCACGCCGTTGATGACGTACGTATCGATGCCCGGCCCGCCGCGCACCTTCGCGCTGCCGGACAGATTGAAGTGGTCCCTGCCGTCACTGCCATTGACCACCTCGATCGACACCAACGTATCCGAACCTTCGTTGTGGGCCGTGCCGTTCACGAGATCGACGACGACACCGGTGGCATCCTGGGCCCCTTCAATTGCGACGGCGTGCGAAAAATCGGCCTCGTCATCGCCTGGGCCGCCGTCAAACAGGTCGTTGCCGAGACCTCCGCGCAGCGAATCGTTGTCCGCGCCGCCCTCGAGTTCGTCGTCGCCCGCATCGCCATCCAGGTAGTCTATCCCGCTTCGACCCAGCAGGTGGTTTGCCTGGCGATCCCCGCGGATCACATCGCTCAGATTGGAGCCGAGGACGTTGCGGATGCCACGCAACGAATCGGACGTTCCGAACCCGTCGCTTGCCGCCACATTCCGGAGCAGGTCAACGTCGATTCCCTGTGGAGAACTGAGGTAGTCGAGCGTGACGAGTCCGCCCCTGCCAGATAGATTGTCGTTTCCTTGGCCGCCAATCATTGTCGCGAAAGCCTGCACTGCCTGAATCGTATCGTCACCGTCGCCGCCGTCGAGCGTGACTGCGAGCTGGGTCAGCGTGCTGGGAAAGCTCACCGAGATCAGGTCATTGCCGGTTTGACTATAGACCTCAATACGGTCGATCGATGCGACGTCAAAACGAGCAAAGTCCTCGCTTAAGAACCTTCCACTGTCGCGTGTGGCGGAGTTCACCCACACTTGTAGGCCGAACATCCGCAGCTCGATCGTATCGTCGAAGGACGTTCCCTGCACCGTCAAGATGCGGCGTGATACACTGCTCAATACGTTGGTTTCGATCGCGATGTCCTCAGCCTGCGTAATCGCTCCTGGCGGAGGCGAAGCAACGTCCAGCATGGGCGTGGCCACTGGGTGCTCGATCAGCGCATTGATCACCGCCAGCGCATCGCTCGCGGAAACCAGATAGTCGCCATTCACATCCAAGCGTGCGGACTCGGTCGACGCTTCGACCGCAGTCACTCCGTGCTCGATCAAGTGGTTGATCACGCGCAAGCCGTCGACCGATGAGACCATTCCGTCACGATTGACGTCGAGAATGCCCGCGGCGATGCTCGGCGGAGCGAAACTAGAGCCGTCATCAACAGCTTCCGCGAGCGGCGTCACCGCCAGCATCTGTCGATCTTCGAGGTGCTCCAAAGCGAGCCGCAGCGAACGGACGGCGACACGCCGCTTCACGCGTGGCGGAGTGCGAAGGCGAGAAAAGAATTGGAGGGGCGCGGGAGACCGCGGATCGGGTGGGGAGCAGCTCATCGCCGGGAAAATTCGATCTATTCGCGAGCACCTGCGATCCGGTCGACCTGATACACCAGCCGAGCGCGACCGCCACGGACTGCCCGCTGGGGTCCGCGTTGCGCTCTCTACCTGCTGCTCCAAGGAATAAAGGAACCTTCTGCAAGGCAATCGGACAAGAAAAATCCCGCCCAGAATTGCAAGAATGCAGAAATTTCGCGGATCCCCCACGAAATTCCCGGCTTACGAATGCCGGCGATCCTTCGGAAAGCCGAGGCTTGTGGCCAAAGATCGGTCAGCAACTCGCCGACCTGGCCGCTATTGAGGGCCCGCACGAGCGGGCCTTAGAAGTGCAACTCCGCTCGGGCCGTCAGGCCGTCGAACGTTACTGTGCTCGAGCCGGGGGAGTAGCTGAGGTTGTTGACCGAGTTGATCCAGGAGTCGGTCGTGATCGAGTTGAACCAGGCCGCCACCATGTAGCCGCCCGAGATGCGGATCAGTTGGCCTGGGCTGACCCAGGCCAGGCCGATCTCAAAATCCAGGATCGGCACGATGCGGTCCACTGTCAGGCCCGTGTTGACCTGCGTGCCGCCAAACTGATTGGTCTGCATATACGTCGAACGGAACTGGCCGACCGGAAAGCTGGCCGCGGTCTTGCCGTAGGCCCGAAAACCTCGGTTGGCAAAGATCACGCGTTCGCCTTCAAACCCTGCCCGCGGACCGACGCCCTCAAACACCACGCTGGTGTTGAACGAGGTCGAACCGTCTGGCGGCGCGAACGGATAGTCGGCGCTGAAGTTCTGATTCAATCGTCCGTAGCGAGCACCCAGCGAGTAGCCCCACCAGTACAGCGCGCAGTTCTCGGCGGCGACCTGGTAGTCGATGTCGATCAACTGCAAGTCGGTGCCCAGGCTGGCCGAGGCCGATTGCGAGTCGGAGCCGGCATTGAAGGTGCCGGGAAACAGCACCAAAGGATTGATGACGTTGGGGGCCGAGGTCGACACGCTGGCATCGGCCGTACTGCGAAACCAGGTATAGGTGCCGATCAAGCGCGCCTCGGGTCCCATCGCCAGAAACAGACCGGCGCGAAAGCCAGGACTGTAACCGGGGTCGACCACGCTGGCCGGACCGATCGGCGTGGCGCCGGCGACGAGCAAGCCGTTTTGCGGAACGGCATATGCGACGTCGACGCCGCGCGGCTGCCAGTAAATGAACTCGCCGAAGACGCCGCACTTGCAAGCCGGCCAGGCCGTGCGACCCGCGTTGTTCTGCAACACATAAGGGTCGTACTGCTGCACCACGGTCGTCGGCTGCATCACCGGGGCGACCGTCGTCGTGTTGCAATTTGGCGGGCAGGTGCCCGAGGGTGAGTAGTAGGTGCCATCGGCCTGCGGGACCAGCAGTTGGGCCTGCGCCGTGCGCAAGGGCGGGATCGTGCCCAGGCCCAGGACACTCGCCCCGTCAAACAGGTCGGCGGCCGATGCCGTGAGCGCACAGTGCACCACGATCGCTGAGATTGCCAGGAGTCGAACGCGAATTGATCGCACGACAAGACCTCCGATACCGCCCGAACGGGCCATGAAGAGGCCGGGACTGTAGCGGGCGACTTTTCGTCGGGCAAGGTCAATCGGCTAAAGTTATCGGCCCCAGTTGCCGACGACGGCCCGGCTTAGATGCCAGCAATCTGCCAGCGAGGGCCACGAACTTGTGCTAGCTCGGCAAGCAGGTCGACTGGCTCGTCAACGCCGCTCAGCGGATCGAATGCTTCGTAATCCTCAAAAACTCGGCTGCGCAGCGTATCAGCCCAAGCCTGTTGCTGGCGTTGTCGAAACGCGGATTGCCGGGGCACGGACTGGAGATCCGTTCTCTGATCAAGTACAAGCGCGCTCGGACTGCCCGACGACTTCGTTGCCACAAAGGTGCTCGTTGCCGCCAAGGCCGAGGCCACGCCCGAGTCACCGCTGCCGCCGCCGTCCCCTTCGGGAGCGAACGGTCCGCCGTTGATCATCAAGCGTTCGATCGTGCCTTGGTTGCCGATCACCGTGGTGGCATCC
>Ga0163144_10003008_pt1 | contig 38475 bp, 35 predicted proteins | sample OliLak19BULKMAT1_FD_123175 | JGI IMG/M metagenome (GOLD analysis project Ga0163144, IMG submission 123175) | Freshwater microbial mat bacterial communities from Lake Vanda, McMurdo Dry Valleys, Antarctica - Oligotrophic Lake LV.19.BULKMAT1 | ecosystem: Environmental > Aquatic > Freshwater >...
CGGGCTGGGTGGCGCCGGGCCACGCGGCTGGCGCGACACGCCTCCAATCGACCAAAGCGTGATCGCTGCACGCCCGGGGCCGGCGCTCGTGCTGGCGGGTGCTTACATGCGGCGTTTAGAATCGACGGTCTGAATTCCAACAGATCGAGGCACGCCGTGAGCAATTTCGAGCAACAGAAAGAGAAATTCCAGACGCAGACCGGTTTCATCGCCGCCCTGGACCAGAGCGGCGGCAGCACGCCGAAAGCGCTGCAGCTCTATGGCCTTGCCGACAGCGCCTGGACCAGCGAAGCCGAGATGTATGACCTCGTGCACGCCATGCGCGCGCGCATCATCACGAGCCCCGCCTTCAATGGGACCCGCATCCTCGCCGCCATCCTGTTCGAGATGACGATGGACCGCGAAGTCGAAGGCCGGCCGACCGCGGACTACTTGTGGAATGTGAAGAAGGTCGTTCCGATTCTGAAGGTCGACAAGGGCCTCGCGGACGACACAAACGGCGTGCAGCTCATGAAGCCGATGCCCGATCTCGACAAGCTCCTCGCCCGCGCGAAGGCCAAGGGCATCTTCGGCACCAAGATGCGCTCAGTCATCCAGCAGGCGCACCAGGCCGGTATCCAGGCCGTCGTCGACCAGCAGTTCGAAGTGGCGAGCCAGATCATCAAGGCCGGCCTCGTGCCGATCATCGAACCGGAAATCGACATCAAGTGCCCGGACAAGGCCGCCGCCGAGAACCTGCTGAAGACGGCGCTGAAGGTCGGCCTCGACCAGCTGCCGGAAGGCCAGCTCGTGATGCTGAAGCTCACCCTCCCGGAGGTGGACAACCTCTACGCCGATCTCATCAAGCACCCGCGCGTGCTGAAGGTCGTTGCGCTGTCCGGTGGCTATCCGCGTGACGAAGCGAACAAGCGGCTCGCCCGCCAGCACGGCATGGTCGCGAGTTTCTCGCGTGCCTTGACTGAAGGGCTGACCGCGCAGCAGAGCGCCACCGAATTCAATCAGGCGCTCGACACTGCGATTGAAAGCATCTGCCAAGCCTCGAAGACCTGAGACCGCAACGGCAGGACCTTGGGCTGACGCAGGCAGTCCAACATGCAACGCCAGCGATTCCTCAAGCTGGTAACGCACGCCTTCCTGAATCCGTTGCGCTTGCAGCCAACCGTCATCCCGTAGCCGCACATCACGCGCGGGCATGGGCTGACTTTGGAACGAACCGCTGACGGGCCTGTGCGGCAGTGACATTGCTTCGTCGTTCCCGTTGGGCTTCCTGCGTCAGCCGAACCTACGAGGCTGTGCGCAAAGTCAACCGACGTTGTCGACGAAATCCCCAACCGTCACAATCTTCATGCCGTTGGTGCCGCCACTATGGCCGTGCATGTCGCCTTTGGTGAGGATCACGCGGTCGCCGCGTTTCACCGCGCCGATGGCGGTGAGTTGCGTCAGTACGTCGCGCGTGACCTCGGTGTAATGCACGGCGGTCACGTCGAAGTGCATCGGCTGCACACCGCGGTAGAGGGTCACGCGGCGCAGGGTCTGCGGGCTGCGCGACAGGGCGAACACCGGAATGTCGGTGTCGATGCGCGACATCCAGCGCGTGACGGCGCCGGATTCTGTGAGCGCGGCGATGGCCTTCGCGCCGATGCGGTTCGCGCAGTAGATTGCCGACATCGCAATCGCCTGATCGACCCGATCGAAGCTTGCGTCGAGCATCGAATCCGGTTCGTACTCCGTCCACTGCTTCTCGGCTTCAACGCACACGCGGGCCATCGCCGCCACCGTCTGCACGGGATAGCGCCCGATGCTCGTTTCGCCGGACAGCATGACCGCGTCCGTGCCGTCGAGCACGGCGTTCGCGACGTCGAACACCTCCGCGCGTGTCGGCAGCGGCGAATCGATCATCGAGTTCATCATCTGGGTGGCCGTGATCACGAAGCGATGGTGGCGCCGCGCGCGCTTGATCAGCAGTTTCTGCACCGGCGGCAGCCGGGAGTCCCCGATCTCGACGCCGAGATCCCCGCGCGCGACCATGATGCCGTCCGAGGCATCGATGATTTCCCCGGCGGCATCGACCGCTTCGGCGCGCTCGATTTTCGCGATGATGCCGATGCCCGCGCCGCCCGCTTTCACCAGCAGCTTGCGCGCCGCAATCACGTCTTCGGCCGAGCGCGGGAAGGACAAGGCGATGTAGTCGCAGCCCTGCAATACGGCATGCTGCAGATCGCGCTTGTCCTTGGCGGTCAGCGCGCGTGCCGACAAACCACCGCCTTCGCGATTGAGCCCTTTGTTGTTCGACAGCTCGCCGCCCACCATCACGCTGGTGGTGATGGCGGTGCCCGCCACACGCTCGACGCGCAGTGAGATTCGCCCGTCATCGATGAGCAGCGTATCGCCGCGTTTGACGTCCTTGGGCAGCGCTTTGTAGGTGACGCCGACGCGCTGCTCGTCGCCGGCGTCAGCGGCGAGTGCCGCGTCGAGGACGAAGCGCGCATCTTCTTTGAGGAGGATCGGGCCGTTGCGGAAGCGCTGCAGGCGGATCTTCGGGCCCTGCAGGTCGGCAATCAGCGAGAGTTCGCGGCCGGCGCGCTTGGCGCCACGCCGCACGGCGCGGGCGCGCGCTTCGTGCTCGTCGATCTGGCCGTGGGAGTAGTTGAGGCGGGCAGCATCGAGACCGGCGGCGATGACATCGTCGAGCACCTTCGGTTTGTCGGTGGCCGGGCCGAGGGTCGCGACTATCTTGGTGCGTCTCACGTATACGGCCTCCGTTGTGTTGATGCTGCCGGACACGCGGGTGACAGGCTGCTGTGGTGACCCTCGGCAGCGTTGCCGATCCGCCTGCTTCGATCTTTTATCCCCGGTAAGCGGCGCGTCCGGATGCACCCGTGCCACGCCCGCGTATGTGGCCGACGCGCCGGTTAACCTTGAGCGCGATCTTCCAGCGCCGCTACCGCCGGCAGTGTCTTGCCTTCCAGGTACTCGAGGAAGGCACCCCCCGCGGTTGAGATGTACGACACACGGTCGGCGATGCCGAATTTCGCAATCGCCGCCAGCGTGTCGCCGCCGCCCGCAATCGAGAACGCGCTCGAGTCTGCGATGGCTTTAGCAAGGGCTCGCGTGCCGCCCGCGAAGGCGTCGAACTCGAAGACGCCTAAAGGGCCGTTCCAGACGATCGTGCCCGCGGATTTCAGGATCTCGTTGAAGCGCTGCGCCGTCTCCGGGCCCACGTCCATGATCATGTCGTCGGCCGTGATGGCCGACACCGGCTTGGTCGTCGCCGGTGTCGTTTCTGAAAATTCCTTGCCGCAGACGACATCGGTCAGCACCGGCACCTCGGCGCCACGCGCCTTCGCCGCCGCGATGACGCGGCGCGCCGTGTCGAGCATGTCGTTCTCGCACAGCGACTTGCCGATCTCCGCGCCGGCCGCCTTGAGGAAGGTATTGGCGATGCCGCCGCCGACGATCAGCTGATCGACCTTGGCCAGCAGCGATTCGAGGACTTCGAGCTTCGTCGACACCTTCGAACCGCCGACGATCGCGACCAGCGGCCGCTTTGGCGCGTGCAGTGCCTGCTTCAGCGCATCGATCTCGGCCTTCATCAAGGGCCCCGCGCAGGCGACGGGCGCGAAGCGCGCAACGCCGTGCGTGGAAGCCTGCGCGCGATGCGCGGTGGCGAAGGCGTCGTTGACGTAGATGTCGCACAGCGCCGCCATCTTCTTCGCGAGCGCCGGATCGTCCTGCTCCTCGCCGACCAGGAAGCGCACGTTTTCCACCAGCACCACTTCACCCGGCGCGCAAGCCACGCCGTCGATCCAGTTTGCGACGAGCTTAACCGGCTGGCCGAGCATCTTCGTCAGCGCGTCGGCCACCGGCGCCATCGACGACGCGGCGTCGAACACGCCTTCCTTCGGGCGCCCCAGATGGGACATCACGATCACGCGCGCGCCGGCCTTCACCGCCTGCGTGAGGGTCGGCAGCCCCGCGCGCAGCCGCGTGTCGTCGGCGATTTTGCCGTTCTTCAGCGGCACGTTGAAATCCTCGCGGATCAGCACGCGCTTGCCGGCCAGATCGAGATCGCTCATCGCGAGCACGGCGTTACGCTCCGGCCTTCATCAGCGCGATGCTGGTGTCGAGCATGCGGTTCGAGAAACCCCACTCGTTGTCGTACCACGCCATCACCTTCACCAGCGTGCCGTCGATGACCTTGGTCTCGGACGCTTCGAAGATCGACGACGACGGGTTGTGGTTGAAGTCGATCGACACCAGCGGTTCGTCGTTGTACTGCAGGATGCCTTTCAGCTCGCCCTGCGACGCTTCCTTCAGGATGGCCTGCACTTCCTTCTTGTCGGTCGCGCGCTTCGCCTTGAAGACAAGGTCGACCATCGACACGTTGATCGTCGGCACGCGCACCGCGAGGCCGTCGAGCTTGCCGTTCAGTTCCGGCAGCACCAGGCCCACCGCCGCGGCGGCGCCGGTCTTGGTCGGGATCATCGACATCGTCGCCGAACGTGCGCGGCGCAGATCCTTGTGGAAGACGTCGGTCAGCACCTGGTCGTTGGTGTAGGCATGGATCGTCGTCATCAGCCCGGATTCGATGCCGATCTTTTCCTGCAGTGGCTTGACCAGCGGGGCGAGGCAGTTCGTCGTGCACGAGGCATTCGAGATGATCTGGTGCGAGGCCTTCAGCGACTTGTGGTTCACGCCGTAGACGATCGTCGCATCGACCTCGTCACTCGCCGGTGCTGATATCACGACCTTCCTGGCGCCGCCCTTCAGGTGCAGGCCGGCCTTTTCGCGCGTGGTGAACAGGCCCGTGCATTCCATGACGACGTCGACCTTCAGTTCGCCCCACGGCAGTTTGGCCGGATCTTTCTCGGCCAGCACGCGGATCTTGTCGCCGTTGACCACCATGTAGTCGCCCTCAACCTCGACCTTGCCCGGAAAGCGGCCATGGGCCGTGTCGTAGCGGGTCAGGTGGGCGTTGGTCTGCGCGTCGCCGAGGTCATTGATCGCGACGATCTGGATCTCGCCGGTGCGGCCCGCTTCGTAGAGCGCGCGCAGCACGTTGCGCCCGATGCGGCCGTAGCCGTTGATGCCGACTCGAATGGTCATGTCGAAAATCTCCTGATCAGGGATGCACTGGTGTAAGGCTGCTGAGGATAACGCCCCGCTCAGCCCCGCAGGTAGGACTCGATTCGCAGTTCCACCGCCTGGGCCGTCAGGCCGTAGGCTTCGAACAGCGTCGGGGCGGGCGCCGAGGCGCCGAAGCTGGTGATGCCGATGACGTCGCCGTCGAGGCCGACGAAGCGGTACCAGAAATCGGTGCCGCCGGCCTCGATCGCTACGCGGCGGCGTACGGCGGCCGGCAGCACGGCTTCGCGATACGCGGCCGGCTGGGCGAGGAAGACGTCCGCGCAGGGCATCGACACCACCCGCACGCGACGGCCGCGGGCGTTCAGCGCGGTGGCCGCGGCAACGGCGAGGCTCACTTCCGAGCCGGTGGCGACGATCAGGGCTTCCGGCGCGCCGGCCGGTTCGAGCAGCACATAGCCGCCGCGGCGGATGTCCGCGATTTGTTGCGGGCCGCGCGGCTGCGGTGGCACGCCCTGCCGGGTCAGCAGCAGGCAGCTCGGGCCAGTGGTGCGCTCGACCGCCGCGATCCACGCGGTGGCCGTTTCGGCGGCGTCGCAGGGGCGCCAGACCGAGCAGTTCGGGATGATGCGCAGCGCCGTTGCGTGTTCGATAGGCTGATGCGTCGGGCCGTCTTCGCCGAGGCCGATCGAGTCGTGCGTGAGTACGTAGATCGAGCGCAGGCCCATCAGCGAGGCCATGCGGATCGCATTGCGGGCGTAGTCGGAGAACACGAGGAAGGTGCCGCCGTACGGAATGAAACCGCCGTGCAGCGCCAGTCCGCTCATCAGCGCCGTCATGCCGAACTCGCGCACCCCGTAGTTCACGTAGTTGCCGCTGGCGTCTTCGCGGCTGACCGCGCGGCTGCCTTTCCAGTGCGTAAGGTTCGATTCAGTGAGATCGGCCGAGCCGCCGACGAATTCCGGCAGCACCGGCCCGAGCTTCTCGAGCGTCAGCTGCGAGGATTTGCGCGTCGCGTTGGCGGCTTCGACCGCCTGCATCGACGCTACCGCGTCACTGGCCACGCCCGGCCAGCTCGCGGGCAGCGCACCCTGCGCGCGGCGCATGAATTCCGCCGCGAGCGCCGGATGGGCGGCGGCATAGGCCTTGTAGCCGGCCTGCCAGGCGGTTTCAGTCGCAGCGCCCTGTTCGCGCGCATTCCACGCCGCATAGACCGGGGCCGGGATCTCGAACGGCGCGTGGTGCCAGCCGAGCTGTGCGCGGGCTTTCGCCACTTCCTCGACGCCGAGCGGCGCGCCGTGCGCGGCGGACTTGCCGGCCTTGTTCGGGCTGCCGTAACCGATCACGGTCCGGCAGCAGATCAGCGTCGGGTGTGCCGTGTCGGCGCGGGCTGCCTCGAGCGCGGCGGCAATCGCCGCCGCGTCGTGGCCGTCGACGCGTTCGATGACCTGCCAGTGATACGCGCGAAAGCGCGCGGCGGTGTCATCGGTGAACCAGCCGGTGACGTCGCCGTCGATCGAAATCCGGTTGTCGTCGTACAGCACAATCAGCTTGCCGAGGCCGAGCGTGCCCGCCAGCGAGCAGGCTTCGTGGGAGATGCCTTCCATCAGGCAACCGTCGCCGGCGCAGACATAGGTGTGATGGTCGACGATCGCGTGGCCGTTGCGGTTGAACTGCGCGGCGAGCATGCGCTCGGCGAGCGCCATGCCGACCCCGTTCGCGAGCCCCTGGCCGAGCGGGCCGGTGGTGGTCTCCACGCCCGGTGCATGGCCGAACTCCGGATGGCCGGGGGTTTTCGAGCCGAACTGACGGAAGCGCTTCAGCTCGTCGATCGACAACTCATAGCCCGTCAGATGCAGCAATGAATACAGCAGCATCGAGCCGTGGCCGTTCGAGAGCACGAAGCGATCGCGGTTCGGCCAGGCCGGATTGGCCGGGTTGTGACGCAGAAAATCGCGCCACAGCACTTCGGCGATGTCGGCCATCCCCATCGGCGCGCCGGGGTGGCCCGAGTTCGCCGCCTGGACTGCGTCCATGCTGAGCGCACGGATCGCATTGGCAAGTTCACGACGCGGAGGGGTGGCGGTGGGGCTTGCCGCAGCGGATGAGCTCATGTTGAAAGGTCCTCGGCCTTTGGGGGCGGTGATTCGGAGGGCCGGATGCCACCGTGCGACGAGGCAGGCAGCGTGGCCGTGTGCGAGGCGGGAGTCTAGCAGGCGGATGAAAAGCCTAGCGAGACTGATCTCTGCGCAGCGTCAGCCCCGCCGCCAGCGCCGCGCCGGCGTCCAGCTGAAACAGCGCAATGCGGGTCTCGATGAACGGCATGGCGAGCGTGCGGCGTAAAAACCAGGGGCGCAGTGACCACGAGGCGTAATTTTTGTTGCCGATCACAAGCTCGAACACGGAATTTCTCCGGCGGGGCGAGCGTCCAATACTGCCACGGTGGGGTGTCTGGCGCTGCAGGACGCGGCGAGACAGCCGGGCGAACGCCAGGACATCGTCCCGCATGCCTCCGGCCGTGACATCGTTGCGCGACAGTGCGCCACGCATCGTGGACCATCCACCTGCCACGCAGATGAACAGGGCGCGCAGCGCAGTCAGAAATGGGCGAACATTGAAGACGGGCCCGCTACGCCGCGGGCGGTGGCCGCCGCCGTTTTCCCTTGTCTGCTGACCGGTCGCGCATCCGGGTTCGAGGGCGGGCCCATTACTCAGGTACAGGATGAATAGATGGTTACATCTCCTTATAAGTCCGTTATATTTGGCATGTTCGCCTGCCTCATAAAAAAGACATCACCGCGCAGGCGCGGGGCTGGACTGCCCGAGTGCCGGCCCAGACACTGCCGCGCCCTCACCCGCGGCATCACAGGCAGGGCAATGCGATGACGGGCAGCACCTTAAGCTTCGAATTCTTCCCCCCCCGGACGCCGGAGGCCATCAAGCGGCTCGAGATCACCCGCGCGCGACTGGCAGCGTTCAAGCCGGCGTTCTTTTCGGTCACGTTCGGTGCGGGCGGCAGTACGCGCGAACTCACGCTCGAGACGTCGCTGGGCATCCGCAAGGCCACCGGCATCGAGTGCGCGCCGCATATCTCCTGCATCGGCACGCCTACCGCCGACCTGCGCGAGGTGCTGCAGCACTATCGCGCCGAAGGCATCCGGCGCATCGTCGTGCTGCGCGGGGACATGCCGTCCGGGCTGACGGGCTTTGGCGAACTGCGCTACGCCAACGAACTCGTCGAGTTCGTGCGGCGGGAAACCGACAGCGCCTTCCACATCGAAGTCGCCGCCTATCCTGAGTTTCACCCGCAGGCCGTGACCGCCGCGGCCGATCTCGCGGCCTTCAGGCGCAAGGTCGAAGCCGGCGCCGACAGCGCGATCACACAATATTTTTACAATCCGGATGCCTATTTCAGTTTCATCGACAGCTGCCAGAAGCTTGGCATCACGATTCCCATCGTGCCGGGCATCATGCCCATCACGAACTACAGCCAGCTCGCGCGTTTCTCCGAGATGTGCGGCGCGGAGATCCCGCGCTGGATTGCCAAACGCCTGCGCGATTTCGGTGACGACCGCGCATCGATCCGCGCCTTCGGCATCGACGTCACAACCGAACTCTGCGCGCACCTGCTCGAGCGCGGTGTGCCGGGCCTGCATTTCTACACGATGAACCAGCACGAGACCTTGGAGGCGATTTTCCAGCGACTCGGGCTCGATGACGGCCATGACCTCGGGCGCGGCACTCAAACACTTGCGTGAGGCACAGCCTGGCCGCGAGCCGTCGCGGCCCTCGCTGATCCTGATCGACGATGACCTGCTGATCGTCGATGCGCTGACATTCCTGTTGACCCCGGCGTTCGACGTCCACAGCGCAAACTCCCGCAGCCAGGCCCGCGCCCTGCTGCAGGCGTTACCGGCGCCACCGGCCCTCGCGCTGGTCGACCTGGGATTGCCGCCCAAACCGCACGCGCCGGACGAAGGCTTCGCGCTGATCACCGAACTGCTCGCCTTCAATCGCGCGATGAAGATTCTGGTGCTGTCCGGTCAGAGCAACCGGCTCAACATCCAGCATGCGCTGACGCTTGGGGCGGTCGATTTCCTGCCCAAGCCCTGCGACGGCGACTTGCTGCTCGCGCGGCTGAAGCATCAGCTGATGCTGCTCGATGCCGAGCAGAACAGCGAACGGCGCGGCGGCCGGCACACCGAAGCATTGCTGATCGGCAGCAGCCCCGGCATGACGACCTTGCGCGCCCTGATCGGGCGGTTCGCGAATTCGCCGTTTCCGGTGCTGGTCGAAGGCGAATCGGGTGGCGGCAAGGAACTTGTAGCGCAGTGTCTGCATCACGAAAGCCGGCGCACCGGCGCGCTGCTGCTGGCCCTGAACTGCGCCGCATTCACACCCGAACTCCTCGAGGCACAGCTGTTCGGGGCGGCGCGCGGGGCGTATACCGGCGCCGATCGCGCGCGTGCCGGCTTCTTCGAGGAAGTGAGCAACGGCACCCTGTTTCTGGATGAAGTCGGCGAAATGCCGCTCGAACTGCAGGCCAAGTTCCTGCGCGTGCTCGAGAATGGTGAGTACTATCGCCTCGGTGAAACACAGGCACGCCGCGCCGAAGCGCGCATCGTGGCCGCCAGCAATCGCGATCTGCGTGACGCCGTGCGTCGCGGCCAGTTCCGCGCCGATCTGTTCCATCGATTGTCGGTGCTGACGGTCAGCGTGCCGCCGCTGAGCAGCCGCGGCGACGACTGGCGCGAACTCCTCGCGCATTTCCAGCAGCAGTATGCCGACACGGTGAGCCCGTTCAGCCTGAGCGCGGAGGCGGACGCGCTGCTCGGCGGCTATGCGTTCCCCGGCAACGTGCGCGAACTGCGCAATATCGTGATTCGCCTCGGCACCCGCTACCCCGGCGCCGAAGTCACCGCCGCCGCGATGGCACTCGAACTCGAAGCGCAGCTCGGCGCGCCCGTCGCCACGGTCGACGGCGCGGACGCCGCAGCGCTGCGCGGCCGCCTGGTGACCGACGGTTTCCGCCTCGACGATGAACTCGCGACGCTCGAGCGGCAGTACGTCACGCTGGCGCTCGACATTGCGCACGGGAACCTGAGCCGGGCCGCGCGCCTACTCGGGGTGAATCGCACGACGCTCTACAGCAAACTGGCCCGCCTGGGGCTGAATCCGTCACAGGAGTAGCCGATGTACAGCCAGCATTTCGGACTCGACAAGACCCCGTTCCGGATCACGCCGGATCCCGAATTCTTCTTCCCGGGCGGCAACCGCGGCGCGGTGCTGGATGCGCTGATCTACGCCGTCTCACGCGGCGAAGGGATCGTGAAGGTTGTCGGCGAAGTCGGCAGCGGCAAGACCATGTTGTGCCGCATGCTCGAACGCGAACTGCCCGCGCAGTGCGAAATCATCTATCTCGCCAACCCGCGGCTCGCGCCCGACGAAATCCTGCACGCGATTGCTGTCGAACTCGAACTGCCGGTGGCCGCCACCGCGACGCGGCTCGACGTCATGCGCGCACTGCATGAGCATCTCGTCGGCCGGCACGCGGCGAACCGGCGCGTGGTGATGTTCGTCGAAGAGGCGCAGGGCATGCCACTCGCGACGCTCGAGGAAATCCGGCTGCTGTCGAACCTCGAAACCTCGCAGGAGAAGCTGCTGCAGATCGTGCTGTTCGGTCAGCCCGAGCTCGACGACAAACTCGCCGTGCACGACATCCGCCAGCTCAATGAACGCATCACTTTCCGCTTCAATCTTGCGCCGCTGAAAGTGGCCGAGATTCGCGATTACCTGAACACGCGGCTGCGCACCAGCGGCTATCGCGGCGCAGAGCTCTTCACCGGCAGCGCGATCCGCGAGCTTGCGCGTTACTCGCGCGGCCTGCTGCGGCGGATCAACATCCTGGCCGACAAGGCGCTGCTCGCGGCGTTTGCGGCCAATGTGCGCCAGGTCAAGGCCAGGCATGTGCGGCTGGCGGCGCGTGACAGTGCGTTCGTCACGGGCTACCACTGGCGGCCGGCGCTGTTTGCGGCGAGCGCGATCGCGCTCGTGCTGAGCGGCGTGCTGCTGTCGGCACGACTCGTGGCGCAGGACGGGTGGCCGTTGTTCGGCACGGCGCTGCCGGCGCCGAGCTATGAAGATTTCATGACCTTCTCCTCGCTGCTCGTGGCCTCCGAAGAGGCGCCACAGACGGTCGATCTGCCGGCGGAGGATCCGCGCGTCGATCTGCTGCGGCTCGACGGCCTGGACGCCGTGCGCATGATCGACCCTGTCGACGCCGACGGCGCGGAGGGGCTATGAGTCTCCAGTCCGCTCGCCCCTGCTGCAAACGCATCACCGCCGCCGCCGCGGCACTCGCGCTTGCGGCCTGCGCGCAGATGAAGCCACCGTCGCCGGCTGAATCCCCAGGGCATCTGACCCAGGCTTCCGAAACTGTGCCGCCGGCGGCCGACATCCCGGATGTTGTGGCACAGACCAGCTATCTGCCGCCCCCGACACCGGCGCCGGCCGGCGAGCGCTATACGGTCGTCGTCAGCGACGTGCCGGTGCGCGAGCTGCTGTTCGCGCTGGCGCGCGACGCGGAGATGAACGTCGACATCAAGGGCGACCTGCCCGGCAAGGTCACGTTGAACGCGATCGACCAGACGCTCACGCAGATTCTCGACCGCGTGGCGCGGCAGGCGAACCTGCGCTACCAGGTCGACGGCAACAACATCCTCGTGTCGCCGGATGATCCGTTCTTCCGCACCTATGAGGTCGGTTACGTCAATCTGTCGCGCGATACCGACACCACGGTCAACATTGCGACGCAGGTCGCGACAACCGGCCAGGGCGGCGCCGATCAGGTCGGCGGCGGGGCGGGCGGCGGGCAGAACGCACAGGGCACGAACAGCTCGGCAACGCGCGTCAGCTCGCGGGCCTACAACCGCTTCTGGGAAACCCTGACCACCAACATCCTGTCGATCATCGGCGAATCGGCCAATGCGAATGCCGAACGCCTGCAGTCCGACCGGCTGATCGTCAATCCCGAGGCCGGCCTGCTGACGGTCAAGGCGACCAGCGTCGAGCACGAGCTGATTCAGTCCTTTATCGATCGCGTGCTGACCAACGTGCGCCGCCAGGTGATGATCGAGGCGACGATAGTCGAAGTCAGCCTGAACGATCAATATCAGGCAGGCGTCGACTGGCAGATTCTGCTCAACGATGACAAGGCCGGTTTCGGCGTCAATCAGCAGCTGCTCGGCGAGATCGCAGACGGCGTGATTGACAACGCGGTGTCGTCCTTCGTGTTCGGCTACCGCGATCCGGATGCGAGCGGCAGGTTGGTCGAGACGACGCTCCGCCTGCTGCACGAATTCGGCGACACCAAGGTGCTGTCGAGTCCGCGGCTGATGGTGCTGAACAACCAGACGGCGCTGCTGAAGGTCGTTGAAGAGCTCGTGTATTTCACCGTCGATGTGACCAACACCGATTCAACGCTGAACGCGCAGGGCAGGACTTTCGTCGAAACCGAAGTGCATTCGGTGCCGGTCGGGATCGTGATGGCGGTGACGCCGCAGATTTCGGCGAACCAGGAAGTCACGCTGACGGTACGCCCGACGATTTCGCAGAAAGTCGGCGACGCAGTCGATCCTGGCCCGCGCCTCATCACGCAACTGAACGGTGGCGACGCGGGCGACGTCACGAACCTCGTGCCGGTGATTCGCACCCGTGAGATGGAATCGGTGCTGAAGCTGATCAACGGCCAGGTGGGCGTGCTCGGCGGCCTGATGCAGGACGAGCGCAGCAGCGGCAACCGCGAAGTTCCCGGGCTCGCGCGCCTGCCGCTGATCGGCGAGCTGTTGTTCAACACCGATGAGGTCAACAACCGCAAGACGGAGCTCGTGATCTTCCTGCGGCCGGTGGTCGTCGACGAGCCGAGTCTCGAGCGGGATCTGCGCGAATACCGGCAGTTCTTGGGCGCGGCGCCCGCCAGCGCGGCGCCCTGAACGGCCTGGGACACCGACCATGAGCCTGCTGATGGACGCGTTACGCCGCGCTGAGGCGGAGAAAAAGCTCGCCGCCGCGCGCGCCAGCGGGCTCGCCCTGGACACCGCAGCGACCACGGACGAACTGCGCCTCGAGCCACTGGAAACGTCTACCGAACGCCCGATCCGCGCGCTGGCCGATGACACGCTCTACGATCAGCAGGCCGCGCCGACGCGCCAACAGGTGCCGCGCGCCAGCACCGCACGCGATGCGCCGCCGGCCGGCCCTGATCCGGACATAAGCCCGTTTCTGACCGCGCGCGTCGGCCCGGGCAGCGCCGCGCGGCCGACGATCGTCACTGCGCAGACCGTGTTCGACGCGACGCGCGGCGGTGGCCTGCCGCGGGCGCTGATTGGGGTGATTGCGCTGACGGTGCTGATTGCCGCAGGGCTCACGGCGGTGGGCATCTACGCCTATCGCCAGACGCCGCACACACGTTCGATTCCGTCGCCGCGCGTGGCCGCCCAGCTTGAACCTGCCGCGGCGAGACCCGTGCCGGCGCTGCCGGCGCCCGTGATAACGGACCGAATGATCACGCCGGTGACAGGCGCCTCGCCCGCCTTGCCCGACACGCCACTCGTTGCGGCCCCGCCCGCTGCGCCCGTTAAGGTCGGGCCCGAACCCGAACCGGTCCAGAATCCGACCGCCGCAGCGGTGGCGACGGCTGTCCCACCGCCCGCGCCAGCGGTGGCTGCCCCGCTGCAACGGGCACTGGGCGCCGCGATCCCGAAGGACGCCGAGATTGCGAGTGGCGAAGTCCGCATCGCGAAGCGTGCGTCCGGCAGCGTGGCACCAGACGCCGTGACCCACGCCTATGCCGCGTTCCAGCTCGGCCAGTTCGCTACCGCCCAGCGGCTCTACCAGGACGCGCTGGCACGCGATCCGGAGCGCCTCGATGCCCAGCTCGGCCTGGCCGCGATTGCCATGCGCGACAGCCGCCTGACCGACGCGCATCGGCTCTACCTTGAAGTGCTGAAGCGCGAGCCGCGGCATCCGGTTGCGAGCGCGGCCTTGTTCATGATCGAAGGCGGCAACGGCAATGACATCACCGAGGCGCGGCTCAAGCTGCTCGCCGACAACGATGCCGACAGCCCGTATCTGCGCTTCGCGCTCGGCAATCTGTACGCACGCCAGCGCCGCTGGGCAGACGCGCAGGAGGCGTATTTCGTCGCGTTCGCACGCACGCCGGCGAACGCCGATTACGCGTACAACCTCGCCGTGAGTCTCGATCAGCTCGGCCAGCGCCCTGCCGCGCTCCAGTACTACCGCAAGGCCCTCGAGCTGAAACAGGCGGGCAGTGGCGCCTTCGACGTGACGCGCGCCGCAGCGCGAGTCGCCGCGCTCGCCGGCGCGCCCTGAGCGCCGGCGTGCAAGTATCATGAGCCTCGCGAAGAAAAGCCTGCGCATCGGCGAACTGCTCGTGCAGAAGGGCGTGGTCAGCCCGGATCAGGTGCGCATTGCGCTGACCGAGCAGAAGCGCAACCGCGACCACCTAGGCAAAATTCTCGTGCGCCTCGGCTTTGCGACCGAGGCGGTCATTCTCGACGTGCTCGGCGGCGCGCTGGGACAGCAGAAGGCGGACCTGAACAAGGTCGTCGTCGACAGCGAAGCCATTCGCATGATCCCGAAGGATCTGGCGCGCCGCTTCCACATCCTGCCGCTGACCTTCGAAGCCAATCGCCGCCGGCTCACGATCGCGATGGCGGACACCTTCAATGTTGTGGCGCTCGATCAGATCGCGGCGCTGATCGGCGCAGAAATCGAAGTCGTGCCGCTGATGGCCGGCGAAGCGGAGATCGAAAAGGCGATCGACCAGTTCTACGGCTTCGAGCTGTCGGTCGACGGCATCCTGCAGGAGATCGAAACCGGCGAGATCGATTACGAAAGTCTCGACGCCGACAGCCAGGAGTACAGCCAGCCGGTGGTGCGGCTCGTCAACGCGCTGCTGTCGGATGCCGTGAAGCGGGGCGCCTCCGACATCCACTTCGAGCCGGAGGAAGGCTTTCTGCGCTTTCGCTACCGCATCGATGGCGTCCTGCGCCAGGTGCGCAGCCTGCATAAGAACTACTGGTCCGCGCTCGCGGTGCGGCTGAAGGTGATGTCCGGGCTCGACATCGCGGAGACCCGCGCGCCGCAGGACGGCCGCATCACGCTGTCCCTGTCGGGTCGCCAGATCGACTTTCGTGTCTCCACGATTCCGACGGTGCACGGCGAGAACATCGTGCTGCGCGTGCTCGATCGCCAGAAGGGCATCGTGCCCATCGATGAGCTCGGTCTCGACGCCGAAATCCTGCACCTGCTGAAGCTGATGGTCGCGCGGCCCGAGGGGCTGATGCTCGTCAGCGGACCCACGGGATCAGGCAAGACCACCACGCTGTACAGCGTGCTGAATCATCTGAACACCGAGTCAGTCAACATCATGACGCTCGAGGATCCGGTTGAATACCCGATGGGCATGATTCGCCAGACCTCGCTGAACGACGCCGTACGCCTCGATTTCGCGAGCGGCGTGCGCTCCATGCTGCGCCAGGACCCGGACATCATCCTGGTGGGCGAAATTCGCGATGAAGACACCGCGGCGATGGCCTTTCGCGCGGCGATGACCGGTCATCAGGTGTTCTCGACGCTGCACGCGAACTCTGCGATTGGCGCCATTCCGCGACTGATCGACATGGGCGTGCGGCCGGACATCATGGCCGGCAACCTGATCGGCATTCTTGCGCAGCGCCTCGTGCGTCGCCTGCGACAGGGCTGCGCGGAGCTGTACGACCCGCCGCCGATCGAGCGCCGGATTCTGCGCGTCGGCGACGATCAGCCCATCGAGATCTGCCGCGTGGCCGACGAATTCCGGCATGCCGAGCATCAGGGTTACGAAGGGCGCACCGCGCTGATGGAACTGCTGAAGTTCGATCGCGATCTCGACGATATCATCGCCCGCGGCGCCAGCGCCCGCGAACTGCTTGCCGCGGCGAACGCAAAAGGCTTCATGCCGCTCGCCGATGTCGCCGTGCAGCGCGTGCTGCGCGGGGTGACCACCATCGACGAAATCTCGCGCGTCGTTGACCTGACAGACCGCATAGCCTGACGCGCAATGGAAGTCTTCCGCTACAAGGCCATCGATGAGCGCGGACGCATGCATCGCGGACGCATCGACGCGGTCAACGCCGCGGATCTGGAAACCCGCCTGTCCCGGCTCGGGCTCGATCTGATCGACTTCCGCGAACTGCAAGCGTCCGCGCAGCGTGGTGGTCGCGGCGGGATCCGGCGCGTTGAACTGATCACCTTCTGTTTTCACCTTGAACAGTTGATACGTGCCGGCGTGCCGATCCTCGAAGGCCTGGCCGATCTGCGTGATTCCATCGGCAACCGTCGGCTGCGCGAAGTGACGGCGGCGCTGATCGAGTCGATCGAGGGCGGCAAGAACCTGTCCGGTGCAATGGCCGATTTTCCGGCCGTGTTCGACCCCGTGCTCGTCAGCCTCATCCGCGCCGGCGAGCAGAGCGGGCGTCTCATCGATGTACTGCGCAAGATCATCGAGAACCTCAAATGGCAGGATGAGCAGGCCTCACTGACGAAGCGCCTGTTGCTGTACCCGGCGGTCCTCAGCGTGGTGCTGATCCTCGTGCTGTTCTTCATGATGTTGTTCGTCGTGCCGCAGTTGCTGAGCTTTCTGTCGAACATGGGCCAGACGCTGCCGCTGCAGACGCGAATGCTGATCGCTTTCTCACAGTTCTTCTCGAACTACTGGTACTTCGTGCTGGCGATTCCGCTGCTCGCCTTCGGCGGGACCGTGCTCGCGGTGCGCGCGAATCCCGCTTTCGCGCAGCGTGTCGACGACTGGCAGCTGCGCCTGCCGCTGCTCGGCCCCATCATGAAGAAGATCATCGTCACCCGCGTGTGTAACGTATTCTCGATCATGTATACCTCCGGCATCACCGTTCTCGACTGCATCCGTTCGGGCGAAGACGTCGCGGGCAATCGCGCAATCCGGCGCGCACTGCGTGACGCGGGCCGGATGATTCAGGACGGTGGCGGGATCAGCGCGAGCTTCGCCGCCACCGGTCTGTTTCCGCCGCTCGTCGTGCGCATGCTGCGGGTCGGCGAGAACACCGGCGCGCTCGAAGAGGCCTTGAACAATGTCAGTTACTTCTTCAATCGGGATGTTCAGGAATCCGTCAGCAAATTGCAGGCGATGCTGCTGCCCTCGATGATCATCGTGCTGGGCCTGTTCATGGTGTGGATCGTGGTGTCGGTATTTGGGCCGCTGTATGACCTCTTCACCCATATCAAGATTTAGCGGCACTGACCGGCGCGTGCTGCTGGTGGCAGCCGACCGCGCGACCTTGTACCTCGCGCGCGGTGGCAGGGTCGCCGATGCCTTGCAGTTTCCGGCCGGCGACGAAGGTCTGACAAGTTTCGCGCGCTATCTGGCCGCGGCACCGGCCACCCCCATCACGCTGCTGGTGGATGTCGTTGAAGAGGAATACCGGCAGGACACGATGCCGCATGTGTTCGGCGCGGATCGGCGCGCGGTGCTCGGCCGGAAGTTCGCGCGCCTGTTTCGGGGCACACCGTACTGGCTAGCCCTGGCGCAGGGCCGCGAGCACGGCAACGGGCGCCGCCGGGATGACCGCGTGCTGCTCGCCGCGCTGACGCGGCCGGAGGTCGTGACGCCGTGGGTCACGGAGCTGATCATGCAGCGCGTGCCGATCGTCGGCATTCACTCGCTGCCCGTGCTGAGCCGTGAGCTGCTGAAGCAGCTCGGTGCGAAGGGGCAGAACGTGCTGCTGATCAGCGTGCAGCAGGCGAGCGGCCTCAGACAGACATTCTTTCGCGACGGGCACCTGAAGATCAGCCGCCTCGCCGCGATGCCACGTCCGGGCACGGTGCCCTACGCGAGCTATGTGACGTCCGAGCTCGACAAGCTGCGGCGCTATCTGAACAGTCTTGCGCTGTCCTCGCGTGAGGGTCCGCTCGAAGTGTACCTGCTGAGCCACGGCGACATGCTCGCCGAGCTCGAACAGGAGTGCCGCGACACCGACACCGAGCACTACAAGCTCGTCGACATCGCGCAGCTCGCGAGGAAGCTGAAGATTGCCGCGGATGCGAGCACGCCCTACAGCGACATGCTGTTCGCGCAACTGCTGCTCGATGCCCCGCCGCGCGAGCAGTACGCGCAGGCATTCGAGACGCGGTACTACAGGCTGCACCAGACGCGGCTCGGCCTGCTCGGCGCTGGCATCGTCGTGCTCCTGCTCAGCACTGCCTACAGCACGCTCGAGTTCGTCGAGGCACTCGGCCTCAAGCAGCAGGCGCTGGATGCCGCGCAGAAGGCGAACTTCTATACCGAGCGCTTCGAGCTGGCGCGGCGCGGCCTGCCGCCGACGCCGGTCGCGCCGGAGGACATCAAACAGGCCGGTGATGTGGTGGCGGCCTTGCAGGCGCGTCGCAGCGACCCGCTGCGCTGGCTGACAGCCGTGGGGGTGCAGCTCACACAGGCGCCCAATATCCGGCTTGATGATGTCCAGTGGACGGTGTCGGTCGATCCGAACTGGATACCGGGCGCGACCACGCCGCCCGAATCCGCGCCGCTGACGCGCGACCCGCGCTATACGCAGTATGAAATCGGCGTTCTGCACGGCATCGTCACCCCCTTCGAAGGCGACTATCGGGCGGCGATCGCACGCGTTGACGCGCTGGCGGCGGCGCTGCGGGCCGGTAAACACGCCGTCGACGTCGACGTAATCGAGTACCCGTTGGACCTGAAGCCGAGTTCTTCCGTGAGCGGAGTCGCGCGCGAGACAGTGGCTGGGCAGTCAGCAAAGTTCGCGCTGAAGCTCGTGCTGGGGGTACCCAATGGGTTACACAAGAGCTGACTGGTCCATCCTGCGTGGCGCGCTAGGCATGTTCGTGATCTGCGTCCTGCTGTCGACCATCATGCTGGGCGGCACGCATTATTTCGCCGAAGGCATGGCGAGCGAATTTCGCAGTCACCATGGTCGCTTCCGCGATGCGAGCCGCAAGTATCTGGCGGTCGACGAGGAGGAGCGCACGATCGCCGAACATTATCCCGCGTTTGTCGAGCTCTACCGGCGGGGCGTGATCGGCGACGAGCACCGCCTGGCGTGGGTGGAAGCGCTGCGCGCAGCCGCCGTTGAACTCCAGTTGCCGGCGCTGAATTTCGAGATCGAGCCCCAGAGGGTCTATGCCCCGGATTTTCCGTTGAACACCGGCGCCTTCGATGTGCGAGTCAGCCGCATGGCGCTCGGTCTGGGCCTGTTGCACGAGGGCGATCTCGAACGACTGCTGGCGCGGCTCGGCGCGCGCGCGGAAGGGCTTTACAGCGTGCGTGATTGCGCCATGCGTCGCGCGACCGGGGGCAGTCAGCCGGGCAGCAAATTGAGTGCCGAATGCGTGCTCGAGTGGTACACCCTCGAACTGCGCGGCAGCCGGATACGGCTGTGAGGGCCCTGCATGCCTGTCTGTGGCTGCTGCTCGTCATGCCGCTGGTGCAGGCGGAAGACCGGCTGGGCCGTCTCTTTTTTACGCTGGCGGAACGTGCGCAGCTCGACGCCTTGCGCGCGGGCCCGGCAGACACGCCGCTGCCGGTGCCGGACATCGCCTTGCCCGTGCCGGCACCGACGCCCGACGCACCGCCGCCGGCATCCGCGCCGGTCGCGGTGAACGGTCTCGTGATCCGCGAGCGCGGCCCCGCGATGGCCTGGATCAACGGCGCGGCCGGCACGCGTCGCGATCTCGAACTCAGCGCGGGCCAGGAGGTGCGCATCGGCCGGCGCGCGGTTGACGTGATGGATCACGCCGACATGCGCGCGCGCGTCAAACCTGGTCAGGTGTTTGAACCGGCGCAGGGTCGCGTCGTCGAGGCCTTCGAACAGCCGGGGCCGACGCCGACCGCACCGCCGACCGCACCGTGAAACCGCGCCGCAGCCGGCCCTCGCGCCGGCGGCAGGAAGGCGTTGCCGTGCTGCTGGTGCTGATACTGGTGGTTGTCACGGGTAGCTATGTGCTGCTGCGTTCGCTGAACGAAGCCGCGCAACGCAACCGCGACACGCAGGCCGGCACGGCGGCGAGCCTGGCGCTGGCCGAGCGTGCGCTGCTCGGTTACGCCATTCGCTTTCCGGACGATCCTGCCATCATCAGTCGCGACACCGGCCCCGGGCTGCTGCCCTGTCCAGACACACGCTTCGACTCGGGCGACGTACCAGGCCAGGCCGACCCGCCGTGCGCGATATCCTCGTCGACCGAGACCGGCCTGTTGCCGTGGCGCTCGCTCGATGTGCCCGATCTGCGCGACGGCGCTGGCGCGCCGCTGTGGTATGCGCTCGCGAATGCGTTTCGCAACAACCCGGCAGGCACGGTCAATCCGTCCACGCTGGCCGCACTGCGCGTGGACGACTGTGCCGCTGGCGCGCGGCAGGTCGCCGCCCTGGTGTTCGCGCCCGGCGCCGCCCTCGGCAACCAGAATCGCTCGACCGCCAGCGCCACTGCGCGCTACAACCCGGCCAATTATCTCGAAGGTGAGAACGCGAGCCGCGGCGACGGCTGCTTCAGTTCCGCTACCGGCGCGAGCGCCAACGATTTCGTGCGTGTGATCGATCGCGCGCAACTGCTCGATGCCGTGCAGCGGCGCGTGCTGTCGGACGTCGCGAATGCGCTGGGGCGCTACTACACCGATCCGGACGGTGACGATGTCGCCGGCGTCGATCCGGACTGCGCCGCCGCCACGCTGCCGGATGATTGCGACAATGCGTATCCGTGGCTCAGCCCGTATGACAATCCGACGACGGGCGCTTACCTCGGCGTAGCCGGGACACGCGCGGGCCAGTTGCCACTGCGCAGGGTCGATGTCGACTTCCCGGCTGCCTTTCGCGCGGTGTGGGAGATCCCGACCGATGGCACCATCTCGACCACTGGCACCCTGCCGCCCGCCGAGGCCTGCGTGCGCAGCACGAGCGCCGTGTGCAGCGTGCAGCCGCCGGGCTTCAGCGCTGCGGTCAATTTCGGCGGTCCAGTGCTCGGCACCGGTGGGCTGCCCTTCGGCGCGGGCACGTGTCGCTGGCCCGGCGGGCCGGCGCTCCGCTGCGCAAGCACGGTCGTGGTGAGCGATCCGGACGGCTCGGGCGATGTGCTGTCGCGCGCCTTCGTGATCGAGATCCGCAATCTGCCGCGCACGCTTGCGCCGCCGTCGGTCACGCACCCGCGGCTGGAAGACGTGCTGATGAGCGCAGCGCCGCTCGGCACGAATGCCTCGATCCTGATCACCATCACCGACACCCTCGAGCCACCCGCGGCAGCGAAGAGCGTGCTGGGTCTCGCACGCTTACTGGTCACCGCGGGCCTCAATATCGACGCCTTTGCGCTGACGGGTGTGCCGTTTGATCTCGAAGTCGATGACGACGACAGCATCGATCCGCCGGCGCGCCGCTCGCCGGGTGAACTGCCGCACTGGTTCGTCGCGAACGACTGGCAGCAGTTCATCGCCGTGGCCTATGCTGCCGCGTACGCGCCGGGGAACGTCGCCGGCGACTGTACCGCCGGTACCGATTGCCTGATGCTCGAGCGCGCGCTGCGCGACACGCCGGCGAGCGAACTCGATGATGTGCGCGGCGTGGTGATGGCCGGTGGCGCCGCGCTCGCCACCCAGGTTCGTCCGGGCGCCGATCCCGCGCAGGTCTTCGAAGCCGACAACGCCGACTTCGACGATCGCTACACCGAACGCACGACGGCGAACGACTTCAACGACCTGCTGCGCAGGCTGGAACCGAATGACTGAACACCGGCGAACACGCCCGAGGTCGATGCGCGGCCTCACGCTGATCGAAATGGCGGTGGTGCTGATGATCCTCGGCCTCATCGTCGCCGGGCTGATCGGCCCGCTCGATACGCAGCTCGAAGCGCGCGATCGGCGCCAGACCATCGCGAGCCTTGAGCGCGCGCTCGACGCGCTGTATGGCTACGCCGTCATGCGCGGCCGTCTGCCATGCCCGGACAGCGATGGTGACGGGCTGCCGAACCCGACGTTCGACCCGGCCGACAAAACCAGCGCCAACTGCACCGTGGCGGAGGGCTTTCTGCCGTGGGCGGAGCTGGGCCTCACGCCGGGCGATGCCTGGGGCAATCGCATCGGTTACCGCGTGCGCGCCGCGGCCTATACCTGGCCCGACAGCGATGGGCTCTGCAATGGCAATGCGAGCGATGAACTCGATCTTTGCGCGCGCGGCAATCTGACGATCCGCAGCCGCGGCGACAACCCGGCGACGAACGGCGCACAGGAAGGCAAGTTCATCCACGTCGCTGCCGCTGAAATTCCGGCCGTGCTGTTCTCGCACGGCCGCAATGGCTTCGGCGCCACCAGCGTCGACGGCGTCGTACGCGCCGATCCGACGGCGGCCGATGAAGACGAGAACACGAACGGCGACGCGGTCTATTTCGCGCGCAGTTATTCGCCGGGTTCGGGCGACTGCAGCGACGACGCGGGTGAAGGCGCGCCGCTGTGCGCGTTCGACGACCTCGTGCTATGGGTGGCGCCGACGGTGCTGAACGACAGGCTGGTGTCGTCCGGGCGTTTGCCGTGACCGAACACGGAGGTGGTGGGCCGGCAAACTCATCACTGACCGATCCTGACGCCCGTTGGCGCTGCGCATCCAGGGTGGATATCAGCGCAGACATCATGCCGCGCTGGCATTGTTGTGTCTGCTGCCCATGTTGGCCAGCGCCTACGATCCGGATCCCGCGGCCCTGCCCGGCGCTTCGACCTGCGTAGCGGGCGCCTGCCCGGACGAGGCGATTGCGTTCACGCGCGACGAGAGCCGGTTGATTGACCGGTCGTGGCTGCTCGATCGGCCGGCGCTTATGAACTGCCGCTGGACGCTGACGGGCCAGCGATAGCACATCGACGACGGGACCGGCGGCGACTACGCCTGCGATAGCCTCGAGGTGTCGTTGCGCGAGCTGCGCCTGCACAAAGTCGGCGGCGACGCGGCGGTGTTCCGGCGGGCCAGCGACTGACGCAGACCACCGCGAACGGCCCGTCTGCAGCGGCGCCGGATGCGCACACTCCCCCAGTGTCCTTATCACCTGCCTTGCTCCGACGCCGCCGGACCGGGTGACCGCCATGCAGACGGCGTCCGGGAATTGGGTCAGTGACGTAGCGTACAGGCGGCTTGCCGTCGGTCTTGCGCGGCGCGCTTGCAGGCGCCAGATCGCTCCGCAGGCGATGTTCCGTTCGGTACCGGTTTCGGGCGATGATGGCCGCACATCACACGCAAAGAGTCACCGCCATGGCCATCCTGCTCCAGTTCGACTTTCCGTTTCAGGGCCCCTTCGGCGCCGAGATGACACAGGCGCTCGATGGCCTCGCGCGTTCGATAGTCGAAGAGCCAGGCTTCCGGTGGAAGATCTGGACCGAAAACGCGGCCGAGCAACTGGCGGGCGGTATCTACCTGTTCGACTCCGCCGAGACCGCGGCGGCGTATGTGAAGAAGCACACCGACCGGCTGGCCGGTTTTGGCATCACGGGCATTCAGGCGAAGACCTTCGCCATCAACGAAGGCCTGTCGAAGATCACGCAGGCGCCGGGCTATTGAACATGCCCATGTCGCCGCTGAGGACCCTGGTCAGCATTATCTTTACATTCGGCTGTTCCTGAGCGGCTGCTGCGGCGTTGCGATGCTTGGCACTAGCCCCGCTATTGCCTGCACATCGCGCCTTGCAGCAACCCCTCAGGAACACCCTCGATGTGGACAAGATAATCCTGACCAGGGTCCTTAGCGGTTGAGACGGGGCGAGGAGACTCGCAATGCTGTATCTGCTCGAAACCAGGGAACGCTGCGTCTATGTCGTCGACAGCGAACCGGAAGCGGTGACGTACGCGGAGGGTGTGGATGTCGAGGCCGGCGTCTGGCGCTTCTTCGATGCGACCGGTGTGCCACTCGTCGCCGTGTTCGCGAGCCCGAACAGTCATGGGCGCTGGTCGTCGAGTTCCGGCGTGTACCGGCTCGAACCGGCCCCGCCCGACCTCCTGCGTCTGCAGGACATTCTGCACGAAGTCCGCACCGGCGTTGTGCACGGCAAGCTGATCAGCGTGGCGGTGTTGAGAGAGTTGCTGGCCGGCGCAGCTGCGCCGTGAAAACCAGGACCGGCGGGTGCGCGATAGCGCCACCCGCCAGCGAGCGGCGCTATCGCCCCTGCGTCAGCGTGTTGAGGTCCAGCGCCCGCTTGGCCTGTTTCAAATCGAGCGACGGATACGAGAGCCCAAAGCGCGAGGGGATCAGCGTCGCGCGGCCGTTTTGCACATTGAGCACATCGATGCCCTGGAAGGCGCTCATCCGCGTCCCGGGCGGCGTCATGGCACCGTGCTTCGGCGTCAGCTCAGCGGCCTGCGGGTCTTCGGTCCACAAGGCCGGAATCTTCCAGACCTTGTACAGCTTGCCAGCGCGGTCATAGGCCTCGGAGTAGTACGGTATGTTGTTCTGCGAATCGAACATCACGATCTTCAGCGAGTACGGATGGCCGGCACTCTTGGGCGTGCCCTTGACGACATCGGCCATGCGCACGGCCCAGTCGTCGACCTGCGAGATGCCGTTCGGCCCACCGTAATGCGGTGATGCATAGCGCGAGCGCGCGATCGCGAGGATCTTTTTCTGGCCGACGTACTCCCAGTCCCATTCGACGATGCGGCCGGCAAAGCCGTAGAAGTCCTCCAGCGTATCCTCGGTGCCGAGCAGGCTGTCCGACTTCACTTCTGCCGAGATGCGACGCACGCGACGCAGCGACGGGATATAGGCCCATGCGTCGTCGGCCTTATACGGATCCGACGAGCGATAGATGATGAAGGCCGTGCCCGAGATGTCGAACGGGCTCATGAAGTCCGACACTTCGCGCCATTCGATGCCATCGCACCAGCGGTCCGGGTAGCGATAGCCGGTTTCCGGGTGCATTGCGAGATTCATGCAGTTGATGCGCTGGTAGTTCATGCTAAGCACGCGGTTGAAGGTGCCGCCGCCACCATAGGCGGCCTTGTCGATTGGGTCGCTCATGATCTCGTGCGTGTCGTGGCTCCCGCCGCGGTCGACCCATACCCAGTCGTTGCGCTCCAGGCGCAGACCGTAGTGGTGCCAGCGGAAGTTGTAGTTCCACATCGCGCGATAGCCGTCTTCCTTGCTGCCGGGCGTGAACTTGCTGCGGTCGAAGGGCGTGCCCGCCACGTAGTTCTGGATCGCGCCGTTCGCGTCGATCGCGGCCATGCCTGCGTGCTTGGCCGTGGCGTCCAGGAAGGCCTGCGGCGGCGTGAGGTCGCCCGCGTCCTTGATGGTGATGTCAACGCCGTAGAAGTCAGCGATCGCGAGGCCCGGTGGCACGAATGGGTCCAGCCGTTCGCGGTCGGCTTCGGTCAGCACGTCGCCGTCGAGGAACTGTGGTTCGGCATCCTTGTATTTGCTCATCCAGGCGTCGAAGTCGGCTTCGGTGAACGTCGATGCATCATAAGGGGCGAGGTTTTCGCCGCATGCGAGCTGCGTCGTGCCGAGCAGCAGCAGTGCGCAAAGCGAGGGTCGAAAAGTGCGCATGGTCTTCCTCCTTGTCGGAAGCTGGGACAGAAAGCCACCTGAAACGGTGACATATGCGTGAGTTCTATTTATATGTTGCTCTGCAACAACCATGCCCTCCCACGCCGGACCCAGTAAGCCCATGAAGCTGCTGAACAAGCGCGCGTGACGCGCGAAAGCAGTACCTGTGGTGCGGCACCCGGACAAGGCATGAGCATCAAAACCGCGCGCGATAACGCACCGTCACGGTCCTTACTGGCGTGCAGAGCACGGGGTGTGTGGCGCGTGCGACGGCCTGCGCCCGCAACCCCTGTCTGAGCCGGGAAAGGCGCGCAGCGACGCGCGTCACGCCTGCACGCGCACGGCGCGCCCGTGAGTGACGTTCGATGAAAGCGCACGTCGTCAGGGCTTGCCGACCGTGCGCAGCGCCAGGCGGCACTCAAACAGCAAGCAAAAGCTGCCCCCGGGGTTCAGGCAGGCGTGCGGCGGAAGCGCGGCAGGTCGTCGTCGATCTGCACGCCGAGTGTGTTCAGCGCCATCGACACCATGTTGTACTGCCCGACGGTGAACACGACATCCATCAGTTGCGCCGTGGAACAGGTCTGCGCCAGCGTCTGCCACGTGGCGTCGCAGATGCAGCAGTCGCGATGCAATTCATCCGCCGCCCTGAGCAGCGCCGCGTCGTGCCCGCTCCAGCCCGGCGCATCGGGGCCATCCGCGATGCGTTCGATTTCCTCCTCACTGATCCCGGCGCGAAGGCCGATCTGCACATGCTGGGTCCACTCGTAGGGTGCGCGGCACAACCAGCCGATGCGCAGAATCAGCATCTCCCGCTCGCGCAGCGACAGGGTCTGCTTGGCGAGCACATGAGTGGCGAACGGCATCCAGCGTTTGAACAGGCCAGGATGACGCAACAACGTCTTGAACACGTTCCACGCCGTGCCGCTGCTGATGAAGGGCGCCATCAGCGCCTGCTGCTCGGCAGTCCACTGGTCCGCGGGCAATGGCAATACGCGAGGGATGGCTGGCCGCATGAAACACACTCCGGGTTGAACAGACCAGCCATGATGCGCGCGTTCGTCGCGCGCTTGTAGTCTGATGACAGGACTTTAGGTCAGGCAATGCGGGTACGGGCGCCAAGAGAATATAGCCACGGAGAACACCGAGAACACCGAGGGAAGAAAGAGAACGCATGGTGTTCGTGGGCAGCAAACAATTGTACTTTTCTGCCGCCCGCGCTCTGCAGCCAGGCACTGCAGTTGAAAGCCGATCAAGAGAACCTCTTTTTCTGTGTTCTCGGTGATCCCGGTGGCTAAATTCATCCAGCGCGCTCGCCAGCACCCACCCGCAATGACGCAATCGCTACTCCACGAAGCGCGCCTGGTACGGCGCTTCGGGTTCGATCGTCGCGTAGTGCTGCGCCAGTTCGGCCGCCGTCCACGGCGTTGGCCTGAAGGTTTCGTGCACTTCGCGTGGCTGCGTCCACAGGGCGGTCTTGCGGCCGTTGAAGGTCACGATTTGTCCGTTGAAGTGTTGGGCCGCATCGCTCGCGAGCCACACCATGCCCTGCGCGACTTCGGCGGGGCTGCCGAAGCCGAGTTCGGCCGGTGTGGGTGCGGGCAGCCCTTTGGCGGCAGCGTCGCGCGCGGCGTTGTCGAACACGACGTGCGTCATGTCGGTGTCGGCGATTGGCCAGAACGCATTGCAGCGGATGCCGTAGCGCGACAGTTCGAGTACCCAGGTGCGCTGCAGGCCCAGCATGCCCGACTTCGCCGCGGCGTAGTTGGTCTGCCCAAAGCCACCGGTGAGGCCCGAATTCGAGATCACGTTGATGATCTGCCCGCCGCCGTGCTCGCGCATGGCGACCGCGGCCTGCTTCCCGCAGGCAAAACTGCCGCGCAGATGGACGGCGATCACGTCGTCGAATTCCGCTTCGGTCATTTTGGCGAGCGTGCGATCGCGGACCACGCCAGCGTTATTGATCAGGATGTCGATGCCGCCAAAGGCATCAACGCAGGTCTTCACGAGCGCCTCGCAGACGCTGCTGTCGGCCACCGAGCCCGCCAGGACGGCGACCTTGCCGCCGATCGCGCGTACCGCGGTTGCGGCGTCGGCCAGGGCAGCTTCCTGCGTGCCGTTGAGCACGACGCTGGCGCCGTGCTGCGCCATGGCGACGGCGAATGCGCGGCCGAGGCCGCGCGACGAACCGGTGATCACCACGCGTTTGCCGGACAGTAGATTCATACGGATAGCTCCTTTGGAAAAATGACGACGAGCGTCAAGCGGTCGTGACGATGATCTGGATGACAGCGTCGGCGAGCCGGTCGAGCTGCCGCCTGGGGGTGCCGGTGCGGGCGCGCACCGCGAGACTGTGCAGCACCGCGCTGGCGATGCGCGCGGGATCGCCGGCGCGCTGATGGGTGCCAGTCTCGCCGTCCTGCTGGGCCTGTCTGAGCCTGGCCTCGAGGGCCGCGTCGATGCCCTGCAGCACACGCCCGATGTCAGCACGGATGTCCGCATCGTTGACCGCTTCGACGGCCGCCGTGCACACGAACAGGCAGCCGCGCGGCCCTGAGCCACCGCTCAGATAAACGGCAATCGCGCCGCGATAGAAGTGACGCAGCGCGATGGCGATTGGCGGTGCCGCCAGTGCGGCGTCGACCTCGCTTCGCACCTGCACCGCGAACGCCTCGAGCGCGCCGCGGTACAGCGTTTTCTTGTCGCCGAAGGCGGCGTAAAGACTGGGCCGGTTCAGGCCGGTCGCGGTCGCCAGCCGATCGAGACTGGTCGCCGAGTAGCCGCAAGTCCAGAAGGTGTCGACGGTGCGCCCGGCCACGACCGATGGGTCGTAGGCGCGCGGTCGGCCGCGGGGGCGCACGGTTTTATTTGCACCGTCCTGCATAAAAATGTTCGGGATGCTCAAATTCTTGCTGAACGGTACAAAGATAGCCGCAACTTATCGAGGTGTTTCGCATGGATCTGTATTTCGCCCCGCTGTCCTGCTCGCTTGCCACGCGTATCGCGATTTATGAGGCCGGCCCCGACGCCGGATTTCATCAGGTGGTGCTGTCGGCGAAGCAGACCACGAGCGGCGCGGACTATCTGAAGGTCAACCCGAAGGGTCAGGTGCCGGCGCTGGTCACTGAGCAAGGCATTCTCACCGAAGGCCCGGCGTGCGGCAGTATGTTGCCGATCAGGCGCCGGCCGCCCGGCTTGCGCCACCGGCCGGCACGCGTGAGCGCGCGTTGCTGCAGCAGTGGCTCAACTACCTCGCCACTGAAATCCATAAAGAGGTGTACTTCCTGATCTTCAATCCGGCGGCGCCCGCCGACGCGAAGCAGTTCGCGCGCGCTGCCGTGCCTGCGAAGTACGCCTATCTCGTGACCACCCTGGGTTGGGCCCAGCCTGCCGGCATTGATTTGTCCGCCTGGCCGGTGCTCATCCAGGATGCGGCGCGGCTGCGCGAACGGCCGGCCGTGGCGCGGGCCCTGGGTGAGGAGCTGGCGCTCGCCGGTCGCGGCTGAGGCAGCAGGCAGATGACCGTGCGATGGCGCGCAGCGCGCGGTCGTTGGTGATGGCGAGGGTCTGCAGCATGAAGCCCTGCCGGCCGGCTTTACGCCGGCAGCGTAGCTTCGGGATCTGATGTGCCTTCCCCGGGGGGCGCGCCGCGCGCGAGCCGGAAGCGCACGGCGCCGTCGCGATTCTCGACCAGCGCGAGGGTGAGCGTCAAACGCGTCGCGAGCTGATGGGCCTGATAGAGCCCGATGCCCAGGCCGTTCGCCGAGGCCACCGGTTGCACGAAGAGCCCGCGGCGGAGTTCGTCCGCCAGCGCCGGTCCGCTGTCGAGGACATCGATCGTGTAGCCGTCGCCGCGGTTCTCGAGGGTCACGCTGACGGCGATCGCGGCATCGGCCAGCCGCTTCTGGCGGGCGTTGTCGAGCAGGTTCTCAATCACGCTGTCGAGACATTCGTCCGGCACCGACAGCCCCGGTGTCGACATCCGCGCGGTCAGCGTGATGTCCTGGCCCTCGCAGCGCGCGCACAACTGCTGCCACCACGCGGCGAGGCTGCGCTCGGCGGACAGCGGCGTGGCCGGTTGCTGCAGCTTGTCGAGCGCAACCTGCAGACGTTGTACGACCTGCGGCAGTTGTCGCCGCAGGCGCTGGACCTGCTCGGCCTCGCGCCCGGCGTCACCGCGCGGCACGGGGGCGGCCATGATCTTCAGCGATTGCAGCAGATTCTTGATGTCGTGTGTCACGCGCGCACCGGTTTCGTAGATCGCCTTCAGCTGAGCCTGGTGCGCCTGTTCGACTTCGCGGCGCTTCGCAACACAGAACTGGCCGAGGATTTCGATCAGCAAGCGTGCGTGATGCCGCAGCGCCGGACCGATCGGCCGCTCTGCGTACAGCGTCAAATCCACCGGCCCGCTCGCAAGCTGCACGTGATGGCCGGTTTCGCGGCCGTGCAGCGCACCGTCGGCGCTACGCAGGCCCGCCACCCAGGACATGCCGAGCAGATCTTCAAGCGCGGCGGCATACAGCGCGGCCATCGAGGATTCGCGCGCCGACAGTTCTGCGAGACGCGAAATCCACGCTTCGAACGGCGTGCCGATGTTCAGCACGGACTTCTCCCACAGACTGCCCAGTCCGCTGCGGGCGTCCGGTGAGATCAGCCATGCGAGGAACAACAGGAAGGCGGCGACTGCGAGCAGCGCGACGAACAGGGCGGCCGGGTAATCGAGGCCGCGCTGATAGGACAGCACCACACTGCCGAGTGCGAGCAGCGCGGTGATCAGCGCGATGATGATGCCGCGGAAGAATTCGATCGGAAAGGTTGCGCGCGGGGTCGCGACCGGCGGCAACACCAGCAGACACAGCGGCGCCAGTGTCAGCACGAGCTTGAACACGCTGGCGACCGTCGGGTTCAGGCTGATGATCGCGAACGACGGCGGCACGATGCCAATCAGCAGTTCCGCAATCAGCACCGCGAGCGTCAGCATGTAGGCATAGCGCTCCTTGCGGGTGTCGAGCGAGCGGCCGGCGACAATGCCGATCAGCACGATTACCCACGCGAACAGCAGCAGCCAGTCGAGCGCGATGGCGCAGAACGCCGTGAACAGCACCACGATGAGGGTGGTGGTCCAGTCGAGCGTTTCATCGCGCCGCCAGATCGGCTGCCACAGGAAAAAAAGACCGAGGTGGGTCGTCATCAACGACGCCGCGATACCCGAACCTGCGCCGGCGACGACGGCGCCGTGCAGCGCCAGCAGCATCATCGCGAGGATCCAGTGCTCGCGACGACGGTCGAGGAAGGCAGTAATGTCAAACACGTTGAAACCCGCGGGTGAGCGACTGCTTGCCGCAGGGGGCGATGTTACTATCGTTTCCATCGACCAAGAACGGGCGGCACCATCGCCAATGACGGTTCGGGCGCAATACGCGGCACTGGTCCGCTGGCATGGACGCGAGTTTCTGCGCACGCGCAGCGCGCTGCTGGCGATGATCGCCATTGGCCTCGTGTATGTGGCCGCGGCCTTCATGGCCGGGCTTGCGGTCACCGACGTCGCGGCCCAGCACGTCGTGTTCTACGCCGGGCTGGTGCGGCCGGTGCTGGTGCTGCTGTTCGCGCTGGCGGTGATCGTCGCGCTCGTGCGCGATCTCGATGACCGCATTCTCGACACCCTGCTCGCGCGGCCGCTGGCGCGGCGCACCTGGTATCTCGCCCGACTCACCTCACAGTTGCTGACCGCCGCGCTGCTGGCCGGCGCAGCGGCGTTGCCGCTGGTGCCACTGGCGGCGACGGGCGATCTCGCGATCTGGACCGTGTCGCTCGCCTGCGAACTCGCGCTCGTCGGCGCGCTCGCGCTGGCCTGTGCGACGAGTCTCGGCCAGGTGGCGACAGCCTTCGGTGCCGTTGCGGGGTTCTATGCGCTGGGCCGGGTGATCGCGGCCAGCCTGCTGTTGAGCCGGGGCGCAACTGTCAATCCGACGCACCCGCTCAACCGGGTAATCGCCTGGGGCCTCGCGGCGCTCGCGCATCTGCTGCCGGATTTCTCGCGCTACACCCAGACCAGCTGGCTGGTGTACGGCGCGGCCGGGACTGACCTGCTCTATGTTGGCGCACAGTCGCTGCTGTATATCGGGCTGCTCGCCGCGCTCGGGCTCGTCGACTTCGAGCGTCGCAACCTGTGAGCGCGCGCGGCGTACGTCCCTGGCGGCAGGTGCCGTGGCCGGGACTCGCGCTGCTGGCCACCGCATTGGCCGCGCAGATTGCGTGGCATGCGGGACAGCCACCGCCGCAGGCGCGCGCGCGGGCGCTGCCGGCCGCGCCGCCGGCTGGGGTTGTGCGGCTGATGAGCGGCGGCGACGACGCGCTGGGCGCGAAAGGCCTGATGTTCTGGCTGCTGGGCTTCGACCATCAGCCGGGGGTGAGCCTGGCTTACCGCGCGCTCGACTACGCGCGCGTGCGCGACTGGCTGAGTCTCGCGTTGGCGCTCGACGCCCGGGCCCAGTATCCGCTGCTGGCGGCGAGCCGCCTGTATGGCGAAGTCGCCGATCCGGCCCGCAGTCGCCAGATGCTCGCCTTCGTGTCCGAGGCCTTTACCGCCGATCCCGACCGCCGCTGGCCCTGGCTCGCACATGCGGTGTTCGTCGCGCAGCACCGGCTGCACGACGGGCCGCTGGCGTTGCGCTATGCGCGGCAGCTGGCGGACGCGGCGACTCCCGCCATCCCGGGCTGGGCGCGGCAGATGGCGGTCTTCGTGCTCGAGGACAGCGGTGAACTCGAGGCGGCTCAGGTGATGCTCGGCGGCCTGCTCGAGAGTGGCGCGGTGACCGACGCCCATGAGCGTGCCTTCCTCAGCCGCCGGCTGCAGGACATTGCAGCGCGGCGGGCTGACGTCGAAAAATCGACAGAAGCGTCCGATTGACGACAATCATTCCCAGCGCTGGCGGACAATCCTCAAGGATTTCAGGGGCGCACCCGGTGGCGCGGTTCCTGCTTATTTATTCTTATCTCTTTCAGTAGCGGTTTACCCCGATGTCCCGAATTGCTGCCCAACGCGGTTTCACGCTGGTCGAAATTGCCATCGTGCTGGTCATCATCGGGCTGCTGCTTGGCGGCATTCTGAAGGGCCAGGAACTGATCACGGCCGCCAAGGTGCGGAACATCGCGGACCAGAACTCCGGCGTACAGGCCGCCTATTACGGCTTCATCGACCGCTTCCGCCAGATCCCCGGCGACTGGCCTGCCACCAACGCGAACCAGGCCATTCCGGGCGTGACGACCGGCGGCAACGGCAACGGGCGGCTGGACGCCGTCGGCGGCAGCGAGTGGACCGAACCGCTTGCCCTCTGGGAGCAGCTGTCGAAGGCCGGCTTCATCCAGGGCAACTATATCGGCGGTAGCACCGAGCCGGCCGCCGCGGACAATGATCGGGCGCCACGCAATGCGTTCAACGGCTTTCTCGTGCTCTACCGCACGAACGACTATCTCGATGCGTCGAGCACGCCGGCCGAGCGCTACAACCTCGTGCTCGGCCGCAACATTGACGTGAAGGTCATGCGCGAACTCGATTTGAAGATCGACGACGGCCTGCCCGAAACCGGCGTGCTGCGCCAGGCACTGACCACCGGCGCCGCGCTGGGCACGCCGGGCCAGTCCGTTGCCGCCTGCGTCGACAGCGACGAAAGCCCCGCCATCTGGGGCATCGCCGGCAACGAGCAGGACTGTAACGCCGTCTATCTCTACTAGCCGCCGCCGGCCGCGCGCATGCCCGCGGCCCTGAGGCTGGCGTCCGTGCAGCAGCGCTACCGGCATCAGCCGGCGCTGCGCGACCTCTCCTTCGAACTCGCGACCGGCGCGGCGACCGCCTTGCTCGGCGTCAACGGTGCCGGCAAATCGACCCTGATCCGGGCCGTGCTCGATCTCGTCCGCATCGATGCCGGCCGCATCGAGATTTTCGGCGTTGACCATCGCATGCCCGCCGCGCGCGCGCCACTGGCCTATCTCGGAGAGCGTTTCCTGCCGCCGCACGCGGCGCGTGGCCGCGAGGTGCTGGAACTGTTGTGCCGCCTGCACGGCGTGCCCTTCGACCGGCAACGCGCGGGGGCGGAATGCGTCGCGCTGCAGCTCGAGCCGGCCATGCTCGAGCGCCCGGCGCGCGAATACTCGAAAGGCATGCTGCAGAAGCTGGGGCTCGTCGCCTGCCTGCTCGCGGGGCGCCCGTTGCTGCTGCTCGACGAACCGATGAGCGGCCTCGACCCAGTCGCCCATGCCCTGATCCGCGACCGGCTGCGGGCGCTGCACGACGCGGGCACCACGCTGCTGTTCAGCACGCACGCGCTCGGCGACCTCGCGGCCATCTGCGATCGCGTGCTCGTGCTGCATGAAGGGGCGCTGGTGTTCGATGACACGACCGCGCGCTTCCTCGCACGCGACCCGCACGGCAATCCCGAGCGTGCGCTGCTTGGTGTGCTCGCTGCCTGAGCCGAGGGTCCGGTGCAGTGGCCATCTGTCCTGCTTCAGGGCGCGCCCGGCCGGCCGATACTTCGCGCTATGACCGCACTCCACCCCGAACTGGCCCGTCAGGTCCTGCATGCCATCCCCGGTCCGCTGGCCGTGCTGAACAGCGCGAGCGTGATCGTGTGGGTGAATCCGGAGTTCGCCGCCCTCGTGTCACGCGAGCTGTCCGACTGTCCGGGCCTGACGATCGACGACCTCGACCTGCCGCTGCGCCTGACCCTGGGGGCCGAGTCGCGGCGTCTGACCGCGCCCGGTTTCACCGGCAGCGTGCTGATGTTCGGGCTGGGCGACGCGGGCGGCAATGGCGTGACGGTCGCCGGCGTGCTGAGTCGCGAAGCCGCGCTGCTGCGGCTGGAGGCGGAGATTTCGCGCAGCCGCCGCTATGAGAACCCGCTGTCCTGCCTTGTCGCACAGATGCCGGAGACCAACGGTGCCTATGGCACGCTCGAGCGAATGCTGCGCGACCAGTTGCGCTGGGTTGACGTGCTGGCCCGCTGGTCGGACACCGAACTGCTCGTGCTGCTGCCTGAAACGCATGCACGGGCGGCCTCGGCGCTGTGCCGCAAACTTGCCGCCCAGGCGCAGACGCTGCTCGTGCCGCACGCGGTGTGCTGGGGCGCAAGCACCTGGCGTCGCGGGGATGACGCGACCCTGTTCATGTCCCGCGCACTGGCGCGTGGGCGCGGCCAGGGCTGGCCGCTGAAGGTCAGGGCGCGTCAATAATCTCGAAATCGTGGGTGATCTCGGCGGTCTTGCCGAGCATGATCGACGCCGAACAGTATTTCTCAGCCGACAGTTTCACCGCCCGCTCGACCTGGGCTTCCTTCAGTCCTGTGCCGCTGACAACGAAGTGCACGTGGATGCGGGTGAACACTTGCGGGAGGTCGTCCGCGCGTTCAGCAGAGAGCTCGACACGGCAGTCGCTGACCGGCTGACGCGCTTTCTGCAGGATCGACACGACATCGAAGGCCGTGCAGCCGCCCATGCCGAGCAGCACCATCTCCATGGGCCGCATGCCGATGTTGCGGCCGCCGGCGTCCGGCGGACCGTCGATCACCACCGCATGGCCGCTTTCGGATTCGGCGACGAAAGACACGCCGTCGACCCACTTGATTGTCGCCTTCATGTCGCCGCTCTCCTCACTGCCGGGGACGGGCGCTGCGCCCGGGCGGGCACTTTACTAGCCACATCCCACAAACGCGAATAGAATTCATGCCTTAGGACCCTGGTCAGCATTATCTTGTCAACCTCGAGGGTGTCCCTGGGTGGTTGCGGCAAGGCGCGATTGGCAGGCAATAGCGGGGGCTATTGCCGAGCAGCGCCACGCCGCGGCAGCCGCTCAGGAACAGCCGAATGTAAAGATAATGGTGACCAGAGTCCTGGGGGAGGCTTCCTCCCGCTGCACGACTCCGAGTCCACCGTGCAGGACACACAGGCACGTGATGCAATCGCAAGCAGGCTCGGGGGTGGGAAAGATGGCTTTCGTCCAGATCAAGCAGCCGCACAGCAGCGAACCGATCCAGAAGTTTCTCGAGCATTGTCACCGTAAACAGTATCCGGCGAAGAGCACGATCATCCGCCAGGGCGACCCTTCGCACGAACTGTACTACGTGGTCAAAGGCTCGGTGACGGTGCTGCTCGAAGATGAAGAGGGCCGTGAACTCGTACTCGCCTACCTCAATCCGGGGGATTTTTTCGGCGAAATCGGGCTGTTCAACGAACATGTAAACCGCACGGCGCTGGTACGCGCGAAATCGGTCTGCGATATCGCACAGATCAGTTACGACAAAATCAAAAGCATCCCGACGGTGTTTCCGGACCTCGTGTTCGCGATTGCCTCGCAGCTCGCAACCCGCCTGCGGCGCATGAACCGCAAGGTGGGTGACCTGGCCTTCATGGATGTGTCCGGGCGCGTCGCGCGCGCGCTGCTCGAACTGTGCAAGGAACCGGACGCGATGACCCATCCGGACGGCATGCAGATTCGCGTGACGCGCCAGGAACTCAGCCGCATCGTCGGCTGCTCACGCGAAATGGTGGGGCGCGTGCTGAAGACGCTCGAAGAACAACACCTGCTGTCCGTCAGCGGCAAGACGATCGTCGTCTTCGGCGCACGCTGAGCGCACAGCGGGCGACACAGGCGCGGTGAAGCCGGGGCTCGTTCCTTGACACATCGTCCACCGCCCAGGACAATCGCGCGCCTCGACTGCACAGGCTGGCGAACAAGCTTCCCGCAACTGGGAAGCACCGTAGCGCGCCCCACGCTTTGGTTCCAATCGCCACCTGGGCTGCCCAGTTCCCTCCACCTCCGCGGAGTACTGGCGGCACTCCTTCGAACAGGCGGCTACGTAGCTCAGCTGGTTAGAGCGCGGCACTCATAATGCTGAGGTCGGTGGTTCAAGTCCACCCGTAGCCACCAATTTATCTGCTCCGGTTTCTGACATCGATTCAGCAGCTTCGGCTGTGAACCACCGACCTGCGGTCGGCGCTGCTCGCGGCCATCGTCGCTTCCAGCGAAGGCATCAAATCCCCCTACGTGAAAGGAGCGCCGCAGACGGGCCCGCAACGCCGCAGGCGGTGGTCGCAGTCGCTTTTCACCAGCCTGTTAGACTCTGGCCATGGCAGGCGCGTCCTGGCCGGCGATACGGCCCGGTGGACCCTATCCTCGAGGACCTTCCCGATGGCGAACAGTCCACGCAAAGGGGTGATTTACGCCCCCTGGGAGCGGACTTTTGACCGCTTCCTGAGCCCCTTCGAAGAATTCATTCATCGTCAGACCACCAGCGGGCTGCTGCTGATGGGCACGGCGCTGATCGCGCTGGCCCTGGCCAACAGTGATCTGGCGACGGCCTATACCCATCTCACGCACTTGCCGATCGGCGTTCAGATCGGTGACTGGTCGTTGCGAATGAGCCTGCATCACTGGGTCAACGATGGACTCATGGCGCTGTTTTTCTTTGTCGTCGGGATGGAGCTCAAACGCGAGATCCTGGTCGGTGAACTGGCCGATCTGCGCCAGGCGGCGCTGCCGATCTGCGCGGCGATTGGCGGCATGGTGGTGCCGGCGCTGATCTATTTCGCGTTCAATCCGTCGGGCGACGCCGCGCGTGGCTGGGGCATCCCGATGGCGACGGACATCGCCTTCGCAGTCGGTGTGCTGGTCCTGCTCGCGTCGCGCGTGCCGAAGGCATTGATCACGTTCCTGGTAGCGCTCGCGATCGTCGACGATCTCGGCGCGGTGCTGGTGATCGCGATCTTCTACACCAAGACGCTTGCCATGCACTGGCTGGCCGCATCGGCAGCACTCCTGGTGATGCTGGCGCTGCTGAACCTCGCGGGCATTCGCAAGGTGATTCCATATTTCCTGCTGGCCGTGCTGCTGTGGTATGCGCTGCTGCAGTCGGGCGTGCATGCAACGCTCGCGGGCGTGCTCGGTGCGTTCAGCGTGCCGGCGCGGCCGAAATACGATCCGGGGCTGTTCAGCGAGCTGATGAAAAAGATGATCGCCCGCTTCGATGCGAGCAACAGACCCGGCACCAACATCATGACCAACGACGATCTGCTGACGCTCGTCCAAGCCCTCACCACGACTGCGCGGAAGGTGCAGACGCCGCTGCAGCGCCTCGAGCACCTCTGGCATATGCCGGTCGCATTCCTGGTCATCCCGATCTTCGCGCTGATCAACGCGGGGATCCCGCTGCACCTGGCGTCGCTGGCGGACAGCGTGTTGCACCCCGTCGCACTGGGGGTCACGGCAGGCCTCGTGCTCGGCAAGTTCATCGGCATCGCGGGCGCGAGCGCGCTGGCGCTGCGGCTCAACATTGCTCAACTGCCGACCGGCACGCGGTTCGCGCATATCAGCGCGGTGTCATTGCTGGCCGGTATTGGCTTCACGATGTCGATCTTCATTGCGGAGCTTGGCTTCGCCGATCAGCCCGCCGATCTGCTGATGGCGAAGACCGGGGTGCTGGCTGCCTCGCTGCTGAGCGGCTCGCTCGGTTTCGTCTGGCTGTGGTGGCTGGGTCGCCCGGGACAGACGCCGCAATAGGCAGGCTTCAGAGGTCGGATCTTATAAGCGCATGATTATTCGAGGAACTAACGAAACTCCAGCCGATCAGATCAGGGACATCAACGCCAATCAAAGTCTTGATCTGGAGGTATCGGGTGGAGCACGCTCAAACAAGCACAGTGATTAAGCAGTTCAAGCGCAGTTTTGACGAGGACACGCTGAACGCGTTGGGCAAGGCGTCGCGCTGGTGCCGGCGTGAGCGCA
>Ga0163144_10003011_pt1 | contig 38469 bp, 28 predicted proteins | sample OliLak19BULKMAT1_FD_123175 | JGI IMG/M metagenome (GOLD analysis project Ga0163144, IMG submission 123175) | Freshwater microbial mat bacterial communities from Lake Vanda, McMurdo Dry Valleys, Antarctica - Oligotrophic Lake LV.19.BULKMAT1 | ecosystem: Environmental > Aquatic > Freshwater >...
CCGAGGACGCCAAGCTGCGCACCGCCGAGCGGCTGGTCAATCTCGTCGCCGTCTTCTGCATCCTGAGCTGGCGCATCTTCTGGCTGACCATGCTCAACCGCGAAGCGCCCAAGGCCCCGGCGACGGTTGCGCTCACCAAGATCGAGCTCGCAGTCCTCGACGAGATCGCCAAGCACAAGGGCCGGACCCCACCGTCGCGCGCGACCTTCGCAGACATCCTGGTCGCGATTGCGCGCCTCGGTGGTTATCTGGCTCGCAACTCCGATGGACCTCCAGAAAACAAAATCGTCTGGCGTGGACTCTCCAAGCTCGCCGACATCACCTATGGTGCGACTCTCCGATTGCCGCGCGCGCTTGTGGGTAATTGAAAGCTCCGTCTCGGGTTGCACTGTCGGTGGCTCCAACCGGCGCTTGGATTAAAACTTCATCCCCCGAGCCAGAAGACCGCGGCGGCGGCCCAAGCCGCCAGCATCGAGAGCGCGACGCCGGGCACGATACGCAGAGCGAAACCTCGACTGCCAACGCCGAGCGCCATCGCGATCTTGGCCGCCGCATTGGTCGTCATGGCCGCGAGGATCGGCGCGACGGCCGCGTCGGTGGAGAGATCGCCCTTTGCCACCAGGGATGCTACCGAGATCGCTGCGGCATGCGTATCTACAACGCCGGCGACGGCCGCACCGGCGATGATTCCGGCCTCGCCGAACCACGTCTTCATGCCGGCGGAAACGACCAGCATCAGAGCCATCATGGCCGCCAGTCCCAACGCGGCGCCCAGGCTGAACGCACGGCCGGGCTCGCGCTCCTGGTCTGTGCGCGATACCGGCGCCCGCCAGGCGAAGAAAAGCGCGTAGGCCGCGGCGACGAGGACACCTGCCACGAGCATCGGGGCCATCGTCAGCAGCGTGGCCCGGCTGGTGGTGAAGAGCAGGATGGCCATCTGCAGGAAGGTCGCGCAGGTCGAGAACGCAGCCCCGGCCACGGCTGCATTCATGCTCGCAGGTTCTCGCTCCGCCCTTGCGGCCATCGAGCCGATCGTCGCCGTACTCGACACGAAGCCGGCCGCCAGTCCCGCCACCGGTAAGCCGTATCGTGGTCCGAGGACGCGGGTCGCGGCATGTCCCGCGGCGCCGATCGCCAGAATGAGAACGACGAGCAGCCAGACGTCGTGCGGATTGATCGCCTCGAAGGGACCAAGCTGCCGATCGGGAAGCTGTGGCCAGATCACCAGCGTGGCGATCGCGAAGACCAGGCCGTCCTTCACCTCGGCATCGGTCAGCGCGCCCTTCACGAAGCCATGCAGCGGCGCCTTGGCTGCGAAGACCGCAGCGACCGCGGCAGCGAGGCCGGCGGCCAGCAGCGGGTCGGCCATCGCCAGGGCGCCAAGCAGGGGCGCCGTCAGCAAGCCGATCTCCGTCGTCAGCCCGGGATCGCTCTCATGGCTGTGGACATAGGACAGCGCCGTCAGGACACAGATTCCGGCCAGGGCGGCCGCCAGCAGCAGGGCCCCGCCCAGGTGAACGGCCACCGCGCCAAGCAGGCTCGCGAGCGCAAAGGTACGGATTCCGGCCGGGCGCCGAGTCGGTCCGTCGCCCTTGCTGCGCTCGCGTTCCAGACCGATCAGCAGACCGATGCCCAGCGCGACGGCGAGATTGTACCAGGGCGCCATCATGCCGTCGTGCGCTTGCGCCAATGCGGCGTTAGGACTTCAAGCATGATGGTGCGCAGGAGCCGTGGCCCGCGCGGTTCAGATCGGGTAGCGCAGGATCGCGGCCAGCGGCGCCTCGCCCGGAATGTCGGCGCGGCGCACGCCGAGGAATTTCGCGCCGGTGAGGATCGCACGCCCGGCGATCGCGTCGATCACGTCGTAGCTCGCCGCGCTTGCGGTCGAGGCGAGCGTGACCGCGCCGTTGCTCTCGTCCAACGTGCCGGGAATGACGTGGTCGATGTCGACGAGCAGCATTTCGACGGCGCCCATCGTCGCGGCGCGCGAAGCGACGCTGATATCGGTGGTGGCGCGAAATTGTCCCAGCCGGGTCTGGAACAGCCCCTTCGCCGCGTCGACCTCGCCTTTGTAGGACTGGTCCAGCACATGGCGTGCGGCATCCGCCAGCTCGCCATCGCTCAGACGGTCGGGACTGGCCGAGATCCCCGCGCCGACCAGCGCGGGATAGGTGTTGACCGACCGGAAGATCGGGCCGAGCGGATCGGTCGCGGCCAGGATCAGCGGCGTCTCGCGCCCTGAGACGACGGCGCGCAACGTGGCATCGACCCGGCGGGCATATTGGCGCAGCAGCACCTTCTGCCCTTCGGCATTCGCGATGCGCGTGTTCTGCCCGAGGTTGTTGACCGAAGCGCGGCCGACCGCATCGCTGGCGCTCTTGGGAAGATCGTGCACACGGACATGGACAGGCGGCAGATCGGCGAACACCTCCACGAGGCGTGCGGCATTCTCGGACAAGGCGAGCACGAAGGCGTGCTGCGGAAAAGCGATCGCCCGCAGCAGCGGCTTGAGATGAAAGCGGTCGGAGACTTCCACGATGTCGGTGATGGCGGTGGCCAGCCGGAAGGTGCGCACGCTGTCGGGCGTCGCGAGAACGGCAAGGCTGTGCGCCTGCAGGCGCCAGAACTCATCGTCCTCGCCGAGCGCGGCGAGCTCGTCCGCGAGCGCGGCCCGGCGGCGCTTGTCGAAGCCGGCGCTGTCCAACTGGTGCAGCGCCGTCTTGGCCAGATTGCCGAAGGCGATGCGGCTGGCGTTGACATGCTGCGTTTGCGGCGTCGTGGACACGTGGATCGAAACGCAGGCGTCCGCGCGCATGGCGATGAGAGCCCGGATTTCGGGAAGCGTGGGGATATCGACATGCAACATTGGGGAGCTCCAGTTTTTGCTGTTCGGAAGGCCCTCGTCCCTGGGTGATGCGACGACGGCGATGAGGATCGGCGAAAGAAGGATAGGCAGCCCGAAGATCAGCGGCAGCAGCGCGACGCCCGAGATGGGCGCAGGGGTCGCGATGACGGAGCCAATGGTCACGCGCAGGGTTGTCCATTCGCCGCTCGTGCGCGTTGATCCGGATCAATGCCGCCAGCGGCACCCGCGCGCATGGTCGACGCGCACAATGCCCGGTTCCGCCGAAAGCTCGGCTGCGAGGACCGAGGAGCGGTGACGCGAGGCCGGGTCGAGCGTCGCGCTGCATGCCAACGCGCGCGCGACAATTCGTCCGGCCGCACACGTCACCGCGACGTCACGGCAGATGACCGCACAAAATAGGTTCCCAAAATAGGTTCCAGACCACGATTTTCACGTCTCTGTTGTTCCCACGCCCAGCCTATGCACGCGCCTTCGAGGCCTTGCACCGCAGCGTGGGCGACAAGCGCGCATGCAAGTTGACCGTCGAGTTGCTGGCGCTCGCCGATGATCGCGGCTACGAGGCCGAACTGGCAGGGTTGGTCGACGCACAACTCGATGCGTGCGGGCGGGTTGCCGGATCTGGCACTATTGCGCGAGCGGTTCGCGCCAAACCCGGCATCCCTACCGATGTCGGCCAAGGCCAGTTCGGCAGCGGCGGCGCGCGCCATCACCGCCTTGGCTTCGCCGAGGAAAAGCCGGCCCGCGTCGGTCAGTTCGATGCGCCGACCGATGCGATGGAACAGCGGCGTGCCGTAGCGCTCTTCGAGCGCGGCGATGGCGGCGCTGACCGCCGACTGCACCCGGCCGAGGGACTCGGCGGCGCGCGTCATATGCTCGCGTTCGGCGACGGCGACGAAGATGCGCAGCTGTTCGAGGGTCATGGCCTTTGCGCCTTCCGCGCGCCGTGGCTCAGGCGAGCCAGAGAATCAGCCCGAGGCTGAGTGTGGAGATGAACAGCGTGGCGGCGCCGGCGAGCAGCAGCGGGCGCAGGCCCTTGGCGCGGATCTTGGACAGATCGGTCGCCATGCCCATGGCGGCCAGCCCCATGCTGAGCAGGAAGATCGCCAGGTTGTTGGCCTGCGCTTTCAGCGCGGGCCAGATGGGCAGCACATTGCCGAGGATCATCAGAGCGACGAAGCCGAGCACGAACCAGGGCATGGCGCCGCGCGCCATATCCTCCGCCTGCTTGGCGCGCCGGGCGATGCTCCAGGCGACCAGCAGCACCAGAACCGGAAGCATGGCGACGCGCGTCAGCTTGGCCACTGTGCCGATCTGTCCCGCGATATCTCCGCCCTGGAAGGCGGCGGCGACGGCCTGGCCGATCTCGTGCAGCGAGACTCCGCTCCACAGGCCATAGGCCCGTCCGTCGAGCGGCAGCAGGGTCGCGAGCAGGGGATAAAGCAGCATGCCCAGCGTGCCGAACAGGGTGATGCAGGCGATGGCGTAGGCGGCGTCCTCTTCCGGCGCGCGAGTCGCCGCATTGACTGCGGCGATGGCCGAGGCGCCGCAGATCGAAGTGCCGGCGGCGATCAGTGTGGAGAGTTCGCGCTCGACGCCGAGAATCCGGCCGAGCGCGACCGTGAAGAGGAAGGTGGCGGCGAGGCAGGCCAGCGCGATGGCGATGCCGACGACGCCGACCTCGGCAATCTGCCCCATGGTGATCTGCAGGCCGAGCAGGGCGATGGCGATGCGCAATACGCATTTTTGCGACAGGGCGAGGCCGCTCGCGGCGCGGGCCGGCAGCCCGATCAGGGCGCGCAGCGCGATGCCGAACAGAATGGCGAGCACCAGGGGATTGAGCATCGGCGCGTCGAGCAGGGCGCGCGGCGCGAAGGCCAGCGCGGCGGTGGCGGCGGTCAGCAGCAGGCCCAACCATGGCGACCTCTTGGAGGCGCCGGGCATCATCGGCGCGAGGCGAAGCGGTAGATCCGATGGCATGGCAAAAACCCTGAACTGAAATGACAACTCAGAACCTGTGAACTAATCGGCGTGGGGATGTGTACGATGAATCATGACCATCGAGACCTCCCATTGTCCGCCGACGCCAGCACCGCTGTTTCGTGATCTTCCGCACTCGACGGCGAGCGTCGACGCCGCTGTTGGGCGCGGTGCCCCGCGCGTTCAGCTGGCACAGCGCGTTCAGGTGGCACAGCGCGATCAGCTGGAGCTGCGCAGTGCTCAATCGGGCCGCTTGTTCTGCCACAGCTGGAAGTCATCCCAGTAAAGCTGCAGCGCCTTGCCGGCGGTTCGGGCCTTCACGAAATCGACCACGTAGGGCGAGGTGTAGAGCTTCATCGGGTTGAAGCCGCTGATGCCGTCGGGCGGGGTCGCCGGTGTTGTGCGTGAAGTCGTGGATGTCGAACGCCACCTCACGCGCGCCGCCTTCGGGCGTGATGGCGACTTGGAAGCGGCCGTTGCGCCGGTCGGCTTCCTTGAAGAAGGTTTCCAGCAGGAACAACCTGCCGAGCGGCACCTTGGTGCGGGTGTTGTCACCGGCCCAGACTTCCTTCTGCCCGGCGTCTTCGGCGTTGAGGATGAAATTCAGCGCGGAACAAAACCTCTCCAGGTTCGGTTTGCACGCGGACAATGCGGTCACCGGGAAGCGCGCGCCGTGTCTCATCGTGACTCGCCGCGTACTTCATGAGTGCGACATCGTCGGTGTTGAGCCAAGCCAGCCAAGGATGCGCCCGCAGAAACCAAACCTCCCCAGGTTCGGTTCGCACGCGCTCGCGCGCAGGACGGACGTCACCGCATCAGCTCCGCCGCGCGCTCGGCGATGGCGACGGTCGTGGCGAAAGTGTTGACGGCGACGATGCGCGGCATGACGGCGGCGTCGGCCACGCGCAAGCGCTCGACGCCGTGGACGCGGAGCTGCGCGTCGACGACGGCGCCCAGCGCGCAGGTGCCGACGGGGTGGCATTGCATGTCGGCGCGCGCACGGATCCAGGCGGCGAGGGCGGCGTCGCTTCGAGCGGCGGGGCCGGGCTCGATCTCCTCGCCGCGCAGGGCGTCGAAGGCGTGCGCGGCGAAGACGTCGCGCATGCGGCGCACGCCGGCGATCAGGCGCTGCATCTCGCTTGGGTGCGACAGGAAGTCGAAGCACACGCGCGGCGGATCGCGCGGATCGCCCGAGCGCAGCGCGACCGTGCCGCGGCTTTCGGGTGTGAGCAGCATGATGCGGCAGGAGAAGCCCTCGCGGTCGAGCGCGTCGCGGCTGGCGCGCGCGAAGGGCCAGCGAATGCCGCTTATGCCCTGGCCCTCGACGAGATGGCAGAGCAGGTCGGGCCGCGTCTCCGTGGGATCGCTGCGCATGAACGCCGCGACCTCGCCGGGAAAGCGGGTCGCGGGGCCGGTGCCGAAGGCCCAGGCCTGCGCCATCGCCGGCAGGATGCGCTCGGCGCGCAGCAGGTCATGCAACGTGACAGGTGCCGTGCAGGCGTAGCGCGGCGCAATGTCGACATGGTTCTGCAGATTGGCGCCAACGCCCGGCAGGTCGACGAGCGGCGCGATGCCGTGTTCGCGCAACGCGTCGGCGGCGCCGATGCCCGAGCGCATCAGCAGCACGGGCGAATTCAGCGCGCCGGCGGCGAGCACGATCTCGCCCGTCGCGTCGATGCGCCGGCGCGCGCCGCGATGGTGCAGCTCGATGCCGCGCGCGCGGCCGTTCTCGATCACGACGCGCAGCACCTCGGCGTTCACGAGCGTCGTGAGATTGGCGCGGCCGCGCGCCGGCGCGAGATAGGCCTGCGGCGTCGAATGCCGCCGCCCGTCATGGATGTTGAACGCGAGCGTACGCGCCTCGGGGCACGCCGCGAGGAAGGCCTGATCGAGGGGATGCGCGGCGGCGGCACGGCGCGGTTCGAGCGTCGCCTCGGCGCGCGCGAACGCCGCCGCGAGCGACGCCGCGTCCCAGCCTGCGATGCCCCAGGAGTCGAGATCGGCATCGTCAGGGCGCATGTGGATCATGCCGTTGATCGCGGCCGAGCCGCCGAGGATTTTGCCGGTTGCCAGCGGCAGCAAGCGCCCGTCGAGCTGCGCCTCGGGCTCGGTCGCGTGGCGCCACAGCCCGCCGCGCGCGGCGCGCAGCCGGCCGATGCCGAGCGGGATGCGATAGAGCGGGCTCCAGGCGCGGCCGCCCGCCTCGACCAGCAGCACGCGTCGCGCAGGATCCTCGCTCAGCCGCGCGGCGAGGACCGCGCCGGCGGCACCGGCGCCGATGACGATCGTATCGTAGTCATCTCCGCGCATCGTCGGTCCTTTCGCCCCCATCGTGGCCGGCGGCGACGGTGTTTGGCAAAGCGCATCGGGCCTGATCGACCCGCCACTCGCGCCGCTCATCGCGGTGCTCGGCGCCAAGCATCCGCTCGGCCGCGCTCAGCGCGGATGCCTGAGGCGCTGCTCGAGCAGGCGCACCGCCTGCGCGAGCGGGAAGGCGAGGGCGAAGTACATCAGTGCTGCGATCACGTAGAGCTCCAGCGGCATGTAGGACTCGGCGACCAGCTCGCGCGTGCGCAGCATCAGCTCGGGCGCGGCGATGAGCGAGGCCACCGACGTCTCCTTCAGCAGCACGATGCCCTGGTTGCACAGCGGCGGCAGCACGACGGTCACCATCTGCGGGATGACGACGTAGCGGTAGACCATGGGCGTCCGCATGCCGATCGCGCGCGCCGCCTCGACCTGGCCGCGCGGAATCGACTCGATCCCGGCGCGGTAGATCTCGGCGACATAGGCCGCGGCGTTGGCGCCGAGGCCGATGATCGCGGCCTGGTAGGACGACATCACCAGCCCGAGCTCGGCGAGGCCGAAATAGATGAAGAACAGCTGTGCGAGCGCCGGCGTGCCGCGGATCGCGGTGACATAGGCGCCGGCGGTGGCCGCGAGCCATCGCCGCGTCGACAGCCGCATGGCGACGAGGAAAGCGCCGGCGACCAGCCCGATGGCATAGGCGATCAGCATCAGCTCGATCGTCTGGACCGCGGCCGAGAGCAGCAGCGGCATCCAGGTCTCGAGATTGCGGGCCATGGCGGCGCTCATCGCTTGGCCGCCGTCACGCCGACGCGCGTCTCGAGCCATCCCGCGAGCTTCATCATCGGCACGCTGATCAGTAGGTAGACGAGGCAGACCGACAGGTAGATCTGCGGGCTCAGATAGGTCTCGTTCACGAGGTTGCGGGCGAGGAACATGATCTCGGGTGCCGCGACCGCCGAGGCGACCGAGGTGTTCTTGAGGATGTTGATCGCCAGGTTGGTGAGCGCGGGCAGCACGATGCGGACGGCCTGCGGCAGCACGATCCAGCGCATCACCTGCCAGCGGCGCATGCCGATCGCGCGCGCGGCCTCGCTCTGCCCGGACGGGACCGCCAGGATCCCGGCCCGGAAAATCTCCGTGCAATAGGCGGCACCGTTGAGCCCCAGCCCCAGTATGGCCGCCGGCATCGGCGACATCTTCAAGCCGATCGTCGCCAGCCCGAAATAGAGGATGAACAGCAGCGCCAGCACCGGGATGGCGCGGAAGAACTCGACATAGGCGAAGACGCACACCCGCGCCGCCACGCCGCCGAAGCTCTGCAGCCCGGCGAGCAATGCGGCCGCGGCGACGGACAGCACGAGCGCCCCGGCGGTGCAGACTACGGTCACGCCGGCGCCCGCGAGCAGCGTGCCGAGGATGTAGAGGTGGAGATCGACGCCGGTCGGCAGCGCAAGCGCGGTCATCGCCGCTCCAGCACCGACTGCAGGAAGAGCTGCAGCTGCGGCGAGCGCGGCCGGCGCAGCAGATCGCCGGGCGGGCCCTGCTCGACGATGACACCGCCATCGATGAAGATCACGCGATCGGCGACCTCCTCGGCGAAGGCCATCTCATGCGTGACGATCATCATCGTCATGCCCTCCTTGGCGAGGCGGCGCATCACGCGCAGGACCTCGCCCACGAGTTCCGGATCGAGCGATGAGGTCGGCTCGTCGAACAGCATGAGGCGCGGCTGCATCGCGAGCGATCGCGCGATCGCGACGCGCTGCTGCTGGCCGCCGGACAGGCGCTCGGGATAGGCGCCCGCCTTGTCCTCCAGCCCGACCTTGCGCAGCAGGTCGCGCCCCATCGCTTCGGCCTCGGCACGCGGCGTTCCGCGCACGCGCATCGGTCCGATGGTGACGTTCTCGAGGACGCTGAGATGCGGGAACAGGTTGAAGCGCTGGAACACCATCCCGATCTCGACGCGCGCCGCGGCGATCTCGGCATCCGTCATGTCGCGCTCGGCGCCGTCGGCGCCGACACGGCCGATGCGGGCGCCGTTGACGAAGATGGCGCCGGCGCTCGGCCGCTCGAGATAGTTGATACAGCGCAGGATCGTCGTCTTGCCCGAGCCGCTGCGCCCGATCAGCACGACCTTCTCGCCCTGCTCGACCACCAGGTCGACGCCCTTGAGCACCTCGAGATCGCCGAACGATTTGCGCAGCTTCTCGTTGCGCACGATCTCGCGCGTGCCGGCGCCGGGCGCCGCCAGGCGGTCCGGCGCCGGTTCAGCTGGCATCGCGCGTTAGGCCCCAAACAGCGCGGAATGGTCCTTGTGGCAGGCCTGCATCGCGCCGATTACGTTGTTCTGCTCGTCGCGATCCACGCCGATGCGCTGGTGCTTCTCGACGAGGGTCAGATACATCGTATTGCTGAGCCCGTACTTCTCCAGCGCGGCCTTGTTGATGCCGCGCTTCCACGCCCAGGCGATGCCCTGGTTGACGGCGTGGAAGAGATCGCAATTGTCGCGATTGAGGCCCATCACCGCCTGGTTGCGGCCGGTGAGCAGCGGGTAGTCCGGATTGAACTTCATGCCGACCTGCGTCAGTCCCCAGGCGGCGTTGCGCTGCAGGATGTAGTCGATCGTCGGTCCGTCGAGGACCGCGGCGTCGAGCCGTCCGACGAGCACGTCACGCAGGCACGCATCCGACGTGTCGTAGAGCTTGAGCTCGCCCAGGCCGGGAATGCGCCGCATGTCCGGGATCGGCGTGAACCCGTTGATCGTGCCGAACTTCAGCCCCTTCAGGCTCTCGACCGAGTCGATATTGCGGCCATGCTTCTGCAGCAGGAAGCGGGTGATGAAGTAGATCGGATCGGTGATCGCGACGACTTCGGAGCGCGCCTTGGTCCAGCCCATGTTGCCCAGCATCAAGTCGGCTCGACCGCTCTTCACGGCCTCGATCGTGGCCGTCCACTCCATCAGGGCCGGCTTGGTCTTGAGGCCGAGGCGCTCCGCGATCGCGGTGATGATCTCACCGTCGGTGCCGAGCAGCTGGCCGTCCTTCGCGCTGGTCATCGGCATGTCGCCGGCGATCGCGACGGTCAACACCCCTGGTTCGATGGTCTTGAATTTCGTCTGGGCGCGGGCGGGAACTCCGGTCCCGAGCGTGAGGCCAACCAGGGCGGTGGTGCCGGCGAGCGCTCGGCGACGCGATACCAGGTGATCGGCGAAGCTGCGATTGGACATCTCATTCTCCCCTGCTGATACGGTTTCATCGCGATCTCATGACCGAGAAGGTAGCCCCCACATAAGGAGCGTGACTCACTTGCGCTCCGTCGTGCAACCGAACACCCTGGGGCGTCCCGTCGCGCCGGAAGCGATCACGATTTGGGCTCGGCGTCGAAACCGTACTCGCGCTTCGCCGCGGCGGGCGACACGAAGCCCTGGCGCAGGTCGGCCGCTACCGCCTCGCGGCGGCGTTGATGCGGGTCGCCGTAGCCGCCGCCGCCGGCTTCGATCGTGTCGATGCGATCGCCGGGCGCGAGGATGTAGCGACCTTTTGGATGGACCGGCTTGCCGTTGATGGCGATGGCGCGCATGCCGCCGGGCCGGCCGCCGAGCATGCCGGCCGGTGCGAATTCGGTACGGCCCGCGAGGCAGGACACGGTCATCGGATGGCCGCTGTCGTTGATCAGCGCGATGCGTTGCCCGAGCCCGCCACGAAACTCGCCGGGGCCGCCGCTGTCGGGCAGCAACTCCTTGGACTCCACGAACATGCCCGTGAGGTTCTCCCACACTTCGACCGGTGTGCCCGTCATGTTCGATGGCGCCGGCGTCGTCGCCTGGCCGTCGATGCCCTTGAGCGCGCCGAAGCCGCCGGAGGCGAAGAAGATGCTGGAGACGCCGACGCCTTCGCGCGTGCGGCCCTGCACGTTGATCAGGTTCAACATGCCGGAATCGCCCTGCACGCGATGGGGCAGCGCGGGCGCGAGCGCGCCGTAGACGAGAGGATTGACGAAATGGCCGATGATGTGGCGCCCACCGGTCGGCGAGGGCGACACGGGATTGAGAATCGAGCCGAGCGGCGCGGTGGCGTGGATCGGCCGCACCGAGCCCTGGTTGTTCGGGATCTTCGGCGTGGTCAGGCATTTGATCGCGTGGCAGGTCATCGCGCGCGTGTAGCAGAGCGGTACGTTGATCGCGGCCGGTACCGCGTCGCTCGAGCCGGCGAAATCGGCATGGGCCTCGCCGTCCGCGATGCGGATGCTGCACGCCAGGCGCAGCGCCTCGGCATGGCCTTCGATGTCGATGGCATGCGTGTAGACGCCCGCGGGGATGCGGCGCAGCTCGTCGCGGATCGCGCGTTCGGAATAGGCCAGGATCGCATCCGCCAGGGGCGCGAGATCGTCGATCCGGTACTCGTCCATGAACTCGACCAGCATGCGCGCGCCGACATTCGTGCAGGTCACATTGGCCATCAGATCGCCGATGGTCTGCTCCGCGACGCGCACGTTGGTTCTGACGATCTCGATCAGCGTCTCGTCGATCACGCCGGCGCGGACGAGCTTGACGATCGGCAGGCGCAAGCCTTCCTCGTAGACCTCGCGCGCCGTCGCCGAGAATCCGGCGCCGCCGATGTCGGGCAGATGCGTGATGCTCAGCGTGTAGCCGACCAATTTCCCGCGCCGGAACACCGGCTGCATCACGTTGATGTCGAAGAGATGGCCGGTCCCCATCCACGGATCATTGGTCGCGATCACGTCGCCTGGCGCGAGCGTCTCCGGCGGAAAGCGCTGGAGCATGTAGGCGAGCGTCGCCGGCGCCGTGCCGGTGAAGGACGGCACGCTGTACGCGCCCTGCGCGATCGCGCGGCCCTTGGCATCGAAGACGACGCAGGAGAGGTCGTAGCTCTCGCGCACATTGGTCGAGAACGAGGTGCGCACCAGCGCGTTGATGATCTCGTCGGCGATGGCGATGAGGCGATCCCATTGGATGCCCAGCGCGATCGGATCGTAGCCGCTCATGAGCTGACCGCCATGTCGAGGACGAGATTGAGGAAGGCGTCGACGCGCATCGCGTCGCCAGGGCAGATCACCGTGGTCGACTCACGTTCTTCGACCAGGGCCGGGCCCGTGATCTCGTCGCCCGGCTTGAGCGCATAGCGATCATAGACGGGACAGTCGACGAAGCCGGCGCTTTCCGGGAAATAGGCCGGTCGTCTCCCCTTGAGCGACGACTCTGCCGGCGGGCCGGCCTTCAAGCGATACGCGCGCCGCGCGCCCGGCTCCGGGCCGGTCGCATCCACCTTCCAGTTCACGATCTCGATCGGCTTGCCGGCGAACGCCATGCCGAAGACCTTGGCGTAGTCGGCGGCGAATGCGCCGGGCAATCTCTCGAGGATCGTCGCATCGATCGGCCCGGTGATCGGCACTTCGATCTCGTAGCCCTGACCTTCGTAGCGCATGTCCAGATGATAGCGCCGCGTCACGTCATGCGCGGCGACGCCCGCCTCGGCAAGGAAGCGCCCGGCCTCCGCGCCGATCGCCTCGAGCTCGGCCACGATCTGCGCCGCGTCGAGCCGCGCCAGCGATACGCGACGCGAGCGCACCAGCTCGAAGCCGATCGGGCTGGTGAGCAGGCCGAAGGCGGACATCACGCCGGCGCCCGTTGGGCAGATCACGCGCGGGATCTTCAGCTTGCGTGCGACGCGCGCGGCGTGCAGCGGCCCCGACCCGCCGAATGCGATCATGCTGCAGCGCCGGTAATCGACGCCGCGTTCCGAGGCATGGACGCGGAAGGCGCGCGCCACGTCCTCGTTGATGACTTCGTGGATGCCCCAGGCGGCGTGATCGACGCTGACGCGCAGCGACGCGCCGACCCCGGTCTCGATCGCGCGCAGCGCGGCGGCATGATCGAGGCCCATGCGGCCGCCGAGGAACGAGCCGGAATCGAGATAGCCCAAGGCGAGATTGGCGTCGGTGAGCGTGGCGCGCACGCCGCCGCGGCCATAGCAGGCCGGGCCGGGGTCGGAGCCGGCGCTGCGCGGCCCCACGCGCAGCACGCCGCGTTCGTCCACGTCCGCGAGGCTGCCGCCGCCGGCGCCGATCTCGATCATGTCGAGCACGGGGATCCTCGCCGGCAAGCCGCTGCCGCGCTTGAACTCGTGCACGCGGCCGACCTCGAGCTCGTAGCGCTTCAGCGGCACGCCGTCTCGCACGATGCAGCCCTTCGCGGTCGTGCCGCCCATGTCGAAGGAGAGGATCTGATCGAGCCCGAGCGCGCGGCCATGGCGCGCGGACATCAACGCGCCGGCTGCCGGCCCGGATTCGAGCAGCCGCACGGGGAAGCGCCGCGCGAGCGCGCCCGTGAAGGTGCCGCCGGACGACGTCATGATCAGGAAATTACCGCGAAAGCCCAGCCCCGCGAGACCGATTTCGAGATGCGAGACGTAGCGATCGACCACGGGCTGGACGAAGGCGTTCATGCAGGTCGTCGTCCAGCGCTCGAACTCGCGCATGTTGGGAAAGATCTCGGACGAGACGGAGATCTTCAGCGTCGGAAAATGCCTGGCGACCCAGGCGGCCGCTTCACGTTCATGCGCCGGATCGACATAGGAATGGAGAAAGCAGATCGCGATCGCTTCGATGGCGTCGCGCTCGATCGCCGCGGCGAGAGGCGCCAGCAATCCATCGAAATCGGGCGCCTTCAGGACCGTGCCGTCGTACTTGACGCGCTCGGGCACTTCGAAGCGCAGATGGCGCGCGACCAGCGGTTCGGGAAACCGGATGCGCAGATCGAAGAGGTCGTAGCGGCGTTCGAGTCCGATATCGAGCGTATCGCGGAAGCCCTTGCTCACGAGCATCGCGGTGGGCGCGCCCTTGCGCTCGATCACCGCATTGGTCACCAGCGTGGTGCCGTGCACGATCGTCGCGACGTCCGCGACGGCGATGCCGGCCTCGGCGGCGAGAATGCCCACGCCCTCGACGACGGCTTGCGACGGGTCGGCCGCGCTGGTCAGGCGCTTATGCGTCGTGACGTCGCCGGTCTCGTCATCGAACAATGCGAAATCGGTGAAGGTGCCGCCGATGTCGACGCCGATGCGGTAGCGTTGCAGGAGCGTCATGCGTCAACCCTTCATGTGCGCCGGCAGCCACAGCGCCAGGCCCGGGACCGCATAGAGCAGGAAGCAGAGCGCGACGATCAGCAGCGCGTAGGGCGCCGATGATCGCGCGATGCGCGCCAGCGTGGTGCCGCCGGAGATCGATTGGATCGCGAAGAGATTGAGGCCCATCGGCGGCGTCAATTGGCCGAGCTCGATCATCACCACCAGGACGACGCCGAACCAGACGCCGTCGAAGCCCATCTGCCGCAGCGTCGGATAGAGCAGCGGCACGGTCAGCAGCATCATCGAGATGCCGTCGATGAACATGCCGAGGACCAGATAGATGACGAACAGGCAGGCGTAGAAGGCGAACGGGCTGAGCCCCAGCGCGACCAGCGCCTGCGACACGCCGCGTCCGACGCCGGACGTCGTGAGCGCGTAGGTCAGGATCTGCGCGTTGATGATGATGAACATGACGACGGAGTTGGTGACGATGGCGTTGCGCAGCGCCTCCTTGATTCCGGTCATGCCCAGCTCGCGATACATCAGCGCGATGATCAGCGCGATCAGGCAGCCGAAGGCGGCGGCCTCGGTCGGCGTCACGACGCCGAAATACATGCCGCCGAGGATGCTCAGCATCAGGATCGTGATCGGGATGCAGTCGCGCAACCCGACGATGATCTCGGCGCGGCTCGGTCGCGGCTCCCGAGCGGGGATGAGCTGCGGCGAGACGGCGACGCGCACGCGCACATAGAGCATGAACATGATCGTCAGCACGATGCCGGGCAGGACCCCGGCCATGAACAGATCGATCACGGATTCCTGCACGACCGACGCGTAGATCACCATCGGGATGGAGGGCGGAATCAGGATGCCGAGGCAGCCGCCCCCGGCGAGCGTGCCGAGCGTGAGATCGTCGCTGTAGCCGCGCTTGCGCATCTCCGGCACGGCGACGGTCCCGATGGTCAACGCGGTCGCAGTCGACGAGCCGGAGATCGCCGCGAAGACCGCGCAGCCGACGATGTTGGATTGCGCCAGGCCGCCACGCACGCCGTAGAGCAGCCGGGACAGCCCGCCGTAGAAGCGCTTTGAGACGCCGCTGCGCAGGATGATCTCGCCCATCAGGACGAATAGCGGCACAGCCACGAGCGTGAAGGAGTTCGCCGTATTCCAGACGATGTCGCCGATGGTGGGCCACAGCCGCGTGCCCGACAGCAGCGTGACGCCCATGATCCCGACCAGCCCCATCGCGGATCCGATCGCGACGCCGAAGACGAGGCAGGCCGCCAGCACCGTGGCGTAGAGCGCGACGGCCATCTCCCAGCTCATCGCTTCGCCTCGCGGCGGCGGAAGGTCTGGACCAGGAGATCGAGATAGAGCAGCACGAGCCAGGCCAGGCCGAGCGGGACAGCGATCTGCGCCATCCAGAGCGGCGTCGCCGAGGGCTGGATCGACACGGTCCCGAAGCGCCAGCTGGAGAGGAAGAGCAGGCTCGCCGACCAGGTGGCGATGGCGGCGACGCCGAGGCCGACCAGCGCCGCGAGCAGATCGCACATTGCGCGTCCGCGCGGCCCGAAGCGCATGACCAGCGCCTCGACGCGCAGGAACTGCCCGCTGCGCAGCGCATGAGCGAACCCGAACAGCGTCATCCACACGAACATGTAGCCGGCATATTCGTCGGCGATCAGCGTCGATCGATTGAGCACGTAGCGCGCGAAGACCTCGACGTTGATCAGCAGTGCCATCAGCGCCAGCAGCCAGCCGCCGAAATCACACAGCGCTGCGGAGGCGCGGTCGAGCCAAGCGGAGAGGCGCGGCGGCATGATTCAAGCCGCAACTTGCTGAATGTGCCGCGATCGCGCGTGCATGTCCGGCAATTCAGGCGGGCTGGCATCACGTCGATCGCAACTCAAAACCCGAAGCGCAGCCCGCACGTCATCCCCTCCTGTCGCGGCACGCGATAGGGTGGCACGCACGAAGCGCGAGACGGGGAGGTTCCTTGAATTCGAAAAGGTCTGTGCCCGCGAAGGTCCCGCGAGACCTCCCCGTCAGCGCGCTGACGCGCGCTGCCACCCCTCCTAGCGCTGCGCGCCAGGAGGGGATGTGCGCATTCGGCGATCGGCTCCGGGCGCCGGGGCCTCGTCTCGACGATGTGTGAAGCGCCAAGCTCCTCGAGGTGAGGAGGGACGACGAGGAACGCCGAGCCGCGTTGGTCGTCGCGTCGTGCTGCACGATCCCGCTTCGGAGGCGCCCGATCAATTGGCGCCGCAGGCTTTCATCGAGCCTTCGAGCAGGCGCTTGCCGGAATCGCCGTGCTTCGCGGCCCAGGCATCCCACATCGGGCGCATCTGCACCCGTGCGCGCTGCGCGTCGTCGCTGGCCGGCTCGACGAGCGTGACCCGATTGGCTTGCAGGTTCTTGCGTGCATCGACATCGCCGCTCTCGGACATCGCGCGGTATTTCGGCGCCCATTGCTGCGCCGTGGCGAGCAGCGCGGCGCGCGTGTCGGCCGGCAGCTTCGCGAGTGCGCCGGCATTGATCATCATCACCTGATGCCCCATGGTCATGTTCACCATGTAGCCCGTCTTCACGATGTCGTAGGCGCGCCAGTCATTGGCGGAGAGCGCCGACGTGATCGCGCCATCGATGACCCGGCGCTCGAGGGCGGGGATCACTTCGGCCGAGGTGATCGACACCGCGGAGCCGCCGAGCAGCTTCATCATCTCCACCTGCTCCGGATTCCAGCTCCGGACCTTCATGCCCTTGACCTCGTCGAGTCGTGTGACCGGCTTGTTGAGCCAGAAATTCTGCGGCGGCATCGTCCAATGCATCGCGACGGTGATGCCGAATTTCTTCTGGAAGACCTCGTCGGCCACCGGTCTCACCGTCGCCAGCGCCCGATCGAACTGATCGTAGGACGTGCATAGAAAGGGCAATGACAGCACGTTGAGTTCGGGCACGTCGCCAGCCGCGAAGCCGACCGCGACATCGCCCATCTCGATCTGATTGGTCGCCACCGCCTTGACGACATCGGGCGCGCGATAGGGCAACTCGCCGGCGGCGAAGACCGTGATGTTCAGCTTGCCGTCGGTCGCCTTCAGTACGTCCTCCGCGAAGGCGCGGTTGGCCTGGGCCGGTTTGTCGTTGACCGGGAAATAGGTGAAGAAGCGCCACTCGATCGGAGTCTGTGCAAGGCTTGGTCCCGCCGCGATCGTCGTCGCGGCGAGCATGACGGCGCTGAGAAGGCGGCGTCGGCTGCGTATCGCTGTCATTGATTTCTCCCCCGGTTCGGGCTCGGCGCCGCCATGCGGCGCGACACAGCCCAATGCGACCCTAGGGACGATCGGCAACCAGCGTCAACCGTCGCGTTTCAATTGCGCGCGGGCATGACCGACAACATCACACGCGAGGGCTGCGACGGACCGACATGCACGCTGTTGCGCGCCCGCCGCTTGTGCGTGTGTCGGCCAAGCGCCTCGCCGGTATTCGGATTGACGTCGAATTGCGGAAAGTTGCTCGACGCGATGTCGACGCGGATTCGGTGCCCAGCCTTGAACAGATTGGCGGTCGGCGGCAACTCGATCGCGATCTCGTAGATCCTGCCCGGCTCCATCGGCCGCTCACGGTCCAGGCCCTCGCGAAACCGCATGCGCAGGATCGCGTCGCAGAGATTCATGTGGAACCCCTCGGGGTCGTCTGACGTCGGCGGATGGACATCGATCAGCTTGGCGGTGAAATCCGTATCGGGCATGTCCGAGCTGACGAACAGCCATGCTTCGATCGGGCCGACGATCTCGACATCGGCGGCGAGCGTCTCCGTCTGGAACACCATCACGTCGGCGCGCTGGCTCAGCAGCGGGTAGGGTGAAGCGCAGCCCAACAGCTCCTTGCGCTCACGCTGGTGCATCGGCCCGTCGGGCAGGAAGCCGCGCATGCGCGCGCGGCCGGAGACATAGGCAGGGTCGACGCCGTCGGGTAGCGGGATCCATTCGAAGAACGCGGCGACGGAGGCGCCGATCGTCGGCACGGGATGCTCGGGATCATGCGTCCAGCTGATCGCGGCGTCGGTGGTATCGAGCGGCCGTGTGGCCAGGCGACCGCCGCTGGCGAGGTAATGCGCCGTCGGCACCGCGCGCGGCGGCGGCCAGGAAGTTTCGGTGCGCCACGTGCCGCCATGGTCGAGATGGCCGGCCTTGTCGCGCCGCCCGCTGCCACCGCCCATCACGAACAGCCGCACGGGCGCATCCGCTTCCACGCCGGTGGGAACATCGCGCAGCCAGCGATCGAACCAGCGCAGCCGCTCGGCATTGTAGACGCGCGATCCCCAGGCGGCAGCGGCGCCGAACTCGACTTCGACCATGTGCGAGGCGCCGCCGCGCATGCCGCCATGATTCCACGGGCCGACGATGAGGCGCTGGGGCGAGCGGCTGCGCGCGGTCATCTGCGCGAACTGCCAGGTCACCTCGGCGACGAAGCAATCGAACCAGCCGCTGGAGAACACCGTCGGCACGTCCGCGTATTGATCGAGGCGCCGCTTCTGATCGAGCACCTCCTGCGTCCACCATTCGTCGCTCACGCCGTTGTGCTGGTAGCGCATCAGCACGGCTTCGAGATTGGGAACGGCCGCGAGCGGCGAGTGGCCGGGCTTGAGCGGTGCGCGCATCAGGAGATCGCGCATCTCCATCGCGCCGGTTTCGATGCGCTTGCGCGCCACCGGGTCATCGCGGATCTCCAGCGCGTCGTAGGCGTGCAGGAACAGCGCGGTCACCATGTGCAGGCGCTGGGCGCCGCCGCAGCGCGATTCCCAGCCATTGGCCGTGAGCGGCGCGACATCGACCCAGAGCGCCGAGAGATGCGCGGGCCGATGCAACGCCGCGACGTTCTGCACGCAGCCGCTATGCGAACTGCCGACCATGCCGACGCGACCGCTGGACCAGGACTGCGTGGCGAGCCACTCGATCGTGTCGTGCCCGTCCGGGCCTTCCTTGGGATTGGCGCGATGATGGTAGTCGCCCATGCCGTCGGAATTGCCGCGCCCGCGCAGATCCTGGATCGCGACGGCGTAGCCTTGGGAGGCGAAGAACTTGCCGACCGGCTCGACCTGCATCACCGGATTGGATTTGTCGTAGGAGGTTCGCGTGAGGATCACCGGGAAGCGGCCCGGCTCGGGGCTGCCATCGGGCAGCGCGGGGCGGTAGATGTCCGTCGCGAGACGCACGCCGTCGCGCATGGGAATCATCACGTCGCAGGAGACGATGACGCCGTTGCTCATGATCTCGCTCCGTGGCTTTCAAGCGCCATAGCGTGATTTGAGAAATGCGGCGGTGAACTTGCCGCTGTCGCGATCGCGCGCAATCAGATCGCGCTCACGTTCCCGCGCCGGTCCGTAGCCGCCGGCGCCGGGCGTATCCATGACGATGCGCTGCTCGCCGCTGAACTTCACGCTCAGCGGCTTGGGATTGAGCTCTTCCTGCGAACCGTCGGGCTTGTCCAACACAAAGCGGCCGCGCAGCCCGGGCTCGCCGCCGAAGATGCCCCAAGGCGCGTGGCGGAAGCGCTCGCCGTGACCGGAAAAGACGGATTCATGGCCGACCGCGCGAATGACCCGACGCAGCCCGAGCCCGCCGCGATAGCGCCCGGCGCCGCCGGAATCCTGGAGCAGCGAATACGATTCGACGATCAGCGGATACTCGCTCTCGATCGCCTCGACCGGCAGGTTGGAGGTGTTGGTGATGTGGACCTGGACGCCGTCCTTGCCGTCCTTGCTGGCGCGCCCGCCGAACCCGCCGCCGAGCGTCTCGAGATAGACATAGGTCCGGCCATTGCGCGGATCCGTGCCGGTGAACACGGCCGTCGTGTTGGCGCCATTGGCGGCGCCGACGGCGAGCTTCGGGATGGCCGGGGCCAATGCGCCGATGATCACGTCGACGATGCGCTGACACACATGCGCGCGCGCGGCCGTCGACGCGGGGAAGACGCAATTCACGATCGTGCCCGGTTCGGCGATGATCTCGTAGGCGCTGAGGACGCCCTGATTGTTCGGCACGTCGGGATCGAGCAAGGCCTTCAGCGTGTACGAGACCGCGGCTTGCGTGGCGTTGAGCGTGCAGTTGATGTTGCCGGGCACCTGCTTCGCGGTGCCGGTGAAGTCGAGCACCATGCGACCCCTGGTGATCTCGATGCGGCACTTGATCACCAGGTCGCGCGCGTCGAGCCCGTCATCGTCCATCACGTCTTCGAAGCTGTAGATTCCCGCGGGAATGGCATCGAAGCCGCTGCGCAGCCGCGCTTCGGTGCGGGCGATGATCTCGTCGAATGCGGCTTCGAGCACCGCCGGCTTGTAGGTCGTCGCGAGTTCCTGCATGCGCCGCTCCCCGGTACGGCAGGCCGCGACCTGGGCAAAATAATCGCCGCGCCGCTCGTCGGGCACGCGCTGGTTCAGCAGCAGCAGCGCAAAGACATCCTTCACCAGCTCGCCGCGCCGGAAGAGATGGATGACCGGAATGCGCAGGCCTTCCTGGTAGATCTCCGTCATGCCGCCAGCCATCGAGCCCGGCGCCATGCCGCCCATGTCGGCGTGATGCGCGATATTGGCGACGTAGCCGATATGGTAGCCGGCGATGAAGACCGGCATCACGAGGCCGACATCGGGCAGATGCGTCCCGCCGGACGCGTAGGGATCGTTGCCGACGAGGATGTCGCCTTCCTCGAGTACGCCAGGCGCGTACTGCTTCACGACCACCGCCATCATTCCCATCATCGAGGAGAGGTGGATCGGCAGCGAGTTCTCGGCCTGGGCCACGAGCCGTCCCTGACGATCCATCAGCGCGGTCGAGTGATCGTGGCGCTCCTTGATGTTGGTCGAGTAGGCGCTCTTCATCAGCGCGATGAAGCTCTCGTCGACCACCGAGCGCAGCGCGTTGTGCAGGATCTCGAGCGTGATCGGGTCGGGCGTTTCCGGGCGCTTTGTCATGAGGCGACCTCGATCAGGAGGTTGAAGGCGCCGTCGACGGTCATTTTGTCGCCGGGATAGACCAGGGTCGTTGCATCGAGCTGCTCGATCACTGCGGGCCCGGTGATCGCATGGCCGGCGCGCAGAGCCTCGCGATCGAACACCGGCGTGGCGATCGGCGCATCGGCATCGAACCAGACCTCGCGCGTCGCGATCGCGGCGGGCGCACCGCTCGCGCGGCCCTCATGCCAGGGTCGCGTCGAGGGTTTGAGCAGCCCGCGCGCGATGAGGCGCAGATTGACGATCTCCACCGCGTCGTCCGGGTTGTGGTAGCCGTAGCTCAGATCATGGACCGCGAAGAAGCGCGCGCGCAGCGTCGCCGCGTCCGGAAGCTTCGGGCTGTCGAGGGTCTCGCCATCGTCCAGCGACACCGGCAATTCGAAATTCTGCCCGACATAGCGCATGTCCAGCGTGGCCGCGATGCGGCGGTCGGCGGACGCGATGCCCTCGCTCGCGCACCAGCGAGCGGCGTCGCCGACGAGCTCGGCGAGCAGCTCACGCAACGCGGCGCAACCCGCCTCGTCGATCAGCGTCCGGCGCGTGCGCACGAAATTCTCCTTGAGGTCGGAGACCACGAGGCCTTGCGCGCAGAGGATGCCCGGCGCCGGCGGCACGATGATCGTGCGGATGCCGAGGCTGCGCGCGACATCGGTGGCATGCAGCGCGCCGGCGCCGCCGAACGCCATCAGCGCGAAGCCGCGCGGATCATGGCCGCGCTCGACCGAGACGCCGCGAATGGCGCGGACCATGTTCGAGACGACGATGCCGAGCACGCCATGCGCTGCGCGCTCCGTCGTGAAGCCGAGCTGCTTCGCCACCGGCGTGAGCGCGGCACGCGCGCGCTCGGCGTCGAGCGGCATGCGTCCGCCGATCAGCCCGCGCGTGCTCAACCTGCCGAGCAGCAGATTGGCATCCGTCACCGTCGGCCGATCGCCGCCGATCCCGTAGCAGGCTGGCCCCGGCACGGCGCCGGCGCTGATCGGTCCGACCTTGAGCAGGCCGTCGCGATCGAACCACGCGATCGAGCCGCCACCGGCCCCGATCGTCGCGATGTCGACCATCGGCAGGCGCACCGGGAAATCCGCGACGCTGCGTTCGAAACTCGTGCCCGCCTTGTAGTCGCGCACCAACGCGACGTCGGTCGACGTGCCGCCCATGTCGAAGGTGATGATTTCGGGTCGGCCGGCGAGCTTGGCGGTATGGATGGCGCCCACCGCGCCGGCAGCCGGGCCCGACAGCGCCGTGCGCACGGGGAAGCGCCGCGCGCGGTCGATCGACATCAGCCCGCCGGAGGATTGATTGATGCCGATCGCGGCGTTGGGAAAATGCGTCGCGACCTCGCGCTCGAGCGTCGAGAGATATTCGACCATCACGGGTTGGAGATAGGCGTTGAGCACGGTCGTCGAGAGCCGCTCGTACTCGCGAAACTCCGGTTGCACCTCGCTGGAGAGCGAGACGTAGAGTCCGGGCGCGGCGGCGGCGAGTGCGGCGCCGGCCTTGCGCTCATGGGCGGGGTTGAGGAAGCCGAAGAGGAAACACACCGCGCAGGCTTCGACGCCGGCCGACTTCACCGCCGCGATCGCGCGCGCGAGATCATCGTCGCCAAGCGGCGTCGCGACGCTGCCATCGGCGTGCACGCGCTCATCGACCTCGATGCGCCATTCGCGCGGCACCAGCGCTTCGGGCTGATCGATCTGCAGGTCGAACATGCGCGGCCGGATCTGGCGTCCGATCTCGAGCAGATCGCGAAACCCGCCGGTCGTGATCAGCGCGACCTTGCCGCCCCTGCGCTGGATCAGGCAGTTGGTGGCCACCGTCGTGCCGTGCTCGAGCCGCACGATCTGTTTCGGGTCGAGGCCGCGCGCCGCGCAGGCCGTCTTGAGTCCGTCGATGATCGCGCGCGCCGGATTGTCCGGCGTCGACGGCGTCTTGTGGACGAAGAACTCCCCGGAGCCCTGCTCATAGACATAGAAATCGGTGAAGGTCCCACCGACGTCGCACCCAACGATCCACGCCATCCGCTTCCCCACTCGCTCCGGACGCGAGTATCGCCCGGCATACGCGCGGGTCAATGTCCCTGAACGCATCGCGCCATGCGCGAACTCGACACGATGAAGGTGCTGGTCACCTGCCTCCCGCTCGACGAAGCTACGTGGGTCGCTGCATCGGCCGACAAACTGAGTGGACAGCAGGATGGATGTTCCAACGAGCCAGGAGATCACGAGCGCGCTTGGCGCTCGCAATGCGGAGAAGGGGGCGGCCTATCAGCGGGACGGACGGGTGGCGATCGACGAGGTCGCGGAGGATTGCGGTCGGATCAGCGCACACGTGCAGGGTTCGGAATTCGAGCCCTACGCAGTCGTCATTTCGCTGAGGCGCGACGATCGCACGCTGCACATCGACGATAGCTGCTCATGCCCGATCGGACGGAATTGCAAGCACGTGGCAGCGACGCTGTTCGAGTTGGAGCGTCGGCCGCGCGAGATCACGCCGACACCGAACGCGGGAAGGATCTCCGCGCTTGCGCCCGAAATCGATTCCTGGCTTCAGCAGCTCGATCTCGCCCGGCGCAACACCGGCGACGAATTCACGCCAGAAATCCGCCAGCGGCTTCTCTATCTCCTCTCGATGCCGCGCATTCTGGGCGCCGAGCGGTTGGTGGTGCGCAGCGTCATGGTTCGGCTCCTCCGGGATGGCCAGATCGCCGAGCGCAGCGCGCGCGACGTGTTGCCGCAGCCGGCCATTCTCGATAAGCCCCCGCGCTATCTGCGGGCGAGCGATCTCGAGAATCTCGCTGGCATCCAGCAGATGGCGCAACGGCGGGAGTTTTACACTCATGACGGAACTGTCCTTATGGGGCCGGGGAGCGAGCGCTTGCTGGAGGCGATGATCCGAACCGGGCGTTGCTATTGGGAGAGGCCCGACAACAAGCCGCTCGCGCTCGGTCCGTCGCGTCGCGCGGTGGCGCAGTGGCAGGCGCAGCTCGATGGCGGACAGGCTTTCGCACTCACCGGCGTCGGCATCGACGCCGTGCTTGCGACCTCGCCGCCCTGGTATCTCGATCGCAAGGCGAGACTCTGCGGGCCGATCGAGTGCGATCTGCCTCCCGCTGTGCTCGCCGCGCTCGTGGCGGCGCCGCGTATCGCGCAGGACGCGGCGGGTGCGCTGGCCGCCGAACTCGAACATCGCTTTCCCGGCCGCAGCGATCTGCAGCCACACAGCGCCATTTCGACGCGTCGGGTCTCGGGCAAACCAGCAATCCACCTCCACGTCTCAACCGCAAAATTCAAGTCCCATTACTCCTGGCAGCGACACATGGCGCTCGAGGTGGAACTCATCCTGGCACGGCTCAGTTTCGAATATGAGGATGTGCGGGTGCCCGCGGCACTGCCGGGCCGGACGGTCACGCGGACGCAAGGCGGCGCGGTCACCATCATCTCGCGCAATGTGGCAGCGGAGACCGGCGCCCGCAGGGAACTCGATGGCGCGGGTCTCAAGCCGGGCTCGGGCTGGAGCAGCGGCTATCGACTCGATGATGCCGCGCGTGGCGGATGGGTGATGCAGGTCGGCAGCAACGGCGACGCCCGGTTCCATTTCGCCACGGCCGTACTGCCACGATTGCAAGCGACGGGCTGGATCATCGAGTTCGCCAAGGATTGGCCGTTCCACTTCGTCGAGCTCGATGGCGAGTTCTCCATCGACCTGTCGGAATCCTCCGGCCTCGATTGGTTCGAATTCGATCTCGGGGTGATGGTCGACGGCGCACGCGTGAACCTGCTGCCGGCGCTCGTGCCGCTGCTCGGTCGATTCGCCGACGAGGCCCGCGGTCGCGATCTGTCCGAGGCGCTCGCCGAACTGACCAAGCGCGAGACGAAGATGGTGATTCAACTCGCCGATGGCCGGCGCGCGAGCCTGCCGGTCGCGCGGCTGCTGCCGTTCCTGGTCGCGATCATGGACCTGTTCAGCGGGGAGGGTCTGACCAAGCAGGGCCGTGTGCGCCTGCCGAGATTGCGCGCGGCCGAGCTGGCGGCGCTCGAGGCGCACACGCTGGAGGCGACAAGGCTGCGCTGGCTGGGCGGTGAGAAGCTGCGCGAACTCGGCCGTCGGCTCGCCGATTTCGCCTCGATCGCAGCGGTCGCACCACCGCTCGGATTCGCCGGCGAGCTGCGCGGCTACCAGCGCGACGGTCTAGCCTGGCTGCAATTCCTGCGCGGCTACGACCTCAACGGTATCCTGGCCGACGACATGGGGCTGGGAAAGACGGTGCAGGCTCTCGGCCATCTGCTGATCGAAAAGGAGCAGGGTCGCGCCGACCGACCGAGCCTCGTGGTCGCGCCGACCAGCCTGATTCCGAACTGGCGCTCGGAGGCTGTGCGCTTCGCGCCCGATCTGCGCGTCGTCGTCTGGCACGGCCCGGATCGCATCGAGGCCGAACTCCCAGCGTGTGATCTCGTTCTCACCAGCTACGCGTTGCTGGCGCGTGACCGCGAATTGCTCGCGCGACAACCCTGGCACATCGTCATTCTCGATGAGGCGCAGGCGATCAAGAACCCGCAGGCGCTCGCGACCCAGGCGGTGCAGACACTGGAGGCGCGCCATCGCCTCTGCCTGACCGGCACGCCGCTCGAGAACCACCTCGGCGAGCTTTGGTCGCTGATGAATTTTCTCAACCCAGGCTTGCTCGGCGATCGCACGCGTTTCGGCCGCGAGTTCCGCCAGCCCATCGAAAAACGCGGCGACGAGGTGCAGCGCGACGCGCTCGTCCGGCGCGTGCGCCCCTTCATGCTGCGTCGGACCAAGGATGCGGTCGAGCGTGACCTGCCAGCGAAAACCGAAATCGTCGAGCGGCTGGAACTCGAACGGCATCAGCGCGACGTCTATGAAAGCGTGCGCCTCGCCGCCTATGGCCGTGTGCGCGAGGAAATCGCAGTGCGCGGCCTGGCGCGCAGCCACATCGTCGTGCTCGACGCGTTGCTCAAGCTGCGCCAGGTCTGTTGCGATCCGCGCTTGCTCAAACTCAAGCACGGCGCCAAGGCGGCAGGCTCGGCCAAGCTCTCACGTCTGATGGAGATGCTGCCCGCGCTGCTCGCCGAGGGCCGGCGCGTGCTCGTCTTCTCGCAATTCACCAGCATGCTCGCGTTGATCGAGCCCGAGTTGATCAAAGCGGAGATCCCGTTCATCAAACTCACGGGCGAGACCGTCGATCGCACCACGCCGGTGCGCCGCTTCCAGGGCGGCGAGGTGCCGGTGTTCCTGATCAGTCTCAAGGCGGGCGGGGTAGGGTTGAACCTCACCGCCGCCGACACCGTCATTCTCTATGATCCCTGGTGGAATCCAGCGGTGGAAATGCAGGCGATCGATCGCGCGCATCGCATCGGTCAGGACAAGCCGGTCTTCGCCTATCGCCTGCTCACGATCGGGACAGTGGAGGAGAAAATGCTCGAGCTGCAATCACGCAAGCGCGCGCTTGCCGATGCGCTGCTTTCCGGCTCCGCCACCGCCACCAGCCAAATCACCGAAGCCGACCTGGATGCGCTCTTCGCGCCGGCGGGCGGACAGTAATTGGTTCTTCGCACGCGTGCTGCGACGGTTGCACCGAGCTTCGGCTTGACGACGAGCGGGGATTCATCTGCATTGGGTTTCATACGCCCGCTGCTTGCGAAGAGGGGCGGTGCGAAATCCTCTGCTTGGGAATGAACGATGAGCGTTGTCTTGGATCCGACGTCGATGGCCGGCAAGCAATTCGTGACCCGGCCGCATACGCAGCTCGTCGTCGTCGGCGCGGGGCCTGCCGGGCTGGCGGCGGCGCTGGAGGCGGCGCGGTTGGGTCTCGAGACGATGCTGGTCGACGAAAATCCGATCAGCGCCGCGCTGATGGGCATGGATGTGCCGTTCCATTTCGGCGGCCGGATGGATGGCAGCGTGCAGAACAGCGCCAGGGCGGTCGAGCTTCTGCTCGAAGCGCGGCCGGCGCTCGCCGAGGCCTTCGAGGCCGGCATCGACATGCAGCTGGGAGTCAGCGCTTGGGGCGCTTTCGGCAACGGGCCGACGGCCAGCTTCGCGGCTCAGCCGATCCTCGGCCTGGCCAACGAGGAGAGTTCCTGGCTCCAGACCTTCGATCACCTGATCGTCGCGGCGGGCGCACGAGATCTGCCGATCGCCTGCGCCGGTTGGGAGAAGCCGGGCGTGATGGGCGCGCGCGGGTTCCATGCGCTGCTGCGTGACTACCGTGCGTTCAATGGCAGGCGGTTGGTGATTCTTGGCGCGGGCATCGTCGGTCTGAAGACGGCGGTGGCCGCGCGCGAGGCCGGGCTCGAGGTGGCGGCGATCGTCGATGTCGACGACGCGCCGCGCGGCCCTGCGCCGCTGCTCGCGCGGCTGAAGGGAGATGGCATCGCGATCCACAGCGGCCATTGCGTGCGGGCGATCCGCGGCAACACCGAAGTCGACGGTGTTTCCCTGGTCCCGGTCAATGCCACGCAGGACGCGGCCGCCGCGATCGAACTGCCCTGCGATACGGTCGTGCTGGCGGTCGACGTGGCGCCCAATATCGAGCTGCTCGATGTCCTGGGTTGCGCCACGCAGTATCGCGCGGAACTCGGCGGCTACGTGCCGACACTCGATCGCGAAGGGCGGACCTCGCAGCGCCACGTCTTCGCGATCGGTGATTGCGCCGGCATCGCCGATCAGAATTTGGCCGATCCGACGCGGGCGGCGGCGCAGGGGCGCCGCGCGGCGCGCGCGATCGCGGCCGAACATGGTGCAGCGGCCGCGGACGAGCCGCCTCTCGCCACGGTCGCGCCGAGCGATCGCGAGGGATCGCGCCAACGCTGGCTCGCGGCGCAGCTCGCGATGGCAGGCGACGATCTCGTGATCTGCCAATGCGAGGAGGTCCGGCTGCGCGATCTGATCGGCGTGCGGCCGCCGCGCTATCTGGCGCATTCCGAAGCGGCATTCGCCCATCTCAATCTGCACGCACTGGCTGTCGACGGTCCGGTGAACCAGGACCAGATCAAACGCCTGACTCGCGCCGGCATGGGCGCCTGTCAGGGCCGTCGCTGTCGCGATCAGGTGCACCTCCTGCTGGCGGCGCGGAGTAATGTTTCTCCCGGTGATATTCCCCTGGCGAGTTACCGCGCGCCGGTGCGGCCGATCCCCCTCGGCATTCTCGCGGACCAGGATGAAACGCCGAACATGCGCGACAATTGGACGACGTGGTTCGGCATCGACGCGCAATGGCAGCCGCATTGGGAGAAGCCCGAGCCGACGCAGACGCGGCCGCCGGGACGGCTCCGGCGGTTGGTGGAGAAATGACCGACATGTCCAAATTGCGGCCGCCCGAGCCCGGCAAGGGCGCGGCGGTGATCGTGGTCGGCGGCGGCGTCACCGGCCTCAGCGCCGCGTGGTGGCTGGCGCAAGCCGGAATCGACGTGCTGGTGCTGGAGAAGGGCATCGTCGGTTGGGAGGCCTCGGGCCGCAACGGCGGCGGCGCCACGCATCCCGTCAGTCCGTTGTTCCGCGAGGAACAGCGTCTGTGGCCGATGATGGACGAGCTGCTCGGCTACCCGACGGAGTTCCGTCCCCACCGCATCCGCGTCGCGCTCCATGAGGACGAGATGGAGGAGCGCCTGCGCGGCGCCGCCATCGCCGTCGATCAGGGCTTCACCTTCGAGAAGCTCGACAACAAGACGCTGCGCGAGTTGGTGCCGATCGTCGATGAGACTGCGGTCGGCGGGATCCTTTCGAACTACGGCGGTCACGCCAACCCGCAGCGCACGGTCCAGGCCTATGCCTGGGCGCTGCAGGACCGCGGCGGTCGCATCCAGCAGCACACGACGGTGCAGGAGTTCGAGCTGCGCAACGGTCGCGTCATCGGAGTCCTGACCGATCAGGGTCGCTTCGGCTGCGATGCGCTGGTGCTCGCCGCTGGCCCGCAGACCGCGTGGCTGGCCGCGCGCATGGGCATCGACGTGCCGATCGCTTCGGCGCGCGTCGAGATGATCGTGACCGAGCCCCTGCCGCTGATGAAGCATGGCGGCGTCGATGGCGGCGGCCTCTATGGTCGCCAGACCTTGCGCGGCAACCTCGCCTATGGCGGCGGGCCGCACGAGTGGCTGCAGGCGCAAGGCCTGCGCACGGCGCGGCCGGTGAACTCGCCGGTCCTGCGCAGCCTGGCGCGGCGTCTGCGTGAACTGTTTCCCAAGGCCGCGCATGTGCGCGTCATCCGAAGCTGGGCCGGCATCGTCGAGAACACGCCGGATGGTCGCCCGATTCTCGATCGTCTGAAGAACCCGGAGAACGTCGTCGTCGCGACGATGTCGAGCGTCGGCTTCGGCCTGTCGCCCGCTTCGGGCCGCGCGATCGCGCAGCTCGTGACCCAGGGGCATAGCGACTTCGCGGATCTGCGCCAATTGGATCTGGCGCGCTTCGCCGATCTCGCGCCGGATTGGCGCGCACGCTTCGGCTGGATCGAAGTTGCGCCGCAGCTCGATGAGAGTCCCGCGGTGGTCTCGTAGCCAGCGCGCCTGTTGTCGACGACGCGCAGCTGGGCTCGGTTGTCCGGCCTGCCTCAGATGTTATGGTCGCGTGCGCCTGCGCTTCGGCGGCGCGGCGTCGGGGAGCGGGGAAGACCAGGTCATGACCAGTGATGGTCAGTCGTTGCTGCATGTGGAGGATCTGAGGATCCAGTTCCGGGTCCCCGATGGAATTCTGCCTGCGGTCGACGGCATCGATTATCGCCTCGATCGCGGCGAGACGCTGGGCATCGTCGGCGAGAGCGGCAGCGGCAAGACGGTGTCGTCACTCGCCCTGCTGCGTCTGCTCGAAACACCGCCAGCGGAGATCAAATCGGGTCGCGTGATGTTCGAGGGCCGCGATCTGCTGCAGCTCTCGGAGAACGAGATCAGCGACGTACGCGGCCGCTCGATCGCGATGATCTTCCAGGAGCCGATGACGTCGCTCAATCCCGTCATGACCGTCGGGACCCAGATCGACGAGGCGCTGGTGCGCCATCTCGGCCTCTCACGTCGCGAGGCACGCGCGCGCACGATCGAGCTGCTCAACCTCGTCGGCATTCCCTCGCCGCAGCGCAATGTCGATGGCTATCCCCATCAGCTCTCCGGCGGCATGCGCCAGCGCGTGATGATCGCGCTCGCCTTGTCCTGCGAGCCGAAGATCCTGATCGCCGATGAGCCGACCACCGCGCTCGACGTGACGATCCAGGCGCAGATCCTAGATCTCATCCTCGGGCTGCAGGAGAAATTCGGCACCAGCATCCTGCTGATCACCCATGACCTCGCGGTGATCGCCGAGACCGCGCATCGTGTGGCCGTGATGTATGCCGGGCGCATCGTCGAGAGCGCGCCGGTCAAGACGATCTTCAGCGCGGCGCAGCATCCCTATACCCAGGGCCTTCTGCGTTCGATCCCGCGCATCGAGCGCAATCGCGTCACCACGCTGAGCGAGATTCCTGGCAGCGTGCCCAATCTGATCCGTCTGCCCAGCGGCTGCGCCTTCGCGCCGCGCTGTCCGAGCGCGATCGCGCAATGCCGGGCCGAGCGGCCGATGCCGCGCGCGATCGCGCCCGATCATGTCGTCAGCTGCTGGGTGGCGGCCGATGGCTGAGACGCTGCTCGAGACGCGCGGGCTGAAGACGCATTTCCCGATCCGCGCGGGGATCCTGTCGCGCGTGGTCGCGCAGGTGCAGGCCGTCGACGGCGTCGATCTCGAGCTTCGCAAGGGCGAAGTTCTCGGCGTCGTCGGCGAGAGCGGCTGCGGCAAGACGACGATGGGCAAGACGATCCTGAAGCTGATCCAGCCCACCGCCGGCGAGATCTGGTTCGCCGGCCAGAACATCACGCACTACACCGCGAAGCAGATGGTGCCGCTGCGGCGCAGGATGCAGATCATCTTCCAGGACCCGTTCTCGTCGCTCAATCCGCGGCTGACCGTCGGCGATATCCTGAGCGCGCCATTCGAGATCCATGGCATCGCGCCCGATGGCGATCGCGATGATCGCGTCGCGCGGCTGCTCAAGCTCGTCGGCCTGGCGCCCGAGGCGATGCGCCGCTACCCGCATGAATTCTCCGGCGGCCAGCGCCAGCGCATCGGCATCGCGCGCGCTCGCCCTCAATCCCGAGCTGATCATCGGCGACGAGCCGGTCTCGGCGCTCGACGTCTCGATCCAGGCGCAGATCATCAATCTGCTCAAGCGGCTGCAGGCCGAGCTCGGTCTCACCTACATCCTGATCTCGCATAACCTCAGCGTCGTCAGCCATGTCTGCGACGTCGTCGCGGTGATGTATCTCGGACAGATCGTCGAGATGGCGCCGCGCGAGGCGCTCTATTTCGACGCCAAGCATCCCTATACCCAGGCGCTGCTCTCCGCGGCGCCCGAGCCGGAGCCGGGGCGGCGGCGTCAGCGCATCATTCTCAAGGGCGACGTGCCGTCACCGGTCTCGCCGCCGCCGGGCTGTCGCTTCCATCCGCGCTGCCCGCAGGCGATGGCGCGCTGCGCGGTCGAGGTGCCGCGTTTGCACAAGCTGGGCGACGGCCGGATGGTCGCCTGCCACCTTCATCCGGCCTGACGCAAGCGAGGAGGTCAGGGCGATGCTCCAATTCATCGTGAAGCGGATCCTGCATTCGATCCCGTTGATCATCGGCGTCTCGCTGATCGGCTTCGGGCTGATGCATCTCGCGCCGGGCGGCCCGCTCGCCGTCTACACGCTCAACCCCACGATCACCGCGCAGGACATCGAGCGCATCAAGATCGTCTTCGGCCTCGATCAGCCCGTCCATGTCCAGTATTTCAAATGGGCCAAGGGCATGTTCACCGGCTCCTGGGGCTACACCTTCTTCGGCGGTCGTCCGGTGCTGAACGTGATCCTGGAGCGCGTGCCCGCGACCTTGCTGCTGATGGGCAGCGCGCTGTCGATCGCGATCGTCGTCGGGATGTTCGTGGGCATCCTCGGGGCGGTGCGGCGCTACTCGCTGTTCGATTATCTCGCGACCACCGGCGCCATCTTCGCGCTATCCTTTCCCACCTTCTGGTTCGGGCTGATGGCGATCTACGTCTTCGCGCTCAATCTGCGCTGGCTGCCCTCGGGCGGCATGTACGAGCTCGGCGCCGAGGGCGATATCCTCGATCTGCTGCGCCATCTCATCCTGCCGACGATGGTCCTCGCGCTGGTCATCGTCGCGACCTGGAGCCGCTATGCGCGCTCCAGCTTTCTCGAGGTGATCCACCAGGACTACATCCGCACCGCGCGCGCGAAAGGTCTGCGCGGCCCGGCGATCCTGTTCCGTCACGCCTTTCCCAATGCGGCCAAGCCGCTGATCGCGCTGCTCGGCGTGCAGCTGCCCTTCCTGTTCTCCGGCGCGCTGGTGGCCGAGACGATCTTCGGTTGGCCCGGCATGGGCCGGCTCTTCGTCGATGCGCTGACGATGAAGGAGAACCCCGTGCTCATGGGCATGATGATGTTCACCGCGTTCTTCGTCATCGTCAGCAATCTGCTCGCCGATATCGGGGTCGCGCTGATCGACCCGCGTGTCCGGCTGACTTGAGAGGCGACATGCACAGCGCTGCACCCGACATCGATCCGCGCCTGGCCGAAGAGCCGGCGCAGGCCCTGCCGCAGAGCCAATGGCGCATCGTGCTGCGCCGCTTCCTGCGCCATCGCCTCGCGGTCGCCGGCGCCGTCGTCGTCGTGCTGCTCTGCGCCTCGGCGCTGTTCGCCGATGTCCTGGCGCCGCATGATCCGACGCTGCTCGAGACCAAGCGGCGCTTCCTCGGTCCCCTCGAGAACATGGCGTTCCTGCTCGGCACCGACGAACTCGGCCGCGACACCTTGAGCCGGCTGCTCTATGGCGGGCGCGTGTCGCTCGCCGTCGGCCTGGTCGCGATGCTGACCACGGTCGGCACCGGCCTCGTGATCGGACTCGTCGCCGGATATTATGGGCGCTGGATCGACGATCTGCTGATGCGTTTCGTCGACACGATGCTCTGCTTCCCGCAGGTCTTCCTGCTGCTGGTCGTTGCGGCCTTCGTGCCGCCGACCTTGCTGTCGATCTCGCTGGTCATCGGCCTGACCTCGTGGATGGAGGTGGCGCGCATCGTGCGCGCGGAGATCCTGCATCTGAAGGAACAGGATTTCGTCCAGGCGGCGCGCGCGCTCGGCGCCGGCGGGGCGCGCATCATGTTCAAGGAGCTGCTGCCCAACGCGATCGCGCCGGTGCTGGTCGCCGCGACGCTGCGGGTCGCGACCGCCGTGCTGATGGAATCCTATATCAGCTTCCTCGGCTACGGCATCCAGCCGCCGCTGGCGAGCTGGGGAAACATGCTCACCAACGCGCAGGGCTATTTCGACACCGTGCCGTTTCTTGCCATCCTGCCCGGTGCGATGATCACGCTGACGGTGATGAGCTTCAATTTCCTGGGCGACGGGTTGCGTGATGCGCTCGATCCCCGGCTGAAGATGGATTGACGCGAGAAGCCGGACGGCGCGGTCGTGACGACCGGGCCCGCCGGCGAATGAATGGGGAGAGAGCACATGTCGACGATCAAGGGCGTATCACGACGCAAACTCATCAAGCGCAGCGCGGCGACTTCCGCGTTGATCCTCGGCGCGCCGGCGATCCTGACGGGGACCGCGAGCGGCCAGAGCCGCGACCGCCTGATCCTCGGGATGAGCCAGGAGCCGGTGCAGTTCAACCCGCTGCTCTATGTGAATTCCGGCACTGAGAACGTGCCCGAGGCGGCGATGTTCGACGCGCTCTGGGACATGAACGACAAGGGCCAGTTCATTCCCAATCTCGCCGTGCAGCTGCCGACGACCGCCAATGGCGGCATCTCGCCCGACGGCAAGATCTGGAAAATCCAGATCAAGCGCGATGTGAAATGGAGCGACGGCGCGCCCTTCACCGCGCGCGACGTCGAGTTCACCTATCAGACGATCATGAACCCGAAGGTCGCGATCCGCTCGCGCTCGGGCTTCGACCTGATCAAGAATTTCAAACTCGTCGACGATTTCAATATCGAGATGGAGCTTTCGGCGCCCTTCGTGCCGTTCCTGTGGGCGTGGCAGAACATGCACATCGTTCCGCATCACCTGCTGTCCAAGGAAGCCGACATCAACACGTCGGGCTACAACAGCCAGCCGATCGGCACCGGCCCCTATCTGCTCAAGACCCGCGTGGCCGGCAGCCACATGATCTACGAGCGCAATCCGAATTATCACCGCGGGCCGGCGAAGATCGGCACGTTCATCCACAAATTCGTGCCGGACATGCTCGTGCTCTACGGCCAGGCCCGCACCGGCGAGGTCGATTATCTCGGTCTCGGCGGCGTGCCCAATGACCGCTGGGCCGAGGCGCAGAAGATCGCCGATCGCGATTTCTTCGCCGTGCCGCAGCCCTGGGTCCAGTTCATCTACTTCAATTGCGGCAAGCCGCAATTCTCTGACCCCAAGGTGCGCAAGGCGCTGTACATCGCGACGGAGATGCAGAAATCGATCGACGACATCTATTTCGGCACGCTCAAGCGCACCCAGTCCTACCTCCACACCTCGCACTGGGCCTACAACCCGAACCTCAAGGAAGAGACGCCCAATCCCGAGCTCGCCGCGAAGATGCTCGACGAGGCGGGCTGGCGCGTCGGCGCCGACGGCATCCGCGAGAAGGGCGGCGTGAAGCTGAAATTCTCGATGTCGACCACCGCGGGCAATGCCGCGCGTCAGGGCAGCCAGCAGCTCTTCCAGCAGAACTGGAAGCGCATCGGCGTCGACATGGAGATCAAGAACTTCCCGGCCTCGGTGGTCTGGGGCGAGTACACGACCAAGTCGCAATTCGACACGCTGCTGGTGTCGTGGGAGCCGACCGTCGGCATGGATCCCGACTACACGGCGCGCGCGCATTCCAAGCAGATCCCAATCAAGCACGGCGTCGGGTCGAACTACGTGCAATACGAGAATGCCGAAATCGATCGCTTGCTCGAGCTCGGCGTGACCCAGACCGATGTCGAGGAACGCAAGAAGACCTATTGGCGCATCCAGGAGATCCTGCACGCCGAGGTCCCCTTCGCGCCGCAACTCGGGACGGCGCAAGGCCGCCTCAAGCGCAAGAACCTGCTCAACGACAAGCCCAACGAGTACGTCGTCGATGCGACGTGGAACATCCAGGAATGGGCGTGGGGGTGAACGAGCCCGGGACTCGCGGGTGGGCGCTGCGATGCGGGCATGCGCATCGCAGCCGCCGAACAAGTGCACGCGTCCCCTCCTGCCGCGCAGCGGTAGGAGGGGCAGGCTTGCGCGCGGAGGTGCGCGAGCCGGGGAGGTGCCTCGAACGCACTAGCCAATTAAATTGTGGTCTGGAACCAATTTCGTGGAACCAATTTCCGGATTTAGCCGATCTCTACCACGAGGATGCCGTGAATCATCAGGTCACGCAGGAACCCGTCGAAGGCCGCGATGCGATCCGCGCCATGTTCGAGCGGGAGTTTGCCACTGCGGAGATGATACGTATCCCGGAGGTCATTCACGAAGCCGGAGAAGTTGCCGCGCTTGAGTGGCGAGACCCGCTCGGGCTTCGTGGCTGCGGGTTCTTCACCGTGCGAGCGGCACGGATAACTTTCCAGCGCGGTTACTGGGACAAGCTCTCATTCCTAAAAATACACGGCCTGCCGATCGAATAGAAACGACAGATCAGGATCATTCCTAGCCGCGCGACAATTATGGCGAAGCGGCGACCGGAGCAACTGTCGAACCACATGGGCTTGCCAAGTCATGGAGCCGCTCGCTGCATCAGGGGAACGCCGAGGCTCTGAGCGAAGCCGGAATCTGTGCCAGCTAACTGCCTCTTACTTCGTGGTCACAGCGGCGACTGCTTTTAAGAGGACTTCTGGCAAGGCCGGTTTTTTAACGACAGGAACCACCGGCCAATCTTTTGATAAATCGCCGTCGCGATTGCCCGTGTGGAAAACGAACGGTATTCTGGCGTCTGCGAGGCGTTGTGCGACCGGCAGCGAGTCGTGGTCGCCCAAACGCACGTCAAGGATCGCCACCGTTATTTCGTGGTTTTCGATCAGCTGCAACGCCTCCGGTGCTGACACAGCCGGGCCGACGACCTCCGCGCCCGCATCGCGAACGATGTCCGCCAGCTCAGTTGCGATGATAAATTCGTCTTCTACGATCAAAACGCGATGATTGCTCAGGTTCACAGTGCAGGGCTCAATAATCGAGTAGCAGACAGTACAGTTTCTAGTAACGCGTCAAACGCGCTTTGGAAGCCCCGCGCAGACAGATGAATTCAGGAGGTCAAACGGCTAACTCGACGTCCTCCCCCCCACGAGTTGGCTCGCGGGAGCAGCGAGGGTCCAGCTGAAGCCTTGAGGGGCGAAAGACATCTCAATCCTGCCGGCAAGCTTCTGTGCCACCAACTGTTCGATGATCACACGTCCGAAACCCTTTCGGGTTGGCGGAGATACTGCGGGTCCGCCACGTTCGGTCCAGTCAATCCGCATTTGGACCGGCTCCGCGCCGTCACGCTCCACGGCCCAACTAATCATAACCTCGCCTGTCGGGAGCGACCATGCTCCGTACTTAATGCAATTGGTCGCCAGCTCGTGCAACGCCAAACCGAGCGCTTGCGCCGCGTCGGGGTTCAGAAGTAACTCGGGACCATCATACAAAAGCCGATCATGATTTGCCTCGAACGGTTCTAGTTGGCGACCAATGAGATCGCGTAGCGAAATGCTTTCCCATCCCTGATTAATGAGTAAATCCGTCGAGGCAGCGAGCGCCTGAATGCGCGCCGCAAAATCCCTGCGGAACGCATCGAGAGAGACTGCATGACGCGCAGACTGACTAGCAATTCCTTGAATGACTCCAAGCTGGTTCTTAGCACGATGAGCCAGCTCACGCACCAATAGATCGCGTTGCGCTTCCGCGTCTTTTTGCTCGCTGATATCAACAATAACGGCAATAAAGTACTTCGGCTCGCCGTTCTGCGGGCGCTGCAGGGAGACGGTGATGCCGGTCCAGACGACCGATCCGGCCTTGCGGATGTAGCGCTTGTCCAACAAATAGGTATTGAGCTCACCGCTCAGGACCTGTCGCACAAGGTCCAACTCGGCATCGAGATCGTCGGGGTGTGTGATGTCCTGAAAGGTCTTGCCGCGCAAATCTTCTCGCGAATATCCGACGATGCTGCATAGCTTGTCGTTGACGCGAAGCCAGGCACCGTCGAGAGCCACATGAGCGACGCCAACGGCAGCATTCTCGAATGTGCTGCGGTATCGCGTTTCGCTTGCTGCGAGCGCCGCCTCAGCCTGCTTGCGCGAGGTGATGTCTTCCGCCGACGGGACGACGAACAGCAGCTGCCCGCCGTCGAAGATAGGCTTGAGCACGAAGTCGAGGACGGCACGCCTGTCGTTTGCCACCCGGATCGTTTCTTCGTATCGGACGACCTCCCCCCGCACGGCCCGGTCGAACGCAGCCCGCAGCCGTTTCCGCACGGCGGGGTCGTAGTTCCACCAGTAACAGTCCCAGAAAAGCTTGCCGATGACATCGCTGCGGCTCAATCCGGCGGCGGCCAGCGGGGCGTCATTGGCCTCGGTGAGCGTGCCGTCGGGGGCGATCATGCCGACAAAGGTAAACATTGAGTCGAAAATTTGGTGGATCCTCTCCTCGCTCCCCCGCAACTTTTCTTCGACCAGCTTTCGGTGTGTGATGTCCTCAACGATCCCGCCGAAACCCATGACCTCGCCCGCTCCGTCGCGCACGGGATACCAGTGTTCACACCAGAAGCGCGTCACGCCAGGTGCGAAGGGTGTCTCACCCGAGAACTCGTGATTTAACACGGCTTCGTCCGTCGCTAGGATCCGGTCCGTCACTTCGCGGACAGTTTCAACCAGTGCGGGCAAGACCTCGGAGACATGCCGGCCCAGATGCGCTTCGGCGGGAATGCCGTTCATCTCCGCGAGGCGTTCATTGACGAGCCCAAAGCGCAGATCTCGATCGAGGAAGCAAACGCCGAGGGGTGCAACCTGGAGCAGGGTATTGATTATGGCGTTGCCACTATACGGTCCCGCGTGGGCCTGCTTTAGGTAAGTGATGTCCGGGATAACCGCCAACGACCGCTCGGGGTGGCGCTCAATCGCATCGACGTTCCCGCGCCGAACGGCATGCAAAGTTTGCTGGGCCTCGGCGAGCTGGTGGCGCAACTCGGCG
>Ga0163144_10003012_pt1 | contig 38460 bp, 26 predicted proteins | sample OliLak19BULKMAT1_FD_123175 | JGI IMG/M metagenome (GOLD analysis project Ga0163144, IMG submission 123175) | Freshwater microbial mat bacterial communities from Lake Vanda, McMurdo Dry Valleys, Antarctica - Oligotrophic Lake LV.19.BULKMAT1 | ecosystem: Environmental > Aquatic > Freshwater >...
AAGGTTAGAGGCTGAGGGAAGCCACATTAAACCTTGAGAAACTGTTGAGATTTGCGTATTGCATAAGGAGCAAGTCATCCCCGCGCAGGCGGGGACCCAGAAAAATGCCAGTCTGATGGCTGGGTCCCCGCCTCCGCGGGGATGACGATGCCCTGTATTGTAGAAATCTCAACAGTTTGTGAACCCTTAACCTGAAACCACTCACGATAATCCGACAGGATTTACGTGAATGTACTTAGGGGGATGGCGTCTGGACGCTGAGAAATCGATTCACCAGGTAACCAGGCCCTTTCGCCCAAGTGACACGGCTCCTATATTGGCAGCCCCTTGATCTGATCGATCGATTACGCCATGCTCGACAGCCTGACAGTGCATTCCACCGACCTCACCCATCTCCTCCGCCTCCGCCTGGTCGTGGCGCGGTACGGGGAGATGGACGCCGCCGGCTGGTGGAATACGCGGGGCATGCTCGGCCGGCTCGGACGCATCGCCGTCAGTCGCGGCCTGCCGCATACCCATACCTTTGGCCGTGCCCGCGCCGTTTTCGAGGTGGCACGAGCCCGGTGCCGGGACGTGTTTAACCCGCCGGCCAGCATCACGCTGTGGAGTCTGCCCCCGGAGATCGAAGACCAGTTCGATACGGAGTGGCACGCGTGGATCGAGGACGCGGACGCGTGGGCCCCGTTCTTCGAAAAGCTCGAAGTACCCCCGACGGGTGCGCTCGACGATGTGCTGCGCACCTACGGCCTGATGTCGGACCTCGCCGCCAACAAGGCGGCTGAACTGCGCCGCGCCGACGGGGGGATCTCGGTCCCGATCGGCCAGGTGGACGCCCTCACTCCCGACGTCCTCTCGCTCCTCGCCGCCGGCTTCGCCCGGGGCGAACGAGGCGCCCTGGCTATACCTTACGCTTCCTACGAACCGCGCGATTGATGCCCCCCCAGAAACCGCAGCGCAAGTTTTCGACACGACTGCTTCGTACAGGCACCCTCATCGAGGAGACCTACGCGATCTTTCAACACTGGGACACGGCGCGCACGATTCGCCAGAACCTGAATCAGGTGCTCGAAACAAATCCGATCGGCGCCGGCAGCTCCCGGTGGCTTCGAGAAGTTACTACGACGATCGCCAGTCGCTTCACCGATCCGAAGCACATCCAGCCCCTCGTTGCTCTGGTGCGTGGGCGTGTCGGGATGGACATCTGGAAGCCGTGCCTTTTGTATCACATCGGATCGACGGACGAACTGTATTTCCGGTTTGCGACGGAATGGTTATTCGAAGCGTACGCGGCCGGCACGTATGTCGTCCTCGCGCCGGATGTTGAACCCTTTGTGCATAAAATCACAGATGGAAAGCTGGTTCGCGGTCGCTCCCTTTCACCGGATGGGACCAGGCGACACGCGAACGACCTGATTCGCATGGCCTCGGATTTCGGGCTGCTGAAAGGAAATGTCAGACGAACCTTTAACACCCCTTTCCATCTTCCGGAAGAATGCTTTTTATATGTGCTCCATGCGCTCGTTTATCACTACAAAAACGCGCATGAAGCGATCCATGCGCCGGAGTGGCGGCTCTTCCTGAAAGAGCCGGCCGACGTCGAACGCGAACTGCTGCATCTGCATCAATATCACAAGCTGCATTATCAAGCGGCGGGCAGCCTGGTCCAGCTGGATCTCCCCCATGCCTCGCTGCTCGCCTACGCCGAAACCCTTGCCGCATGAAGGACTGGAAGAAGCGACTGACCGAGGACCTGGAGCCCATCCTGATGCGGCCCGACCCGCGACCGGAAATCAGCGCGTACCACGACATGCCCTACGCCATCTTCCGGTACAGCCCGGCCGATGAGTTCGACGTGCGCCGGGAGACATCCCTCCTGCGAACAAGGCTCGAACAGGCCGGCAAAACGGTAACCATCATCTCCCTCGCCGAATGCCTCCAGGAGGCTCTCGATGCGGTGGAGATGGGCCCCGAGGCGCTCGCGGAGGCCGAGCGGACTGTCGGACTCGAAACGGTCATCGAAACGATCCACGAGGTCATCAGCTCGTACCAGCCCCTCGATGAACTGGTGGCCCGCCGGATCCCCAACGACAAAGATCCGACCCGGCACCTGGTGTTCATCACTCGCGCCGGCGCGCTCTTCCCCATGTACCGCACCTCGTCGCTGCTCGAGCAGCTGAAAGGCAAGGTGCATATCCCCAGCGTGCTGTTCTACCCCGGCGAACTCGACGGCGCCGCCGGCCTGCGCTTCATGGGCGTCCTCGATGCCGAACACAATTATCGCCCGAAGATTTTTTGACCCGTCCCTTCCATGCATGAACTTAAAATCGAGCGCCTCTTCGCGAACGATATCCATCGGCGCATCGAAGAAGTGATCAAAGTCGACCAGAGCGACGAGCAGATCATTTTTGACGAGATCGGCGAATACGTCGTGACGGACGCGATCCGCTGGCATCTCCATGAAATCATCAACACCTACTGGGAAACCAAGAACAAACCCCACGAAGGCGTTGGAATCTGGGTGTCTGGATTTTTCGGGTCGGGTAAGTCGAGCTTCGCCAAGATGCTGGGGCTGGCGCTGGAAAACCGGGCCATCCTCGGCCAGGGCGCGGCAGAGCTGATCGCGAGGCGGACGGGCGATAAACGGATCGAGGTGCTGCTCAAAAACATCCAGGAGTACATTCCGACCGAGGCGGTCGTGTTCGATGTCTCGACGGACCGCGGCATCCGGAGCGGCAGCCAGTCCATCACGGAGATCATGTACCGACAGCTGCTCCAACGGCTCGGGTATGCAAAGGACCTGGATCTTGCCGAGCTTGAAATCACCCTCGAAGGAGATGGTCGGCTCAATGCTTTCGTGGAACACTTCCAGAAGACCTACGGCAAAGACTGGAACTACAGGAAGAACCAGTTTGCCATGGCCCTTCAGGAGGCGAGTCGGGTGATGCACGACCTGGACCCAGATACGTTTGTGACCCCCAATAGCTGGGTAGCTTCTGCCAAAGGTAAATCCGACATCAGCCCCGGCCTCCTCGCCGAACGCTGCCTCCTGCTCCTCGAACGCCGCCGGCCCGGACACAACCTGGTGTTTGTCATCGACGAAGTGGGCCAGTTCGTATCGCGCGACGTGCAGAAAATGCTCGACCTCCAGGGCGTGGTGCAGAGCCTGGGACGCGTGGGCCGGGGCAAGCTCTGGCTCATCGTTACGTCGCAGGAGAAACTCAGCGAACTGGTGGGCGGGCTCGATGGATCGCGGGTGGAGCTGGCCCGGCTCATGGACCGCTTCCCGCTGCAGGTCCACCTGGAGCCCTCGGACATTTCGGAAGTGACCAGCAAACGCGTACTCTCCAAAAATGCCGATGCCGAGGCCACCCTCCGCAAGCTCTTCAACGACAACAAAGGCCGGCTCACCGACACGACGCGTCTGACCGCCGATGTGCGCCAACCCGAACTCTCCACCGAGCAGTTTATCGACCTGTATCCGCTGCTTCCTTACCAGGTGGGGCTAGTGATCGATGTGGTCTCAGGCCTGCGGTTGCAGGGCGGCGCCAGTAAACATGTGGGCGGGGCCAACCGGACCATCATCAAACTCGCCCAGCAGCTGCTCATCCACGAATCCGTCAACCTCGCCGGCGCCGCCGTGGGCCGGCTGGCGCGGATCGACCAGATGTACGACCTGGTATCGGGTAACATCTCGAGCGAGCTCCGCGGCAAGATCGACGTGATGGGGGCGAAGGTGGACCACCCGATGGCGAAATCGGTGGCCAAGGCGATCTGCCTGCTCCAGTACGTGAAGAGCATCCATCGGACCCCCGAAAACCTGGCGGCGACGCTCCACCCGGCCGTCGACGCCGGCTCGCAGCTTCCCGAGGTGAAACGCGCCCTCGAGGCGCTCGAACGGGCACACATGGTGCGCCGGGGCGAAGACGGATACCGCATCCCCTCGCCGGCCGAGGACGATTGGGAGCAGCAACGGGCCGCCATCCAACCCAAAACGGGCGACGTCTTCCAGCTCTACCAGGAAACCATCGACAGCCTCTGGAAACCCCAGCCCGGCCACACGCTGCACGGCGCCAAGGTGTTTAAGGCCGGCCTGTTCATCAACGGCCGGCTGGTGACCGAGGGCGACATCCCGGTTCATCTTTCGCTCGTGCAAAACGCACGCGAGGTAGACACCGAAGCGGAAGCCCTCCGCGCTCGCAGCCGGGCCGAAACCAAACAGGTGTTCTGGGCCGTCGCACTCGACGACGGGATCGACCGCGAGGCCGCCGAGGTGGTCCGCAGCCGCGAGATCCTCGCCCGCAAGGAGCGCAACGCCCGCACGAAAGACGAAACGGCACTAGTGCAGGAGGAAACGATCCGCCGGCGCCGGCACGAAAGCGAACTGCGGCGCCTCCTCAAAACAGCCCTGCTCACCGGCCAGGTCTTCTTCCGCGGCAACGACCGCAGCCCGGACGACCGCGCCGAGGAAGTGCCCCGCGCGGCCTCGCGGATCCTCGAACAGGTGCTGCCAGATGTCTACAACCGCTTCGAAGAGGCCGCGGCGCTGGTGAAGCCGAACGATCTGCTCGCCCTGATGAAACAGGACAGCCTGCGCGGACTCCCCCCGGTGTTCGCAGAGCTGAAGCTGCTGCGCGACCGCAACGGCGTGCCCGTGTTCGAAACCGAAAGCGGTCCCCTGGCCGAGGTGCTGGCGCAGATCGAAAATCGGGAAAGTTACGGCAACGCCGCCACCGGCAGCCAGCTCGCCGAATACTTCGACCGCGAGCCGTTTGGGTGGGCGTTCGACACCGTGCGGCTCTTCACGATCACCCTCCTGCGGGCGGACAAGATCGAGGCGATCAGCAAGGGGCAGGTGATCGACTCCGCCCTGAGCGTGCAGGCCAACGCCACGTTTAACAACAACAACCTCTTCAAGCAGGCCTCTTTCCAGCTCAAACGCGGGGTGGAGTTCGAGCAGCTGGTGGAAGCCGTCGCGGCGTTCGAGACGGTATTTGGCCAGCGCATTGCCGAGATCAACCAGGGGTTGATCGCGCGAGGCCTCCGCGACGCCGCGACCCGGCACGAGGCCGACCTCGACGGGGTGCACCGCAGCATGGTGCAGCACGGACTCCCCGGCGCCGATGTGCTGGCCGAGGCGCTGGAGAAACTGCGCAGCATCCGGACCGGAAACGAGGAACAGGCCATCAAGGTGTTTAACGGCACCCACGCCGGCCTCAAGGAAGCCATAAAACGGGGCGCCGAACTGGCCCAGGCGCTGGACACCCACGGGCTCAACATCGTCCGCCGCGCGCGGGAGACGCAGCGCCTGTGCTGGCCCTTCCTGAGCCAGGAAGACGACCTGGAGCCGGCCCTGCACGACCACGCCGGCCAGCTCGACGACCTCCTCCGCCGCGAAACGTTTTTTCGCGAACTCCCGCCCATCGATCACCACGCCTCGGCGCTCGCCGCCGCGTTTAAACACCGCTACGACGCCGCCGTTACGCAGCGCGACGCGGCCTACACGGCCGCCCTGCAGACCCTGCGCGAGACACCGGGGTGGGAGACGCTCGACGAGGCCCAGCAACGCCGCATCGCCGGCCCGCTCGAGCGCTTCACCGGTCCGCCGGACGACCAGCCCCCCATCCCCCAACTCCGCGCCGACATCGACGCCTGCCCCGGCCGGCTCGACAACGCCATCCGCGAATTGCGGACGCTGGTGGATGGCAACCGGATCGCCTCGGTCTCGGCCCGGGCCTACTTCAGCGGCGGGATCGAAACCGAAGAACAGCTCGACGCCGCCCTCCAGGGCCTCCGCGACGAATGCGCGAGCCTGATCGGCGCCGGGAAGAAGGTGCTGGTGCAGTAGAATAGAGGTGCAATAACTATGGAAAAAGAAACCCGCAACCGCATCCAGCGCGCCACCCAGGCCGCCCGCCGGCTCCTGGAGCACGACTACGCCGAGCAGCTCGAGGGCGTGTTCGACATCCGCCTCACCGGCACCATCCCCGCCGAGGCGCCGGCCCACCTCACCGCCGCGCAGTGCATTCTCCGGGCGAAGATGGTGGCGGCGATCGACCACCACCGCGCCGCCGGCATGAAACCCGCCGAGGCCGTGGAGGCCTACCGCCGCGAAACGGTATTCACGACGCTCAACCGGTTTGTGGCCCTGAAGATGATGGAGGCCCGCGAGCTGGTGCAGGAATGTGTCTCCCAGGGCGAACAATCCGCCGGCTTCCGCGAGTTCGCCGGCCTGGCCCCGGGCCTCGCGCAGCAGCCCGACCACGGCTACCGCCTCTACCTGGAGGCCGTGTTCGACGAACTCTCCACCCACATCCGGGTGTTGTTCGACCGCACCGACGCCACCGCCCTCCTCTGGCCCCGCCGCGCGGCCCTGGAAACCCTCCTCGCCACCCTCAACGCCGACGACCTGGCGGAGGTGTGGACCCAGGACGAGACGATCGGCTGGATCTACCAGTATTACAACGACGACGCCGAACGCAAACAGATGCGCGCCGAGTCCGCCGCGCCGCGCAACAGCCGCGAGCTGGCCGTACGTAACCAGTTTTTTACGCCGCGGTACGTGGTGGAATTTTTGACGGACAATACGCTGGGGCGGATATGGTATGAGATGCGGCAGGGGCACACGGCCTTAAAGGAGCGCTGCCGCTACCTGGTGCGCCGGCCCACGGAGATTTTCCTCCAACCCGACGAAGCGGCGCCCGAACTACTGGAACAGGACGGATTGTCTCAGGAAGAACTCCTCCGGCAACCCGTGTACATCCCCCACCGCCCGCTCAAGGACCCCCGCGAAATCCGCCTGCTCGATCCCGCGTGCGGCTCGATGCACTTCGGGTTGTATGCGTTTGACCTGTACCTGACGATCTACGAAGAAGCCTGGGACCTGGCAACCGACGCGGACACCGCGACAACCAGTGAATCCTTTACGCCTTTTGTCGTCTTTGCGGCTTCGTTTCCGGACAAGGCCGCGTTCCTCCGTGAGGTACCGCGCCTCATTGTGGAGCACAACATCCACGGCATCGACATCGACCCGCGTGCCGTGCAGATCGCCAACCTGAGCCTGTGGCTGCGTACCCAGCGCGCCTGGAATGCACTGTCTGTTCGCCCGGCGGAACGCCCCAGTGTGGCCCGCTCCAACATTGTCTGTGCCGAGCCCATGCCCGGCGAAAAGGAACTGCTTCGCGAATTCGTCGAGCAGCAGTTCCCCGCCGGCGAGCGACCTGCTTTTAACTTCCTGTTGGAAACGATTTTCGACCACATGATGCTCGCGGGCGAAGCGGGTTCGCTCCTCCGCATCGAGGAGGAAATCCGCACGGCCATTGCCGACGCGAAGCGGCTCTGGGAACAAGGATCCCGGGCCGAACAGGGGTCGCTTTTTGACGAACCAGGTGTTAAGGCGGTCAAGGGCGAACAGCCCGTCAACCTCTCCGGTATCACCGATGAACAGTTCTGGGAGCGGGCAGAGCAACGAATGTACGACGCACTCGAAGCCTACGCCGGGCAGGCCGAAAATGGGGGTGGATTCCAGCGCCGCCTCTTTGCGGAAGATGCTGCGCAGGGCTTCGCCTTCATTGACATCTGCCGCAAGCGCTACGATGTAGTGGTGATGAATCCCCCCTTCGGGGAATCAGTTGGAACGACCGCAACATACCTCAATGCTCAGTTTCCATCATCAAAGCATGATTTCGCGATCATGATGGTAGAGAGATGGATTCTCAAACTCAGCAATGTGGGTGCCTTAGGGGCAATTACGACTCGTACCCCACTTTTCAATTCATCATCGCAAGATTGGCGTAAGAATGTATTGGATGATGGAGGCTTTCTATATTTCAGCCTGGATCTGGGAGGTGGCGTTCTTGACGCCATGGTAGAGACCGCAGCGTATATAGTTAATAGGGATGTTAGCCATCGGAAAAATCTATTTCTGCGTTTGACGTCTGTTCCTGTTCATCAAAAGGACCAAGCTGTCAACTCCTGCATTGGTGCGATTGCTGCTGGACATTCCATTTCTGAACTCTTCATCAGGAGCTCGGACGACTTCAGAAACTTGCCTAACTCTCCACTCGCATATTGGCTGCCGCCTTCATTGAGTACGGCATTCAAGAGATTCCCCCCGCTTTGTGACAGTGGTGCCGAAGCTTGGGTTGGATTACAGACATCAAATGATGATCGCTTCCTTCGCTTGTGGTGGGAAGTTAGCGTTACCGAGAGCTGGCGACCATTTTCGAAGGGAGGGGAAGCAAGTCCCTACTTTGCAGACATACATTTATTGGTCAGTTGGAGTGGCTCCGGGAGAGAGATGAAAGCATACCACAATTACTTAGATGAGATAGGGAAAAGTACTCCTGGGAACGGCCCAAGGCGGGAATTCCCTTTCTACTTTGAGCCAGGACTCACTTGGGTATATCGCACAGAGCGATTTCATGTACAGCCTCTCCCTGCGGGTTGCATTACGAGTACCCGTGGACCGGGACTTTATTCTCAGAAACGGACACTATTTCTACTCGCTTTCCTAAACTCGAACGTGGTTGATGTACTAATAAAGGTGCTTCTAGGGAGATATGCCCATCCACAATTTGATATCGGAGATGTAAATGCCATACCGCTACCAACTCAGTCTGATATTAAACTCGATGAGATTGGTCTCCAAGCCTGGCGGATTCGCCATGGATGTGCTTCTACGATTGAGGAATATCGAGGGTTTGACGCCAATTTTATCCCTCTATTATATCATGGCGAGACAATCGAAAGTAAATTCGCCAAGTTGAGTGCCAGTCGAAACGAAGCTTTATCTATACTTTCACAGATCCAAAATGATATCGATCGTGCATCCGCCGAACTGATAGGCGTGTCAGAACAGGATAGAGAAGCACTACGTAGCTTGTCTATTGAATGGGAGAACTATGGTATCACCAAAGAGAACAAGAATAAGTACGCACAGCAATTGGTTTCATACAACGTGGGGTGTGCTTTTGGCCGCTGGGACATCCGGTATGCCACGGGCGAGCGGCCGGCGCCGGAGTTGCCAGACCCGTTTGCCCCACTCCCCGTCTGCCCGCCCGGAATGCTCCAGGGCGACGACGGCCTGCCGCTTTCGCCCGAAGCGGGTCGCCGGCTGCGGGCCGAGGGCCGGTACCCACTTGATGTAGCCTGGGAGGGCATCCTCGTGGACGACCCGGAGCATCCGCTCGATTTAGAGCGACGCGTCCGGGATGCCCTGGCTGTTATCTGGGGCGATCGGGTGGAAGCCATCGAGCGGGAAGCCTGCGAGATACTGGGCGTGGCCTCCCTGCGCGAGTGGTTTCGCAAGCCCGCCGCGTTTTTCGCCGATCATTTAAAGCGCTACTCCAAGAGCCGGCGGCAGGCGCCCATTTACTGGCCGCTGTCGAGCGCGAGTGGCTCCTACACCGTCTGGCTCTATTACCACCGTTTCAGCGCGGATACCCTGTATCGGGCGCTGGATGTGGTGAACGAAAAAGTCGCGTTCGAGGAACGCAAACTGGCCGGCCTCGCCAGTGGAGCCGCGGGTGGATCGTCCGCCGGGCAACGCAAGACCCTGACCGACCAGGAAGCACTGGTTACCGAGCTGCGGGCGTTCCAGGCAGAGCTCGCCGGGGTGGCGCCCCTCTGGAATCCGAATCTGAACGATGGCGTGATCCTCAACTACGGTCCGCTGTGGCGCATGATCGGCCACACCCCCTGGCAAAAGTCGGTCAAAGAGAAATGGGACGACCTCGTCGCCGGCAAATACGACTGGGCCCACCTCGCCCTGCACCTCTGGCCCGAGCGGGTGGTGCCGAAGTGCGCGGAAGATCGTAGTTTAACCATTGCCCACGGGCTGGAGGAGGTGTTCTGGGTGGAGGGGAAAGACGGCAAGTGGTCCGCCCGCCCCGCGCCCACCCGTCCCGTGGAGGAGCTGGTGCGGGATCGGACGTCGCCGGCGGTGAAGGCCGCGCTGGAGGGTTTGCTGAATGCGCCGGCGCCGGCCGGCAATGGCCGCGGCCCGCGTAAACGGAAGTGAGGCCCCCCATGCACGCCCTGCACACCTACCTCGCCGGCCAGCTGGCGGAAGCCCTCGCGAAGCGCCGCGTCGTCGTTTTTTACGACCCGCGGGCCGAGTTCGCGCCGTTTATCGCGGAAGTAGCGCCTGGGCTCAGCGAGGGTATCGTCACCGCCACGCTCGCGCGTCAACCCGTCTCCGTCGCCCGGTTTGAAGGCTCCTATTTCGCGTTGCGGCAGTTGGTAGAGCCCCTGGTGGCCATCGACGAGCCGGCGGCGCTGCTGCTCTACCTGCCCGGCGTGCGCCGGGACAAATCAAGCTCGGTGCTGATGGAGCTGGAAGCCGGCGGCAAAACGTATGAACCCGAACTCAAACGTCTAGCCATCAACATCCTCCGGCAGCGCTACACGGATGGTGAGATCGATGAGTTGCTCGCCTCCGACACCGTGGCCTACGAGGACATCGTCGCCTTCATCGAAACCGGGGACGGCGCGGCCTCGAAGCTGCGTATCATCTACCCCGACATCTCCACCACCGAACTGCTCGCCCGCTGGCTTTCCAACCCGCAGCACGACGAGGCTATCGCGTCCAAACACGCCTTCCCCGAGCTGGCCAAGGTGTTCGCCACCCGCCTCGGCGCCGTGCTGGACGACCGTGCCGGCCTGCCGGCGGCCCGCGCCACGGCCTGGCGCTGGCTGCTCATCAACGAGTTCCGGGCCGACCTGAACTGCCCCGCGCCGGCGTCCATCGGGCGGATCCCCGCGCCGGCTAAAAAGGACCAGCTCGAACGCGTGCGCGAACTCGCCGAACACTTGCGCCAGCACTTCGGCGAGGCGTATCGCACCCGTTCGGTAGAAGTAGAAACCGAGATGGGCGTGGCCGGCGATGCGTTGAAGGCCGCCGATCTGGGGTCGATCGATACGTTCCGCTTCGAGGAGCGGCTGTTGCTGCAGCACGCCGCCGGCCTGATCGTGGAAAAAGCCTACGATGCCGCCGCGGCGGTAGTCGCCCAGCACATCACCTGCTTCTGGGCGCGGCGCGACCTCGCCCGGCAGGCGCAGTGGGAATCCTGTCGGCTCCTCGCGGTGCTGGGGGGCGAGCTGGCGCGTGTCGAGAAACGCCTCGGAAAGATGAACGGCGCGCCGGCGGCGTGGGTAGAGGCCTACACCCACCCCGAGGCCGGCTGGTATCGGCTCGACCAGGCGTACCGCCTGCTCGAAGCGCATGTCGCCCGGATGGATGAAGAGCCCGAAGCCGAGCGCGCGCTGGACCTGCTGCGGCAGGGGTATGAGCGCGCCATCCAGCAGATGGCCACGGGATTTGCGGCCGCACTGGCCAGCGCCGGCTGGTCGGTGCCGGGGGTGTTGCCCCAGGCCGGCGTCTTTGCCGGGCACGTAGACCCCAGGCGCGGCCGCACGGCCTACGTCATCGTCGATGCCCTGCGTTACGAGATGGGCGCCGAGCTGGCCACGGCGCTGCGGCAGGCGGTGGACCTGACGCTGCGGCCGGCCATCGCGGCCCTGCCCACGATCACCCCGATCGGCATGGCCGCCCTGTTGCCGGGGGCGTCTGGAGATTTTGCCGTCGTTGAGCACAAAGGCAAACTCGCCGCCCGGATCGACGGAACGGTGCTCGGCAACCTGAAGGATCGGCAGGCCTTTTTCAAGGCCCGGCAGCCCGGCCTGGTCGACTTCCGGATGGACGACCTGCTCGATACCGCCTCCAAAAAACTGACCCACCAGCTGGGCGAGGCACCGCTCGTAGTCGTCCGCTCGCAGGAGATCGACAGCCTGGGCGAGTCTGGCAGCAACCGCATGGCGCGTAACGCCATGAACACAGCCATCGGGAACGTCGCCCGCGCCATTCGCAAGCTGGCCGACGCCGGCATCGAGCAGTTCGTGGTCGTGGCGGACCATGGGCATCTGTTTTCAGCCCGCAAGGGCGACGACATGAAGACCGAGGCGCCTGGCGGCAAAACCGTCGAGCTGCATCGCCGCTGCTGGGCCGGCCACGGGGGCGCCACGCCGCCCGGCGCGGTCCGTGTCGCCGGCGCCGATCTGGGGTATGCGACCGACCTCGAGTTCATCTTCCCGACGGGGCTGGGTGTCTTTCCGGCCGGCGGCGACCTCAGCTATCACCATGGCGGGATCAGCCTGCAAGAGATCCTCGTTCCCGTGCTCACCTTCCGCATGCCGGCCGCGCAGGTGGCGCCAGCCTCCAGCTTCAGCGTCACCCTCGCGAATTACCCGGACCGCGTCACGAATCGCACGATTGGGGCGCGTGTCTCCGTCTCAGGAAGCCTCTTTTCTGGCGATGAGTTGGAGGTCCAGGTGATCCTGTTGGCCGGCGGCGAGCAGGTGGGAGCGCTCGGCCTGGCGTTTGACGCCAAATTCGACCGCTCGACGGGCGTCGTGACCTTAACATCCGGCGCCTACGCCGATATCGCGCTGATCCTCGCCCGCGACGAAGTCAACTCCGTCCAGATCGTCGTCCAGGATCCGGCCACCGGCCGCGTGCTTGCGCAGTCCGATTCTATTCCCGTTCACCTCAGCATGTAGCTATGTCGGCCGATCCCATTCCACTTCGTGACGCCCTGGACGACAAGGTCAACCGCGTCTTCGCCGGCAAGGTGGTTCGGAAGGACCTCGTGCGCAACGTCAAAGTCGGCGCCAACGTGCCCGTGTTTGTCCTCGAATACCTGCTCGGCAAGTACTGCGCCTCGTCCGACGAAGTGGCAATTCGGATGGGCCTCGAGATCGTGAACGACCAGTTGGCGGACAACTACATCCGCCCGGACGAGTCGACCAAGGCCCAGAGCCGGGTGAAGGAGCGGGGCCGGCATATGTTCATCGACAAAGTGAAGGTCCGCCTCGTCGATTCCGATTACTGGGCCGAGGTGACCAACTTCGGGCACAAGTTCGTCCAGATCCCCAGCAGCTACGTCCGCGAATACGAGCGTCTGCTTACCGGCGGCATCTGGGCGCTGGTGGATATGCGCTGGGAGCTGACCGACGAGAAATACCCGTTTGTGATCGACCGCCTCTCCCCCATCCAGGTCGCCACGTTCGACTTGAAGGAGTACCAGGAGCTTCGCCGGCAGTTTACGACCGACGAGTGGGTCGATGTGATGATCCGGAGCATGGGATACGAGCCAGGCACGATGGATCGCCGGCTGAAGCTGCTGTTTCTGACGCGGCTCATCCCCCTCTGCGAGCGCAACTACAACCTGATCGAACTCGGCCCGCGCGGTACCGGGAAGAGCTACGCCGTGCAGGAGATCTCCCCGTACGCCGCCCTGCTCACCGGCCCGACCACCGTCGCCAACCTGTTTGGCCACATGAGCGGCCGGCAAAAGGGGATGGTGATGATCTGGGATGTCGTCGGTTTCGACGAAGTGGCCGACCTGCAGAAGATGCCCAAGGAAGTCATCACGACGCTGAAGACCTACTGCGAGTCGGGCCAGTTTCAGCGGGGGCCAGAGGCCATGGCCGGCTACGCGAGCATCGCTATGTTCGGCAACACCCAGCAGCCCATCGACGTGATGGTGCAAACCGGCCACCTGTTCGCCCCGCTCCCCGAGGTGATCCGGGACGACATGGCGTTCATCGACCGGCTGCATTTCTACCTGCCGGGCTGGGAAATCCCCAAGATGCACAACGAGCATTTCACCAGTCATTACGGGTTCGTAGTCGACTACCTGGCCGAGGCGTTGCGCGAGTTGCGCAAGCATAATTTCACCGAGCACATCGACCACCATTTTTCGCTCGGCAGCCAGTTGAATGCGCGCGATCGGAAGGCCGTGCGCCGCACGGTATCCGGGTTGATCAAAATTCTGCATCCTCATGGGGAAGTCTCCAGAGAAGATCTCGAGGAGCTGGTGGTGTTGGCGCTGGAGGGGCGCCGGCGGGTGAAGGAGCAGTTGAAGAAGATGGGGAGCTTCGAGTATTACCACACCTCGTTCAGTTACAGCTCGAACGAAACCGGAGAGGAGCGTTTTGTGGGCGTCCCCGAGCAGGGCGGCCGCGACATGATCTCCGCCGACCCACTGGCTCCCGGGACGGTGTATACTGCATCGGTGAGTCCAGAAGGGACGGTAGGGTTGTTCAGGCTTGAGGTATCCATCTCCAATGGAACGGGGAAGCTAAAGCTAGCCGGCGGGGTGAGTGGGGCGATGAAAGAGTCCATCAACCGCGCCTTCAACTACCTGCGCTCGAACAAGACAGCCTATGGCCTCGACCACGCGATCGATGTGACCGATCTGCACGTGGAGGCCATCGACCTGCTCGGCAACCGCGTGGAGGCCGAGGTGGGGGTTGGTTTTCTCGTCGCGACGTACTCCGCGCTCCGCAAAGCCTCGCCGCAACCCGGATTGGTGGTGTTGGGCGATTTGAGCATTCAGGGCAACATCAAACCACTCCGGTCGCTGACCGAGCCGCTGCAGGTGGCGATGGATAATGGCGCCAAGCGGGTGCTTATCCCTATTGAGAACAAGCGGAGCTTCATGGAAGTGAGTTCGGAGGTGCTGGAGAATGTGGATCCGATATTCTACGGGGATCTGCGGGCGGCGGCGTTTAAGGCGTTGGGGTTGAGTTAGCGGGATAAACCACTCATGGTCGAATTGCAAAAATCACAACTAGCTGCCGTGCTCATGGAGTCCTTCGAATCAATCCAGCCCTTCGTCGAAACCATTTCCCTTGTTGCAGCCGCAGCCGGCCTATGGTTTATGTACGTCATCCATCGTCGCGAGGCACATGCTACTATCTTCATCGAATACACGAAGCGGTATGATGAAGTGATGGAGGAGTTCTCTCGTCACCATGATCACTCTCGTGTTCATCTTTTGGTAAATAACCCACCTTCCCCCAGTCCACAATTGTCAAGGAACGTATTACGCTACTTGAATCTTTGCGCCGAGGAGTATGCGCTTTACCAGAGCAAGTACATCTCCAAAAAGGTGTGGAATATCTGGGAGGGCGAGATTAATAGAACGCTGAGGAGTCCTCTGTTTATCAGAGAGTGGCAAGAACTAAAAGAAGATTTCAGCGCAGACCCTGAATTCCATGACTATGTGAAACGAGTACAGCGAACTACGAAACCGGAAGCATCTGCAGATACTGAACCGATTCAGAATTCATTGGGAAAAAATTAATTAAAACGAACATGAGTACACAGATCCCCACCTACAAATCGATGATCGATCCGCTCCTACGGCTACTTGCCAGCAGGGACGGTCCCGTAAAAACCGCCGATGTGTATGCCGGGATTGCCGAGATGGTTGGCATGACCGCAGAGGACAAACGCGAACTATTGCCAAGTGGCACACAACCTGTTTACATAAATCGGATTGGCTGGGCACAGGACGCTCTGAAGCGAAGTGGCTTGGCTGACGCTCCGCGACGCGGACATTGGAAGATCACAAACGATGGAAAGCTGCTTCTTGAAAAGCATGGAGGCAGGGTGCCAGAGTTTGTAGCCCACGACATCGCCCTTAGAAATCGGAACACCCCCCTTGTCGATCTGTCTCAACCACATCAACCGACAGGACCAACGCCTCCGGATACAGACCAAAATGAAAAAAGTCCTGAGGAAAAAATCGAGGAAGGACTGCAGGAAATCCGGGCAAGCGTATCCAGGCAAATCCACGAGTATGTCATGAAGGCCACCCCAGAATTCTTTGAGCAACTTGTCCTCGACCTACTGCTCGCGATGGGCTATGGCGCCAACAGAGATTCCCTCCAACGCGTGGGCGGCTCGGGCGATGGCGGTATCGACGGCATCATATCGTTGGACAAACTGGGATTGGAGAAGGTTTACATTCAGGCCAAGCGCTGGAAGGGCTCTGTAGGCAGTCCAGAGATCCAGGGATTTGTTGGCGCACTTCAGCTCAACGGTGCCAACAAAGGCGTTTTTATCACTTCGGGTATGGTCTCAAGGCCGGCTGTGGATTCAGCCCGTAGGGCCAATATGGTACTCATCGATGGTGAGCGGCTTGCTTCCCTCATGATAGAACACGAAGTGGGAGTCAGCAGCATGATTAGAAAGATACCGCAGTTGGATAGCGATTACTTTGAGGAATAAGAACAGCACTCAACACTATATACAGCCTGAACCGATCCTGGTAGATCCAGAATGCTACCACGTCTCAACAAACAACTTGGCAAGACAAGATCGCGGCACCAGGGTAGCATCGAATTAGTCCTCGTATTCATCGCCCTCAGGGTACTGAATTACCGGTTTCCCCATTGCCCTCTCGACCAGCCGACACAATCTTATGCGACGATCTTCCAGAAAATCACCAAACGCATCTTGTCGTAACAAACCAGGAGATAGTGCGTGACTTGACAATAATGAATCCATCTCGGTGTCGTTCAAGCCGACTTGCTTCTCCTGCTGAATCTTCGGCAGATACCGAGATGGCGCATCACCACCCACTTTTCGATTCGCCTTGTACGAGATAGGCGTCTTATTGAGAATGCTATCGTATAGGTCCCTGCTAATTCCTTGTTTTTCGCACCAGTCGCGAGGGAAAATGTGATGGATGTCCAGTGCGATCTCATCCGCGTCAAGCTCCCGGATACTGGCTTTCCAGAACCAATCCTTCGAGCCTTCTCGTAGTACAAGTATATTGATCCCCTTGTAGGCGGCACTTAGCCGAGAGCGCAGCGTGTCGAAACGTTCGGGCTGGAAGTTAGCATCTCGTACCGTGCGTGGGAGACTATCGTCCTCTTCAAACCAACGCAACAGCTCATCGAAGTCGTTGGCCATCCGTGTCTCAACCGCACCGCCGTAAAGCTCTCCAAGCACGCCGGACCAGAACCAACGCGCCAGCTTGTCATAAATCCGAGGCTCACGCCAACGGTCTTTGAGCCGCGCAAGTACAGCTGCTAAGGGTACCAATTGGGTGCTATAGGGTAGTTCACGCCGGCTGTAGAAGCACTCTTTTCGTAGAAAGCGCGCCACATTGTGGAACCCCGCCTCTAATTCATCGGCCCACTTTTTCCACGATTCCAATGGTAACTGCAACACATCAGCGCGTTTGGCACTTACCGGACGCACTTGCTTGCCCGATTTACCATCCCTGAGATCCTTCTCTCGCAGTTCGGCCGTGTGCAGCAGACTGATCGCCTGCAAAAATTCGGTCGCTTCGATTCCTCTGAGGAGCGGGTCCTTTTCCAATCGTTCTTTGCGAGAATCCACCTTGCGCGTCTTAGAACCGAACCAGTCGTCACGAAGGTTGAATCCGTCCGCAGCGTAGCTAGCCGTGATAAGCTCAAATACGGACAACTGCACCCCGCCCGTATTCACCTTTTCAAAAACAAGGCAGACGGCTTCCTTGGACGTCTCCTTTTTCAGTTGGATGACAGGGAGCTGGTAGTTCCGGAACGGTGTCAGTATCTGGCTTCTGAAAGACATGTACGTCCCGAACTGTTCAGGCGCGACCCGATGCAAGGTAGCTTCCCACGCGTCAGAGCTCATAATCTGATTGCAGGGAAAAAAGAGCTGGCGGCATTCCAACTCTGTCGAAGACAGGTCAAGTTCGACATCGCGTCCGAAGTTGCTACGAACTTGACGATTCTCATCGACAGCGAGAACCGCCTCTTCCAACGCATGCGGAGCGTCCAGAGCCTTCTGGATATCGAAGTAGTAGTGCCGTTTGATCTTCTTCCCTTTAGCCGTAGTGGTGCGTACAGGTTCTTTGAGCGCAAGTGCCTGCGTAAGCGTTGTCAGGCGTTGCTGCCCGTCAAGTATCAGTTTCTCTGGCGCTTGGCCCTTTGGAATCCTGTCTTCAAGTCCTTCAACGGGGCGAGTCTCGAAACGTACCTCACCGCCGGCTTCAAGGAGCATGACAGCACCGATTGGAAAAGACCGTGCGATACTCACGAGCAGATCGCGAATGTGATCATCGTCCCAGACCCAACCGCGCTGGAAGTCGGGCAATTGGATCTTTCCCTCAAGGATCTCCCTGAGTAAGTCGTTTAGCGAGGCTTTCGTGCTGTCAAAAGTCGTCATATATATCCATCTCAATTTGATCTTCTACTGACCCTGCTTTCAGGATCCCGCACCATTCCCATAAGGTCACAGAACTTCCCCAATGGTTTTTCTGTTATGAAGCGGCTCTACCTCTCACCCCATCATCCGGCTCTTGAAAAACCGCTCCGTGTTCTTGTCCAGGAAATGCACGTAGCACCCCTTCATGCCGCGTGATAGCAAGACACGGTAGGTGTTCTTGACCAGTCCCAGGAACTGTTCCTTCGAGCGTTTTAATGCACTATCGTAGGAAGCCGTTTTGTCGCCGATCCACGACTGAGCATCCAGGTCGTAGCGCAGGTCGGTCCCGAAGATGACCCCGACGTAGTCGAACTCGAACCCCTGCGCCGTATAGACACACCCCACCTGATCTATACCACCGGGCTCGTAGGCCCAGAGGTTCGATTTCGGAATGCCTTTCTGCAGTCCCGTCACATCCGACCGCGCATTCCACGGCCGGGCAAAGTCGCCGATGACTACATCGTTTTCAAGAGAGCCGTCCATCAATACCTTTTTCGACCAGGGCCAGCAATAGCCAGCGGTCAGCCGTGCCGTAGCTCCTTCGGCTACCTTATGCCGGATCGCCTCGTCCAGCGCATGCACCGACTCGTAGATTTTGAAATCGAAGGTCTCCTCGGCGGAATGCCAGAGAGCATTCGCCGTACGACGGATCTGGAGTGTATTATTGACCCAGTTCAAGAAGCCGTCCGACCCGTTGCACCGGAACTGGGCTTCCAACTCGTATTCCTCTACGCGTGCGTCAAACGCAGCGGCGTGTTCCTTAATGTGCGCTACAGACCCAATCTCGTCCGGTCTAACGACCTGATCGTCGTCGATAAAGAAGACCGAAACCTTTGCGGCGTAAAGTAGCTCCTCGATCTGCGGGATGGCTTTACGCTTTGAGGCCGGCGTCCACTGGTTATTGCTATTCTTGCGAATCCGGTGCGCTTCGTCGCAGATGAGCACGTCGATCTCGTCCCGTTGCGCTTCCATATAGCTGTTAAAGTATTTAAACTGGATCCCGCCCCTATTGCCAATCACTCTGCGCAGTGTCTCTGTAAACGCCCGCGACCCCGTCGCATAGTGGGCATTGTATCCCTTGCGGAGAAGGTCCGCCATTAGATTGATCGCGACGACCGACTTGTCGGTACCCGGGCCGCCCTTGATGATGAGCACGGTCTTCTTCCTGTCGTGAAAGCCACCCCGCGCCGCGGCGAAGACCTTGTCATACACGACCTGCTGTTCGTCGAGCAACACGTACTGCGGCTGCCCGTCGATCACCCTGGCCACGTGTTGCATGAGCTTCTTGCTCGGGCGATACCGGCTTTCTTCCACGCGGCGCAGGACTTCCATGCCGTCGCCGGCGCCCACTTGCGTCGTAAGGAAGCCCGTGAGATGCTCGGTCTGGTCCGCCGTAAACACCGGGTAGGTGTCCAGGTGGCTCGTAAACTTCGGGTCGAACAGTGCGTCATGTGGATCGAAGCTGTAGTTGTGCAGATAACTGCACGCCAGTAGCTCCACTGGCGACGCGCCCTCATAAAACGCCGTATGCGTGTCGCACAGGTAGCGATGATAATTGCCTACCTGCACAGACGGGTGCAACACGTCGCGCTTCGCACCGCCCACAAAGGTGACCACCTCGCCGTCGCCCGTTGAGACCTCGCAGATCTGCCACTGTTTGAGTTCGATGATCACCGCCTTGTCGGAGCCCGCTTCATCGCGTCCGGTAACCATACAGTCGAGGCGCTTCGAACTCAACGGCAGTTGGTATTCAAAGATCACCCCGTGGTCGTCCAATCTGGCCTGCGAAAACACAAGGGCGAGGGCGCGGAGGGAATTTGTCCACGAGTTTTGTTCACCAGGGGAGGGATTAAAGCCATAGAAGGCGAAGAACGCCTCCTTTAACTTGCCGGCGATCTGGTTCTGAGTCGTGTCCTGAATGAATTGACGGGAGGAGCCGGCGTAGAGGCGCATGTATCGTAGCCGTAGTTTAAGGCGGCCGGACCCAGGGGACTACATCAGCGACGGATTTCGCCAGACGGGTTTCCGGCACGAATGAATTATAGGGGCGCGGCCAATATAACACGTTTCAGAATATACACCCCGCAAAAGGAGGTCCTCGCCTATTCCGCAGCGGGCGAAATCACCTGTTCTCACCAGAAGGCAACCCGATGACGGAAGATCAATTCACCAGACTCTTGGCGGAGGTCGACATTGCGTACAACCAGTCCGATGTCAAGCAGAATCACGGCGGCAAAAACTGGCATTACTCGCTCAGCGCCACGCCTCTGAAGCCAGAATGTATTCTGTTGCTCGGTTTCAACTGGGGGGCGAGCAAGACAGACTGCCATTCGCCCCAGCCCAGCATGCCAGTACGGCCATTTATGGAGATGAGTAATGGCGACCTTGGTTCATTCGCACGTATCAGGAGTATGCTCCCGGAATATTTCAGTGCGAAAGAGCTTGAGGATATTGGCCAGAGTAATTTCTGTTTTTTCCGGTCCAGCAAGGAGCATGAGATTTCTGAACGGGATCTACAATTGTGCATACCCCCTTTCATGCAGCTATTGGAATACACCAAACCCCGACTGATTATGTGCTTCTCCGCCAGGCTTCGCGACTTTCTACTCGCGTCTACCGACACACCGATCTCTGATCGAATGGAGGAAGTTTCAAGTCAATCTCCGCAACGAAGCACACGCTCTATCCGAGCCATTAAAGGCGTACTATCAATTGCAAATCGACAAACACCTATTGTTTTCCTTCCGCACCCGAACGCAAGGGTGAGTGGAGAAAGTCGCAAAAACGCATGGCGATTTGCACTGAAATAGACGCCATGAAACGACGCCGAGGCGATCATTCTCGCCAATCAGGTAGAGACGCCCCACCGGGGCGTCTCTACACACGATGTCAGCAGTCCACGATTCGGAACTACAATTCAACCTTCCCCGCGCCGCACACATCGATCGTCGTGATCACGCGGCCGTCGAAAGCGCCCCCTTCCGTCTCCTCCGATGCCAGGAACGAGCCCGTGAAGGTCTCGATCGTCCCTTTATTGTTCACGGTCACGACGTACGGAAACGGACCCGGGAGCGCGCAGGCGCTCCACAGGTCTACGCGCACGATGTACTCGCCGCAGGCCGGCGTCTCTCCCGCCCAGGTGATGTTCTCGTTGTTGACCCCATCGATAAAACACGAGGCATTCGAGTCCAGGTCCAGCGACCCGCCGGCCATGCCAACCCGTTCCCCATAATAGATATCCTCCTCGTCAGGCGTCTCGACATGGAGGTCCATGTCCACCGCGTTACTCCAGTTCAGGGACACTTGCAGCTCGCCGGACGTGGCGGCGGTCTCGTTGATCTCCACCGGATGGGATTCGGCGCAGCTCGGGGCGCCATCGATCAGATAACCAAGCCGAAACGTGAAGCCGGTCATCTCATCGTCCTGCGCGAGGGTGATAAACACGATGTAGGTTTCGATCTGCTGCTGCGAGGCGTCGAGCCGCATCGTTTCGCCGGCTTTCGGATACTTGCGCTGGAGCAACGCCTGCCCCGTTCCGGAGGACGCGCCCTGCTGGAAAACGCGCGCGGAGGCCTCCTGGAGATTAAACCGGAAATACCCTCCTTCCTCGCCGCCGCTGCCGACCACTAGCTGGTCCGCGCCGTCGGCTACGTCGACCTGCAGCACGATTGAGCCGCCGCGAACGATCTCACTGCTGCCGTTGACCGTCGGGCACTGGGGGTTCGAGGCGTCCTCCGGGAAGGTTTCGTTGACGAACTCGCCGGAAAAGTCGTCCAGCCGGATCTCGGTGATGATGTCGTCGAGGCGGTCTCCCTCCTCTTTGTCCTTACAGGAGGTCAACAGGGTGGCGACACCCACAAATGCGATGCAAAGGGTCAGGGATTTCAGCGTATTCATGGCTCGCGCAACGGGGTTTGATGGGGATGGATGCCTTCCCTCATTCATACCACCCGGGGCCCGCTGCGGCAAGATGGAGCGAAGAAAGCCTGCCCCCGCGAAGGCGGGGGGACCTCTCGAAAAACCGGGCAGGTTAGCGAAACCAGCAATATCGAGTCACCCTGAGCGTAGTCGAAGGGCCTCTCGATCGTCCGGGAGGTCCTTCGACTACGCTCAGGATGACGCTATTTGCAACATCGTACTCAAAAACACCGGGCACCATGGCGAAACACCAAAAAAATCGAGTCACCCTGAGCGTAGTCGAAGGGCCTCTCGATCGTCCGGGAGGTCCTTCGACTACGCTCAGGATGACTTGGGATGAGGGTATGTAACCGCCCTTCAATACTTATCGAGGGACCTCTCGTACGTCCGGGAGGTCCTTCGACTACGCTCAGGATGACTTGGGATGAGGGTATGAAACCGCCTTTCAATACGTCTAGGAAGAGAAACCCTCTTCCATATGAATCGCACCTATAGCGTCTACATACTGAGTAATCGCCGGCGAACCGTGCTGTACATCGGCGTCACGAATGACCTGCTGCGGCGCCTGGCCGAGCACGCGGTCGGAATAGGGGGAGCGTTTACATCGACCTACCGCGCGACGTAGTCCCCCCTGAATCCCCCCGGCCCGACTCTTGCACCTCCCCCTCGTATCCGCCCGGACCCCGGCGCGGCGCCGACTGGATGCCGGTTCGTCCTCCCGCAACGCCCTCCCGGCGGGAAAAACGTGCCCTCTTCACGCGGCCCGTTTTTCCCGTTTCACGCCCCGAGCCGACGCCCCGGTCGCGGTTCGAGGCGATAACAGAAATGTGATAGAATCCTGACACCTCGGCCACGCCCCGCGGCGCGGCCTTCCGTATCTTCCCCTTGCATCTCTCGCCCCGTGGTCCGCGCATATCCGACCGCATCGGCGACCAACGCTTTTTGTAACGCCCTTCGTATGGCCGATCACCCGATTCCGAGCAAAGCGCCCGGACGCCGACCCGTCGGCCCCCGCGCGACGCCTCTGCCCGTAGCCGACGCCCCCGCGCCGGTCCGCCGGGCTGCCCCGGCGCCGGCGCTGGCTCCTGCTCAGGCCGCCGACGGCACTCAGGGCGAGCTGCTCCTCAACCTCCTCTACCGGGGACGCTGGTTCCTGTTTGTCTCCTTCGTCCTCACTCTCACGGGCACGGGCCTCTATACCTATTTCCAGGTGCCGGTGTACCGGGCGGACAGCCTGGTGCTTGTCGATAACCGCCTCGCGCCGGACCTGAAGGACGCGCTCGACCCCTCCGCCGACCGCAACCGGTCCGGCCGCTCGGTCGAGACGGAGATTTATGTCCTCCAGCGCTCGATGGACGTCGCCACGCGGGTCGCCGACCGCCTTGTCGCCCTCCAGAACGACCCGGTCACCGGCCGGCCCATCACCCTGCTCGCGCAAGCCTCCTCCCCGGCGATGCTGGCCTACGCCATCCAGAATCTGGTCACGATCCAGCGCGAACCGGTGGCGGATGTCCTCCGCATCTCGGCCATCTCCACCGACGCACACGAGGCCAGCCTCCTGGCCAACTTCTACGCGGAAGAGCTGGTGGATCGCGCCCTGTGGCGCAGCCGCAGCCGGCTCTCCGCCACCCGCGCCTTTCTGGAAAACGAGGCCACGGAGCGCAACCGCGAACTCCGCGCGCTGGAGGAGCAGATGAAAGTCTTCCTCCGCCAGAACGGCGGCCTCACCATGAGCGTCGAAGCCACGGCGCTGATCGACCAGGTGACGGCGCTCGAAACCGCCCGGACGCAGAACGACCTGGAGTTGAAGCTCAAGCAGGTCTCCGCCCGGCTTCTCGAAGACGACCTCGCCGGCCTCCAGCCGCGCCTCGCCGAACGCCTCGCCGCCAACACGACGGCCGACATCGAACGCACCCGCACGCAGATGGCGGACATCGACACGCGGCTCGACCAGATCTACCGCCAGAATCCGGCCCTGAAGGGCACGCCGGAAGCCTCGACCAACCCGACCATCGCGGCGCTCGAGCGTGACCGCGCCGGCCTCCAGACCACCCTCGCCCGCCTGACGGACGCGTACGTGGCGGAGGCCAACACGCCGGCCGAAGGCGATGGCCTCGCCAGCCTGGGCCAGCTTCAGCGCCAGCTCAACGACGAGCAGCAGGAGATCGCCCGGCTCGAAGCCCGAAGCCAGCTCTACAGCCGGCAGCTCGACGCCTACCAGGCGACCCTCAACGGCCTCCCGGGTCAGCAGATCGCCCTCACACAGCTCCAGCGCTCGCTCCAGACCACCGAACGCGCCTACCTCTTCCTCCGCGAAAAGCTGGAGGACGTCCGCATCGCCGAGGAATCCGAACAGGGCTACGCCGAGGTCATCCGCCAGGCCGTCGCCCCCTTCAAACCCGAATACCCGGACACGTCGCGCAACCTGATCCTGGGCGGCCTCGTGGGCCTGCTCGTCGGGCTCGGGCTCGCCATCCTCTACCAGCAGCGCACCCGCGGCATCCTGTTCGCGCCAGAGGATTTGCAGAACCCGACGTGCCCGCTCCTGGGCATCATCCCGGCGATGCCGGCGGCCGCTCCCGCGCCTGCCGGCAACCAGGCCCTGCAGCGCACCGGCGAGCTGGACCCGCACCTCATCGTAGGCCTTTCGCCGGCGTCGATGATCGTCGATGCCTACCGGAAGCTCCGCTTTAACATCCTCAACGCCCCCGGACCCGTCCGCACCCTCGTCGTCACCAGCCCCAACCCGGGCGAGGGCAAAAGTCTGACGGCCCTCAACCTGGGCATCGCCCTGGCGCAGACGGGCCGGCGCACCATCGTGGTGGATACCGACCTGCGGCGCCCGACCGTCCATTCCAAGCTCGGGCTGACCAACCAGCCGGGCTTCATCGAGATGCTCGAAGCCCGCCACCTCCAGTTTCGGCGCGCGCTGCGGGAGCAGGACAACCTCTACGTCCTCACCGCCGGCGGCAGCCATGAGCACGCCGCCGAGATCCTAGGATCGCCGGATATGCCGGCGTTCATCAGCGAGCTCAAGCGGTATTTCGACATCATTCTGTTTGACACCCCGCCCTTCATGGCCGTGTCCGACGCCGTCTTCCTCGCCAGCCTCTGCGATGCCACGCTCCTCGTGGCCGCGGCCGGCAAGACGCGCGACTACGAAATCCAGCAGGGCGTGCGCGAATTCGAACAGGCCGGCCAGCGCGTCCTCGGGACGGTGCTCAACGCCTTCGACCCGACCGCGCTCGTCTCCAGCCGCTTCCGGTATCGGTATTACCGGGACGCGGCGTATTACGCCGAAGCGGGGTGATGCGGTGGGGGGCGTAGGTAGCGAAGCCCCTTACTCCATGTCACCCTGAGCGAAGTCGAATGCCTGCCCCCGCGAAGGCGGGGGGGCCCCCTTTCGTCCGAGAGGTCCCCCCGCCTTCGCGGGGGCAGGCTCTCGACAGGCTCGGGATGACATAGCGGATAGGTCTCTGCCCGACCCAGTCGCCCTGCCCCCGGGACCGACGTGGCGGAGCCGTGGCCGGCACGACTAAAAACGGACACGATGTATCGTGTCCCTACGGGGTTATTGCGATTCCCTGCGATCACATCAACCTGTAACCTGCAACCTGTACCATGCAACCATCCTCCTGGCGCATCTTCTACACCGCCCCTCGCGCGGAGACGAAGGCCGAGGAGCGGCTCGCCGGCCAGGGTATCGAGGTCTTCCTCCCCCGGCTGACGACTTCGCGCCGGTGGAGCGACCGCATCCAGCGCGTCACCGAGCCGCTGTTCCGGGGCTACCTTTTCGCGCGGGTCGAAGAACGCGGTCGGCTGAGCGTGCTCCAGACCGCCGGCATCGTCCGATGCCTCGCGTTCGGGGGAAAACTCGCTTCCATCTCCGAGGCGGAAATCGAGCAGCTGCGCATCACCCAGGTCGATCCCGAACAGCTCACCCTCCACCCGACCTGGCTCCCCCCCATCGGCCGCGAGGTGGTGGTCATCGCCGGCCCCTTCGAAGGCCTCCGCGGCGAGGTCATCGAGCACCGCGGCCAGCTCACCGTGATGGTGCGCGTCCATGCCCTCCGCCAGGCCGTTCGGGTGCTTGTGCCGGCGGACTGCGTTACCCCCCCTGGGCCCCCCTACTCCCAAACCCCCCTACGTCCCCACATCCATCCACATGCTTGACCTGATCCGTATGCTCCGCGCCATCCTTACGGCGCGCGAGAAGAAGCATTTTGCCCTGCTCCTCGTGGCGATCTTTTTTATGGGGATGTTCGAGATGGCCGGCATCGCCTCCATCATGCCCTTCATGCAGCTGGTCGCCCAGCCCGAGGCCATCGAGCAGCAGCCGTGGCTCAAGGCCGTGTATACGCGGTTTGCATTCACGTCGTACCAGTCGTTCCTCATCGCCGTCGGCCTGCTGGTCCTCGGCCTGATGTCCGTCGCCAACGCTTTCACCGTGTTCACCCTGTGGCTCCAGCACCGCTTCGCCTGGGGTAGCTCCCACGCGATCGCAAACCGGCTGCTGCGCAAGTACATGAGCCAGCCGTACGGGTTTTTCCTGCAGAACAACACCTCCGTCCTCTCCAAACAGGTGCTGACCGAGGCGAACGAGCTGGCGCAAGGCGTTCTGCTCGGCATCGCCACGCTGGTGGCGCGGTCGTTTGTGACGCTCGCGATTTTCGGACTCCTGATGCTCGTGGACCCCGTCCTGGCCCTCATCATCCTGGCCACGTTCGGCGCCGTGTACGCCGTCGTTTACCGGGGCAGCCGGTCGTACCTCGGCCGGCTCGGGCGCGAGCGGTTTCAGGCGAACGAGATGCGGTTTCGGGCGGCGAACGAGGCGCTGGCCGGCATAAAATCCCTCAAGATCACCGGCCGCGAGGCGCACTTCCTGGGGCGCTTCGCCGAGGCCTCGCGTCGCTACACCCGCGTTGAGCCCCGACGCGAAGCGGCCAACGCCGCGCCGATTTATTTCGTGCAGACCCTTGCCTTCGGGGCGATCCTCGTGCTCGTCCTCTACCTCATAGCCACCGAGGGGAATGTGCAGGATGTAATCCCACTGCTGGCCCTGTACGCCCTCGCCGGCTACCGGCTGATGCCCTCGCTCCAGCAGATCTTCACCGCCGTTACCCGGATCCGGTATCAGCGGCCCATCGTCGAGTCGATCCACGCCGACCTGCTCGCCGGCGACGCCCCCTCGTTCCCCGACACCCGCCCCGAACCCCTGCCGTTTGAGCGGTCGATCGCGCTGCGCGGACTGTCCTTTCGCTACGAGGGCGCCGAACGGCCGGTGCTGGACCGCGTCAGCCTCACCATCCCCCGCCACAGCAGCGTCGCGTTTGTCGGCCCGACCGGCTCGGGCAAGACCACGCTGATCGACCTGCTGGTGGGCTTACTCGAGCCGACGCGCGGCGGCATCTACATCGACGACACGCGGCTGGAGGCCGGCGCCGTCTGCGCCTGGCAGGCACGCATCGGCTACGTCCCCCAGGAGGTCGTCCTCTACGACGACACGGTCACCCGCAACATCGCTTTTGGCCTCCCCGACTCCGCCATCGACCGCGTCCGCCTCGAACGGGCGACGCGGCTCGCCAGCGTGCACGAATTTATCGAGGCCATGCCCGAGGGCTACGCCACAGCCCTCGGCGAGCGGGGGGTGCGGCTGAGCGGGGGGCAGAGGCAGCGCATCGGGCTGGCCCGGGCGCTGTACTTCGAGCCCGACGTGCTGGTGCTCGACGAGGCCACGAGCGCGCTCGACGGCCTCACCGAGGCCGCCGTCATCCAGAGCATTCGCGAGGCCGGCGCCGGCATCACCCTCATCATGATCGCCCACCGCCTGGCCACCGTCCGCCACTGCGACCACATCTTCCTCCTCGACGAAGGCCGGATCGTCGCCGAAGGCGCGTACGACGACCTCATCGAAGACAACGCCCTCTTCCGCGGGATGGCCCGCGTGGGGGCGGAAGCGTAATTGATGATCGACCCATGAAGATCCTATACTACTCGCCCCACCCCGACCTGTCGCTGCACAGTCCCTCGGGCTACGGCACCCACATGCGCGAAATGATCAAGGCCTTCGAGGAGGCCGGGCACGAGGTGCGGCCGCTGATCGTGGGGGATTTGAAGGTGGCTGAAGCGGAGGCTGCGCCAAGACTGCGCGACCGCGTGAAGCCGCTCGTACCGGCGCTCGTGTGGGAGTCCGCCCGTGACGCCGCGCTCCTCCATCGCGATCGACGCCTGCAGATCACACTCGAAGACAATATCCAGGCGTTTGGTCCGAACCTGATCTACGAGCGGGCCAGCTTCATGCAGTGCTCCGGTGTCGAGGTCGCCTGGCGGCTCGGCGTGCGGCACGTGTTGGAGGTGAATGCACCGTATCTCGAAGAACGCAAGGCCTTTTCAAGCGGCCCGTCCCTATTCGAGCGGAAGGCCCGAGCGATGGAGCGGCGGCAACTGAGCATGACCGATCGGGCGGTCGTCGTCTCCAGCACCCTGAAGGACCACTTTATGGCGGCGCACGGCCTTCCCGAAGAGCGATTTCTTGTCGTCCCGAACGCCGTCGATCCCGACAAAATCGTCGTCCATCCCGATCGGGTGCACGCCATCAAGACAGGGTATGGGCTCACCGACCAATTCGTGGTCGGGTTCGTGGGATCGCTCTTCCGGTGGCACGGGGTCGACCGCCTGATCCGGGCCGCGGCGGAGCTGCGCCGGCGGTCGGACGGGCTCGTCGTGTTGATTGTCGGCGATGGCGAGATCCGCGCAGAACTGGAGGCGCTCGCGCAGTCGCTGGGTGTATCCGATATCGTGCGTTTCACGGGCAATGTGGCCCATGAGGAGGTGTTCGACCACATTGAGGCGATGGATGCGTGCGTCATGCCTGATTCCAACTGGTATGGCTCCCCGGTGAAGCTATTCGAATACGGCGCCATGCGGAAGCCCATCGTCGCCCCGGACAACGGCCCTGTCCGCGACGTGTTCACACCGTTCGAGGACGGGCTGGTGGTGCGGAACGAGGCGGAGCTGGCCGAGATGCTCCGCCGGCTGATGGCCGATCCGGAAGAAGGCGCCCGCTTCGCCGGCTCGTTCCACCGCAAGGTGATCGAACGCCACACCTGGCGGCGCAACGCCGAGGCCGTCCTGGAAACCCTGGCCGAGGCGGTGGTCTGATTCTTACACCGCCATGAGACGCAATGTATTGCGTCTCTACGGGGGCGGGGAACCCATTTCGTTGATCGTCCAATCCTATGCGCCTCGCCCTGCTCACCGATGGCCTGTATCCCTACGAAATCGGGGGGATGCAAAAACACACGTATTACCTGGCGAAGCACCTGGCCCGCGCCGGCGCTCGGGTGGACCTGTACCACGTCCGCCCGCTGGATGCGCCGGCCGTGGACGAAGCCTCGCTGTTTACGCCGGACGAGTGGGCCAACCTGCGGTTAATCAGCGTCGACCGAGCGCCGGCGCGGCGGTTTCCGGGGCACTACGTGTGGGAATCGCTCCAGTCCTCCATCGCCCTCTGGGAGGCGCTGAAGGGGCGGCTGGATGTCAATTTTATCTACGCGCAGGGGTTCGCCGGCTGGGAAACCATCCGCCAGAAACGCCGCGGCGCGGCCGTCCCGCCCGTCGGCGTCAACTTCCATGGGTTCGAGATGTGGCAGAAGCCGGCATCGCTCCACGCCCGGCTGGAGCAGTGGCTCCTGCGGCCGTTCGTCCGCTGGAATGTCGAACACGCCGATGTGGCGCTGTTGCTGGGACGCAGCCTGGCGACGGTGTTCGCGAAGACGGGCGTCGTGCCCCGCCACCTCGTCGAATCCCCGAATGGGGTCACGGCCGACTGGCTCTTCGCCGGCACGCGACCCGAGGAACACCCTCTACCTCGCCCCGCGCGGGCGTTCGTCCGCTTCGTCTTCATCGGCCGTTACGAGCGGCGTAAAGGGATCGAGGAATTGCACCAGGTGATCGCGAAGCTGGCGCCCGATCATGCCTTCCACATCGACTTCGTCGGGCCCATTCCGCCGGCTCTCCAGCTCCGATCTACCCATGCCACCTATCACGGACCGGTGCGCGATGAGGAGGTGATGCGGGGGATTCTTCGGGAAGCGGACGTCCTCATCTGCCCCAGCTATGCCGAGGGGATGCCAACGGTGATCCTGGAAGCGATGGCTTCCGGTCTCGCTGTCATCGCCACGGACGTTGGCGCCGTGGGCGACCTCGTTGGCCCCGAAACGGGGTGGATGATCCCGCCCGGCGACACGGACGCCCTCGCGCGGACGCTCGTCGAGGTGCTGAACGCGCCGGCCGCCATCGAAGCGAAGCGCCGCACAGGCCAGGAGCGCATCCGGCAATCCTATCTCTGGAACACTGTCGCGCACGACACCCTGCGCAACATCAAGGCCACACTCACATGACCTCCTCTGTCCTCAACCGCCCTCCGATGCGGCCCCTGCACCCTTCGCCGGGGGTCATCCGCATCGCGGTGTTGTTCTCCGAGCTATCGGGCTACGTGCGGGCGTGCCTCGCGGCGCTCCGTGCGCGCCACGGCGCCGAGGTGCTGGTGATCCATTGGCCCGTGGCGGACGAGGCGCCGTTCGCTGAAGCGGATGGCTGGGCCGACGCCGTCTATTCCAAACGCGGCCGCACGCCGGCCGAGCTGCTCGCCCTGCTGGAGGTGTTCGCGCCGAAAGGCATCCTCATGTCCGGCTGGATCGACCGCGACTACCTGCAACTCGCCCGCCACTACCGGCAACGCGGCGTGCCGGTCATCGCCGGCACCGACACACCCTGGCGCGGCACAATCCGCCAGCGCGCCGCCACCCTGGCCGCGCCCCGGATGCTGCACAGCGCCATCGATACCCTGTGGGTCGCCGGCGACCGCCAGCGCGACTTCGCCCGACGCCTCGGGTTCGCGGGCGAGCGCTGCCTGAGCGGGTTTTACGCGTGTGACTGGGACCGCTTCGCCACCGCGTATGCCCGGCGCGACCCCGCCGCCCCGCCGGCATTCCTGTTCGTGGGCCGCTACCACCCCGACAAGGGCCTGGACGACCTGCTCTCCGCCTACGCTCGGTACCGCGCGGACGCCGCCGATCCCTGGCCGCTTGTCTGCGCCGGCGCCGGGCCGCTCAAGCTGCACCTCGCGAGCGTGCCGGGGGTGGTGGACCTCGGGTTCGTCCAGCCGGACGATCTCCCAGAACTCATGGCCCGCGCCGCCGCCTTTGTCCTCCCCAGCCGGCACGAGCCCTGGGGCGTGGCCATCCAGGAAGCCGCCGCCACCGGCCTGCCCCTCCTCTGCTCCACCGCCTGCGGCGCCACGACGAGCCTGCTGCAGGACGGCTACAACGGATTTTTGGTCGAGCCCGGCGTTCCCGAGCAGCTCGCCGGCCAGCTGAGTCGCCTCGCGGCGCTCACCGCCGCCGAGCGCCAGTCGATGGGCGACCGCAGCCACGACCTCTCCCGGCAGTTCACGCCCGACCGGTGGGCGGATACGCTCGTCCGGGGCATCGCCGCGTTGCGGACCACGCCATGATAACCACCACGCTCCGCCTCACTGGCTTCTCTACCGAGACCTCCCGGCAGACGCCGGCGCTACGCGCGCCCCTGGCACTCGGCCTCTTCGCCCTGCTGGTGGTGTTGAAGCTGGCGCCAGCGCTCACGCCGCTCGTCTACCTCGGCCTCGCCCTTCAGGCGTGGCGGGGTCCGAAGGAGACGATCCAGGCGCTGACGCTCCTGTTTGTGGTGCTCAACCTCAACCCCGGTCTGTTCGGGGCGCACGGCCAGGGCGCCTCGCTGCGCTGGCTGGTGCTGATGAGCGCCCTGGGGCGAACGGTGTGGGATGGGGTGCTGGGCGGTAAACCGTGGCCGGCACGAATCCTCCAGCCGCTACTGCTTTTCGCCGGCGCCGGCGTCGTGCTCGCCCTCGTGGGCAGCCGGCTGCCCACGATCTCTGTCTTCAAACTCGCGGCGTTCACCATGGGCGCGGTGGCCATCCTCACCAGTTTTTACCGAACCACCGAGCTGACCGAGTACTGGATGGCCTGGTTCACGACGTGTTTCCTGACGATTCTCGTCGTGAGCCTCCCGCTGTACCTGTTTCCCGCCGGCTTCTTCAGCAACGGACGCGGCTTTCAGGGGGTGCTGGCCCACCCGCAGCTGTTCGGACCGGTTGCGGCCCCACTGACGGCGTGGCTGATCGCGCGGGCGTTGTTCGAGGGCGAGCGGTCGCCTGTCGTTCTCGTTGGAATCGCCCTCGGCCTCATGGCCGTGTTCACCTCGCAGGCGCGGACGGGGGCGCTGATGATCGCGGGCAGCCTGCTCGCCGTCGCCGCGTTCACCTTGTTTCGCGGGCAGTTGCACCGTGCGCGCCCGACGCGGCGCGGAATGCCGGCGCTCGGACTCATACTGGCGTTGGTCGTGTGCGTGGCGTCGGTGGCCCGGGGCGATGCACTTCTGGATCGGGCGATGACCTTCGTCCAAAAACGCGTCGAGACCGGGGCGTCGGCGTCAATCGACATCCGGGCGATGATGATCGAGCGGCAGCTGGAAAACTTCTGGTCGAGCCCGCTCACCGGGATCGGATTCGGCCTCCCGAGCAACGCCACCGACTGGGCGCGCATCAGCACCGGCTTCCTGGGGCTGCCGACCGGCTTCACGGCGGAAAAAGGGTTCATGCCCTCGTCGGTGCTCGAAGAGACCGGGCTGATCGGGGCGATCCTGCTCGTGTTCGTCCTCCTTGCCCTCGCCGGCCCCATCTACCGCCACGGCTCCCCCCCCTTGCAAGCCCTCTTCCTCGCCGCCCTGCTCGCCAATGCGGGCGAGATGATCTTCTTCTCGTTCGGCGGCGCGGGGTTGTATTACTGGTTGATGTACGGGTGGTGTTACGCGAATGCGCGGCGACCGGGGGATACCCGGTTTACGGGTTGCGACGAATACCCGGGTTACGCTTCGCTAACCCGGGCTACGGGCTAACCCGGGCTACGGGCATTTCCTTTTGCCTTTTTCATTTTTCCTTTTGCATTTCCCGATGTACCCGGGTTACGCTTCGCTAACCCGGGCTACGGGCTAACCCGGGCTACGGCCATTTCCTTTTGCCTTTTTCATTTTTCCTTTTGCATTTCCCATGTGTGGCATCTCAGGCATCTTCGGCACCGGCGTCCATCTTCCGACGCAAACCATCCAGCGGATGACGGACAGCCTGGCCCATCGCGGGCCGGACGACGCCGGCATCTATGTGGATGACCACATGGCGCTGGGCCAGACCCGGCTCAGCATCCTGGACCTGTCCGCGAACGGGCATCAGCCCATGGAAAGCATCAGCGGCCGCTACCTCATCGTGTTCAACGGCGAGGTGTTCAACTACCGCTCCGTGCGGGCGCAGCTGGTGGATCGCGGGTACAGCTTCCGGTCGGATACCGACACGGAGGTCATCCTCTACGCCTACGCCGAGTGGGGGCCGGCGTGCCTCGAACGGTTCAACGGGATGTTCGCCTTCGCCGTGTACGACCGCGAGCGGCGATCGGTCTTTATCGCCCGGGATCGGCTGGGCATCAAACCGCTGTATCTCGCCCGATCGCGCGAAGGCGCGTTGCTGTTCAGCTCCGAGGTGCGGTCCATCCTCAGCAGCGGCCTCGTGCCGCCGCAGCTCAACCGGCGCATCCTCCCCCTCTATCTAAAATACCAGACCGTGCCGGCGCCCGACACCCTCATCGAGGGGATCGAGATGTTGTTGCCGGGGCACTGGATGGAGGTGACGGCGGACGGTGAGCAGAAGAAGTCGTACTGGAACGTCCTCGGCAACGCCAACCCGGACGCCGCGCACCATACGGCTGACCAGGCGCGCGACGAGGTGCGCCGGCTCCTGACCGCCAGTGTCGAGCGCCGGCTGATCAGCGACGTGCCGCTCGGGGCGTTTCTTTCCGGGGGGATCGACTCTTCGATCATCGTCGGCCTCATGAGCCGGCTCGGCAGCGCCCCCGTCCGCACTTTCACGATCGGGTTCGAAGATCCCTCGTTCGAAGACGGCGTGTACGCGCAGCGGATGGCGCGCCAGTTTCGGACCGACCATACTGAGCTGAAGCTGTCCTATGTGGACATCCTCCAGCAGATACCCCAGGCCCTCGCCGCGCAGGACCACCCGTCGGGCGACGGCGTCAATACCTACCTCGTCTCCCGCGCCGTCAAGGAAGCCGGCCTGAGCGTGGCCCTCTCCGGCCTCGGGGGCGACGAGCTGTTCGCCGGTTACAGCCTCTTCGGCCGCATCGCCCGGCAGCAGCGCGCGCGGCTGCTCTGGCGCTTCGCCCCGCAGCCCCTGCGGCGCGGCATCGCCCACGCCCTGTACAGCGTGCGGCCATCCATCGCCTCCCAGAAGATGCACGACCTCCTGGTGTCCGACGGCTCGCTGCCGGAAGTGTATCCCCTGGGCCGGCAGTGCTTCGGCGCCGCGCAGGCTGCCCGGCTCCTCTCGGCGCGGCCCTCCGGCGCCGACCCGTACGCCAGCCTCCTCCGGGCCAGCTACGCCGTCAACATGGGCGCAACGCTCCTCTCGCGTATCTCCTACGCCGAGGCCCGGACGTACATGCACGACGTCCTCCTTCGCGACACGGATCAGATGAGCATGGCCAGCGCCCTCGAGGTGCGGGTGCCGTTCCTCGACCACGAACTGGTCGAATACGCCATGGGCCTCCCCGACGCCGTCAAGCGCCCCAACGGCGTCCCGAAGCGCCTGCTCGTCGAGGCGTTTTCGGACCTCCTGCCGGCCACCGTCATCAACCGCCCCAAACAGGGATTCATCATGCCCTTCGACACCTGGATGAGGGGCCCCCTGAAGGCCCTGTGCCTCGACAACCTCGACGTGCTCGCCCACTCGTCTGCCTTCCAGGCCCCAGTGGTCCATCAGTACTGGAACGACTTCCGCGCCGGCAACAAAGCCCTGTCCTGGAGCCGGCTCTGGCTGCTGGTCAGCCTCGGGGCGTGGTGCAAAGCCAACGGCGCGGCATAGTGAAAAGTCAAAAGTGCAAAGTAAAAAGTGGGTCGTTGCCTGGCACCCAGAATCAACCTGCAACCTGCCAACCTGCAACCTGCCAACCTGCAACTTGCCAACATTGAACCTCCTCCACATCATGCCCTCGGTAGCCCGCTCGTTTGGCGGACCGACGCAGTCGCTGATCGGCTACGTGGCGGCCGCGCGGGCGGCGGGGATGACGGTGACCGTCGCGGCGCCGGCGTGCGCCGAGGCGGATCAACGGTGGCTGAAGGACCAACTGGGAGAGGCGGACCTGCGGCTTTTCCCGGGGATCAGCCGGGGGACGTTCGTGGCCTCGCCGGCGCTGGTGGACTGGGTGAAGCGCCACGCCCCCGCGTACGATGTCGTGCACGTCCACGGCCTGCTCAACCTCGTGAGCAGCCTCGCCGCACGGACGGCCTCCGCACAGGGCACGCCCGTGGTGGTCCGCCCCTTCGGCACCCTCTCCCGCTACACCTTCGCACACCGGCGCGGCTGGCTGAAGCGGGGCTATTTCCAGGCGATCGACCGCCCGAACCTGCGCCGTGCCCGGGGACTGCATTTCACGACCGACGCAGAGCGCGACGAAGCCGGCTGGCACGGGCTCGACCTGGAAACCCGCAGCTTCGTCGTCCCGCCCCCACTTCATCTCTATGCCATGCCCTGCCGGGAGCCAACGACCGACGTCCTCTTCCTCTCCCGCCTGCATCCCAAGAAGAATGTAGAAGGCCTGTTGAATGCCTGGGCGCGGGTCGTTCGCGACCGCCCGGGTCTACGGTTGACCATCGCCGGCGATGGCGAGCCGGCTTACGTGGCCCGGCTCCGCGCGCAGGCCGCCGGGCTGGGAGCATCCGTTGTCTTTGCTGGCTTTGTCCACGGCGAGGAAAAAGCCCGGCTCCTGGCGTCGGCGCGGGTCTTCGCCCTCCCATCCTTCCACGAGAACTTTGGCGTCGCCGTCCTCGAAGCCCTCGCGGCCGGCCTGCCCGTCGTGATTTCGCGGGATGTCCAGCTCGCCGCCTTTGTCGAGCGCCATGCCCTGGGCCGCGTTGTCGCAGCCGACGCCGGGCCGCTGGCGGAGGCGCTGCTGGCCAGCCTCGACGACACCGCGCTCATCGCCCGTTGCCGGCAGGACGGCCGCCGGCTCGTTGCCGACACCTTCTCGCCCGACGCCGTCGGGCAGCAACTCCGCGCCATGTATGAACACGTACTCGCTTCCTGAGCCGCTTGAATCGATCCCCCTGCCGGCCGGCGCCCAGGCTCGCGCCGGCGGCGTGCTGGACCGCCCCTGGCTCCTCCGCACCGAACTGCGCCGGCTCGCGGCGCTCCCCTGGATCCGCGCCGGCTTCGCCTGGCACGGGATCGCGTGGGGGGATCGATGGCGGATCCTGGGGATGCCCGTCATCCAGCGACAGCGGGGTAGCCGGATTACCCTTGGCGCCGGCCTCGTCCTCCGCTCCTGGCCGCGCACCAACCCCCTGATGCCGAACCACCCCGTCGTCCTCGCCACCCGCGGCGCCGGCGCCGTCATCCATATCGGCGACGACTGCGGGCTGACCGGCACGACGCTCGTCGCCGCCGAACGCATCGAGATCGGAAACCGCGTGCTGATCGGCGCCAACACCACGATCGTGGACACCGACTTCCATCCCCTCACCCCCGAAGGCCGGCGGGCCGACTTCAACGCCGGCGCGCACCGCCCCGTCGTCATCCACGACGACGCCTTCATCGGGATGAACTGCCTCATCCTGAAAGGCGTGACCATCGGCGCCGGCAGCGTCGTCGGCGCCGGCAGCGTCGTCTCCCGCGACGTCCCCGCGGGCTGTATCGTCGCCGGGAATCCAGCTGTTGTCGTGCGGGAAGGGATTACGGGTCGAGGAACTGTTGAGATTTGCGTATTGCATAATGAGCAAGTCATCCCCGCGCAGGCGGGGACCCAGAAAAATGCCAGTCTGATGGCTGGATCCCCGCCTGCGCGGGGATGACTATGCCTTGGGTTGTGGAAATCTCAACTGTTTCTAACGTTTTGAGAGCACAGGTGCCGCAGCATCAACCTCAATCCTCTCTTCCACTTTTCACTTTGCACTTTTCACTTTGCACTTTTCACTTTGCACGTTGCACTTTTCACGTTGCACTTTTCACTTTTCACTTCCACATGTCCAAGTCTTTGTTATTCATCAACCAGCACTACCACCCCGACGTCGCGGCGACGGGGCAGAAGCTGACGGATCTGGCCGAGTACCTCGCGGCGCGCGGGCACGAGGTGCACGTCCTCTGCAGCCGCGGGAAGTACCTCGCTGGCGCGCTCGAGGCCCCGGCGCGCGAGACCCGCAACGGGGTCCACATCCGTCGCGCCGGCGCCTCCAGCCATGGGCGGTCGACCCATCTCCGCCGGCTGCTCGACTACGCCGGCTTCTACCTCCGCGTACTCGCGCACCTGCTGTTCGGCCGTCGCTACGACGAAGTCATCCTCCTCACCACCCCCCCGCTGCTGAACGTCGCCGGCGGACTCGCCCATGCGCTCCGCGGGCAGTCGTACGGGATCTGGTCGATGGACCTCCACCCGGACGCCGAGGAGGCGCTCGGGATGGCGCCGGCGCCGGTCACCCGCCTCCTCCACGCCCTCAACAACTTCGGCTACCGGAACGCCCGCTTCGTCGCGGCGCTGGGTCCGTTCATGAAGGCCCGGATCGTTGCCAAAGGCGTCGCCGAAGAACGGGTCCACCTGCTGCCGATGTGGGATAGGCGGGACGAGATCTACCCGACCCCGCGTGAGGATAACCCGCTGCGTGATCGCCTCGGGCTGCGAGATCGGTGTGTCGTGATGTACTCCGGCAACGCCGGCCTGGCGCACCGGTTTGACGAAATCATGGAGGCCATGCTCACCCTCCGCGATCACCCCGAGCTGTTTTTCCTCTTCGCAGGCGACGGCCCCCGCCGGCGCGACCTCATCGCCTTCGCCCGCCGACACGACATCGCCAATTTTATGTACCTCGACTACGTCCCGCGCCAGGAACTCGTCCACTCCCTCGGCCTGGCGGACATCCACCTGCTCACCCTGCGCCGCGAGATGGCCGGCATCGCCGTCCCGTGTAAACTCTACGGCATCATGGCGGCTGGCCGGCCGACCCTCATGATCGGCCCCGAAGCCTCCGAGCCGGCGCAGACCATCATCGACGCCCGCGCCGGGGTCGTCATCGACCCCGACCGCGCCGGCGGACGCGCCACCGACGAGGTCATCCAGGCCCTCCTCGCCCTCGCCGACCGCCCCGACCTCCGCGCCCTCTACGGCATGCGCGCCCGCGACGCATTCCTCGGGGAATACGACCACGAAATCATCTGCCAGGCCTGGGCGGATTTCATCGAAGACAGCATTCCCGAAACCATCGCCGCCCTAACCTAACCGCGCGTACAGACGCCATACATGGCGTCTCCTCGCTTACCAGCCATACATGGCGTCTCCTCGCTTACCAGCCATACATGGCGTCTCCTCGCTTACCAGCCATACATG
>Ga0163144_10003013_pt1 | contig 38454 bp, 24 predicted proteins | sample OliLak19BULKMAT1_FD_123175 | JGI IMG/M metagenome (GOLD analysis project Ga0163144, IMG submission 123175) | Freshwater microbial mat bacterial communities from Lake Vanda, McMurdo Dry Valleys, Antarctica - Oligotrophic Lake LV.19.BULKMAT1 | ecosystem: Environmental > Aquatic > Freshwater >...
GCCGCGAACTGGCGGATGGGATCGGTATCGGCCTGGTCTTCGCCCAGGGCGCGGCTGGCGTATTCACGTCTCAGGTCGGCAATGGTGGTCATGATGGCGGCTTTTCTCTGTTCTGAACTTCGACCCAGATCCCGAGCAGCCGCGCATCAGTCGAACTCGGATCGACCGCCCGCGGCGAGAAGTTGCTGTCAGTGGCGATCGTCAAGGGAATCACGCCGCCCGCGACGACCGGCAGCTCCACCTCCGCCGCCTGTCCAGGCACGAGTGCAAACCGGCGTTGCCAGCCGAACGTGCTGATGGTGGCGGTGTTGGCCTGTCCGCCACTGTGAATGCGCAACACCACTGGGGCGGTACGTCCGGCGGGCATCGCCACCGTCACCGCCGCCTGGCGGCCGACGGTCCAGAAGCCGCCTGGCTCCGGGTACATCTGCTCCTCGTGGAAGTAGCACATCACCCCGCCGTAGTTCGCCGCCGACAACACCTCGCCAGCGTGTGGACGGGCGCCGACATCGGTGACGGCGATCGGCGTGATGGTGATGTCGGCAATGGCACGCTCCATTTCGACGGGCCCGCGAAAACCGACGAAGCCGGCGTCGAGCGCCAGCCACAGGGTCGTGTGCCATTTCTCCCCGGCAGCCGGCTGCAGCATCCACGATTGCAGCGGCGGTCCATTACGTCCTACTTGCAGCGAGAATGGCGTCGGCCGCGGCGGGACGCGATCGCCAAACGTCACCTCGATGGCGTAGGTGCCGGCCGGCAGGGAAAAACGGCCGTTGTGGATCACGCGAATCGGTTGCGGGTCACTGCGCTGCAGCGGCTTCACCTCGAGCCGCACTTCGGACAGCACCGCGGCCGCGTCCATCTTGCGCAGCGGATCGTAAATAATCGCGGCGGGCCGCACCCGTTGGTCGAAGTCATCGAGCGAGGCCAGGCGCGATCGCGCGCCGAGATCGACGCGCGGCATCGGCGCGCCCGACGGCAGGAACGGCAGCGTGGCCGAGACGATCAGCAGTGCCGCGACCAGCGTGGCGACCGCCGTCAACGCGGCCCGGCCCGCGTGCGTGGTCGTCTGCCGCGAGAGGAACCACCCGGCGCCGCCGGCGATCACCAGCCACCACAGCGTGTGCAGCCACGCAATCGGCGTGGCGTGCAAGATGAACGTGGGGGCCAGCGTCCACAGCTCCCACCGCGGCGACCAGAATTCAAGCAGCGCCGACGTGCCGTCGCGTGCGTTATTGATTAACAGGCCGTCCTGCGCGATCGCCAACGTCAGGGCGATGCCCGCGCCAATCAACAGCAGCAGATGCTGACCGGCCCGCCGGGCCGAGCCAGCCGGTGCCGAGCGAAACGCAGTGGCAATTGGTACCGCGAGCAGCAACAGCCCCGAGGCCAGCGGCCGCGCGGGCGCCGACGTGCCGCCCCACCACAGCCGATGTGAACCAACCGTGGCCAGCAACGCGGCAAAGACGCATGCGATCTCAATGGCCAGCCGCTTCGATTCGCCGCCGGCCCGCCACATTTGGTAGAGCCCCGTCGCCGCCAGGATGTAGACCGGCGCCGTGGCCAGCAGTCCGTATTCCTGATCGAAAAACAGTCCAGGCGCGCCGAAGAACAGGTTGAGCGGTGACGTCTGCACGTTCGAGCCGTAGGGCGCGGTCGGCAGGGGACTGCCCCAATACGCGTAGAAGAACGCGAGCCACGCGATCAGTGACAGCACATAGGGTCCGACCACCGCCAGCGCTTTCGGATTCCGTAAAAGGGGAGCAGGTCCCGTTTTCCCCATCAGCCGCGCCAACGCCACCAGCAACAGGGCGGCGGACATCGGGGCGTATTTCGTGCTCAACCACGGGAGGCATCCGCAGGCGATTCCGACGGCGAGCCATCGCGCCACTCCGGGACTGAAGGGAGCCGTCCGGACCGTGGTGACGAGCGCGATCATCACTGCCAGTGCCGCGACGATCTCTGGGTACACCGTGAAGGTGTTGAACAGGAATGGCGCCGAACCGACGATGGCGGCCCAGGCGAACGTCGCGGCGCCGGCCGTGTTCAGCGTGGCCATGGTCCACCACCAGGCGATGGCGGCGGCAGTCGCCCCCACCAGGACAAGAGCGGCGACCACCGCCACGTAGCCGCCAACGCCGTAAATCGGCGTGAGCAGCAGCGGCAGGCCCAGCGGATGGATCGAGTAGATCTCCTGGTCGATGCCGCGCGTCAGGTAGTCAGGTTCGAGATCGCCGGTGAAGTACTCTTTGTAGTCGCCGCGCTGGTGGTTGTTCTCGATCTTGAGATCGCCATCGCGCCACAGGCTCTGCGCCATCACCAGGTAGTGCGGCTCATCACCGGACGGAAAGACGGGTGTGCCGGTGAGGCGTGCGCCGGCGATCCCGGCGAGCGCGGCCGTCGCGACCCAGATCGCGATGGTGATGCGTGCGAGACTCCAGCGTTCAAGCCATCGCGCGGTGAGCAGCCGGCTCTGCCACAACGTCCAGAGTTGCAAACCGGCCACGCTCAGCCACACCAGGGCGCCGAACGGTCCGGTCAGGGCCTGAAGCACAGGCCAGCGGTCCGGCACCACCGGAAGGAAGGGCACCACCAAGACAGCGAGCGCCATCAGTGGCAGCACCAGCTCGCCAAGCCGCGGCCGCCGGTTGGTGGTCGTGCCGCGCGGCGTGTTCAGGTGATCGATGCCAAGCAGGACGAGGCCGGCCAGGCAAATGAAGCCGAGCAGGGCTTGCCACGGCGGCAACATCGCAAACCGGACGACCCCGTTGGCCGTGACCGTCTGGTCGAGCACGCCGCGCGTGACGTACAGCGCGGCGCCCGTGATCGCGCCGGCGATCGCGGGCCATAGAAAAGCGAAGCTCGACATCTGTTGGTAATTCTACATAGGATCACGCAGGTCCGCCTTCGCTCCCTGGCATCCTGGGAGCTTCGGCGGGACAAGGAGACGGCATGAAACGGTCTGTTCTTATCGCGTGCGCCGCCGGTTTGCTCAGCGCGTGTCAGTCCACCACGCCGCCTGCTCCGGCCGCCGGGCCCGCGGTCGCCGCCGCGTTTGACGTCCTCATCACCGGCGGCCGCATCGTCGATGGCACCGGCGCGCCCTGGTATCTCGGCGATCTCGGGATTAATGGTGATCGTATTACTGCAATTGGCCAGTTGGCCGGACGCCCGGCCACCACGATAATCGATGCCCGCAACCTGGTGGTCTCGCCCGGCTTCATCGACATGCTCGGCCAGTCGGAATTCAACGTCCTCGTTGACGGCCGCGCCGCGAGCAAGATCACGCAAGGCGTCACCACCGAGATCACCGGCGAGGGCTCGTCGATTGCGCCCATCAACGATCGGCTGGCCGCCTCGGTCAAGCCGCAGTACGACCGTTTCAAGGTGGTGCTCGACTTCCGGACGCTCGATCAGTATTTCGCGCGGCTCGAACGGCAGCGACCGGCAATTAACGTCGGCACGTTTGTCGGCGCCGGCGGACTGCGCGCGTATGTCGTCGGCGACAGCCAGCGTGAGGCATCCGCTTCGGAGATCGCCGAAATGCAGCAGCTGGTCGAAACGGCGATGACGCACGGCGCCCTTGGGGTCAGCTCGTCGCTGCAGTACGTGCCGGGCCGGTTTGCCTCAACCAGCGAGCTGGTCGAGTTGGCCAAGGCGGCTCGCAAGCACGGCGGCATCTACATTTCGCACCAGCGGTCCGAGTCGGGGCAGATCATGTCGTCGCTGGACGAGGTGTTTACGATTGCCGAGCAAGCCAACATCCCGGCCGAGGTGTGGCACCTCAAGACCGCCTATCAGGCCAACTGGGGCCGCATGCCGGAAGTGCTGAAGCACTTCGCGGCGGCGCGCGCGCGGGGCCTGGATGTCACGGCCAACATGTATCCTTACGACCGCGCCTCGAACGGCCTGGATGCGTGCCTGCCGCTGTGGGTGCGCGAAGGCGGCCTCGACAAGATGCTTGCGCGCCTGAACGATCCTTCGTTGCGCGATCGCATCAAGAAGGACATGGCCGATCCGGCGGCGAAGGACTGGGAGAACCAGTGGTACGGATCCGGCGGTGGCGCCGGGGTCATGGTCTCGACCGTGCTCGATCCGGCGCTTCGTCAGTGGGAAGGCAAGAACCTGGTCGAGATCGGCAAGGCCATGGGCAAGGATCCCCGCGATGCGGCGATGGACCTGGTGGTGGCCGACCGCGCCGAGACCTCCGTGATCATTGCGATCATGCGCGAAGACGATGTCCGGCTGGCGCTGGCGAGTCCGATGATCTCGATCGGCACCGATTCGGGAGCGCGGGCCGAGGATGGCCCGTTTGCGGCGTCGAAGTCGCATCCGCGCGCCTGGGGATCCTTCGCCCGCGTGCTCGGGAAGTACGTCCGCGACGAGAAGCTGATCACGCTTGAGGAGGCGGTGCGGCGCTTCACCTCGCGTCCGGCGGCGCGCGTCGGCATCACCGATCGCGGACTGCTGCGGCCGGGGATGAAGGCCGACATCACCATCTTCGATCCCGCGACCGTCCGCGACGTGTCGACCTATGTCGATCCGACGCATTACTCCGTCGGCATTCCCCACGTGCTGGTCAATGGCAAGGCCGTGGTGTCGAACGGCAGGATTACCGCCGAACGGCCGGGCCAGCCCATTCGCGGACCCGGGTACCAGGCCAAGCCCTGATCAGAATCAGGCATGCGCATCGGAATCGATCTGGGCGGCACGAAGATCGAGGGCGTGGCCCTCGGCGCCGATGGCCGCCAGCAGTGGCGCCGCCGCGTGGCCGCGCCCCGTGGTAACTACGACGACTCAGTGAGAGCCATCGCCGGGTTGGTCGCGGCCCTCGAAGCGGAGACCGGCGAACGCGGCACCGTCGGGGTCGGCATTCCTGGTGCCATCTCACCGGCCACGGGCCTCGTCAAGAACGCCAATTCCACCTGGTTGATCGGCAAGCCCCTGTCCGAGGACCTGTCGCGCGCGCTCGGTCGGCCCGTGCGGCTGGCCAACGACGCCAACTGCTTCGCGCTGTCCGAAGCGACCGACGGCGCCGGCGCCGGCGCGGCGGTCGTGTTCGGCGTGATCATCGGCACGGGAACGGGGGGCGGCGTGGTCGTGCATGGCCGCGTGCTCGGTGGCGCCAACGCCATCGGCGGCGAGTGGGGACACAACCCCATGCCGGCGGCGACCGACGATGAGCGGCCCGGACCGGCGTGCTACTGCGGCCGGTCGGGGTGCATCGAGACGTGGTTGTCGGGACCGGCGCTTGGTCGTGACTACGCGACGGATGGCGGCGATCCGCTGAGCGCGACCGAGATCGCCGCGCGGGCCGCGGATGGTGAGCCGCGGGCGGCGGCCGCGCTGGCGCGCTACGAACGGCGATTCGCCCGCGCGATCGGCACCATCATCAACGTGATCGATCCCGACGTGATCGTGTTGGGCGGGGGACTGTCGAACATCGAGCGGTTGTATGACAACGTGCCGCGCCTGTGGTCTTCGTTTGTCTTTTCGGACCGCGTCGACACCAGGCTCATCCGTGCGAGGCACGGGGATGCGAGCGGCGTCAGAGGGGCCGCCTGGCTATGGCCGTAACGGTGTCAGACACCACGGCACAATTTGCGTACCCCAGCGCCCCCACGAGCAATGCGAGCCCCACTAGCCGCGAAGCGGCAAGCCCCATGAGCGCCGGGTTTTTGGTACAATCCCTTCCATGAAGCTTCGCATCGCATTCCTGGTTCTCGCGGCCATCTGGACCGCCAGCGTCACCCAGTCATCGCTCCGCGCGCAGGCCGCTGCCGCACCCGGTGCTCGCACCGTGTGGGATGGTGTCTACACCGAGGCTCAGGCTGAACGTGGCGCCGCCATCTACACGTCGGCGTGTTCTGAATGCCACGGCGCCGACCTCTCTGGCGACGGTTTCGCGCCGGCGCTGACCGGTGGCGAGTTCGCGGGTAACTGGAACGAGCTGACGGTGGGTGACCTGTTCGAGCGCATTCGCATTTCGATGCCGCCGACCGGGCCCGCGGGCGTCACCCCGGCGCAGAAGGCCGACATCGTCGCCTACACGCTGAAGTACAACAAGTATCCCGCCGGCACGACGGAGCTCGAGGGCAAGACCGACGTCCTCAAGCTGATTAAGATCGAGATGAAGAAATAAGAGTAGCCTCCGGCTTCAGCCGGAGTGAAACGGTCAGGGGTTTTTTCGCCACCACGGGTTCCCGAGGTTGGCGAACGGGCCCCCGTCCACCGAGATGCTCGCCGCGACGCGGTAGGCGAGCGGCGACATCAGGCGCAACGTGTTCTTCAGGCGGATGGTCTTGCCGCCGTAGGTGAACGGGGCGCTCTCGTAGATCAAGTTGTAAATCCCGCCCAGGTCCCCGCCGACCGGACCAGACTCGACCCGGCCAAGCCCACGTGAATCGGTAATCTGCCGCGACACGGTCTTCTGCTCACGCTGATACGAAATTGTCTCGCGGACCGTGAACGCGCCCGCGGGCCCCTGCCCATCAGTGACCGCTTCGTACGCCCCGTCGTTGACCCTGGTGTAAGTGGTCGTGCCGGTGTAATCGCCGGCTGGACCGAGCACCGTCTCGGGCATCGACCATTCGAATGTCCACTTGCCGACGAAGTAGGCATCGAAGTCGAGCGGTGGCACCGGATCGTCGCTTTGTGTGGGCCGGCCGAGCGTCGGCATCTGCCCTTTCGGCACCTGCTGCGCGCCGGCGGCGGCGGCGGTCAGCGCGAGTGTCAGCGCACCCAGAATCACCTGTCGTCTCATGTGGTGTATCCTCACCGCCGGAGAGTATATGCGACGTAGATTCGTCTCTTCGACACTTGCCGTCCTGTTCATGTTGGCGTCCGCGCCGGCGCATGCCCAGGGCGATGGCGGCTATCAGCTCGTGCCGAACTGGCCCAAACTGCCGGCCGGTGAGTTCTTCGGGTTAAAGGATGCGCCTGCGCCGCCGGCCGAGCGCGAAGCGCAAGCCGCGGCCCGCCGCGCGATGGGCCGGCCCGCTGGTGCGGCCGCCACGCCAAATCCGGCGGGGCCGACCAATCAGCCTGGCATCTCGGGCCTGGCGATTGACGCGCAGGATCGCATTTATGTGTTCAACCGCGGTGCCAAGCCGATCATGGTGTTCGACCCGGCCGGCAACCTGCTGATGGCCGGCGGCGACCAGGAACTGAACGGCAAGAAGCTGAATCCCAATTGGCAGCACTCGGGCGCGGTGGATTGGGAAGGCAATGTCTACATGATCGAGCGCGATGCCCACCGCATTGTGAAGCTCAGTCCCAAGCTCGACAAGGTGCTGCTGCAGCTGGGCACCACCGACGTGAAGGGCAATGACGCCACGCACTTCGATCTGCCGTCGGGCATCGCCGTGTTGAAGAACGGCAACATCATCGTCACCGACGGCTACGGCAACAATCGCGTGGTGCTGTTCGACAAGACGGGCCAGTTCATCAAGCAGGTGGGCAAGGGCAAGGGCGGTCCCGAGGACAAGGGCACCGGTCCCGGCGAGTGGGTGCTGCCGCACAAGCTCGCGCTCGACGCACAAGAGAACATGTACATCATCGACCGCGAGGGCCATCGCCTGCAGGTCTACGACAGGAATCTGAACTACCTGCGCGAGATCAAGGTCGAGGGCTGGAACCCGTGGGACATCGCCATTTCGCGCCAGGGCGATGACGGCTTCGCGTTCATCGCCGACCACGCGCTCGAGCGCGTGCACAAGCTGTCGCTCAAGGATGGCAAGGTCGTCGCCACCTGGGGTAAGCAGGGCCTTGGCCCCGGCGAGTTCGACTGGGTGCACGGCATCGTGGTCGACTCGAAGGGCGCCGTGTATGCGGCCGACACCTACGGCCAGCGGATTCAGAAATTTGTGCGGTAAAAGGGGACCTGCTCCCCTTTTACGAAATCCGTAAATCGGGAGCAGGTCCCCTTTTACACCGTGACCCGGATCCAGAACCAATAGATCCCGATCGCGGCAATCACTAACGAGGCTGGTATCACCACGCGGTGGCGGTACCAGCCCCGCTGCACGAATGGCCACACCAGCAGCATCGCGACCGCGATCACCGTCAGTTGCCCGCCTTCCACGCCCAGGTTGAACGTCAGCAGACCGGTCAGAAACTCGTCGCGCGGCAATCCCAGCTCCCGCAACACGCCGGCGAACCCCAGGCCGTGCAACAGTCCGAACGTGAAGACGAGGGCGAGCCGCCACGGCTGCAATTCCCTCGTGACCAGGTTCTCGATGGCGACGTAGGCGATCGACAGCGCGATCAGCGGTTCGACGATGCGGGAGGGGAGAGAGACGAGGCCGTAGATCGACAGGCCGAGCGTGATCGAGTGCGCGACCGTGAATGCCGTCACCTGCAGCAGCATGGTCTTCAGCCGCGGGCTCAAGAGGAAAATGCCGAGCACGAACAGGATGTGATCGAGGCCCTTCGGCAGGATGTGCGTGTAGCCGAGCAGCAGATACTGCTGCGCGATCGCCCAGCGAGTCGGCCGTGGGAAGCTGCGGGTCAGGTCGATGACGCTGCTCCAGTTGGTGCCGGTGATCCACTCGACGGTGGACGAGCCGTCGACCTGTCGAATCTCCAGCGGGTACGGATCGGCGACGATGCCGTAGAGCCAGCGCAGTGTCGAGGCGCCTCGCGGCATGCGCCCGTTGAGGCGGAAGGTGGCCAAGTCGGCCGGCGTGTCCTCCGTAGCCCGCAGGGCGAAGGAGGACGGCGGCGGCACGTACGTGACCGACGCGGCGCGGACCTCGTGCCCATCCACGAACATGACCAGGCGATCCGCGAAGACGTCGCCGAGCTGCGCGAGCCTTGTATCGCGTTGCGCGGCCGTCGGATTCGCCGGCACGGTGCCGCCCGCGAACGTTTCGAGCCGCATCAGCATCCACAGCGGATCGTTGGCGACCTCGAGGATGAAACCGCCGTCAGCCTGCAGCGTCAGCGAGATGCGCGTGCGCTCGGCCTCGTGGGCGAGCGGTGCTTGCGTCGCCCCGAGAGTCACCATCAAGGCAAGCGCCACGAGTCCTGAGCGAGATGGACGTCGCTGGCGACGTTCATCGAGTCGAAGTGGCACCTCGGGTATCATACGACCCGTCATGATCCTGTTTGCGATTCTCGCGTTGCCGTTGCTGTTCGTTACGCAAGCGCCGGCGGCCAACCCAGCGGCTAACAAGGTGGAGATTGTCAGCGTCACCGGCTGCCTGCGCGAGCAGGGCGCGGGCAACTGGATGCTGGTCGCGGCGACCGACCCCGTGCCGAGCATTGCCAACCAGGCCCCGGCCGCCGAACTGCCGAAGGTTCCGCCCGCCGGCAAGAACACCTTTCGATTGCTGGGCGTCGGCGAGTTCAACCTGCCGCAACACCGCGACCACACCATGGTGATTCGCGGCCTGCTGATCAAGGCCACGCCGGCCAGCCGCATCAACATGACCTCGTCCGTGGCAGCCGTCGCGACGTGCGTTGCCGGAGCGCCGAAATAGGGTAGGATTCGCGCAAAGAGGGTGATATGAAACGACTGGCACTTGTCGTGATTGGCGTGGCGGCATTGGCTTCGGCCGGGACCCTCGCGCAGACTCCAGCCCCGGCAGCAGCCGGCGTTCCCACGTTTGCCAGGGACGTGGCGCCCATCATGTACAAGAAATGCGCCAACTGCCATCGCCCCGGCGAAGTGGCGCCCATGACGCTGCTGTCATACGACGATGCGCGGCCGTGGGCGAAGGCGATCAAGGCCAAGGTCGTCGCGCGCGAGATGCCGCCCTGGGGCGCCGACATGACCCAGAGCCTGCCCATGCGCAACGACGTCAGCCTGTCGCAAACAGAAATCGACACCATCGCGGCGTGGGTGGATGGTGGCGCCGCGCGCGGCAACACCGCCGATATGCCGCCGGCGCCGAAATTCGCGTCGGGCTGGTCGTTCGGCACGCGCGAACCTGACGCCGTGCTCGAGATGCCGGTCGAGTTCGACATCCCTGCTGAAGGCGAAGTCGGCGTGCAGATGTTTTATTCCAAGGTGCCGTGGAGCGAGGACCGCTTCGCGGAAGTGGTGGAATTGCACCCGAGCAATCGTTCGGTGCTGCACCATGCCGGCATCTACTTCGTCGACATCCCGGAAGGCTCCACGCTCGTCGATGGCCGCATCGTCGGCCCTGACGGCAGGATCATCGGCGATCGCGGGTCGCGCGGATTGCCGTCGACCGATTCGGGATTGCCTGGATCGAGCAAGCTGCTGTCGTGGGTTCCTGGCCGCGGCCTCGACATTCATCGCCCCGACATCGGCAAGCGCATTCCCGCCGGCAAGTACGTCAACTGGCAGATGCACTACAACCCGACCGGCACGCCGCAGAAGGACCGGACGAAGCTGGGCATCTGGTTCAACCAGGTGCCGGTGACGCACGAAGTGCTGATTCGCCAGGCGGGCGATCCGCTCGCCACCACCAAGGGCGGGCTGTCGATTTACCGCGCCGAGGGCAGCGAGACGGAGTACGTCGCCGACCCGAGCAGCACGCGCCGCAGCCGGACCACGCCGAACATTCCGCCCTACGCGGAGAACTGGAAGCTCACGGGCATCACGCCGGTGACGGAAGACATCACGCTCTATGCGATGTCGCCGCACATGCACCTGCGCGGCAAGAGCCTGAAGTGGGTGGTCACCTATCCCGACGGTCGCGAGCAGGTGATCCTCAACGTGCCGAGGTTCGACTTCAACTGGCAGTTCAACTATGAACTGGCCGAGCCGCTGAAGATCCCGGCCGGCAGCAAGATCACCGGCATCGGCGTCTACGACAACTCGGTGCGCAACAAGTGGAACCCCGGTCCGCACCTGCCGGTGTACTGGTCGGAGCAGAGCTGGGACGAGATGTACCAGCCGTTCACCGAGTACTCCGTCGACTCGCAGGACCTCACGGTGCTGAAGCCGATCGGCTCGCAGAAGCAGTAGCCTCCGGCTTTAGCCGGAGTTCCGCCTCCGGCTTCGGCCGGGAGGTGCTAGTCGACGGGAGATGACCACAGTCGGGAGGGTGATCATTGTCGGGATCACTTTCCCTGGACGCCGGTCTTTACACCCGACCAGCCACACCGTCGCGACAAGCGGTGTCTTCCCGACGGGCGGTGCCCTCCCGCCAGAATCACTTCACGAGCTTCCCACCTTTTCGATTGTCCAGCACGAACCGGTCGCGTGCTGGCATCACGACCTTCGGCAACGTTGACTGGTCCATCACCGCGTCTTCGGGCACGATCTTGTTGAGTGCGAGGATGTAGGCGACGAGCGAGTAGGTCTCGTTCGCCGTCAGCGAACCGGGCTGCATGAACGGCATGGCGCGGTAGGTGTAGTCGTACAGCGTCGTCGCGTAGGGCCAGTAGTTGCCGACGGTCTTGACGAGTTTCGGATCCATCGCAAAGTTGAAGTTCGGCCCCGACTCGCGGCTCACCAGGCGATCGAACGCGGCGCCTTCGCCGTTGGCGCCGTGGCACGAACGGCACTTGGCCGCGTAGATGGTGGCGCCTTCGGCGACCGTGCCGCGGCCGGCCGGCAAGCCGCGGCCGTCGGGCATCACGTCGATGTCCAGCTTCTTGATCTCGTCAGCCGTAGCGGCTCTGCCGATTTCGAGCCGCGAAGGCTGTCTCGCCGTAGCGCGAGCCCCGGATTGAGCGAGCGCGAAGGCGGACGCGGAAGCAGCGATCAGCGCCGTGGCAATAATCGTCTTCATCTACGCCCCTGCCGCGAATTTCACGGAACCATCGGCCAGGACCTTCCAGCCGCGGATGTGATTGAAGTGATACGCCGTGGCCGGCCCGCGCGCGGCCATCAGCACGTCGAGGGTGGGCTGCGCGTAGCCGGTCTCGTCGGTGGCGCGGCTCATTAACGTGGTTTCGCCGCCCCGCCATTCGAACGGCAGCCGGAAGCGCGTGTGGCACTTCGGCAGCACGGGCTCATCGAGCTTGGCGAGCTGCCACGTCTTGCCACCGTCGGTGCTGATGTCGACCTTGGCGATCTTGCCGCGGCCACTCCAGGCGAGGCCGCGGATTTCCCACCAGCCCGGTCCGGTCAGCTGGTCAGGGAACGCCGGCTCGGTGATCAGCGACTTGGCATCCATGTCGAGGCTGAAGATGCGCGCGGTGCCATCGGGCAGCGGATCCGTGTACTTCGAGGTTTCCTCGCGCGTCATGAACGGCTGGTCGGCGACCTCGATGCGGCGCAGCCACTTGATGCTGGCGTTGCCCTCGACACCGGGGAGGAACAGGCGCACGGGATAGCCCTGCTCCGGGCGCAGCGGCTCGCCGTTCTGCCCATACGCGATCAGCGCATCGTCCCAGGCCTTCTCGATCGGGACGCTGCGCGTCATCACCGCGGCGTCCATGCCCTCGGCGAGCAACCACTTCGCCTTCGGCGAGACACCGGCTTCGCGCAGCAGCGTCGCCAGCGCTACGCCGGTCCATTCGCTGGTGCTGGTCAGGCCATCGATCTGCTGCGGCGTTTGATCGGTGGCACTGCCTTCGCGGCGATACGCGCGGCCGCCGTTGCCGGAGCATTCCATCATCCGGATCATCGAGCGGCCCGGGAAGCGGCGCAGGTCGGCGAGGGTGAACACCAGGGGGCGATCGACCAGGCCGTGGATCAGCAGGGAGTAGGCCTGCGGGTCGATGGCGGGCACGCCACCGTGGTGGCGTTCGAAGTGGAGATCTGATGGCGTGATGATGCCGTCGAGATCCTGCAGTGGCGTCAGGCTCGAGGTGCGGCGATCGTTCAGCGAGAGCCGCTTGGGGCGTTCAAAGGGGGAGCGGGCGCCGACGTCGGTGCTGGTCGGTCCCTGCACCTTGGTGGAGTCGGCCGCGACCCTGGGGCGAGCTGCCTGATCGGGGCTCTGACCTGCCATTGGGAGGGCCGCACCGACAATTCCGGCCGTGCCGGCGGCCAAAACCCGCCGCCGCGAGATGGTTTTCCGCCCGTCCATGCGTTCTCCTTGTGGGGATGATTGGGGCCTGGCCCCCAAATTCACCTCGCGATTCACGGAAACAGGCCCAAAAATGGTAAATTCTGGAGCCTGGCCCTAATCGTCCATTTGCAAAACGGGAGCCTATCATGACGGTGACAAGTGGTGACAAGAATCGACGCTAACTCGTTGAAAATTCGACTTGTTAGTGTTACAACGGCCCTGTTGAAAACCGTCCTCGCAGCCGGGGACAAGGTGCCAATGAAGAATTTGTCGCTCGTCGTAGTTTTGGGCATGGTCGCGGCGCTCGGATTACGCGCGTACGCGCAACCCCAGTCCGCCTCCGCGGCCGGCGGCCGCTCCGGCGCGACCGCGCCGAAGCCCGCGAATCAGCAGACGGGCGCAGGCGGGCCGGCCATGGCCGTGGGCCACGCCACCAGCGCCCTCAATGAATCGCAGACGGCGCTCGTCAAGCAGTACTGCGCCACCTGCCACAACGATCGCAACCAGAACAACGCGGCGGGACTCTCGCTGCAGGGCTTCGACGCCGCGAAGATCGGTCACGACGCCGACGTCGCCGAGACCGCGGAGAAGATGATCCGCAAGCTGCGCTCGGGCATGATGCCGCCGCCGGGCTCGCGGCGTCCTGACGGGGCGGTGCTCACGGCCTTTGCCACCTCCATGGAGACGCGGCTCGATCAGGCCGCGGCGCTCAACCCCAATCCTGGCCGTCGGCCATTTCAGCGCCTGAACCGCGCCGAGTACGCGGCCGCGGTGGCCGGCCTGTTCGACCTCGACGTCGACGTGACGGCGTTCCTGCCGCCCGACACGATCAGCGCCGGCTTCGACAACGTCGCCGACACGCAGAGCTTCTCGGCGGTGTTGATGGAAGGCTACTTGCGCGCGGCCAGCCGCATCAGCGCGCTCGCCGTCGGCGACCCGAAGGCCGGCGCGGCGGAGGCGACCTACAAGGTGCCGCGCACCGGTTCACAGATGGTGCACATCGAGGGCGCTCCGTTCGGCACGCGCGGCGGCCTCTCGGTGCTCCACACCTTCCCGGCCGACGGGGAATACACCTTCCGCATGCAGTTGCACTCGATCCCGACCGGCCAGTTGTTCGGCAGCACGGTGCGTGGTGAACTGCTCGAAGTGTCGATCGATGGCGAACGCGTCGCGGTGCTCGAGATCAACCCGCGCATGAGCGAGGCGGATGCCAATGGCATGAACCTCGTGACGCCGCGCCTCAGCGTCAAGGCCGGGACCAAGCGCCTGTCTGCCGCGTTCGTCCAGCGCTTCGACGCGGTCCCGGACGACTTGATGCCGCCGATCGATCACACGCTGGCCGACTCGCAGATCGGCTCGGGCTTCGGCATCACCACGCTGCCGCACCTGCGCGAGTTTGCCGTCGGCGGACCGTTCAAGGTGACGGGTGTCTCCGACACGGCCAGCCGCCGCAAGATCTTCACGTGCCGGCCGACCAGCGCGGCCGAAGAGGCGACGTGCGCGTCGAGCATCATCCGCAAGCTGGCGACGCAGGCCTATCGCTCGCCGCTCACCGCCCAGGACATGAGCGGCCTGATGCAGTTCTATGAGCAGGGTCGCTTCGGGGGGGCCTCGCCGCGCCGGAGCTCGACCGAGGATTCGCGAGCGGAGGTGGGGGATTTCGAGTCGGGCATCCGCATGGCGGTGCAGGCGATGCTCGCCAGCCCGAAGTTCCTGTTCCGTCTCGAAGAAGTGCCGGCGACCGCGCGTCCCGGCCAGAACTACCGCATCACCGACCTGGACCTGGCGTCGCGGCTGTCGTTCTTCCTCTGGGGCACGGGGCCAGACGCCGCGCTGCTGAAGGTGGCGGGGCAAGGCACGCTGCGCGCGCCGGGCGTGCTGGCGGCGCAGGTCAAGCGCCTGCTCGCGGATGACCGGTCCGAGGCGCTGGCCACGCGTTTCGCCTCGCAGTGGTTCCGGCTGCAGGATCTCGACAAGATCCATCCTGACGCGCTGCTGTTCCCGTACTACGACTTCAAGCTCGCCGAGGCCCTCAAGCGCGAAACCGAACTCTTCTTCGACAGCATCGTCCGCGAAGATCGCTCAGTGATTGACCTGCTGACCGCGGACTACACGTTCGTGAACGAGCGGGTGGCGAAGCACTACGGCCTTCCCAACATCAGCGGTCCGGATTTCCGCCGCGTCACGCTGCCCGGCGAGAACCGCCGCGGGTTGCTGGGGCAGGGCAGCATCCTGGCGCTGACCTCGGTGGCCGACCGCACCTCACCGGTGCTGCGCGGCAAGTGGGTGATGGAAGTGCTGCTGGCCTCGCCGCCGCCCGCCCCGCCGGCTAATGTGCCGCCCCTGGATGAGACCAAGGCGGATTCGGGCGACCATCAGCTGACCACCCGCCAGCGCATGGAACAGCACCGCGCCAACCCGGCCTGCACCTCGTGCCACAGGGTGATCGACCCGCTGGGCCTGGCGCTCGAGAACTTCGACGTCACCGGCAAGTGGCGCATTCGCGACAACGGCGCGCCGGTCGATCCGGTTGGCGATCTCTACGACGGCACCAGGATGGACGGCCCGGCCGGCCTGCGGGCCGCGCTGCTGAAGCACCAGGACATGTTCATCCTGAGCTTCACCGAGCGCCTCATGACCTACAGCCTGGGACGACGCGTCGAGTACTTCGACATGCCGGCCATTCGCAAGATCACGCGCGACGCCGCGAAGAGCAACCACCGATTCTCCGCGTTCATCATGGGCGTCGTGACCAGCCCCGCGTTCCAGATGAGCCAGGCTGAAGCAGTCGACACGACAGTGGAGCGATAAAACCTTATGGAATTCATCACGAAGAAGCACCTCTCCCGTCGCACCGTCCTGCGCGGACTTGGCGTCACCCTGGCCCTGCCGTTGCTGGATGCGATGGTCCCGGCGCAAACGCTGCTGGCCAAGACGGCGGCTGCGGGTAAGGTGCGTCTGTCGGCCATTGAAATGGTCCACGGGTCGGCCGGCGCGACGGTGTTTGGCTCGAGCAAGAACATGTGGTCACCGGCGGCGGTGGGCACGGCGTTCGACCTGAGCCCGGGCGCGCTGTCGCCGCTCGAACCCTTCCGTGACTACCTGACCATTGTCAGTAATACCGACGTGCGCAACGCCGAAGCGTTCTCGCTGCCGGAGATCGGCGCCGACCACTTCCGTTCGAGTGCGGTGTTCCTGACGCAGGCGCATCCCAAGAAGACGCAAGGGTCCGACGTGCACGCCGGCACCTCGCTGGACCAGATCTACGCGCAGAAGTATGGCCAGGACACCGCCATCCCGTCGATGCAGTTGAGCATCGAGACCGTTGACCAGGCCGGTGGCTGCGCCTACGGGTACAGCTGCGCTTACACCGACAGCATCAGCTGGGCGTCGCCGACGCAGCCGCTGCCGATGATTCGCGACCCGCGTGCCGCGTTCGACTCGCTGTTCGGCGTGGGTGCGACGCCGGCCGAACGGGCCGCCCATCGCAAGACCGACAAGAGCATCCTCGACTGGGTCAGCGGCGAAGTGTCACGCTTGCAGAAGGACCTGGGCGCCGGCGATCGCGCGCGCCTCGGCGCCTTCCTCGAGGAAGTGCGCGAAGTGGAGCGCCGTATCCAGCGCGTTGAAGCGCAGAACGCGTCGGGCGAAGCCCGCGAACTGCCCGAGGCGCCGATCGGCGTCCCCGACTCATTCGACGAGCACGTCAAGTTGATGCTCGACCTGCAGGTGCTGGCGTTTGCCACCGACGTGACCCGCGTGTTCTCGTTCAAGATGGGCCGCGACGGCTCGTCGCGCGTGTATCCGGACAGCGGCATCCGCTCGGCGTTCCACCCGGCGTCGCATCACGGCGAACGCGAAGACCGCGTCACCGACTTCATGAAGATCAACCGGTATCACGTCGGCACGATCCCGTACTTCCTGAACAAGCTGAAGAACACGCCCGAAGGCGACCACAACCTGCTGGACAACACCGTGGTGCTCTACGGGTCGCCGATGGGCAACTCGAACGTGCACAACCACAAGCGTTGCCCGCTGTTCATCGCCGGCAAGGGCGGTGGCGCGCTGCGCGGCAACCTGCACCTCAAAGCCGCCGACGGCACGCCGATGGCCAACGTCATGCTCACGCTGATGCAGGACCTGGGCCTGAGCGACATGAAGAGCTTCGGCGACAGCACGGGCCGCTTCGAATTGACGTCGGTGCCGGCCGCGACTGCCGCGGCCGAGTAAGGGAATTCGCCACAGAGGCCACAGAGAGCTCAGAGAAGGCTTTTCGGGAAACGCCAGTACCGCGAACCGGCGGACAGGCATTTTGAGAAAGAGTTCCTCCGTGTCCTCCGTGTGCTCTGTGGCAAACATTCGTAAGCAAGCGACAGGGACAAGCAACATGCGCAAAGTGATGCACGGTGTCGGGCTGGTGGGCGTGGTCGCGATCGCGTTGTCGGTGATGCTGAGCGCGGCCGGGACGGCGCCGGTGGCCGACGCGATGATGAAGCGTGATGCCGAGGCTGCCCGCAGGTTGCTCAAGGGCGGCGCCGACGTCAACGCGGCGCAAGGCGACGGCATGACCGCGCTGCACTGGGCCGCGCGCAACGGCGATGTCGAGATGACCCGCGTCCTGCTCTTCGCCGGCGCCAACGTCAAGGCGAGCACCCGTCTCGGTGGCTACACGCCGTTGCTGTTGGCCGCGCAGCAGGGCCACGCCGCGGTGATGGCCGCGCTGATCACCGCCGGTGCCGACGTGACGGCCGCCAACGCGCTTGGCACGACGCCCCTGATGCTGGCGGCCGCCTCCGGCGATGCCCAGACCGTGACCATGCTGGTCGAGAACGGCGCGGAGATCGAAGCCCGGGAAAAGACCTTCGGCCAGTCGCCGCTGATGTTCGCCGCCGCCGCGAATCGCCCCGATGCGATCGCCGCGCTGATCAAGGCAGGCGCCGACCTGAAGGCGACCTCGAAGGTCAACAACGTTGGCAGCCTGAGCGGCCCCGAACAGGAGTTCCTGGCGGCGGCGTCCGGCAGCGGCAACCAGCCAGGTGGCGGGGGCCAGGGACGAACCGGCCAGGTGGTGGCGCCGGGAGCCGGCGCAGCCCAGGCGGCACCAGCCGCGGCGGCTGCCGGTGGTGGCGGCGGGCGCGGCGGCCGCGGCGGCGGCGCGGCGGGCATTGACCGGCCCTATTTCTATAACGAGCTGATTGGCGCCCAGGGCGGCGCCACCGCGCTGCTGCTCGCCGCTCGCGGCGGATACAGCGACGCGGCCAAAATGCTGGTGTCCGCGGGCGCCAACGTCAACCAGGTCAGCGCCGGCGACCGCACCAGCCCCCTGCTGATTGCGACCATCAACGGGCACTTCGACCTGGCGATGTGGCTGCTCGAGCAGGGCGCCAACCCGAACCTGGCCGCGCACAACGGCGTCACGCCGCTCTATGCCGCGCTCAACGTCACCTGGGCGCCGCGGGCGCTGTATCCGCAGCCCCGGGCCTACAACCAGCAGCGCGTGACCTACCTGGATTTCATGACGGCGTTGCTCGACCAGGGCGCGAATCCCAACACGCGGCTGACGCGCAAGGTGTGGTACTCCGAATACAACTTCGATCTCGCCGGCGTGGACGAGATTGGCGCAACGCCGCTGTGGCGCGCCGCGTTCGCGGGCGACGTGCCGGCGATGGCGATGCTGATGGCGCGCGGCGCTGACCCGAACATTCCCACCATGCGTCCGGCCGGCCGCCAGCGTCTCGGCGACGCGACCGAAGTGCGCCAGGCCACGGTCGTGTCAGCGCTGCCGCCGGTTCCGATCGGTGGCCCCGGCGTGCCGGTGCTGCAGGCGGCCTCGGGCGTCGGCTTCGGCGAAGGCTTCGCGGCCAACTCGCACATTCATTCACCGGCCGGCTTCATGCCCGGGATCAAGTACCTGGTCGAAGTGGCCGGTGCTGACGTCAACGCCGTGGACCACGACGGCAACACGGCGCTGCACCACGCCGCCGCGCGCGGCGATAACGAGGCGATCTTGTATCTGGTCTCGAAGGGCGCTGATGTGACCAAGGTCAACCGCGAAGGCCAGACGGTGGCCGACATGGCCAACGGCCCCGTGCAGCGCACGCAGCCGTATCCCGAAACCTTGCAACTGCTCGAGAAGCTCGGGTCGAAGAACAACCACAAGTGCGTGTCGTGTTGAGGCCGATGAAGACAGCGCTTGTTACGGTCGCAGGTGTTGTGGCAATGGCCGCCGCCATGGCGGCCGGTCACCAGTCATCTCGGTCCGCCTCTGCCGCCAGCACTCCGCAGGCGGCTACGGCGAGACAGCCTCAGGCGATCCCGCCGGCCGCTTCGCATCCCCCCGCGGCCGCTGCCATAACTTCGGCTGAGCAGACGGCGGTCGTCAAACAGTACTGCGCCGGTTGCCACAGTGAGCGCGGCAAGGCGGGCGGCCTGTCTCTCGCCGCCTTCGACGCCAACGACATCGTCGAGCACGGCGAGATGTCCGAGAAGATGATTCGCAAGCTCCGCGCCGGCATGATGCCGCCGGCCGGTGCCCGTCGTCCCGAGCCCGCCGTCATCAACGCGCTGGCGACGGCGTTCGAGACCCGCATCGATCGCGCCGCGGCGCTTAACCCCAATCCCGGGTCGCGTCCCTCGCAGCGCCTCAACCGCGCCGAGTACGCCCGCGCCGTGAAGGACCTGCTCGCGGTGGATATCGACGTCACCGCCTACCTGCCGCCGGATACCCTCAGTGATGGCTTCGACAACATCGCCGACTCGCAGACCATTTCGTCGACGTTGATGCAGGGCTACTTACGGGCGGCCAGCCAAATCAGCCGCCTCGCGGTTGGCGACCGTAACGCCTCGCCCGGTTCCACCACCTGGAAGGTGCCGCGCACGGCGTCGCAGATGCGGCATGTCGAAGGCGCGCCGCTCGGCACGCGTGGCGGCCTGTCGGTGCGGCACGTGTTCCCGGCCGACGGCGACTACCAGTTCAAGATCATGCTGCACATGGGCCCCACTGGGGACCTGTTCGGCGGTCCCTATCGCGGCGAACAGATCGAGGTGTCGATCAACGGCGAGCGCGTCGCTCTGATGGACATCAACCCGCGCATGAACGAGCAGGACCCGAACGGCATGACCATGCAGACGCCGAAGGTCCACATCACGGCGGGGCAGCAGCGCCTGACGGCGGCCTTTGTGCAGCGGTTCGATGGACCGGCGGACGACTTGATCATGCCGATCGAGCACACGCTGGCTGACACCAACATCGGCGAGGTGTTCGGCACCACGGCACTGACCCACCTGCGCGACTTCACGGTCGAAGGGCCGCTGGCGGTCACGGGCGTCTCCGACACCGAGAGCCGCCGCCGCATCTTTACCTGCCGGCCGACCACCGCCGCCGAAGAATCACGCTGCGCCGCCGAGATCGTCCGTGCGCTCGCCGGCCAGGCGTATCGCGGTCCGGTGCACGCCGACGACTTCAAGGAGTTGATGACGTTTTACGAGCGCGGCCGCTTCGCAACGGCCTCGCCTTCGCGGCCGGAGGCCGCTTCGGCGGAGCCCCGCCGTAGCTCGCCAGAAGATGCGCGAGCGGAGGCTGGGGACTTCGAGGCCGGCGTGCGCATGGCGGTGCAGGCCATTCTCGCCAGCCCGCGGTTCCTGTTCCGGATGGAGCAGACGCCCGCGCCGGTGCGCGCTGGCCAGACCGGGGTCCCCGGCGCGGCAGCCGCGACGGGGTGGAAGACCTATCGCGTCAGCGACCTCGACCTGGCGTCGCGCCTCTCGTTCTTTGTGTGGGGCTCGGTGCCCGATGCCGAACTCATCAAAGTCGCCATGCAGGGCACGCTGCAAACGCCCACGGTCTTCAGCAAGCAGTTGAAACGGATGCTCGCCGACCCGCGGTCCGAGGCGCTGTCGACGCGCTTTGCCTCGCAGTGGCTGCGCCTGCAGGACGTCGAGAAGGTTCGTCCCGATCACCACTTCTATTCCTACTGGGACACGACACTGTCGCAGGCATTAGTGCGCGAGACCGAACTGTTCGTGGACAGCCTGATCCGCGAGGACCGGCCGGTCACCGACCTGCTGACCGCCGATCACACGTTCGTCAACGAGCGGCTGGCCAAGCATTACGGCATTCCGAACATCCTCGGCAACGAATACCGTCGCGTCACCATTGCCGACCCCAATCGCCGCGGCGTGCTGGGGCAGGGCAGTGTGCTGTTGCTGACCTCGATCGCCGACCGCACCTCGCCGGTCCTGCGTGGCAAGTGGGTGATGGAAGTGCTGCTCGGTTCACCGCCGCCGCCGCCGCCGCCCAACGTGCCGGCGCTCGAGGAGACCAAGGCGATCGATTCCGGCAAGACCTTGTCGACGCGCGAGCGCATGGAAGAGCACCGCAAGAACCCGGCCTGCACCTCGTGCCACAAGGTGATCGATCCGCTGGGCCTGGCGCTCGAGAACTTCGATGTCACCGGTGTGTGGCGCATCAAGGACAACGGCGTCACGGTGGATCCCGCCGGCGTCTTGTTCGACGGCACCGCGCTCGACGGCCCCATCTCCCTGCGCAGCGCGCTGTTGAAGCACCAGGACGTGATCATGCTCAGCTTCACCGAGAGCCTGATGACCTACGCGTTGGGTCGCCGCGTCGAGTCGTACGACATGCCGACGGTACGCGCGATTGTCCGCGACGCCAAGCGCAACAACTACAAGTTCTCGTCGTTCATTACTGGCGTCGCCAACAGCGCGGCGTTTCGGATGGTTCGGGTAGCGGCGGTCGAGACGACCACCGCTGCGGGTCGGTAACCGGAGGAGAGGCTGATGTTCATCACCAAGAAGCACATTTCCCGTCGCGCCGTCCTGCGCGGCATGGGAGTGACGATGGCGTTGCCGATGCTGGAGGCGATGGTGCCCGCGCGCACCGTGTTCGCCACGGCAGCCGCGGGCAAGGTGCGGTTGGCCGCCATCGAAATGGTGCATGGCTCCGCAGGTGCGACCAAGTTCGGCCTGCAGAAGAACCTGTGGTCGCCGGCGGCGGTGGGCAAGGGCTTCGACCTCTCGCCCTCCAGCCTCGCGCCGCTCGAACCGTTCCGCGATGACCTGACGATTGTCAGCAACACCGACGTCCGCAACGCCGAGGCGTTCGAGCTGCCGGAAATCGGCGGCGACCACTTCCGCTCGAGCGCGGTGTTCCTGACGCAGGCGCATCCGCTGCAGACGCAGGGCTCGGGCGTGCGCGCCGGCATTTCGCTGGACCAGCTCTACGCCCAGAAGTTCGGCCAGGAAACGCCCATCCCGTCGATGCAGTTGTGCATCGAGGCGGTGGACCAGGCCGGTGGCTGTTCCTACGGTTACTCGTGCGTCTACACCGACACCATCAGCTGGGCCGGCCCGAACCAGCCGCTGCCGATGATTCGCGATCCGCGCCTGGCGTTCGATCAGCTGTTCGGCGTCGGCGCGACGCCTGAAGAGCGCGCCATCCGCCGGGCCGAAGACAAGAGCATCCTGGATCTCATCAGCGGGCAGTTGTCGCGGCTGAACAAGGAGATTGGTGCCGCCGATCGCACGCGGCTGGCCAGCTACCTGGATGAAGTCCGCGAGATCGAGCGCCGCATCCAGAAGGTCGAGGCGTACAACAAGAGCGGCGAAACCCGCGAGCTGCCGACCTCACCGGTGGGCGTGCCCGACTCGTTCGACGACCACGTCAAGCTGATGTTCGACTTGCAGGCGGTCGCCTTCGCGTCCGATACCACGCGCATCTTCTCGTTCAAGATGGGCCGCGATGCGTCGAGCCGCGTCTACCCGACGAGCGGCGTCACCACCGGCTTCCACCCGGCGTCGCACCACGGCGATCGCGAAGACCGCGTCATGGACTTCGCGAAAATCAACAAGTACCACGTCGGCATGCTGCCCTACTTCCTCAAGAAGCTGAAGGACACGCCCGACGGCGACAGCAACCTGCTGGATAACACGATGGTGGTCTACGGCTCGCCGATGGGCGACTCCAACATTCACAACCACAAGCGCTGCCCGTTGTTCTTCGCCGGCAAGGCCGGCGGCGCGCTCAAAGGCGGCCTGCACCTCAAGGCGGCCGATGGCACGCCGATGGCCAATGCCATGCTCACGGCGCTGCATGGTCTCGGTCTGGACGAGATCAAGAGCTTCGGTGACAGCACGGGCGAGTTCAACCTCACCACCGTCCCGGAAGCCACCGCGTTCCAGGAGTAGATGACCGCCATGTTGCGACAGAGACTGTTCGGAACCCTCGGCCTCGCGGTGTGCCTGACGGTGGCGATGGCGGGGCAGACCCCGGCGCCGGTCGCCACCGCCGCGATGACCGGTGATCGTGACGGCGTGCGCGCGCTCCTGAAGAAGGGCCTCGACGTCAACGAAGCGCAGGGCGACGGCACCACCGCGTTGCACTGGGCGGCGATCAAGGGCGATGCCGAGCTGGCGCAGATGCTGATCTACGCCGGCGCCAACGTGCGCGCCACTACCCGCCTGGGCGCCTACACGCCGCTGTATCTCGCGGCCAAGGGCGGCCACTCAGGCGTGGTCGCGGCGCTGCTGGCCGCCGGTGCCGACGCGAAGGCCTTGACCAGCAACGGCACCACGCCGCTGATGATCGCGGCCGCGTCCGGTGACACCAGGACCATCACGTCGCTGGTCGAAAACGGCGCCGACCTCAACGCCAAGGACGGCGCGAAGGGCGAGACCCCGCTGATGTTCGCCGCGGCGTTCAATCGCGCTGACGCGGTCACGTTGCTGCTGGCGCGCGGCGCCGATGCCAAGGCCACCACCACGGTCGTGGATTTGTTCGCGCTGACCGCCCCTGAAGAAGAGGCGATGGCCCGCGGCGGCGGCGGCAACGGCGCGGCCCGTCCGGCGGCGAACCGTCCGGTCGATGTCGCCGGCGCGACGCGCGGTTATCGCTACAACGAGTTGATCAGCTCGCAGGGTGGGCTCACCGCCCTGATGTTCGCGACGCGCCAGGGATTCGTCGCGACGGCCAAGGCGTTGATTGACGGTGGCGCGGACATCAACCAGTTGAGTGCGGGGGACCAGACCAGCCCGCTGTTGATGGCCGTCATCAACGGCCACTTCGACCTGGCGATCTACATGCTCGACAAGGGCGCCAACGCGAAGATGGTCGCATTCAACGGGGTGACTCCGCTCTACGCCACCCTCAACATCCAGTGGGCGCCGAAGTCGTTGTATCCCAGTCCCAAGGCGTATCAGCAGCAGGCCACGACATATCTGGAGCTGATGAAGACCCTGCTCGACCAGGGCGCCGACCCAAACGTTCGCCTGCAACGCAAGGTCTGGTACCAGGCGTTCAACTCCGACTTCGCCGGTGTCGACGAGAGCGGCGCGACGCCGTTCTGGCGCGCGGCCTATGCCAACGACGTGGCGGCGATGAAGCTGCTGGTGTCGTATGGCGCTGACCCGAACATCCCGACCATGAAACCGGCTGGCCGTCCCTTCACCGGTGAAGGCGTGCGCCAGGTGCAGGATTTGTCGGGCGTGCCGCCCATTCCGTATGGCGGTCCCGCCGTGTCTCCGCTGCACGCCGCGTCGGGCGTCGGCTACGGCGAAGGCTTTGCCGCCAACTCGCACCGCTACGCGCCCACCGGCTTCCTGCCCGCGATCAAGTACCTGGTCGAGGAACTGGGCGCTGACGTCAACGCGGTCGACCACGAAGGCAACACGCCCGTGCACCTGGCCGCCTCGCGCGGTGATAACGCATCGATTCTCTTCCTCGTCTCGAAGGGCGCCGATGTCATGCGCGTGAACCGCGAGGGCAACACCACGGTTGATATCGCCAACGGCCCGGTGCAGCGCACGCAGCCGTATCCTGACACCATCAAGTTGCTCGAACAGCTCGGCGCCAAGAACAATCACAAGTGCATCACATGCTGAACAAGACTTTTGCAAGCGCCGTGTTCGTCACGGCCGTCGTTGGGCTCACGGTTTCAGTCGACGGCCGCCAGTCGGCGCAGGGTGCGTCGACCGCTCGTGGCGACAAACCTTCAGGTTTGTCGAAGTCGGCGGCTCAAACCGACAAACCTAAAGGTTTGTCGCCACAGGGTTTGTCGCCACGAAGCGCGTCACCAACTGGTGGCGACAAACCTTCAGGTTTGTCGAAGTCGGCGGCTCAAACCGACAAACCTAAAGGTTTGTCGAAGCCGGTCATCTCACACGCCCCGGCGGCGACGACGATGCTGGCGGCTGAGCAGACGGCGGTCGTGAAGCAATACTGCGCCGGCTGCCACAGCGAGCGCGGCAAGGCCGGCGGCCTCTCGCTCGCGGCGTTCGATGCCACCAAGCTCGAAGCGCACGGCGAGACGACCGAGAAGATGATTCGCAAGTTGCGCGCCGGCATGATGCCGCCCTCGGGCGCCCGTCGTCCCGAAGCGGCCGTGCTGAGCGGCCTGGCGGCGGCGTTCGAAGGCCGCATGGACCGGGTCGCCGCGCTGAAGCCGAATCCGGGTTCGCGTCCGTTCCAGCGCTTGAACCGGGTTGAGTACGCCAACGCTGTCAAGGACCTGTTGAACGTGGCCGTGGACGTGACGGCCTACCTGCCGCCCGACACCATCAGCCACGGCTTCGACAACGTCGCCGACGCGCAGACCTTCTCGCCGACGTTGATGGATGGCTACCTGCGTGCGGCCAGCCAGATCAGCCGGCTCGCGGTTGGCGATCGCCAGGCCTCGGCGACCTCGACCACCTACAAGATTGCGCGCGCGGCGTCGCAGATGCGCCGCGTTGACGGCGCGCCCATGGGGACGCGCGGTGGCACCTCGGTGGTCCACAATTTCGCCGCCGACGGCCACTACGTGTTCAAGACCTCGCTGCACTACGAGCCACTCGGCGGCCTCGTCGGCCGCAACTCGATGACCGCCTACGACATCAAGGAACAGGTCGAGGTATCGGTGAATGGTGAGCGCGTCGCGCTGTTCGACTTGAACACCCGCATGAGCGAGACCGACCCGAAGAACAGCCTCGAGTTGACCACGCCGCCGGTGCACGTGAAAGCCGGCCCGCAGCGGGTCACGGCCGCGTTCGTCCAGCGACTGGACGGCCCGGTGGACGACCTGCTGATGCCGCTCGAAAACACGCTGGCCGACGTCAGCATCACCTTTGGCATCACCATGCTGCCGCACTTGCGCGACTTCGTGGTCCAGGGCCCGCTCGATGTGACCGGCGTGTCGGATACGCCGAGCCGCCTCAAGGTGTTCTCGTGCCGTCCGACCAACGCCGCCGAAGAGGAATCGTGCGCGGCTGAGATCGTCAACCAGTTGGCGACGCAGGCGTTCCGCGGTGCGCCGACCGCCGCCGACCTGCAGGATGCCATGAAGTTCTACGAGCAGGGACGCAAGAAGGGCGGCTTCGAGCCCGGCATCCGCATGGCGGTGCAGTCCATCCTGATGAGCCCGCGCTTCCTGTTCCGGCTGGAAGAGCAGCCGCCTTCGCTTGGCTTCGGCGAGCCTCGCCGTAGCTCTTCGAGCGCAGGCGGGCCGGCCGGCCTGCGCGCGGCGACCTACCGCATTGGCGATGAGGACATGGCGTCGCGCCTGTCGTTCTTCTTGTGGGGCACGGCGCCCGATGCGGAACTGGTGAAGGCCGCGTCGCTCGGCTCGCTGCGCACGACCGCTGGCCTCGAGAAGCAGGTGCGCCGCATGCTGGCCGACCAGCGCTCCGAGGCGCTGTCCACGCGCTTTGGTTCGCAGTGGCTGCGCCTGCAGGACCTCGACAAGATCTCCCCTGACTACCTGCTGTATCCGCAGTACGACGACACCCTGGCCCGCGCCATGAAGAAGGAAACCGAACTCTTCTTCGACAGCATCGTCCGCGAAGACCGCAAGGTGACCGACCTGCTGACGGCCGACTACTCCTTCGTCAACGAGCGGCTGGCCAAGCACTACGGCATTCCCAACGTGATGGGCAGTGCGTTCCAGCGCGTGACGCTGCCGCCCTATCGCCGCGGCCTGCTGGGGCAGGGCAGCATCCTGACGCTCACCTCGGTCGCCGACCGCACCTCGCCGGTGCAGCGCGGCAAGTGGGTGATGGAAGTGTTACTGGCGTCGCCGCCCCCGCCGCCGCCCCCCAACGTGCCGTCGCTGGACGACTCGGTGAAGGCGAGCGAAGGCGGCAAGATGCTGTCGACCCGCGAGCGCATGGAAGAGCACCGCAAGAACCCGGCCTGCACCTCATGCCACAAGGTGATCGACCCGCTGGGCCTGGCGTTGGAAAACTTCGACGTGACCGGCGCGTGGCGCATCAAGGACAATGAAGTACCGGTTGACGTGGTCGGCGACCTTTACGATGGCACCAAGATGGACGGTCCGGCCGGCTTGCGCGACGCGCTGCTCAAGCACCAGGACGTGTTCCTGACCGGCTTCACCGAGAGCCTGATGACTTATGCGTTGGGCCGCCGGATTGAACACACCGACATGCCGGCGATTCGCACGATCGTGCGCAATGCCGGCAAGAGCAACAACAAGATATCGGTGTTTGTGATGGGTGTGGTCAACAGCCCGGCCTTCAAGATGGGCGTGACCGATACGGGCAAGGAACGCCGCGCGACCGACCTCGCGCGGTAGACAAGAGTTGCCAGAAGGGCAGCACTTCAGTGCTGCCGGGTAGTGCCAGGAGGGCGGCACTTCAGTGCCGCCGCAGGAGCAGAGACGATGTACATCACGCAGAAGCACATTTCGCGCCGCACCGCCCTCAAGGGCGTGGGCGTCACCATGGCGTTGCCGTTCCTCGAGGCCATGGTGCCGGCTCATGCCACCTTCGCGCAGGCGAGAGGCAAGGTCCGCCTGGCGGCCATTGAAATGGTGCACGGCTCCGCCGGCAGCACGGCGTTCGGCATCAAGAACAACCTGTGGGCGCCGGCCGCGGTTGGCCGCGACTTCGACCTGTCGCCGAGCGCGCTGGCGCCGCTCGAGCCGTTCCGCAACGACCTCACCATCATCAGCAACACCGACGTGCGCAACGCCGAGGCGTTCACGGCGCCGGAAATCGGCGGCGACCACTTCCGCTCGAGCGCGGTGTTCCTGACGCAGATGCACCCGAAGCAGACGCAGGGCTCGGACGTGCGGGTCGGCACCTCGCTCGACCAGTATTACGCCCAGCGCTTCGGCCAGACCACGGCCATCCCCTCGATGCAGTTGTGCATTGAGAACGTCGACCAGGCCGGTGGCTGCTCCTACGGTTACTCGTGCACCTACACCGACTCCATCAGCTGGGCCGCGCCGGATCAGCCGCTGCCGATGATTCGCGACCCGCGCACCGTGTTTGACCAGTTGTTCGGTGTCGGCGCGACGCCGGCGGAGCGCCAGGAACGTCGCAGCGAGGACAAGAGTATTCTCGACTGGCTGGGTACCGCGGTGACCCGCCTCAACAAGAACCTGGGTGCCGCCGATCGCGCGCGCCTGGCGGACTACCTGGAAGACGTGCGCGAGATCGAGCGCCGGATTCAGCAGGTGGAAACGGCCAACGGCAAGGGCGAGCAGCGCGAGCTGCCGGGCGCACCGGTCGGCGTGCCCGACTCGTTCGAGCAGCACGTCAAGCTGATGTTTGACCTGCAGGCGCTGGCATTCGCGTCGGACACCACGCGCGTGTTCGCGTTCAAGATGGGCCGCGACGCCTCAAACCGCGTCTATCCCGACAGCGGCTACAAGGCGGCGTTCCACTCGGCCTCGCACCACCAGGACCGCGACGAGCGCATCACCGACTTCGCCAAGATCAACAAGTACCACATCAGCATGCTGCCGTATTTCCTGGCCAAGCTGAAGAACACGCCGGACGGCGACAGCACGCTGCTGGACAACACGCTGGTGCTCTACGGTTCGCCGATGGGCAACTCGAACGTGCACAACCACAAGCGCTGCCCGCTGTTCCTCGCCGGCCACGCCGGCGGCGCGCTCAAGGGCGGCGTGCACCACAAGGCGGCCGATGGCACGCCGATGGCCAACGTGATGTTGTCGGTGACGCACCTGCTGGGCATGGACGACTTCAAGTCGTTCGGCGACAGCACGTCGGCCTACGACCTGAACACCGTGCCGGCGACCACCGCGGCTGCTGAGTAAAAGGTCAACACGAAGACCACCAAGGTCACGAAGAATTGTTTGTCTTCGTGATCTTCGTGTCCTTCGTGTTGACCGTACGTGAAGTGACAGGGATTACGCATATGCGCAAAGTGATGCTCGGATGCTACGCCGCCGGATTGATGATTGTCGGATTGTCGGCCCTGCTCTCGGCCGCGGCGACGGCGCCGGTGGCTGACGCCGCGATGAACGGCGACACCGCAGCGGTGCGTTTGCTGCTGAAGTCGGCCGCCGACGTCAATGCCGCGCAGGGCGATGGCATGACCGCGCTGCACTGGGCGGCCATGAACGGCGACACCGAGCTGGCGCAGATGCTCGTCTTCGCGGGCGCCAACGTCCGCGCGACCACTCGACTCGGCGCGTACACGCCGCTCTTCCTGGCCAGCCAGCAGGGCCACGCCGGCGTCATCTCGGCCTTGCTCAAGGCCGGTAGCGATCTCAAGCTCGGCAACGCCAACGGCACGTCACCCCTGATGGTCGCCGCGGCGGCCGGTCAGGTCGACGCCGTGAAGGTCTTGATTGATGCCGGTGCCGACGTGAACGCGAAAGACGGCGTGCGTGCGCAGACGCCGGTGATGTACGCCGCGGCCGCGAATCGTGCTGACGTCATCACGTTGCTCGCCAGCAAGGGCGCGGATCTCAAGGCCACCAGCAAGGTGTCGGACCTGGCCAACCTGAGCCGCGAGGGCCTTGGCTTCGGCGGCAACCCGGCCGCGCCTGGTGCGCCGCCTCGTCCCGGTGCGCCGGCGGCAGGCGCGAAAGCCCCGATGCCGGGTGTCGATCGCAACTACCAGCTCAACGAACTGATCAACGCGCATGGCGGCCTCACGCCACTGCTGTTTGCCGTCCGCCAGGGCTACCTGGAGTCGAGTTCGGCGCTGCTCAAGGCGGGCGCCGACGTCAACCTGGTGTCGGCCGGCGACAAGACCAGCCCGCTGGTGATGGCGGTGATCAACGGACACTTTGACCTGGCGCAGCAACTGCTCGAGCAGGGCGCCAACCCAAACCTGGCCAGCATGAACGGCGTGACGCCGCTCTATGGCGTCCTGAACGTGGAATGGGCGCCCAAGGCCCTGTATCCCCAGCCGCGCGCGCACATGCAGCAGAAGATCGGCTACCTTGAGCTGATGAAGAACCTGATCGACAGGGGCGCCGACGTCAACGCGCGCTTGAAGATGAAGGTCTGGTATTCGGGATACAGTTTCGACCTGTCGGGCGTGGACGAGATTGGCGCCAGCGTGTTCTGGCGCGCCGCCTACGCCAGCGATGTCGCGGCCCTGCGGATGCTGGTGGCGGCCGGGGCCGACCCGAACATCCCCACCATCAAGCCCGCCGGCCGGCCGCGCTTCGGCGACGCCGACGTGCGCGAAGTGACCGACCAGTCGGGCCTGGCGCCCGTTCCTGTGGGCGGGCCGTCGGTGACCCCGCTCCACGCCACCGCCGGCGTCGGCTACGGCGAAGGCTTCGCCGCCAACTCGCACCGCTTTGCGCCCACCGGCATGATGGCCGCGGTCAAGTACCTGGTCGAGGAACTGGGCGCCGACGTCAACGCCGCCGACCACGATGGCAACACCGCGCTGCATCACGCAGCGGCGCGGGGCGACAACGAGATGATCCTCTACCTGGTGTCGAAAGGCGCCAACGTGATGGCCGTCGATCGTGAGGGGAGAACCACCGTCGACATGGCTAATGGCGCAGTGCAGCGCGTGCAACCCTATCCCGAGACCATCGCCCTCCTGGAGAAACTCGGAGCAAAGAATAATCATAAGTGCAAGTCCTGTTAGCGATCGCCGTCCTCCTGCTTCACACCCAACTCGCTCTTGCCCAGCAGCCGCCGGCTCCCCTCGTAGGGGACGGCGGCGCTGTGCCTGACCAGCCGAACGGCATGGTGCGCGGCGCCAGCGGGCGCCCGACGATCCGCGCGATCAAGCTGTCCGAGCCGTTCCGTCTCGACGGTCAACTGGACGAGGCGATCTACCAGCGCTATCCCGGCTTCGGCGGCATGGTGCAGGCCGCGCCGCGCTACGGCGAGCCGTCGACCGAGAAGACCGAGATCTGGGTGTCGTTCGACACCGACTACATCTACGTCTCGGCCAGGCTGTCGGACCAGGCCCCGCCCGAGCGGTGGATCGCCAACGAGCTGCGGCGCGACACCAACCAGATGCGCAACAACGACCACTTCGGTGTCGGCTTCGACACCTTCTTCGATCGCCGCAGCGGTTTCATGTTCTACGCCAACCCGCTCGGCGGCTTCGCCGACTACTCGGTGGTCGATGAAGGCTCGCCCAATACCGACTGGAACCCGGTGTGGCTGGCGAAGACCGGCCGCTTCGATGGCGGTTGGACCATCGAGATGGCGTTCCCGTTCAAGTCGCTGCGCTACACCTCGGGCGAGGGCCAGGTCTGGGGCATCCAGTTCCGCCGCGCCATTCGGCACAAGAACGAGTGGAACTACTGGACCGACGTGCCACGGAACATGGCGGGTCCGCAGGCCCTCAATCGCGTCTCGGTCTACGGAACCGTGGTCGGGCTCGACCTGCCGCCGGCCGGCCGCAACCTCGAGATCAAGCCCTATGCGCTGGGCCGCAACCTGACCGACCGGCTGCAGACGCCGCAGGTCTCGGGCGACAACGCCGGCGAATTCGGCGGCGACCTGAAGTACGGCATCACCGCCAACCTCACGGCCGACCTGACGATGAACACCGACTTCGCGCAGGTCGAGATCGATGAGCAGCAGGTCAACCTGACGCGTTTCAACCTGTTCCTGCCCGAGAAACGGGACTTCTTCCTCGAGGGCCGCGGCCTGTTCGACTTCGCCCGCGGCGGTTCGAGTGGCGGCGGATTTGGCGGCGGTGGCGGCGATCAGCCCTACCTGTTCTACAGCCGGCGCATTGGCCTCAACCGCGGCCGGGTCGTGCCGATCGACGTCGGCGGCCGCATGACCGGCAAGATCGGTGCCTTTGGCGTCGGCGTGATGAACATCCAGGCGGGTGATGAAGGGACGTCTGGTTCGCCGGCCACCAATTTCACCGTGCTACGCGCCAAGCGCGACATCCTGCGCCGCAGCACCGTTGGCGCCATCTTCACCAATCGCAACGAGTCGAGTGTCACCGCCGGCGGCACCAACCAGTCGTACGGCGTCGATGCGGCGCTGGGCTTCTATCAGAACGTCAGCCTGACCACCTACTACGCGCAGACCCAGACCACCGGCCTGACCGGCGATAACGAGAGCTTCCAGGGCAAGTTCGACTGGGCGCCGGATCGCTACGGTGCCAGCGCGAGCGTGCTGAAGGTGGGGAAGGACTTCAACCCCGAGGTCGGGTTCCTGCGCCGCACCGACTTCACGCGGTCGTTCGCCTCTGGCCGCTTCAGCCCACGGCCCCGCAACCTGCGGGCGGTCCGCAAGTTCACGTTCGAAGGCAGCCTCGAGTACTTCGAGAACGGCGCCGGCGCGGTCGAGTCACGGCAGCAGACCGGCAAGTTCAACGTCGAATTCGACAACAGCGATGGGTTCAACATCGAGGCCAACGCCAATTACGACCTGCTGCTGACGCCGTTCACGCCGTCCGGGGGCAAGGCCATCCCGGCGGGCGGCTATCACTACAACGACGTGTCGCTGTCCTACAACATGGGCCAGCAGCGGCGGCTGTCAGGGAACGTCGGCGTGCAGCTGGGCAACTACTACAACGGGACGATTCGGACGCTGAGTTTGTCGCAGGGCCGCATCTCGATCCTCAAGCAGCTCTCGGTCGAGCCGCGCGTCGTGATCAACCGCATCGAGCTGCCGGACGGCGCGTTCACGACCAGACAGTTCGGCGCCCGCACCGACTACGGTTTCTCGCCGCGCATGTTTGCCAGCGCGCTGCTGCAGTACAGCTCGACCGACCACACCTTCAGCAGTAACGTGCGCTACCGCTGGGAGTACAAGCCGGGGAGTGAGCTCTTCCTGGTGTGGACCGACGAGCAGAACACGAATCCGCTCGATCCCCGCGAGACCCTGTCCCTCAAGAACCGCGCCTTCGTCGTGAAGATGACGCGGCTGTTCAGGTTCTAATGAGCCGCATCTTCCTTCTCGTGGTGGCCGCCCTGGCGTGGCCTGCCAGTCTGTTGGCCCAACAGGCCGATGCCATGAACTCCGGCCGACGGGTGGTCACCGCCGAGCGTCTCAAAGACGATGAGCGGGTGGTGCTCGACGGCGTGCTGGACGAGGCGGTGTGGGCGCGCGCCACGACCGCCGGCGAGTTCGTCATGCAGGACCCCACGCTCGGCGGCACGCCGACCGAGCGCACCGACATCCGCGTGGTCTTCAACAAGGATCACCTCTACATCGGCGTCACCAACTACGACTCGGAACCCGGCAAGCTGCTGGGCAACACCCGCAAGCGCGACGAGTTCCTGAGCGCGGACGACCGGTTCATGTGGACGATCGATACCTTCCTGAACCAGCAGACGGGCTACTTCTTCGAGATGAACCCGGCGGGCCTGATGGCCGACGCCTTGATGGGGCCGGGCGGCTCGAACAATCGCGAGTGGGATGGCATCTGGAACGCGCGCGTGCGCCAGAGCGAGATCGGCTGGGTGATCGAAATCGATATCCCCTTCCGGACGCTGGCCTTCGACCCCAACGCGCCGGCGTGGGGCATTAACTTCCAGCGCACCGTGCGCCGCAAGAACGAGGAGTTGATGTGGACCGGATACCAGCGCAACCAGGGCCTGCGGCGCATGTCGAACGCCGGCCTGCTGGTGGGCCTCACCGACGTGACGCAGGGCAAGGGTTTCGAGGTCAAGCCCTACGTGGCTGGCACCGTCGCCGACGGTCCGGGCCGCACGCCTGCGGTCGAGACCCAAACCACGGCCGACGCCGGCGGCGAGGTGACCTACAACATCACGCCCAGCTTGCGCGCCGTCGCCACCGTGAATACCGATTTTGCGGAGACCGAGGTCGATACCCGGCGGGTGAACCTGACGCGGTTCCCGCTGTTCTTCCCCGAGAAGCGCGGCTTCTTCCTCGACGGTGCGACGTTCTTCGATTTCCCCAACAACGCCTTCTTCTCGCGCCGAATCGGTCTCACCGGCGGCCAGCCGCAGCGGATCATCGGCGGTGCCAAGATAACGGGTCAGGCGGGTCGGCAGGACGTTGGCCTGCTGTATGTCCGGACAGGCCAAGACCAGGGTGCCATTGGCGAGAACTTCCTGGTGGCCCGCGTGCGACGACGAACGTTGCAGCAGTCTTATTTCGGCGCGCTGTACACCGTGCGGGATGCGCCGTCCGGTCCCGCCGCGGCTCAGCACACGGCCGGTGTGGATTTCAGGCTGGCGACCTCGACCTTCCGGAAGAACAAGAATCTGTTCTTCACCGGTTACCTGGTGGCCAACTCCGCGGTGGGCGACGCCACCGGCGGCCGGGCTGCGTTCGGCGCGATGCTCGACTACCCCAATGACGTGGTCGACATGAGCATGTCGTTCCAGGAAGTGCAAGAGCAGTACAACCCCGCCGTCGGCTTCACGGCCCGCCGCGAGTTTCGCCGCTACACGCCCGAAGTGCGGTGGAACCCACGGCCCGCGGGCAACAAATACATCCGCCGGTTCGGATTTGGCGCGCAGCCGAACGTCTTCACAAACCTCGACGGTGATCTTGAGTCGGTCGACGGCAACATCCAGCTGTTCCGCCTGGAGATGCACAGCGGTGACAATCTGCAGGTGGAGGCGTCGCCAAGCTACGAGTACTTGAAGAACAACTTCGAGATCTCGCCAGGGGTCGTGCTGCCGGCCGGAACCGACTATCGCTTCACGCGGTTCTCACTTTCGGCCCACACGGCCAACAAGCGCAAGGTGTCGATCCAGCCGCGGATGGAGTGGGGCACGTTTTTTTCGGGCGAGCGGCTGGAGGCCAGCATTGGCATGGGCGTGCGCCCGCGGCCCGGCGTGACCCTCAACCTGTCATATGAGTTCAACGACGTTGACCTGGCCGAGGGCCGCTTTCAGACGAAGCTCTACCGGCTGGTGGCCGACACCCAGTTCAGCCCGTTCATGTACCTGGTGAACAACGTCCAGTACGACACGGTCAGCCGCGTTCTGGGGTGGCAGTCGCGCTTCCGGTGGATTCTCACGCCGGGCAACGACATCTTCATCGTCTACACGCAGAACTGGAACGACCCGTCCGATCCCGCCTTCGGCTTCAGGACCCTCGACCGCCGCGGCGCCACCAAGGCGGTCTATACGAAGCGGTTCTAGGGCGTCAGGCCGCCTGGGCCAGCACTGCTGGCTCCAGGGCGAGCGCTAACACCTCGTCGATGGTGCTGACCGCGTGGAACCGCATGTGTTCGCGCACGTCGGCAGGCACATCGTCAAGATCCGCGGCGTTGCGAGCGGGCAGGATCACTTCGGTCAGGCCGGCAGCGTGCGCCGCCAGCACCTTTTGCTTCAGACCGCCAATCGGCAACACTCGTCCCTGCAACGTCACCTCGCCGGTCATGCCGACCGTGCTCTTCACCGGCCGGCCAGTGAGCAGCGACGCGAGCGCGGTCACCATGGTGACGCCCGCGCTGGGGCCGTCCTTGGGCACGGCACCGGCCGGCACGTGGAGGTGGAACTCCTTGCCGGAGAAGGCCTCATCCGCGATCGCCAACAGCGCGGCGTGACTTCTCAGGTAGGTCAGCGCAATACGCGCGGACTCTTTCATCACATCGCCCAACTGACCGGTGAGGACCAGCCCGCCCGAGCCTGCCATTGACGCCGCTTCGACGAACAGCACATCGCCGCCGACGCCAGTGACCGCCAGGCCCGTGGCCACGCCCGGGGTCGCGGTGCGCGCGGCCACTTCGTGGAATACCTTCTGGCGGCCCAACGCGTGCCGCACCGCGGCCTCGTCGATCACCACGGGCTTGGCGGAGGTGGCCGTCGCCACCGAGGCCGCAGTCTTGCGCAGCAGGGTGCCGATCTCGCGTTCCAGTTGGCGGACGCCGGCTTCGCGCGTGTAGTCACTCACCACCAGGCGCAGCACTTCGTCGCTCGTCGTGACATCCTCGGCGACCAGGCCGTTACGTTCGACCTGGCGCGGCCAGAGATAGCCGCGCGCGATCGAGACTTTCTCCTCGACCGTGTAGCCATCGAAGGGGATGACTTCCATGCGATCCAGCAGCGGGCCGGGGATGCGGTCCGCGACATTCGCCGTGGCAATGAACAGCACGTGCGACAGGTCGATCTCGACGTCGAGGTAGTGATCACCAAACGCGTGGTTCTGCGCCGGGTCGAGCACCTCGAGGAGCGCGGCCGACGGGTCGCCGCGCCAGTCGGCGCCGAGCTTGTCCACTTCGTCCAGCATGATCACCGGGTTCATGGTGCCGGCATCGCGCAGGGCGCGAACCAGGCGGCCGGGCAGCGCGCCAATGTAGGTGCGCCGATGGCCGCGAATCTCCGCTTCATCCCGAACGCCGCCGAGCGACATGCGGACGAACTTGCGCCCCGTCGCCCGTGCGATCGACTCGCCAATCGAGGTCTTGCCGGTGCCCGGAGGGCCGACCAGCGTGAGAATGGCGCCGGAGCGCTTGTCATCGGACAGGCCGCGATCGGCCCGCAGCTTGCGCACGGCCAGGTATTCGGTAATGCGCGACTTCACTTCATCGAGGCCGGCGTGATCCGCGTCAAGCACTTCGCGAGCGTAGGTCGGATCCAGACGCTCGTCCGAGCGTGTCGCCCACGGCACGGCCAGCAGCCAGTCGAGATAGGTGCGAATCATCGACGCTTCGGCGTTGGAGTCGCCCATGCGCTCGAACCGCGCTAGCTCGCGCTCGGCCTGCTGCTGGATCTTCTCAGGCATGCCGGCAGCGGCGATCTTCTTGCGATACTCCTCGGCGATCGAGGCTTCGTTCTGGCCGAGCTCCTTGCGGATGGCGTCCATCTGCCGGTTCAGGAAGTACTCGCGCTGCTGCTTCTGCGCGCCAGAATCGACATCCTCGCGGATGCGCTTGCGGAGCTGCAGTTCGGTGAGGCGCTCTTTCTGCAGGCGCACGGCGAGCGTGAGCCGCTCGACGACATCGAGGGTCTCGAGCAGGTCGATCTTCTGGTCCATGCTCAAGTCGGGCGAGTAGCCGGCCGTATCGGCCAGGGCACTGGCCCCGGTGATCGAGCGCAGGAACGCGCTGATGCGGCCATCATCATTGCGCAACTGGAGGATTTCCTCGACCACCGCGCGGTACTCCCGCTCGAGGTCGTTCGTGAGCGTGGCAGGCGGCGTGACTTCGCCGTGCTCGTCCACTTCCACGCGCAGGCGGCCATCGGAATCGGTGCTGGCGGCGCCGGGAATGGCGCGGTGCAAGCCCATCAGCGAGACGGCAAAGCCACGTCCGGGCAGCTTGACGCGTTCCGTCACTTCCGCGACCACGCCGACCGTGGCGTATTCACGGCCGCGCTTGGGCAGTAGCAACACGCGCTCGTCGGAGCTGAGGTCGACGGAGAGGGTGACCGGCATCCCCGGGAACACCACAGTTTCGTCGAGGGAGATCAGTTTGTAGGAGGCCATGAATTCGACCTTACGCCGAATACTTGATGATGTCAACTATTGAGGGGATGAACTATACTGGCGGCGATGTGCGCGAAGCCCAAGGACCCTCACGCCTGTGAAGCGTGGCAGCTCCTGGTGCAGTTCTCGTTCACGCAGCGGGCCAGCCTGCCGGCCATGGCTGCCGAACTGGAGCTCTCGCCGGCGCAGTGCCACCTGATCAACCTGATCGAGCCCGATCGCCAGGTGCCCATGGGGCAGCTCGCCGGAGCCCTGTCGTGCGACGCGTCGAACGTGACCGGGTTGGTCGACCGCCTGGAGTCGCGGGGGTTGATTAAGCGAAGTCCGTCCGAAGAAGACCGCCGGGTCAAGGTGATCAGCCTGACGCCGCTCGGCGCCAAGCTGCGCGCGTCGCTGATCGAGCGGATGACCGCGGCGCCACCGACGCTGGCCAAGTTGTCGCCCGAAGACCAGCGGGCGCTGGTGCGGCTGCTGCGGCGCCTGGTTGAATGAGAAATAAAGAGGCAACCCCAACGAAGGGGTTGCCTCCACATACCTATTGCTTGATCGGGTCTTTCTTGATCCGCGTCAGCATGTTGTTGAACGCCGGCAACTGCGTCGTCAGCGTCTGGTTGAGGCGATCGGTCTGACCCTTTAGCTCCGCGACGAGGTCGTTGAAGATCGGCTCGACGTTGCCGGTTGGCCGGCCCTCACCAAACACCGCCACGCGAAGCAGCGAGGCCAGCCGGTTGTTGGTCTTGATTGGGAAGTTGAGCGGGTCCTGTCCGCTTTGATTCTTCACCTGGTAGACGTCCTCTTCCACCGCCGACAGGGCCTTGGCCAGTTGCTCGCCGGCGCTGCGCACTTCGGCCGGAGCGTCTTTGATGCGATCCGCGATGTCGGTCTTGATGCGCCGAATCTGGATCAC
>Ga0163144_10003014_pt1 | contig 38453 bp, 34 predicted proteins | sample OliLak19BULKMAT1_FD_123175 | JGI IMG/M metagenome (GOLD analysis project Ga0163144, IMG submission 123175) | Freshwater microbial mat bacterial communities from Lake Vanda, McMurdo Dry Valleys, Antarctica - Oligotrophic Lake LV.19.BULKMAT1 | ecosystem: Environmental > Aquatic > Freshwater >...
CGCGCTCAGGGGGAGACCCGAGAGCTCTTGGGAGAGCCTGGGGCTTTGAGCACGGCGATGCGTCGTAGGTTCTCGGCTGCGGCGAGCAACGCGAAGTCGGAGCGGACGCGCTCGACTCCTCGCACACGAGCGCGTCGTCCGCCGTGTCGTCGTCGCATGATGTGGGCGAGCTTACGTTCGACTTTCGGGCGCGTTGCGCGATAGTGCTTCTTCCATGTGGGATCACGCTGCTGGGCGCGCTTGTTCGCAATGGTGCGTTCATGCGGGTGAATCTTTACCTGGCGACCCGCTTTGGCGCAGGGACAGCGTTCCCAGCAGCCAAGCGCACGAGAGGCCGTCCTCGCGTCACGGAGACGGCCCTCTCCCACTGGCTCACGCAGGCCGGGCTCACGCGCGATGAGTTCGCCCAGCGCCTTGGCGTCACGCGCCAGCACCTCGACAAGCTCTGCCGCGGCGCACGCCGCCCTGGCCTCGATCTCGCCGTGCTGATCGAGACCCTCACCGATGGCGCCGTCGCACCGTCGGCCTGGGCCTCGGTACCCCCCCATTCGAGCGACTGATCCTCGCGAAAACAAAAGATCGCAATGGCCCTTGCAATATAAGCCCATGGGAACTATCGCTCGCCATTACGAAGTTCGTCGGCGTGGCAGACGTCCGCCGAGGCGTTCGCGCGACAGCTCGAGCGTGAAGCCGCGGATCCCGATCACGCGACCGCGCGAGCCGCGACCATCACCAGCATTCTCGAGGAGATGATCCTCGACTGCGTCGAGCGCTCGAAGGTGGGCAAGATGGCGCCGGAGTCGGTGCAGTTCTACACCAAGCGCGCGGGCCACCTGCGACGCGCCGAGCAGCTCGGCACGCTGCCCGCCTCGCTGCACCTGATGCGAGCCCACCACGTCGACGCGTTCATCTCGCTGCGTCGACGCGAAGGCGTCAGCGAGCACACCATCTCGAAAGAGCTCGTGACGCTGCGGAAGGCGCTCAAGCTCGCCAAGCGGCGCGGCCGCTTCCGCGGTGACCTCGCCGAGCTGCTGCCGTCAGGCTTCGCGCCCGCCTACAAGCCGCGCACACGCACGCTGTCGATGCCCGAGCTCGAGCGCCTGCTCCCGGAGCTTGGTCCGGACCGCGGGGCCCGCGTGGCCTTCGCGATCGCGACCGGCGCCTTCGCGAGACTGTTCACCCCGTGGCTGAAGATGGTGCGCGACCTCGCCCTCGCGTACTGCCTTTCGGACATCGAACGTTGCAGCTCCAACGACCTGCGACGCACCTTCGCGACCTGGATGCGCATCGAGGGCCTGCCCACCGACATCCTCGGCGCGACGCTGGGCCAGACGCTGGAACCGCCTCAAAGAGCCAGAAACTGGCTCCGACTGTAGGACTCGAACCTACGACCCGGTGATTAACAGTCACCTGCTCTACCAACTGAGCTAAGTCGGAATGTGAGAATCGACGGCGATTTTCAAGGCGTCGAGCCGCGGGAGCATACTCGCGGCACCAGCCCCGTCAAGCTTGCTCTCGCACGAGCGGCTTGCCCGGTGGGGGTCGCAAGCGGTCTTTCAGCTTCAGAAATGGCCGCTCGTAGAATGCGTACGAGAGACTGGCGACGCCCACGCATACCAGCACCACTGCGAGCACCTGCAGCACCTCGGGTAGAAAGGCGAGCTTGGCCCGAACCGGCGCGTGAATCACCTGGTGAAACAGGTAGATGCCGTACGACACCTTGCCGATGTGGCGCAGCGGCGCACTCTCGAGCCAGCGCACCCCGGGCCGCGTTGCGTTCGCCATGATGTACACGAGTATGCAGAGCACCATCGGCGGCTCGATCGCGTGGCCGACTGTCCACAGCAGGCCGTCCCCGATCTCGGGCCGAAACCAGCCGATGACCACGAAGCTGACGACCAACCCGATCACCAGCGCGCGTGATCGCGCCAACAGATCGAACAGCTTGGGCCACGCTCGCGCGGGCATGAGCACGGCGCCGAGGCAACCCACCAGCAGTAGGTCAACGCGACAATCGAACGAGTTGTAGATCCACTCGTCGCTAACACCTGCGATGTACAAAGTCGCGCGGTAGACCCACGCGACGAGGATCGCGCTGACGAGAAATCGGATCAGGCCTGTGTGTGGCGAGCATGAGCGCCACCATCACCAACCAATACGCATAAAACGCCGGAAACAGCCGCAGCGCGCGGCGAGCGTAGAAGCGTTTCAGCGAGATCTGCTGCTCGCCGAGCAAGAGGTGCGTGATCAGAAAGCCACTCAACGTGAAGAACACGAGCACGCCCTGGCTGCCGTTCACGCGCATCCAACCAGCGTGATGGATGACCACCGCGAGCACCGCAATGGCGCGCACCCCATCGAGGCCAGCGATGGTGCGACGCGAGATGGCGGCGTAAAGCGCCTCTGCGCCCGCCGTGACAGAGGTCGTCGCGATGTTCAAAGGAGCCGCGCCGCGGCAGAGTACGTGCGAGAAAGAGCCCGTCAAGCATGTCCTCGCAAGCTCGTCGCGTCGTCGACGCGAACGAAGCGCCAGACACGCTGCTCGATCTCGCGTGTCGCCTGACATGTGCCTCCCGAGTAGGCGCCACCTGACAGCGTTGTCAGGGCGAAATCTCTTCGCAGCAGGGCTTTTCGGGGCTTCCACGGGGTGGCCAAGCCCTTGCAATCTCCCCCACCGGGCTTGGCTTACTTCGCTTTACGCTTCGCTTGTCTTCAGCGCGGTGGCGGAGCGCACCGACAACATCTCCACTTTGCTGGTCGCAGTGAGCGGCCCGCTGAGCTGCTTGTCGAATGTGACGCGCGCGAGGGCGCTTGACCCTGCGCGCAGGGGCAATCTGCCCCACCGCTTGCTGCTTCGCCTCGCCAGAGAACGCCAGCCACGCGTCATTTGCCTTGGATGCGCAATGCGTCAGAGGCGGCACGCCTCATGCTCTCTCCGAATCAGGAGATCGAAAATGAACGCTGTCAGCGAGAGTTTGAAGAAGGAAGTGGAAACCGGTCTGAACCGCCTCGAAACGCTGCGCGACGAGGTTCGAGTGCGCCTTCACCTGGCTGGCATGGAGATCAAAGACGAGTGGTCGAAGCTCGAGCCGCATCTGCTCGACCTCGAGAAGATGGCGCTCGACGTTTCTGCTCCCACCCGTGAAGCGCTCTCACGCGGGCTCGAGCGGCTGGAGATGCTGCGCAAGAAGCTCGACTGAGCGGTCCAAACGGCGCTAGGGCAAACTGCGCACGGGCCTCACGGACAGCTGCACACGATGCCGCTGAGGCCCTGGATAGGCCCGCTGTAGTTGCCGATCTTGCAAGGCCCACCGTTACAGACGGTGCCTGTGATGGAGACGCCAGCGGGGTCGGGATCATTGCAGCTGATGCCCGCGTGCATCATCGGATTGGCGGTGTTCGAGCTCGCCGTGAACGCAGTCGCTGCACAGCCTGCGCTGTAGAAATGTTGGCAAAACCACAGCGCGTCACCAGCCGGATCGCCCCCGCTCTGAGAGCAGGCGAATTGCGTCATGTAGAACGAGCTGGTCAGCGACTCGAACGTGTGCGTCGGGCCGAAGACATTGCCCAGCATGCAGGTCGCGCTGCAACCGTCGCCGTTGACCAGGTTGCCGTCATCGCACGCCTCGACGCCTGCGTACGTAAAGCCGTCTCCACATGCCGCATTGATACAGGTCGGTAGGCAAGCGTCGGTGCTGCTGGCGTTGCCGTCGTCACATTGCTCGCCTGCGTCGGGCTGGCCGTCACCACACCCGACATTTTCGCTTCCGCCCTGTCCGCTGCCCCCAGCGGTGTTCGCCTCACCGCCCTGCCCGCTACCGCCGTCAGGGCCGCCGCCTTCGACGCTGCTCTCTCCTCCGGCTGAGCTGGCACCGCCTCCCCCTCCCGCGCCTCCCGCATTCGACGCGCCGGTCGCGTCGTCGAGTGTGATGCCGGTGGCGCACCCGCAGAGTAAGCAGCCGGCTTGCAGAAGCACACTCAGCGAGCGAGACAGGTTGGGCATCGGAGTTTCGGCTTTCAAGAATAGACTACCTCGGGTAGCTCCTCGTGTGCACGAGCATGGAGAACGTCGCCCACACCTTCGCTGGCCTGCTCGTCGCCGAGCTGGCCTTTCTGGTGATCGCGCGACGAACGGGTCGACCGCCGGAAAAGAGCTTCCGCCGCGTGGCCTACGGCGTGTCGGCGTTCGCCAACAACGTTCCGGACTTCGACCAGCTCTACCTCGGCATCACGCCGGGCAAGATTGGCTATCTGCTGCACCATCGCGGTCACACGCACACGTTGGCCGTGGGCGTCTTGCTGGGCCTCGCCGTCGGCGCCATCGGGTGGCTGATTGCCCGACGACGGCAGCGCGAATCGCTGTGGTTCTTGCTGCTGCTCGGTGCGCTGGGTCCGGTGACACATCTCTCGATGGATGGCTGGAACACCTACGGCGTACATCCATTCTGGCCGCTCGATTCGCGCTGGTTCTACGGCGACTTCATGTTCATCGTAGAGCCGCTGCTATGGCTATTCGCGATTCCGCCTTTGTTTCGAGCGGCAGAAGCCCGCTGGTGGAAAGTCGTGCTGGCGTTGCTGTTCGGGATCATGGTGCTCTTGCCTTGGTTGCTCGCAGCGCTGGTGCCCCTCGGCATTCGCATCGCCGTACTCTTTTGCGCAGTGCTCGCCCTCGGGCTGTCTCGCCTGCCGGGGCATCGCCAACGACTCGCAAGCTGGGCCGTGGCGTGGGCGCTCGTGGTGTGCACCTTCGCGATTGCTCGCGGCGTTGCAGAGCGGCGGCTGCGCGCCGATCTGAGTCAGGCGGCTCCTGCGCTCGAGCTGTACGACATCGCGCTGTCGCCGCTGCCCGCAAATCCAGCCTGCTGGACGGCCGTGATCATCGCGATATCGCCTGCCGACGAAGACGTGATCGTGGCCCGCCGTGGGTTCGTTGCGCTGGCCGGCGATCGCTTCTGCCCAACGTCGGCCGAAACCACCACCGCGCCTCTAGAGCCCGTCTCTGGGGGGCCTTCTACGCGCTGGGCTGGCGAGCTCAGGCAGTCGCTGTCGGAGCTTCGCGAGCTCGCTCGACGCTGCGATGTGTCGGCCGCGATGCGCTTTTATCGAATGCCCTTCTGGCTCTCGCGGGGTGGCTCGCTGATACTGGGCGATCTGCGCTTCGATCGCGACGAGGGCCTGGACTTCGCGGAGCTCGAGCTCTCGGGAAGCCCGCCTGCCGAATGTCCGCGCTTCGTTCCAGACTGGCAGCCGCCCCGCGCCGACCTTCTCGGAAGATAATTCAACCGGAGGTTGATATTCAAACAAGAATTCAACCGGAGGTTGCGCGACTGGGCCTGTGAATGCGATGACGCTACGGCGTGTCTGAAAGCACAGCAAAAACAGCGGGCCGAGGCGGTCTGGCCATCGCCGTCGCGAAGATCTCCTTCATACTCCTGGGGTTCATCCAGCAGCTGATCTTCCCGCGCATCCTCGGCGACGCAGGCTACGGCTCGGTGTCACGCATGTTGGCCGTCGTCAGCATCGTGAACAACGTGGTCGTCGCCACCAGTCTCCAGGGTGTTTCGCGCATGGTTGCCGGGGCCGCCGAGGGGCAAGCTGACGTCGCACTTCGCCAGACGCTGCGCGTTCATGCAGTGTTGGCTCTGCTCGTCTCCTCCACCTTCGCGATCTTGGCAGGCACCATCGCCAACTGGATCGAGGCCCCCCACGCAGCCACGCCGCTGAGAATCGCAGCAGGCGTCGTGCTCTGTTACGGCATCTACGCGCCGCTCGTGGGCGCGCTCAATGGGCAACGCCGCTTTGTCGAGCAAGCGGGCCTCGACATTTTCTATGGGCTCTCGCGCACCATTGCGATGACCGTCGGCGCTTGGGCCTTCGCCCGCGTGCTGCACGTGGACGGGGCGATTGGCGCGGCCGTCGGCTTCGTAGCGGCGGCAATACTCATCGTACCGGTGGCGCTCACGCGAAGCGGAATCGGCAAGGCAGGAAGCACCGGCCCCTCCGCGAACGAATATCTGAAGTTCTTGTTCCCTTTGATCGTCGCCCAAGCAGGCCTCAACTTGCTGCTGCAGACGGATTTGCTGCTGCTCTCCAAAGCTGCAGGCGAACACGCTCGGGTGATCGGGCTCGACGCCCAGGAGGCCGACAAGCTGCTCGCTCCTTATCGGGCCGTGCAGCTGTTCGGCTTCCTGCCGTATCAGCTGCTGATGAGCGTTCAGTTCGTGCTGTTTCCGCTGTTGGCCAAGGCAAGCTCGGAGGGCAAAGCGGCCGAGGTCACCTCGCTCACGCGGCAAGGGATGCGTCTCGCGTTCGTGCTCACTGGCGCAATCGCAGGGCCCATCGCGGCACTCGGCCCCCACGTCCTGCTCCTCGCCTATCCCGAAACCATCGCGGCCGGCGGGGCCCCTTTCGTTCGCATGTACGTGCTCGGGCTCTCGTCCCTCGCGATCTTGGGCGTGGCCAGCTCTGCATTGGTCAGCCTGCGAAAAGAGCGCTGGAGCGTGATGTTGACCTGGACGGCAGTCGCCGCCATCGCGGCGGCGATCGTGCTGACCAGGCCGTCGGATGCCTTCGGGGACCTGCTGCTGTTCTCCACTGCCCGCGCCTCGGCGATTGGAATGGTCATCGCGGCGGTAATCGGAGCGCTGCTGCTTCGAAAAGTGGCAGGCGGGTTTGCGCCGCCGCTCGCGATGGTTCGGGTTCTGTTTGCGGCTGCCGCCACGGTTGGGCTCGGTTCCTTGTTGCCATTCATGGGCAAGCTGCTGGTGCCTCTGCAGGCTGGCGCGCTCGTGATCGTCTACTTCATCCTGTTGATCGCGATGCGAGAGATCGGACGCGCAGATCTGGCGATGGTGAAAAAGGTGCTCGGGCGCTCGTGAAAGGCGCGCCTCGAGTTCTGCGCATCGACAGCGCGGGCTTTTGCGACCACCCGACGGCCATTTCGGTCGCCGAGCTCGACGAGCTCGGCGCAGTCGTCGTGGTCGGGGCGCTCGACGCAGCACGGGTGAAGCGCTGGTCGCATGCGGTTCGCCGCGCGCAGAGTGAATGGGTTGCCGATTTCGACGCGGAGCAACACTCGCTCGGGCGCGCGTTCTACACCCATTACGAGACGGGTCGCGCCGAGCTGTATTTCCGCACGACGAAGGCCTCCGACGAGACAGTCGAACGGCACCTCCCCGGCATGCAAGCCTGGGTGCTCGGGCTCTTGGCGTCGCTGACGGGCGGGACGATCCGCCAGCGCATGGGTTTCTGTGGCCCTGGCGTTCACGTGTTTCCGGCGGGCGGCCAGGTGGCGAAGCACGGCGGCGTCGTGCACTACGACGTCGAAGGGCTATCCCCGCTGTGCCTCTCACAGCAACATCGCGCGCTCAGCCTGGTGGTGATGCTCGAGCCAGTGGCTTGGGGAGGTGGGCTGCGTCTATGGGGCGTCCGGTATCACGGGACACAGGGGGTCACCGCGCGCGAGGCCGCGACTCCCCACACCACCGTTCGCTACGGGCCGGGAGATGCGCTGCTGATGAGCTCTTATCGGCTCCATCAGATCCGTCCTTTTCGCGGAAAACGTGACCGTTTGAGCATTACGCTCCACGCCCAAGAGGTGGACAACGGCGTGTTCGAGGCTTGGTTTTGACCGGGCTCAGGCGTCGAGTGGGAAGATGCGCTGCATTCGCATCGCCAGCCTGACCGGGCCGCGAAGCGTGCCCCGCCCCGTCGAAAACGCGAGCGCACCATTGAGCTCGCCATTGATCATCTTGAGATAATCTTCCGCCGACATCTCGATGCGAACGGTCGGAGACGCGTGCACGCCAGGCGCGACCTGAATCTTGCCACGCTTGACCTCGGCAAAATGGTCGAGCTTGGAGGGCCCCGTCAAATTCCATTGAAATACAGCCTCGAGCTCGCCTGCCGCCGACGGGTCGAAGCGGCGCTCGAGCGTGTCGAAGTAGGAGTCGACGGAGGGAAACTGCCGCAGAGTGGACGCCGGAGCCCGCGCTGTACCAGCCGCTCGTGTCCCGACAGGGCCTTCGAAGTGAGCGTCCACCACTTCGTCCGCTCTCTGCGCAAGAACCGGCGCGGGACGCAAGCTATCGACGATTCGAAGCAAGCCCTCACGGGCGACGCCGAGCCGCGCCCGGAACCCATGCAATGCACCGACCTCGCGGGGCGCCGGGCTGACGCGGGGCGCGGCAGCGCCAGCAGCAGCGCCAGGCTCCGAATAGAACTGCCGAGCCCACCTTCGATAGCTGCCGATGGGGCCATCTCCACCAGCGAGGAGCGGGCGCTCGAGATAAGACTTGTTCTCCCAGATCGGAAAATCTTTGGCAAAATCGAGGACGAAGGCCTGCCAGAAGATCTCGTCGATCTCGGCGGTGTAGTCGAGGTCGGGCATGTGCTTGGTGTTCCCGACCGCGAAGATCGCGATCCGCTCTTCATCGATGGGTGTCGGGTGAATCCGTTGCCGCGTGCGCATGCCGCTGGTGATCACGTGCGTCTCTGAGACTAGCCAGCCGAGCCCACGCAAGGTCACGTCCAGATGCACGTCGTTGATCTCGTCAGGCATCCCGATGACCTGACCCGTGGCGACCAGATGCAGAAGCACACGCATCACGTGCGCGTTCTGCTCCATCTCGAGCACTTCGGTCTTCAAGACGTGATGTACCGGCCGCAGATGGGAGCAGTCGACTGTATTTTCTGCAACCTCCTGCGGGTGCGACCGAATCTCCCAGCGAATGCTCTTGTTGGGGGTCCACCCTTCTTCTTCGAGAGCTGGCGGTTCCCAGGTCGGCGAGCGGCCGCTTTTGTCGAAGTACACGAAGACGAGACCATTTTGCTCGAGCAGCTGCCACACCCCAAGGCGAGCCTTCGCGGGGATCTTCGGTGCGTAGGGCACCTCCACACAGTCGCCTGCGGCATCGAATGCCCAGTCGTGAAATGGGCAGCGCAAACAGTTGCCTTCGACGCGCCCTCCCCCGAGGTGTGCACCGAGATGCGGGCACGTCTTGTCCACGGCGGAGAGCTGCCCCTCCATCGTGCGGAACAAGACGAGGTCGCGTGCGAAGTAATGAACCGTCTTGACCTCACCGGGTGAAACGTCACGCGAGAACGCAATGACGAACCAGCCCTGCGGGAAGGACGTGAAGGGAAAACGGCGGGACAAGCCAGAGAGGCTAACTGGGGAGCGCCTACGCGGTCAAACGGAGCCGTCCGAGGTGCGGGGGAGTCGTACACGGAAGCAAGTGCCAGTCGCTTCCGTCGACTCGACCTCGACGCGGCCGCCATGCGCATTGGCGATCTGTTGTGCGATGAACAACCCGAGCCCGAGGCCAGTCGAGCGACTCGTCGCGTGGCGTTCGCGGAATGGGTCGAAGAGCGTGGGGAAGACGCCCGCCGGAATCACGCCGCCATTCTGCACGGAGACGACCAGCTCGCGATCTCGACCGTCGACCGTCACGCGGACTTCTGCGGCCCGCTCGCCGTGGTGAAGCGCATTGGCGACCAAGTTGGAGAACAACTGTAGAAGGCGCTCTTCGTCGCCCATCGTGAGCGAATCGCCGTGCGCCTCGGTCGCGATTTCTCGCTTCGGGTGAGTAACCGTGAGCTCTTCGACCGTGCGGCGGACGAGCGCCGCGAGATCGACACGCGCGATGGAGCGCGTAAAGCCGACGCCGCCCCCGAGGCGCGCTCGGGTCAGGTCCAGCAGCTGCTCGATCATGTCGGTCATGCGTTTGCCCGACGAGACCATTCGCTGCAGCATCCTGAGCTGCGCTTCATCGATGACCTGCAGCTCCAACAGGCGCGCACCGGTCAATAGTGCGCTGAGCGGGTTACGCAGGTCGTGGCCGACTACACCGACAAACATCTCGTTCAACCGCAGGGCAGAAGCGAGCTCTTGGCGCTGGCGGTAAAGCTCGAAGAAGACGTCCGCCTTGCCCTTCAGCACGTGCGGCTCGATTGGCTTGAAGAGAAAGTCTACCGCGCCCGTTTCGTAGCCCTTGAAGATGCGAAGCGGGTCGCGCGCGCCTGCCGTGACGAAGATGATGGGCACGTGCTTCGTGCGCTCAGCACCGCGCATCAGCTCAGCCAGCTCGAAGCCGTCCATCTCGGGCATCTGAACATCGAGGAAGGCCAGCGCAACGTCGTGCACCAAGAGGAGCTCGAGCGCCTCGGCACCCGAGCGCGCCGTCAGAATCTCGAGACCCTCCCGCCTCAGGAGCGCTGCCAGCGCTACCAAGTTCTCGTCGATGTCGTCGACGAGGAGGAACTTTACGAGATCCGGCGTCATGGGTGGCTTCTCTTCAAAGCTTGCGACTGCGGAACGGCCGCCAGAAAGGGGCCGATTTGGCCGATCGGTAACACGTGGTTCGGGGTACCTAGACGCAAAGCGGCGGCTGGCATCGCCGCTACCAGAGCGGAGCTCGGCGACTGTACAACGGTGATGCCGCCTCCATCGCGAATTCTGGCAAGCCCCTCTGCCCCATCTTCATTCGCCCCGCTGAGCAAGACGCCCAGCAAGGCCTCCCCCATCGCCTCGGCCGCGGACTCGAATAGCACGTCGATGGCGGGGCGGGAGAAGTGGACTGGATCGTCGACCGACAAAGAGAAGCAGCCGCTTCGTTCGACCAGCAAGTGATAGTTCGGCGAGGCGAGATAGACGACGCCAGGCGAGATGGGCTCTTTGTCGTCGGCCTCGCGTACGGGCAAGGCACACTTCGTCGACAGCACCTCCGCGAGCACGCTGTTCTTGTCGGGCGGCTGGTGGACGACGATGGCGACCGGAATCGCAAAACGAGCAGGCAAGGCCGGGAGAATCTTTGCCAGGGCGTCCACCGCCCCTGCTGATCCGCCGATGACAATCAACCGAATCGCGCTCATCACCTAAATCCGCTGGTATAGCCGGTCGGCCGGCACGAGCTCGGTAAATGCCGATGCGACATCGGAGAAGCGCAACGTTTCCTTGTTCCCGAGCCCGAGAAAGCCCCTGCGACACAGCGAGCTCTTGAGCACGCCCAATGCGCGGTTCTGCAGCTCCTTGTCGAAGTAGATGAGCACATTGCGGCACGAAGCCAGCTCGACCTCGGCGAAGACGCTGTCGGTCGCCAAGCTATGGTCTGAGAACAAGATCGCTCGCTTGAGCGACCGATCGAGCACAGCCGACGAGTAGGCCGCAGTGTAATAGTCGGAGAGCGAACCACGCCCCCCCGATGCCAGATAGCTCTCACTGAAGCGCGCAAATCGCTGGATGTCGTACATGCCCGCTTCCGCGATGCGCAGGCTCTCTGGATTGATGTCGGTCGCGTAGATGAGCGTCTTGTCGAGCAGCCCTTCTTCGGCGAACAAAATCGCCAACGAGTAGGCCTCCTCTCCCGTGGCGCAGCCGGCGACCCAAACCTTCAGCGAAGGGTAGGTTCTCAGGTACGGCACCACCTTTTCTCGAATCGACTTGAAGTAAGACGGGTCGCGAAATAGATCGCTCACTTGCACCGTGAGAAAGCGCAACAGCTCGGGAAACATCTTGCTGTCGTGCAGCACCAGCTCTTGAAGCCCGGAGATGTTCGGGCACCTGAAATGGTTGAGCGCCGTGGTCAATCGGCGGCGCATCGAAGCCAGCGCATAGCCGCGAAAGTCGTAGTGATACTTGCGGTAGATGGCATCGAGCAGAAGGTCGACTTCGATATCGCTGCTTTGCTCGGCCTTCACTTGGGCATCCACACGCGCGCGAGCGACAACAGCTTGTCGACGTCGAGCGGCTTGGCGATGTAGTCGTTGGCGCCCGCGGCGAGGCACTTGTCGCGATCGTCGGCCATGGCTTTGGCGGTCAGCGCGATGATCGGCAGCTTCGCCAAGGCTGGTTGCTTGCGAATCTCGCGCGTGCACTCGAGGCCGTCCATCTCGGGCATCATGATGTCCATCAGCACCAAGTCGACCCCGGGCTTGTTCTTCAGATGGGCCAGCGCTTCGCGACCGTTTCGCGCGATCTCCACCGTGGCGCCTTTGGGCTCGAGCACGCTGGAGAGCGCGAAGATGTTGCGCACATCGTCTTCGACGACCAGCACACGTTTGCCTTCGAAGACGGCTTCTCGATGGAGAGCGTCTCGCAACATTCGCTGCCGCTCCGGCGGCAACTCCGACTCGATCTGATGCAGAAAGAGGCTCACTTCGTCGAGTAATCGCTCGGGTGAGCGGGCCCCCTTCACGATGATCGACTGCGAATGGCGACGCAGGGTCTGCTCTTCTTCGCGCGACAGAGACCTGCCGGTGTAGACGATTACAGGCGGGAAGCCGACGTTCTCCTGAGCCGACATTTCGGCTAGCAAATCGAAGCCGGTGCGATCGGGCAGACTCAGATCGAGGACCATGCAATCGAAGGTGGTGTCCCCCAGGCGAGCGAGCGCCTCTTTCGCGGTGCCCACAGCGACTGTCTCGACGTCGTCGGCCGCGAGCAAACGGCAGGTGCTTTCGCGCAGCACAGCGTCGTCCTCCACCACCAGCACGCGGCGCTGCTTCTGCGTGAACTTCAGCTCGAGACGCTTGATGGCATCGATCAGCTGCTCCCGCTTGACCGGCTTGATCGCGTAACCAGCAGCACCCATCTCCAGCGCTGCCTGCGAGTAGTCGGTGCCCGAGACCATGTGCACGGGGATGTGGCGCGTGCTCAGATCGTGCTTGAGCGAATCGAGCACCGAAAGACCGGATCGGTCCGGCAAACCAACGTCGAGCACGATCGCGCTGGGACGGTAGCGCGCGACCATGGCCAGGCCTTCTTCGGCTGTATGCGCGATGAGACCTTTGAACTCCAGCTCGAGCGCGAGCTCGTACAACACGCGCGCGAACTGCGGGTCGTCTTCGATGATGAGCAGGCTGCGCTCACCACTCTTCAGAGACGCGCGGTCGTCATGCACCTCGCCCGTCGTGAGATCGAAGATAGACGGCGCTTGCTGGCCAGACTTGGCAACGCGCCGAACAACCGGAGGAATGAGAGCGGCGCGTTCATCGTCAGCCTTTGCTCGAGGCTGCAGCGTGGGTAAGAGCAGGGTGAAGGTGCTGCCTCTTCCAGGCGCGCTGTCCAAGTGGAGCTCACCACCGAGCAAGCGAGCAAGGTCGCGGGAGATCGAGAGGCCGAGCCCAGTGCCGCCGTACTTGCGGTTGCTGGTGCCGTCGGCCTGCTTGAAGGCCTCGAACACCAAGCTCTGCTGATCGACAGGGATGCCGATGCCGGTGTCGCGAACCTCGAACGCGAGGCGCAGATCCGGCGCTGCGCGCACGTGCAGCGAAACGCCCCCTTGCTCGGTGAACTTGAGCGCATTGGAGAGCAGGTTCTTCAAAATTTGCTGCACCCGCCCCGGGTCGGTCTGAATCGTCTGCGCTACGTCATCTTCGATCTCGGCGCTGAGACCCAGGCCCTTGTCGAGCGCGACCGGCTGGAAGCCATCCATCACGCTCTCGACGAACTTGCCGACCACGACGTTCTCGATCCGCACGTCGAGCTTGCCTGCCTCGATCTTGGAGAGATCGAGGATGTCGTTGATCAGCGCCAAGAGATCGTTGCCCGCCGAGTAGATCGTCTGCGCGAATTTGATCTGCTCGGCATTCAGGTTGCCTTCGCGGTTGTCGACCAACAGCTTCGCCAAGATAAGGGTGCTGTTGAGCGGCGTCCGGAGCTCGTGCGACATGTTCGCCAAGAACTCGGACTTGTAGTCGTTCGTCCGCTGAAGCTCGGTCTGCGTGCGAGAGAGATCGTCGCGTTGCTGCTCGAGCGCGTGCGTCTGCTCTTCCAGGTGCGAGTTGATCTGCTCGAGCTCCGCCTGCTGGTTCATCAAGTTGCTCTTCGACTCTTGAAGTGCCTTGCGCTGCTCCTCCAGCTCTTCGTTCTGCACGCGTAGCTCTTCTTGCTGCGTCTGCAGCTCTTCGGCTTGGCGCTGCGTCTCGTCCAGAAACGCACGCAGCTGCTGCTTGTAAACGGACGATTTCACTGCGTACGCGATCGTCTCGCCGACTCGACCGAGAAGCTCGCGCACGCGATCGTCCGCCGACTTCAAGAAGCCGAGCTCGACGACTGCCTCGGTGACGCCGTCGAGCCGCGCGGGGATCACGACGACCTCTCGAGGCGTGGCTTCGCCGGTGCCCGAGCGCACCGCCAGAAAATCTGCCGGAATGTCGCGTAAATCGAGGACGGTGCCCTCGCGCGCCGCGCGACCGACGACACCTTCACCGTCGGCGAAAGTCTCGTGGCCCTCGGCGCGCGAGTCGAGGGCATGGCCGGCGGAGCGCCGCCAATTGACGCCTTCCTTGATGAAGAACGCGCCGACGTCCGCGCTGGTGTAGTCGGCCAACGCCGTCAGACACGTGGTGCCCAACTCGGCGACGCCGAGCTCGCCTTGCATGGCCCCGGCGAGCTTCGCGTGGCCCGCGCGCACCCAGGCTTCGTCTTCGGTCGCCTCTCGCGCTCGCGTCTCGGCAGACAGCGCCTCGCCGAAAGTCGCGGCGATCGAGCCGAGCTGGCGCCTGGAAAGGAACGCCAGCAGCAAGGCGGACACGCCCAACAACACGACGAACACGATCTTGGTGGTGCGGGTCGACTGCTCGGACGCCGCAGCTCGAGCGGTTCGCAGGCCGACCTCGACATCCACGGCGCGCTCGATCGCCTCGCGCGCGGCGTCCATCCGCCTGTTCCGCTCGCGGACCGCCTCCAGCGCCCTCATGCTCGCCAAGTCGCCGTCCTTGACTGGCTGCTCGGCGAGCGAGAGCCACGACAAGTATCGCTGCTTGGCCTCGTCGAAGCGCTGCTGCTGCCCGGGGTTGTCGGCGGTCAGCTGCTGCACACGCGCAAACCCCTCGAGCGGCTGCGCACGCTCGTACGGCTCGAGAAAGGCCCTGTCGCCCGAGAGCAGGTAGCCGCGCACGCTGGTCTCTTGGTCGAGTATCTGAATCAACGTCTTGTTCGTCGCGACCAGAACTCGATCAGTGTGGTCCACCCGGCTGGCGTCTTCCGCCATCTCGAGCAGCTGCCTGCCCAACAGACCACCCAAGAGCAGCAGCAATGCGATGGGTGTCGCCATGGCTGCGAACAGCTTTCGGGCCAAGAAGGAGCGCTGCTGGGCGGCTGACAAGCCTGCAGAAGACAACATTCGATTCGACCTCTACCGTGGCATTTTGCGCCACTCGCGATCACTCGCGCGCGGACCCAGCTGCTGGCCGTCGCGCTGGCTGCGCAAGGGATTGCTCCGCCGATTCCGTCGTCAATAGCTCAGCCAGCGCACGCTGCCACGACTCGGTTCGGTAAGGGTTGCCTTCGTAATGGCGCAAGCGACCATTTCTGGCGATCAAGGCGACCGACGGCGTGATGCCGCGATAGCGTTCGAAGAACGAAGAGACCCCCGCCCGGTCCGCCAGCTGCCGGGACGACCGAATTGCATCGTCATCGCTGACGTCCAACACGATCACGTCGATCTTGTCATCGTGTTCGCCCAACACCGGTGCCATGGCGCGCTCTGCCTTGCGGCAAGCAGGGCACCACGACGCACGGATGATGACGACGCGCGGTCTCTCGGCCTCGGGCGGCGGGCGCTCGGAGGGCTCTGCGGGTGCTTCTTCTGTGACGCCACCGTAAAAGCCGACGTCTACCGCGCCGCCACCACAACCGAAGGCTGCACAGGCGAGCCAGAACAGCGCCAAGCACCGTCGCATCGCGCGTAGCCTATCAGATCGGACGAAGATCTTCGGAGTGCTTGTGGACGTGGTGCGTCGGCCAAAACTGCATCATCTCGAGGCTGAGCGCGTGCTCTGCCTGGTCGCGGGAGCGATCTGCCTGTTGCTGGGTAGGCGAATTCATGCATAGCTCCCTGTCATTCTCGCGGCTATGGTCGCGCCGGGGAGATAAGATGACGTCTCGATTGCCGTGTTCTTCTGCCTGGCGCTTGCCGGCTGCTTTCACCAGGACGACGATGATGTCGAGCAGCAAGCTGACGAAGGCTATGAAGAGGTTGGAGAAGCCGGGTCGGCGCTGGTCTCTGATTACTACATCCCGGATGACGGCGCCTCAGCGCCGCCGCTGGCCATCAGCTGGGTGACCACCATTGGGTCGACCGCTGCCCTCAGCACCGTTAGCTACAGGGTCAAGAACACAGGTTCAACGAGCCGCACGTTTACGCTTGATCAGCGGGCCTTCGGGCTCGACGACCGCTCGCTAACGCGAAGAATCGGCGACTACACGCTTTCGGGTGGTCAAGAGATGCAGGGCGCCGTGACGCTCAGCACCATACCGGTGAAGAGCGTGAGCCATTCGACCCAGCTCGCGATACAGGCTACGCTGACCCACAATGGCGAGCCGCTCACGCTCATCGGGCCGCCTGCCTTCACCCATTACAACTCCTGTGGCGACGGGAACCCGGGTAACGTGAACATCCCCGTTACCGACTCCTGCGCTGGGCCCTTTTTCACGAACATCGGCCCCGAAGTCGTGCCCGGCTCACAGCTTCCCGGCGATATGGTGTGGAAGACGTGATCGCGCACGAGCTTGGACACGACGTGCAGCGCAAGCTGAACGGCGTCCCCCATCGCACCTACGAGTTCAAGAATGGTGTTCCTTGCAGCGATCCCAACGAGCTTGATTCACTGTGTCAACCCGACGATACGAGCATCGGCTCTGCCTGCCGCTGCGACCACGTCGTCTCCGCAAATCGCTTGCACTGCCTGCAGTCACGCGAAACGATGACCGCCGGTAACGCAGAAGGCTTTGCCCACTTCATGGGCGCTCGCATCTGGAACATTTCAACTCAAAGCGACTGCACCTACAACTACTACAAAGAGTTTATGGAGCCGGGGGGCGTGGTCAAGCAGCCGCCGTACAAAGTGAACTGCAAAGCGGCCACCAAATGGCGCGATAACTACTGCTTCAGCGGCAGCCGCGGCACAGAGTACGACTGGCTGCAATTTTTCTGGAACCTCAATACAGTGAGCGCAAACAAGCTGCCATTGGGCGACATTGGCGCTATCCACCTGGGAAGCTGCGGCGGCAATTGCGAGACGCTGAACATGGGCGTCGACTGGCTGAGCTTGCGAACCGCCGCAGAAAACCACTATGGCGGAGCGCTTCAGCCAAAGGCGCTGTACTTCACAAACACTGGCGACGCCTTCGGCGTGGACGAAACGCCATGAGATTCGCGCTGCTGCTGGCTGCTTCGGCAATGGCATGCGATGGGACCTCTACCAGCGCCGCATCGAATGTTGACGCAGGCAGCGGCAGCTCGACTACTTCTGGTGGAGGCGGCAATACCTCGCCCTGCCAGGGCTGGCACCACGACCGCGTTTTACACCGGCAGCATTACCACTCAAGAAGAGTTCGGCACTTGCTACAAGGAGCCCAACCTGGACGAGATCGCCTGGTACTGCAAAAACTCGGGTCCCCGGACCCACCCAGTCGGCCAGAAGTTGCCCAACGCGCTCGGCTTCTTCGACATGCTCGGCAATGGTGCAGAATGGGTGCATAGCGACTATCATTCTGGAGGCTATGACTGGCTAGAGACCGGGGGTCCCCTAACTGACCCGCTGGGGCGAGTTGCGCCCGCAGGAAGAGTCCCGAGTTTTCCGCGGAGGCTCATGGAATCTGTGGGGTGACATCCTTCGCTGCGGCGCCCATCTCGATGCTCCGGGCTGGGTTACGGGGCCCGGGGTTCGCCTTGCTCGCACCTTGGCGCCAGACGAGAAGTTTCCCGTTCAGGATTGATTGGCAGCGAGGTGCCTTTCCGCCTCTGTTGTCCCCGGCCCGCGGTTCCCTGGCCCGCGCAGCTCAATTTCCATGCGACGATGATGCCGTGACTCACTACATCTCCGGTTTCGCAAATCACGTGGCCACCGAAGCCGTGCCTGGCGCGCTGCCAGCAGAGCAAAATTCGCCGCAGCGAGCGCCCTTCGGTCTGTACGCCGAGCAGCTCTCCGGCACGGCGTTCACTGCGCCGCGCAGCTCGAACCGGCGTTCGTGGCTGTATCGGCTGCGGCCGACGGCCAGTCATGCGCCCTACCAGCCGTACCAGCCTGCAACGCGGATTCGCTCGGCTCCGTTCGACGAGGTCCCACCGTCGCCGAATCGGCTGCGCTGGGACCCCTTGCCGATGCCGAGCGCGCCCACCGATTTCGTCGACGGCCTGGTCACCTACGCAGGCAATGGCGACACCGACACGGGCCTTGGTATCGGCATCCATCTCTTCGCCGCGAACCGCTCGATGAAGGGCCGCGTCTTTTACAACGCCGATGGCGAGCTCTTGCTCGTCCCGCAAGCGGGGCGTCTGCGCATCGAGACAGAGCTCGGGGTGATTGAGCTTTCACCTGGCGAGATCGCGGTCTTGCCTCGCGGAGTGAGCTTTCGGGTCGCGTTGCTCGATGGCGAGGCGCGCGGCTACCTTTGCGAAAATTACGGGCCGCTGTTTCGCCTGCCGGAGCTCGGCCCAATCGGCTCGAACGGCCTCGCGAACGCCCGCGATTTTCTGACGCCGGAGGCTTGGTTCGAGGACATCGACGCGCCTTGCGAGGTCGTACAAAAGCTCGCAGGCCGGCTATGGACCACGACGCTCGACCATTCGCCGCTCGACGTCGTCGCCTGGCACGGCAACCTCGCCCCTTACAAATACGACCTCTCGCGCTTCAACACGATTGGCTCGATAAGCTTCGACCACCCTGACCCTTCCATCTTCACCGTGCTCACCAGCCCCAGCGACACGCCGGGTGTGGCCAATTGCGATTTCGTGATCTTCCCTCCCCGCTGGCTGGTCGCCGAGCACACCTTCCGCCCGCCGTGGTTTCACCGGAATGTGATGAGCGAGTTCATGGGGCTGGTCCACGGCGCCTACGACGCCAAGGCCGGCGGCTTCGCGCCAGGGGGTGCATCACTTCACAACTGCATGTCCGGCCATGGTCCCGACAAGGCAACCTACGAAGCAGCCATCCGCGGTGAGCTCGCCCCGCACAAGGTCGAGAGCACGATGGCCTTCATGTTCGAGAGCCGCTGGCTCATCAAGCCCACTCGCTTCGCAGCGGAGGCCAAACACCGGCAGCCCGACTACGACGCGTGCTGGGCGGGCTTCGAGAAAGCCAGGCTTCCCTGACGGTCTAAATCAGGGAGCGTGATTCTCGGCCAAAGAAGGCCACAGGCTTCAGGCCACAGGCTTCGGCCAGAGCCAGAGCCAGAGCCAGAGCCAGAGCCAGAGCCAGAGCCAGAGCCCAGATGAGCGATGTTGCCGGCCTCCTTCTCGCTCTCTTTCTGGCTGAAGCCTGTGGCCTGAAGCCTTTCGCGCTGCAGCTGGTGACAGCCCCGTCGCGATCATGCTCGCCTATTTTAGCAGCTGTTAGCGGTTCACCGCGCGCAAGAGCACATCTACCAGCGAGCGACCGAAACGCTGCGCCCGCAGGTGCGACCAGCCGCTGACGATGCGCCCACCGCCGTCGCCTTTGATCGGTAGCTCGAGGGTAATCGACGGACAGCCGAAGGCTTCGCCGATGAAGTTGGAAGCACAAGACAGGTCGGCTTCGCCTGGCTCGTCGAGATCGTACACGGGCTCGTCGATGAACTCCGGCGTGAGCTCGGCCAAGTCGCTCCGTAGCTGCGCCTCGGCGAACGCGATCTCTTCGCCATAGCTCGGGTTGCCTTCGGAGCACGCAGCGAAGGCGAACGAGCTCGCCTCGTCGGCGTGCACGTCGAAGAACAGATCGACCCCCGTGGCCTCGATCGCCTCACGAATGGCAACCACCTCTGGTGCGTCTTGCGCCGAAGGGTCGTCCCATACGCGATTCAAGTTGCTGCCGCTGGCGCTGGTGCGATGGTTGCCGCGCATTACGCCGTCGGGATTCACGAGTGGGACGACTCGCACGCGTGCCTCCGCCAAGAGTGCACCAAGAGCCTCGTCCCCGGCCTCGCCTAAGCGCTCGAGCAAGCCCTCCATCGCCCAAGATGCTGGCGTTTCACCGGGGTGTTGGCGTGCGACGATCCAGATCGTACGCGGAGCCTCTTCGTCGCCGAAGCTCGCCAGATGAATCGGCAACCCGTCACACGACTCTCCAATGATGCTGACGTCCGCCCACGGGCCGCGCTCTGCTTTGCGGAGCAGGCGCTCGAGCCGCGTCAGTGGATATGGCATGAAATAGGAGTAGCGCGTGCGCTCTCCAAGAGGCTCGTGCTGAATCGTGAGCACCTTGCCGTCATAGGAGGTCTTGGCTCGGGACCAGCTGCGCCCATTGCGACACACGATCGCCTGGTAGCCCGGCCAGCCACTCGGAAAGCTCGACTCCGAAGCATTGACGATCGACAGCGTGCGCGGCTTCGGGGAGTCGGATTGCACCACGAAGTCGAACCATTGACGGATGTCGGAGGCAGAGTCTTCGCGCAGCGCGAGCTCGACCACCCCCTGCGCGCGAGCACGCACGACCTCGATGCTGCCGCCTGGGAAGTCGCAATCGATCGAGAACGCCATGTACGCGCTAGATGAGAGGGCGCAGATAGTGAAACTTCGGGTGCCGCAAGTCTTCGGCGGTGAGGCCGTACCCGATGTCTCTCGGGATCAGGTACATCGTGCTCGCTTCGACCGATGCGAAATTGAGATGCCGCATGCTGCGCAGCACGTGTTCGAACGACTCCGCCGACCACAAGCGTGATTCAGGGATCGTGCAGGCGCTCTTCAGCGCTTGTTCGCTGGGGCTGCCCTGCACCATCAGGCAGGCCATCGTGAAGGTCATATGGCGAATCTCCCCACGATAAGGGTCGGGAGCGCCGGCGGGCTCTTTGCGTGAGCCTTCTTCGGTCAACATGCCTTGTACCCACATGTTGAAGTCGCCACGCGCCTTCATGTCGTCGTCGAAAAAGTCCCAACAGCCACTCACCCACAGCGGGCGATTGGAGACCAAACAGCGACACGCCTGATCGAAGAGCGTCCATTTGTCTTGAAAGCTCTGCGTAGGCGCGAGCCTCACCAATAGGCCCTTCAGGAAGTCCTGCACCTGGCCCTCCAGGCGCAGACACATCTCGATGGCCAGCACGGATCGCTCGTTCATTGCTCAACCGCCATAGCCGCCAGAAGCTCGATTCCACGAGCCACTGCGGTTCAGTCTCGACCCCAACAAGAGCCCCGTGCCCACGCCGATGATCACGGGCGCGACGCCGATCGAGTCGCTATTGCCGGTCGAGCGAGCCGCCGGACGATAGGAGACGGCCTCTTTGTTGTACGGGTGCAGCTTGGTTCCTGCGGGAGACGACATCTTGTACGCATAGTCGCCGAAAAAGTCGGCGTCGGTTCCACTGCTTGCTCCACCATAAACCGCCGTGTCGCCAGTGACGTAGAATGCCTTCAGGGCGATCGCGCGGACGTCGACGCCTGCGCCCCGCCACATTGCGAACGGCGCGTTGATATCGTCGAGCTCGGGCAGATCACTGGTCGTGGGGACGACGTAGAGCACTCGCTCATAGCCGAGCGTCTTGAGCTCGACTGGCAACTTCGCCCAATAGCGATTGTCGAACTGTGTGGCGTTGTCGGTGTACGCTGTCAAACGCGAGCGATCGAGCACGATGATGGCCGGCGCTGTCTGCTCACGACTTTCGCGCGCCTTCGCGAACACCGGTTGGTAGTAGACCGCGGCGGCGAGCGTCTGGTGAGCGGGTACCACCCCCCGAGGGTGCGGCCAATTTTCGAGCACGAACACCGGGTCGAGCAGGGGTGCCGCGCCAGCGGCGAACGCCACGCCTTCGGGGCCTGGCAGGTCGACGATCGTCAATACGGGCGAGTCGGCCGAACGCAGCAGGCGCGCCAGTGCAGCGCCGGCGATGGCAGCCGTCTCCATCGAGGGGGTGAGCACGGGTCGCAGCGCCTCTGCCAGCGGCGTGACTCGAGTGGTGTCGCCGTCTGGCAAGGTCAGCTTGGGTAGCGCCTCCGGCGATTGAAACAAGGCGCGCGAATAATACGGCTCCCATCTGGCATTTTTCGGCGACAAATCTGCCTCGAGGCGGGGCAGCGCCACGCGCGCATACGCTTTGGTGTACACCGCGTCGAACGCGACGGTTTCGCTGGTGGCGCCGAAATTCCAGCCGTAGTCGCGCTGAAGCTGCAACGATTTGCGCATTTCTTCGCGCCCTTCTTCGGCGTCTGGGCTCGGGCTCGGGCTCGAGCTCGAGCCGGCGCGGCTGACAGCGAAGATGGTCAGCCCACCGAGCAGCGCCACGCCGCCAGCGACAACGGCAATGCCCGTCAGGGCGGCGCGCCGACCATGCAGCGACGTGCCGGCGCGTAACGCATTGTTCCACCAGCGAGCACCGATGATGCCAGGCTTGTCGATGCCAGCGTCACGTGCGAACGGGTTTGCGGGGGCGTTCACGGCAACCTGCTTTCCGATTTGATGCCATCTTTGATGCGAGCCAAGAAGCTCGGCTCGAATACTCCGTCGACCCGCACCGAGTACCGAAAGAAAGGAGCCGCGCGCACGCCATGATAGTCGAAATCGTTGAACCAGTAGGCTTTGGCGTCGACATCGATCTCGCGCCGCTGCGGCTCGTCCCACAAAAAGAGCGCTTTGTTGCCGGCCGGACAGAAGCTGATGAAATGGTCCGGCTCGACTTGCTCGTCGGGGTGGCCATCGCGATGAACGGTGCCGTAATCGAAGGCCTCGACGCCCATGATATTGCAGCGCCCGATCGCGGTGAAAGGCAGCGAGCGGACGAAAGCAATCGTGCGCGAGAAGAAGGCCTGCGCGACGCGAGTGAACTGTTTGCCTTCGGAAGAGGCCTTGTCGCCCCAAGACCGACTGGGGATGAGCTCCAGGTAGCCCTTCCAAGGGAAGTACACGCCGAACCGGACTTTGAGCCACGCCATCTGCCGACGCGAGAGCGGCACGGCGCGCTCCTCGCCGAACTCGATCTCGTTGCGGCGCGAGACGTCGATCGCGCCCGGATCGTCGGCAAGCGAGCGAAATGTCTCGAACGCGGCTGCATCGAGATCCCGAATCACCTCACCGTAGTCGACGACCACCTCGTGCTCGCGAGAGGGCGGCATAATCTGCATCGAGCGGTGACTGCCGCCGGTGTAGTCGAGCGGCACTTGCGAGAGCCCAAGACAGATTTCCTCGTGAAGGGCGGACCAATCGACGGTCGCCAGATAGGGGCCCAGGTCGATGTAGTCGCGACCAAAGAGCCCACGGACGCCACACTCCGGCGGCGAGCGCCTGGCAGAGGTGGCGGAGAGCGGCGGCTGGAGCTCGGGCACGAGCGGCAAAGAATGCCGACCTCCAGCCCTACACACAAGCCCTACCTTGTGTGGGCGCACGAGCTTCCGATAACGTCCGCAACAGGATGGATCCGAGCACCGAGCCGAGCACCGCGTACGCAGCCGCCTTCGGGGCTGGGACAATCTTGGCGATGTTCGTCGTTCGACGGCTAATCGCGCGGATCGTGGCCTCGAAGGCCCCCGACGCTTCCCCCGAGAGCCGAGCGCTCGGCGCCGGTGCACCGCGCGGATTGCTCGCGGACGACAAGCAGGCGGTGGCCGTCTGTCACACGGGCGACGTGCTCGCCGTGTTCTTGGTAGGTGCTGCCGTCGCGAAGAATTGCCTCCACGGCGGAAGCCTGGCCAAAGACGTGGTGTGGTGCGCCGCGTTTGCGGCGCTGGGCCTGTTCTTGCTGGAGATGACGGGGCTGCTCGGGGTTCGCGTTCTGCTGAAGCAGCGGCTGCGCGCTTCGATCAAGCGCGGAAACATGGCAGCGGCAACCGCGGCAGCGGCTCACTTCGTGGCGACCGGTTTGATCACGTCGCGCGCGATGGCCGGCAGCGATTTGAAAGGCGTCGGTTTGTCGCTCACGTTCTTCGTGCTCGCGATCGTCACTCACCAGATCGTTGTGGGCTTGTTTCGACTACTGACGACCTACGACGACTCCGAGCAGATCGAGGGCGAAAATCTAGCCGCGGCGATCAGCTACGGCGGCATTTCCCTCGCCGTCGCGATCATCGTGTCCCGCGCGCTCGAGGGTGGCGATTTTCCCGGTTGGGCCCTGGCGATGAGCGGTTTCGGAATGTTGTCCGCGACGGCGCTCGGGCTGCTGCCGATTCGCCAGATCGTGGTGCAGTGGCTTGTGCTCGGCGGGCGCCCCTCGTTCCGAGGCGGCGCGCTCGACGATGCCATCGGCCGCGATCGCAACGCCGGTGTCGCTGCTGTCGAAGCAGCCAGCTACATCGGGGCAGCGCTGGCTGTGGTTCTACTCGCTTGATCGAGGGCGAGCGCTTCGACGAGCTCGCCAGAGAGCTGCTCGCGAGCGGCATCATCACCGATCCGTGGCTCGATGGTCGCCCGCGCTTCGCCGCAGCGCCGATCGTGCTCGACCGAGCGCGCGCCGCCGAGCTCGCCCGTGTGGGCAGAGACGTGGCCGAGCTGTACGACGAGGGCGTCGGGCTCGTGATCGACGACCCCGCGCTGCTCGATCACTTCTTCTGTCTGACGCCCGTGCAGAAGGCGATGTTCGAGGCACAGAAGCCGATGTGGCACGGGATCGCCCGGGCTGACGTGTTCTTCACCAAAGACGGCATCGCAGTCGCCGAGCTCAATTGCGATACGCCCACCGGTGAGGCAGAAGCGGTCGTCCTCGGGGAGATCGCCCACCGTCGACGGCCGAAGCTCATCGACCCCAACAGCGACCTCGAGGGCGCGTTCATCCGGATGTTGCGGGCTGTGCGAGACGGCATCGTCGGGCCCGGCGCCAGCCGCACAGTGGGGGTGCTTTACCCGACCGAGTTCACGGAAGATCTCTCGCTTGTGCGCCTCTACAAGCGCTGGCTGGAGAAAGCGGGATTCGAAGTGGCGCTCGGCTCACCCTACAACTTGGGCGCCGCAGAAGATGCGACGGCCAAGCTGTTCGAGGAGCCGGTGAGCGTCATCATCCGCCACTACAAGACCGATTGGTGGAGCGAGCGAGCGTCTGCCTGGGATGATGAAGAGCTACTCGATGCGGCCCCGCTCACCGAGCCGCTGTTGGCCTTGCTCAAGGCGCAAGCAGAGGGGAAGACCGCTGTCATCAACCCGTTTGGTTCAGTGCTGGCACAAAACAAACGCATGATGGCCTTCATGTGGGAGCACATTCACCGCTTCAGCCTGCGCAGCCAGGATCGGATCCGTGAGCTTATCCCGATCTCGAGTCGACTCGAGGCGCTGCACCCCGAGATGTTGCGAACGCAGCGCGACGATTGGGTGTTGAAGAGCGACTACGGCGCGGAAGGTGAAGAGGTCGTGGTGGGCCGCTGGGTCGATGACGCCGAGTGGCGCGCCAGCTTGGAGCACGCCAAAAAGGGTCGTTGGGTGGCCCAACGTTACTTCGACGCGGAGGTCGACAGCGCCCAGCGCACCACCAACTTCGGCGTGTTCATCGTGGCAGGCGAGCCTGCGGGTCTCTACGCCAGGCTACAGGCCGGCACCACCGACGCTGCGGCCGAGAGTGTCCCCGTGTTGATCGACCCTGGCTCTTGAGCTCAACGCTTCTTGCGCGCGCCGCGCTCGATGTCGCGCAAAAAATCGGGCCGAAAGACGCCGTCTACGCGCACCGAATAGCGAAAGAACGGGTCCGCCAAGACGCCGTGGTAGTCCATGTCGTTGAACCAATACACGCGTGCGTCTACCACCACCGGCTCTGCTTCTGGTTGGTTCTTGAGATAAAAGCGTTTGGTGCCGCGCGGCTCGATCGAGATCGACTGCGCGACGGCGAGCGCCTTGCCCGGCTCGGTATCGCGGTGCAAAGGCGCATGATCGTTCGGCTCGAGCCCGAAGATCACCACGCGGCCGACCTCGCTGAATGGCAGGCTCTCGATGACGCGAACCGTCTCCGGGAACACCTCACGCGCTTCTGCGCTGAATGACTTGCCAGCGCCAGAGTGCTTGTCGTCCCATTTATCGTTTTCGAGTAAATGGTAACAATTCTTCCAGGGGAAATAGACGCCGTGCCGCAAGCTGAGCCAGCGCATCTGCGCGAAGCTCAACGGGTGCTCCGTCTCGTCGCCGAAGCTGTACTCGCCATAGCGCTCCAGATCGAAAGCGCTGGGGTCCTCAGACAGCGCGACAAGCTCGGCGAACTCTTCTCGAGAGAATGACTGAATGGCATCCATCAGGTCGCGGTAGCCGTCACTCATCACCCAAGGCGCGACGACGCCCATCCATTTCAAGCTGCCCCCGGTGTACGAAACGGGCACCCGCAAGAGCCCCCGCGTAATTTCGCGATCCATGGAAGCCAGCGTCGAATCGTCGATCACGTGCTCCAGGTTCTGGTAAGGCCGACCGAACAGACCAATCACCGACACCCGTCACCTCGCTCTCGTGAGAGTCGACGGTAAGCGTCACACAGCTTGCGATCGAACGCGTACACGCCATCTTCGACAGTCGCATACGGGCCGGGCTCGAATGAAGGCGAGGCCAGGCCGCGTTGCTGCCGCTCACAGATCGCCCGATCTTCGGCATTGGTGCGCTCCCAAAAGGAGAACACATCGTTCGGATTGAAGCCGCCGACGAACGCGGACGCGTGGAAATAGATGTCGGCCACCACCAACGTCTCCAGCGGTGAACGCGGCAACAGTCGATAGCTCAGGAAGTAGTCGGGCTGCAAGCTGGTGAGCCAGCCTGGAACCAGCAATGCGTCGAACACGTCGCGTCGATCTCCGACGCCGGCGACGAACGGCCGACCTTCTCGTGAGCCGGTCTCCGATACTGTCGCGCGGCCGTCCGCGATCTTCATCGTCCCACCCAGGAAGGCGCCGTCGAAACGAAGACTGGTCGACTGTGCTGCAGGCGTGACGGCAGCGAGCGAGGGATGCACCCGCGCGAAGTGGTGCGACTCCTGAAAGTTCTGCACCAACAGCTTCCAGTTGCACTGAACGGTGTGCTGCCAACGCTTACCGAGCCGCAGCGCGAACATCGAGGCGTGCTCGAACCAGGGCGGCAGCTCTCCGAAGCTCTCGTCGATCGGGGGAGCACGCTCGTCTGCGCACACGAACACGAACCCGAGGCGCTCCTCGACGCGCAGGGGGGTCAGCGCGTGTCTCGAACCGAGCCGAATCGAGGGGCAAGACGAGTTGTCCGCCCGGCCGCGCAAGTCGTAGCGAAGCCCATGATACGGGCACACGATCACGAGATCTTCGATCCGGCCGCTCGCCTCGCTGAACAGCGGTGTGCCACGGTGCAAACAGCCGTCGAAGAAGGCAGCCAGGGCGAGATCAGCGCCGCGGACGGTCGCAACACGTTCACCGGCGATCTCGACCACCACGAACGACCCTGGACGCTCGAGCTCGCTCGCGTGCGCAACGGGGAGCCAGCTCTCTTTGAACAACGCAGCGTCGAGCGCAAAAAATTCAGCGTCGGTGAAGAGCTCTTTGGGCAGAGGACGCGCGTCCGGAAAGTCGCCCGCGAGCGCGTCCAGCATGGCGTCGAGTGAGCGCGCTCCCTGCACCGGCAGACTCTAGTGCGATCCGGCAGCGGTGGCATTTCGGATCCGAAAGGCTTCCGCTTCTCTCTTCAGCGGCTTCTTGCTGTGCCGCCCGCGGCGCCTGTGACACTTGCTGCGTGCACGTGATGGACTAGGCTGCCGTCCCCGTGGCGCACCAATTCGTGTTTACGATGCAAGATCTTCGGCGTGTTCACCCGCCGAACAAAGAGGTCCTGAAGGGGATCTGGCTGTCCTTCCTTCCAGGCGCGAAGATCGGCGTCCTCGGCCACAACGGGTCGGGCAAGAGCACGCTCTTGCGCATCATGGCGGGGCTCGACAAAGAGTTTCTCGGCGAGGCAAAGCCAGCTGAAGGCCTGAAGATCGGCTATCTCGCGCAAGAGCCCGAGCTGTCTCAGCCCACCGTGCGCGAAGAGGTCGATCTCGCGGTGGCAGACGTGAAAGCGCTGCTCCGGCGCACCGAAGAGCTCGGCGTCGAGATGGGTGAAAACCCCGACGATATGGACAAGCTCATGGAAGAGATGTCCCTGGTGCAGGACAAAATCGAGGCGGTCAACGGCTGGGATCTCGACAGAGCCATCGAACGTGCGATGGACGCCTTGCGCTTGCCGCCACCCGATGCCGAGTGCGCCAAGCTCTCCGGTGGCGAGAAGCGCCGCGTCGCGTTGTGTCGCTTGCTACTCTCCAAACCCGATCTGCTGATCTTGGACGAGCCCACCAACCATCTCGACACGGAGAGCGTCCACTGGCTCGAGCGCTTTTTGCAGGATTTCCCGGGCACCGTGGTGTCGGTCACACACGACCGCTACTTTCTCGACAATGTCGCCGGGTGGATCCTCGAGCTCGACCGCGGCCACGGCTTTCCCTTCGAGGGCAACTACTCCGGCTGGCTCGAGCACAAGGCAAAGCGCCTCGCCGACGAGCAAAAGCAAGACAGCACCCGGAAAAAGACGCTCGAACGCGAGCTCGAGTGGGTGCGTTCGTCGCCCCGCGCGCGCCAGGCAAAGAGCAAGGCACGCCTGGCAACCTACGAGCAGCTGCTCACGCAAGACCGCGACGAGAAGGCGTACGAGGCGGCCGACATCCGCATTCCTGCGGGCCCGCGGCTGGGTGACGTCGTCATCGAGGCGAAGAATCTGAAAAAGAGCTTCGGTGATCGCCTGCTGATCGACGACCTCACGTTCTCCCTGCCCAAGGGCGGCATCGTCGGCATCATCGGCCCGAACGGCGCAGGCAAGACGACCCTCTTCAAGATGATCGTCGGCCAAGAAAAGCCAGATTCAGGGGAGATTCGCGTCGGCGAGTCGGTGCAGCTGGCATACGTCGATCAGTCGCGCGACTCGCTCGGCGCGAAGAACTCGGTGTGGCAAGAGATCTCCGGCGGTCAGGAGAAGATCATGGTGGGAAAGCGAGAGGTCGCCAGCCGCGCCTACGTCTCCAGCTTCAACTTTGCTGGCAGCGACCAGCAAAAGAAGGTGGGCGATCTATCCGGTGGCGAACGAAACCGCGTGCACCTCGCCAAGCTGATCAAGTCTGGCGGCAACGTGCTTCTGCTCGACGAGCCGACCAACGATCTCGACGTCGACACGTTGCGCTCGTTGGAAGAAGCCGTGCTCGGCTTCGCGGGCTGCGCGGTGGTCATCAGCCATGATCGCTGGTTCCTCGATCGCGTCGCGACGCACATCCTCGCCTTCGAGGGCGACTCCAAGGTCGTCTGGTTCGAGGGCAACTACGAAGCATACGAAGCCGACCTCAAACGCCGCATCGGCAAAGCCGCCGACCAACCCCGCACCTTCCGATATCGAAAGCTCTCGGACTGATCGCGTCGGCGAGTCGTGATACCTTGACTGGATGCGGTTTTTTGCTTCCTTTGGCGCGCTCGCACTCGGCCTTGCGTTGGCGGCCTGCGGTGACTCTGGCTCGGGCGGCGGCGGTGCCGGTGCGGGCCCCAGCACAGGCGGCAGCGGTGGGTCGGGGGGGGCGCCCCTGACAGGCGAGCCGATCAAGATTCTGAACTGGAACCTGCACAACTTCTTCGACACAACCGAAGACCCCGAAAACAGCGAAGACGATTCGATCTCGCAGAACGAGTACAACGCGAAGCTCGCCGCGGTGGTGGGCATTCTCGCCGAGCTCGACCCGGACGTGATCGTCTTCTGCGAAGTCGAGAACCAAGGCGTGCTGGACGACATCAACGCCGGCCTCGACAACGCCTACACCGACAGCCGCATCTCGGAAGGCAACGATCCGCGATCGATCGAGATCGCAGCGCTATCCAAAATTCCTTTCACCAAAGTCGTCTCCCACCTGGGTGAATCGTTCGTGGTCGAAGGCACTGTCGCGCCCGAGTTCAATTTCACCCGCGATCTGCTCGAGTACCATTTCGAGGTCGGCGCACAGAAGGTCGTCCTCTTGGGCGTGCATTACAAAGCCAAAGGCCCCCCGGACAACCCCGACAAGCGCCTGGCAGAAGCGCAGCGGACACGCGCCGTCGCAGACGAGCTTACCGCTGCCGACCCGTCGCTCGGGGTCTTGGTGTTGGGCGACTACAACGACCTGCCCGAGTCACCCCCGCTCGACGCGGTCACCGGCGCTGATCCGGTCTACGTGGACGTCGCATCCTTCATCGCCGAAGTCGATCGCTGGACCTTCGACTTCGAAGGCTCGCTCGAGCTCATCGACCACCAGATCGGCAACCCCGTGATGATGAGCAAGCTGGACGAAACCAGTGCCATTATCCAGCACGAAGGCGACGTCGACATCGCCAGTGATCACGCACCCCTGATGGCGACGTACTACCTCGAGTAGGGCGCCTTGTTGCAACGGTGCCGGTCGCGCAGGCAGGCTGTTCACCTGGGTGAGCTCGACGGCGCCATCCCGCGTGCCTTCCTCGCCAAGGGTAAGGCCAACGCGAGTGACGCCAAAGAGAGCGACGAGGAAGACGACGAAGAGGCCGAGCTGAAACCGTTCAAGTTTCAGTTCGATGCGAAGGGCTTCCTCACCAAGCTGCCCGCGATCGACGGCGAGCCACTCGCCGCGAACAACGCGTGATGTTGATGCGGCCCGTCGGCGTGGCGGGCTAGAGTGGCACTGACGACGCCTACTATCACCCAAACGTCGAGCTCACCCCGGGCTGGTCGGACGCCGAGGTGGATTCGAAGCCCAACCGCTTCGACCCAAAGTCGCGCTTCCGTCGCAGTTTGGAAGTGCCCACCGTCACTCGAGATCGGCTCGCTCTCTGCCGCCGTGGTCGGGAACATTTGTTTGTCGTCTGGCTCGAAACTGCCACCGAGCGCGCAGTGATCCGAGCAGCGGTGCTGCCGCTTCCCTGATCCTTTTCACTTCGCACGCGAGCGTCGTCCCTTGTATCCCGACCGATTCTGGCCGATCCTCCAAAGACTTTCTGAATGCCCCAGCCCGCGGCGCGCCTCACCGACAACCACACGTGCCCGATGTCCGATGGCCCCAAGCCGCATGTCGGCGGTCCGGTCATGGAAGCCGGTCAAACCAGCGTGTTCTCCGAATTCCTGCTGGTTGGGGTCGTGGGCGCGACCTGCATTTGCGTCGGTCCCCCCGACAAGATCTCCAAAGGGTCGAGCTCGGTCTTCGCCTGCAACAAGGCGGTCGCCCGCATCGGCGACATGACCCAGCACGGTGGCGTGATCGTTTCAGGCTCTTCGACGGTCATCGTCGGGGGCTGACGCTGAAAGTCCAGCCAAGCCCGTTCTGATTATCGGCCTCCGGCCGAACGACTCCTGTCGGATCCGCATTGCGATCGTTTGATAAATAAAGGAAAGGAGGTCCGCAGTGAATGCCCCGTTCCGCACCCATTGGGATGTACCGGTTCTCGAAGGTGCGGTGGGCGGTCAGGCCTACGGCCGCGACTTCACCATTACGCTGCCGAAAGCACCGTGGTTCGTTGACCCGCGCGTGGTCGCCTTTCGCGGCACCGAAGCCCTGAACGAGCTGTACACGTTCCACATTCTTACTTCTGTCGAGCGCACGGCGGTCGAGCCGGACATCGCTGCGCTGCTCGGCACACGCGTGTTGATGACTCTGCCCGAGCCGCCCGAGCCGCACCTGGTGCACGGCATCATCGCCAGCGCCGATCTCGTCACGTCCAGCTACGACCGTGCGGTCTACTCGCTGGAGGTGGTGCCTGCGTTGTGGCTGCTGGGCAAGACAAAGAACAGCCGCGTCTACCAGGAGATGACGGTCGAGGAGATCGTCGATGAGGTGCTGACGCGTCACCGCATCCCGCACCTCTTCAGCATCGCCGGCCAATACCAGAAGCGCGAGTACTGCTTGCAGTACGCCGAGAGCGATCTCGCCTTCGTCGAGCGACTCTTGCGCGAAGAAGGCTTCGTCACGCTGTTCGATCACCTGCCGCACCTCGAGGCGGCCAGTCGCTTGGGCTTCGAGGAAGCCACCGAGTGTTGGGTCATCGGTGACAACCGCGCCATGTACTCGCCCGTGACTGGCTCGCCGCTGCTCGTCTACAAGCCCGAAGGTCGCTCGGCGATCGCTGGCGGCGTCGACGACGTGCATCGCTTCAGCCCCCACGCGAGCATCGAGGTAAACCTCGAGACGCTGCGCGACTTCGAGTTCGAGCTCGCCACCGCCGTGGCAGGCCTGCAGAACCCTTCCGGCCCGACGACGCAGCCGACAGCCATCGTGCTCGGCGGCACCAAGACCACAGTGCTGAAGTTCGACCAGCCTAGCGATATCGAGACGCTCGAGGTGTACGACCACGACGTCGAGGAGCCGCGCCGGCGCGGTGTGCACCAGCTCGCGAAGGTGCGGCTCGAGCAGCAGCGGCGCGGAGCCAAGAGCTTTGCCGGCAGTGCCTACGTGCGGCGCTTGCTGCCGGGCCGCACGTTCCGCTTGCTCGACCACCCGTTCCACGACGCCAAAGACGAGGTCGTGCTCACACGCGTCGAGCACCGCGGTCATGATCTCGGCGGCACCAAAGAGCCGCGCTACGTGAACGACTTCGACGCCGTCCCGAGCAGCGTGCTGTTCCGCGCCCCCGCCCCAGCGCGACGCTTGGTGCAGGTCGTCGAGAGCGCCGTCGTCGTCGGCCCTGCCGGGCAAGAGATCGAGACCGACGGCTACGGTCGCGTGCGCGTGCAGTTCCACTGGGACCGCCTGCAGAAGAACGACGAGAGCAGCTCGTGTTGGTTGCGGGTGGTGCAGGCCTGGTCTGGCCCGAACTACGGCTTCCAGTTCGTGCCGCGCGTCGGCTCCGAGGTGTTGGTCTCGTTCCTCGGTGGCAACCCTGATCACCCCGTGATCACCGGCTGTCTGCCGAGCACCTTCGACACGCTCCCGCACCTGTTGCCACAAGACAAGACGCGCAGCGCGATTCGCTCGCGCACAACGCCCGCCGTCACCGGTGGCTACAACGAGATCATGTTCGACGACGCGGCCGGCAACGAAGTGTTCGCCATGCGAGCCGAGCGCGATCTCGAAGAGAACATCCTCAACGACAAACGCGTCAGCGTGGGCAACCGCTTCGAGCTCGAGATCGGCGCCGATCGTCACATCAAGGTCGGCGGCGCCGAGACCTTGAAGATCAGCGCCCATGCGCAGCGCAGCGTCGGCGGCAACTCTGTCGACATCGTCGTGGGCGGCAGCATCGCCTCGATCGGCGGCGATCTGTCGGCGCGCATCGATGGCAACCACACGCTTTCGGTCGGGCACTCGAGCACGGTCAAGGTCGCCGGTCCGCAGACGACGATCATCGGCGAAGGCGAAGAGACCGAAGCATTGACCAGCGTGTTCGGTGAGCACCGCCTGAGCGGCTCGAAGCTGCTCGAGCTGCGCTCCTCGACCAAGATCCGTTTCGCCGTCGGTACCTCGCTGGTCGAGATCCACCCCGACCATATCCATATCGAGGCCGACCGCATCGAGACCTTCGTGAAGGGCGAGCAGGTCACCAACGCCGACGTCGTTCGCATCGCGACCAAGACCAAGGTCGAGATCGACAGCAAGGAACAGAAGCTCACCTCGAGCGGCGCGTCGCTGGTGCTCGACGGTGACGCGCACCTCGACGGCGGCAAGGTGTTGCTCAACTGCATGGCTGGCAAAGGCAAGCCGCCCGACGAGGCCGAGGAGCGCAAGAAGGGGGAGGTCAGCTTCACGATCGAGCCACCCGCTGGCATGAAGGGGCCCTTCACGGTGCTCGTCTCCACCCCCGACGGCGAGGTCATCGAGAAGCAAACCGACGGCTCGAACCAGATCACCTTGGAAGGCGAAGAGGGCGGCAAGTTCACCGTCGTCGACGTCCTCAAGGACGGCCAGTCGCTGCACAAGCCGGCGAAGGCGTAACTCCAGCACACCAACGAGAGGAACCAATGCCCGGCCTATTCGAACACCTGCTGGACGCCCTGCCGATCTACGCCGCAATGCAAGGCGCCCGCGCGTCGACCGGCGTCCCTGTGCCGCCCGCGAGCTCGCTCATCCGCTTCCTGAAGCCGCTCTCGCCATCGGACGACGTGGACCACGCGTTGCCGCCAGTCCCCGCCATCAAGAAGGAGCTCGGCTGGACGGATCTGACGACCCAGGTGAAGGAGACGCTGCTGTGGAGCTGGAAGCACTCCGCCGGCGATCTCGGCGGCCTCAGCGCGGTGCACTGCCGCGTGCGCGAAACCGGCTACAAGGCCCACGTCGCCCTGGAGAAGCTGCGCTGGGGCTTCGAGGAGAAGGCCTTCGTGGAGGTCACACACGAGTCGGGTCAAGTGCTGAAGCTGCCGCTCGAAGCGAAGTATCTGCAGAGCAAATGGCGCACGAGCGGTGGCTGGGCGCCCAAAGGCGGCCACCAGCTCTACCCGCTGGAAGCGCTGCAAGACTCGGGCTTGGTGCTGGCGTTCGTATACGAGCTCGACATGGCGGGAGGCGGCGTCAAGGGTCTGCAGCCGTTCACGCCGACTGGGAAGTACACGCCCGAGAACGCCGCCTACGACAAGCTGTTGAAGGACATGGCGGGTCGCGCGAGCGTCGGCGACGTAGCGGCTTGGCTGGAAGCGCTGTCGGGGCCGTTCATGGCGCTGCCTGGCGCCGCGTCCGCGGCTTCCGCGACGACGGGCCAGAGCAAGAACGTACCGGTCGCGCGACCGCGCATCATCGTCGTCGTCAGCTTCTCGACCTTCCGTGAGCGCGCCGATTTCGAGCCGGGTGGCTTGGTCGGCATGGCCAAGATCTTTCCTCATATCATGGTTCGATCATCTGCCGAGCTCAGCAAGGTCGCGTCGACCATTACGCTCGAGCGGCCGAGCGGTACGACCATGCTCGACAGGGGCAATGGCAACGTGATCGGCAACTGCTGCGGCGCCAACACGAGCATCGAGCCGATCCTGGTGACCGACTCGAATGACTACACGACGCTGCCGCAAAAGCCATTTTGGGCGGGCGTGTTCGCGTACTTCGTGGGCCCCGCGCACAAGGACGCGAGCATCGCCGGCAAGAAGCTCAAGGTCGTCGATCGAGCGAAGACGGGCGAGCGCACGGGGACGCTCGGCAAGCGCCACCTGGTGTTCAACGTCGACTCACCGCTCGCCGTGTTCAAGAGCGACTGGCTCACCATCACGGAGATGAAGAAGATGCCGCGGCAGGGGGAGTTCGACAACTTGCACCTGGCGCCTTCGCTCGCGCTCAAGGCGGTGAAAGCGCGGGCGATGCTCGCCTTCGGCTTCGGCGACGGCTACCCGCTGACCAATGCGGCGATGAAGCTCGACCCGATCTACATGGCCCCATTCTGCTCGCACGACTGCTACCACACGCACTGGCGATGGTCGGTGAACGAGGACAAAGAGTGGACCAAGGGCTGGGACGCGACCGGCCCGTATCGCAAGTCGGGGGCGCCGATGGTGCCCGAGAACCAGGACGTGGCGCTCGAGATCCAGGGGCCCAACAAGGTCAGCTACCACGCGTACGCGACGCCGCTGCCCAATCAGAAATTTCTGAAGTACCTCGAGTGGCAGATCACGATGCACCACGGGTCGGCGTACGCGCAGGGCATCGCCGACTGGACCAGCAGCACGATGGCCTCTGTGAACTCGTTCATGGCGCGAGAGATGATCGAGTTCTACGATGCGAGTGACAACAAGATCGACAACTCGGCGAGGATGTATTGGTACTTGCGCTACTTCCCAGCGATCGTCGGCGGCAAGGTCGTCGCGAAAGAGCGGGTCGAGCTGACGCCGACCGAGCTGACGAAGGCTCGCGCGCTGTGAGCTGCCAGGTGTCGACGTGACGACCACCGTGCCGGAGGATCACTACCGCCTGTGCGTCGTGCGCAGCGCGCCTGTTGCCCGGGCGGAGGACTTGCTGGGTCCGCTCGATTGGCTGGTCTTGGCACTGGCGGGGCTCGACCCCATCGGCTTGGACCTGTTTGGGCTCACCACCGCATACGACACGGTGCCGGTGAAGACCGAAGAGAAGAACAATCTGCGGCCGTTTCTCGAGAGCGCCGAGGTCAGCTACCCATTCGGGCGAATGGCCGACGACCCGACGTTCGAGCTCCGCTTCTTCAACAAGGGCGCCACGCCAGACGCCGTGGTCGACCTGCATCTCAGCTGGGGCAGCGCCGTCGACCCCATCCGCCCCGGTTTCGTTGCCGAGCTGCGCCTCGGGCGCGAAGCCGCCACGCCGCCGGAGCCGCCGCTGCCGGCAACCGGCGAAGCCCCCGCTATCAAGCCGCCCCGCAGCCAGTATCTGCTCCGTCTCTTCGATCTGATGCTGATGGCCTTCCAGCCCGAGCTCGGCTTCATCGACTTGCCGCGTCCGGCGATGGTGATCGACCGCCCGCGCGATCTGCACCTCGGCTGGGCGACCTATGTCAACAAAGATTGGCCGCGCGTCCCCGCGCTGCCCGCACCCGGCGCGCCCGACACCGGCCAAGCCTCGCCCGGTTTCGCGATCGAGATGGCCGACGGCGGCGCGCTGTTCCTGGCCACACGCAAGATCGAGGACGAACTCAGCTCCGATATCGCGCGTCAGCTGCACACGCTCGAGAGCTACGCGCGACCGATCCTGCTCTCCACGCGGGCGACCTTCCAACCCGCCGCGCGTCCGGCGGATCCAGCGGTCGCCATTCCGACGTTCATGCGCGGCATGCCGGGCGAGCCTGGGCGATACGGCGCCTCTCCGACGACACCACCGGCGAGCACCCGCGTCCCCAGCATCCCGCCTCCTTCACGCGCGCCCGCACCCGTGCCGCAACCGAAGATCGAGGCCGAGGACGACCCGCTCACGCGCACGATGGATCTCCAGTCGACGCTGAAGCTGGGGCAAGCCTTGCCTTTCGCCGACGAAGGCACGACCGGTCTGCCCGACGACGACAGCCTCGACCCGGCGACCAGGGTGCCGGCAACGCCGTTCCAGCCGCCGGCGACGCCGTTCGAGGATCCGAAGAAGCCGAAGAAGTAGAGTATAATTCTCGCTTGGTCGGCGCCCATTTCACGGCCCCCTCACCTCACGGTTCTCGCTGATGCAACAAGCCCAAGAAGAGCTCTTCGCAGGCCATGGCACGGGGCAGGCAGTTGCGATGCCGCCACGGGGGACTGTGTCTATCCGCGGAAGCCGACGCTCAGCAGCTGCTCGGACGGCGATGCTTGCAATGGCATCGAGACTTGCGACGCCTCCGGCGCTTGCACGCCGCGTTCGCGCCCCCGCTGACGACGGCGACGGGTGCACCACGGACGCGTGTGATCCCGCCGTCGGCGCCAGCCACATGCCCATTCTCGGTTGCGGCGTCCCCGACGTGAACCCGCTCCCTAGTCGGAGTCGGGTCCGTTCGTCCGCACCACCACCGACAACGACATCGTCCTGGGGCTCAGCGACGTCCTCGCCTCGAACGCCTTCGACCCTTCGATTTCGGCGCTCGGATCGTCTATGCACAGGGCGGGCAGATTGCCCTCGCGGGCACCGGGACGCTCTCCGTGAACGCTGCTGGCGACCCCGCCGACGGCGTAAGTGGCGGGGCGGAGATTTCGGCGAGCGGATGGTACGTAGCCTTCCGCTCCGATGCGGAGGACCTCGACACAGACAGCCCCGGCCGCGGAATCTTCGTACGGGATATCCAGAACGGTACCGTCGAGCGGTTGCCGCTCGACGACGAACTCTATCTCTCCATGTAGGTGGCCTCCACCCCGTTCGCCGTCTCCGACGGTGGCCGCTTCGTCTTTCTGCAGAACTTCAATGGTGAATACCTCAGCGACGATTGTGAGGTCTGCGGCAACGATTGCGGTAGCTGCGGCACGTTCAGGCTCCTCCGGATGATTCCCCACCCCCTGCGCGCGCCGGTCCTGGCGGTCGTTTCGGCGAGCGTGCTCTCCGCATCGACTGCGTGGGCGCAGAGCCCGCCCGCCGATGCGGCCGCGGCCCCGCCAGCGCCGACCGCGCTCGAGGGTGTGCCTGCGCAGGCCGAGCCTGGCGCGCCTCGCACGCCGCAGTCGCCTCCCAACATGACTCCCATCGCGCCGCCGACCGTACGTCGCGTCGACGCATCGGAGCCGCGCAAGATCACCGGCATCGTGCTCACGGTGATCGGCGCGTACCACGGCTTCGCTGGCTCGGTGGTGCTCGGCTCCTTCCTCACCGCCGACGCTGGCGACGGCGGCTTCGGCCGCGCGTTCGGCCTCGTGATCGGCGGGCCGCTGTTGGCCGACGGGCTGATCCTGACCTGCATCGGCATTCCGCTGTGGGTCTCGGGAGCCAAACCGGCGGAGAAGGTCGACCCGCCGGTCGCCGACTGGGTTCCGTCGGTCGATGTCGGCGCCGGCACCGCCACCGCGACCTGGCATTTCTGACGAGAGCGGTAGACTGACCCAGGCTGAGCACGCGCGCGCTCGCGGCGGCAACCGACTGCGTGTTGCATGCAACCGGATGTGTACGCATGAAGACCTACACGATCCGCGACGCGCGGGAGAACCTGGCCCGGTTGGCCGATCTCGCGGAGGCCGGCGAGCCGGTGCGAATCGCCCGCAAGGGGCACGCGACGCTCGTGCTC